>Ga0116231_10001555_pt1 | contig 47083 bp, 35 predicted proteins | sample S1TSphgellanicum_2_FD_89695 | JGI IMG/M metagenome (GOLD analysis project Ga0116231, IMG submission 89695) | Host-associated microbial communities from peat moss isolated from Minnesota, USA - S1T2_Fd - Sphagnum magellanicum MG | ecosystem: Host-associated > Plants > Peat moss > Unclassified...
AACAAAACTTTTCATGTGTGTGCTATATAAATTTAACAAAAAAAAAAAAAAAAAAAATATTTATTTTTAAAAAAAAAAAAAAAAAAAAAATATATATATATATATATATATATATATATATATATATATATATATATATGAAGCAACGAATGTTGCAAACAACTTAAATCAAAGTTGTGAAACTGATTTATAAAAAAAATATCAATAAAAATGCAAAGTGCGAAGGTGCAAAACACAGTGCCAAAAGGAGATTACGATGGGTTTTCCTTAAACCTTAAATAACGTAAAAACCTTAAATAAAATGCATATTCGACATTTTCAAAATTTTAATAGGTTAGATATGAATTTTTAAAAAACATAATGGCCACATGCATTTACATATAATCATCATACATGTAAAGGCATTTGGTGGTTGTGTATAAAATCAAATATTAGGAGGTTAAAAAAATCCATATATGAATCAATTCATATATGGCAACTATCCAAATGCATAATTGGATTTTTTGTATAATTATTAACCAACATTTTTGAAAAACCCAAACAAAAATATTGTGGAAATTTGGGTTTGATGTTTGGTTCTTGCTTGTAGAAGCCTTTATTCTCATATTAATTTTGTTATCAATCTTTATTTGATAGATAATTTGGCAAGTTCACATAAGAACAACCCTAGTTTTTTACTCTTTATATCCTTACCCTAAACATCATTTGGGCAAGGTTACATCATTGTAGATTTTTATCTTAGTACACATTTGTCAATCAAAGTTCAAGCTTGAAATGATCAATCTTTAAACTTGGTCAATGCAAATAGGTGGGCATCTAATTTGCATGTCCAACCAAATAAATTTGAAAAGATATTAGATGAAAAGAAAATGCGTTTTGCAAATAATCTGAAAGACTATGGTGAAGATAATAACCTTTCACAATTATCTTTAGTTTAAATTAAATTTGAATAACAATGAATCTTTACAAAATGAAATTAATCTAGGGAGGACCCATGGAAATGCGCTTATTATTTTTTGAGATTAACAACATCAAGGTGTGAACTTACATTGGTCATTGCTTGTCGCATGCACTTTGATGGGAAAAGAAAGGAAAAAATAAAATAAGAATCTTGCCTATCAAACAAAAGGCACCCATAAAATTTGCCTATCACTATGTAAGGCAACATAAAAAAGGAAAAACTATGTGTTAGATGAAATTGCAATGTATGGAAATTTGACGTGAAGGATATATATGCATAATAGGAAAGGAAATTTTTTGAGTCCCCAATCCCAACACAAGTTCAAAGTGCCAACCAAAGGGGAAGTCTCAATTTGACCCATTCAAGCCTTCACCCATTGATCAAGGTCAATGGTCATTCCTTTTCTCTTTATATCACATGACTCTTCTTCATGTTACATAGGTTGACTTGATTGCCCAATCCCCAAATGTTGCATGATGCTTACCTTTTCACACTCATGTCCCTTCATTTTAGGTACAATGTTTCATTCACTTACTTTCATCAAATTTTTTTTAATTTTTCATCAAATTTTTTTAATTAAAAAAAATCTTTGAGACCTTCATTTCCAATTGCTAATATGGAGTAATCACATGGAGAGATGATATGCACCTTATAAATAAAACAAAAAACTGAAATTATGAGATTATATATTATTCCCTATATAATCAAGTAATTATAACTTTAACATGGTGTGTGATTCTCACTTAGAGAAACTAATGTAAACAATTGTTGTTGCCATCACACATTTTTTTACAACTAACATGGCATTTTGGTAAAATAATTTTACATGTCTAATTTTTTTTACATTCCTAGTCACATGTCGATTTGGTGAAGTGGATATAGGTGTTTTATAATGAAGATGATTATGGACTTGCTACCTTTAAGCTTACTTGACCCCTAGTGGTTATGAAGGTTCATATGGTATGTGCATTGGTTTTTTTGTTCAAGTTTTAATCATGTTCCTAGGTGATGTTAAATATGTAAGACTAAATAATATTGTGCATGACATGCACCAAACATTCATATTTGACTAACTTAATTTGATGGAGGAAAGGAAGGCATTCGTTGGAAAGTGTGTGAAGGTGGTTGTAAATAGTTTGAACAAACAATTGTTCAAGTTGCCAATTTCAATGTTTCAAAATTGTTCATTCCTAAGCATTATCCCAATGATGATGATGACCTACATTGACCAACAACCTAGTGGTTAAACATGTTAATGAAGCTTAATTAACAAATTTGAATGTTAATGGTGTTTTGTATAAAATTGAATTGTTTAAAAATTTCAAACTTTGAAGTATGAATGTGAGAATAAATGTCTATTCAAATCATGGTGTTTTTGTGGGCATAATGATCATTTTTGAAAACCAATTGGTCATTTTTTATGAACTTTTGGCAAATGGTATTTATTATTTTGAAAAACACAACCATATGTGAATAAGGATTTTTCAAACAAAATGTTATGAAGAGTCATTTCAATCACATTTGAAATTGGATAGATTGGATGTTCTTATGTGCATTTCTTTGTGTGGGATTCAAGTTCATAGTATGGATTGTCCAAAACAATGGTTTGTTTTTTTGTTTTCTAGTGTTGTTAAAATGATAATCATCAATAATAAGATTTAACCACAATTGGTTTCAAAACAAATTTCACAATATTTTTTTCTTCAAAATTTTTATCTATTAATGTTACCTAATATATAAAAGGTAGAAATTTAGTGAAATTTAGGTCATTTAAAAAGAATCCTTCATTGATGTTGTTAAATTTTTCTTCTTTTTGCAAAACAAGTAAAATTTGCCACAATAAAAAACATTGGTTTAAAATATAATCTTTGACATTTGGTGTAACATAAAAATCGTTGAATTATATCATTCCATTAGAAACAAACCTTGTGTTATTAGTACAATTATAATTTCATAAATCATTCATTACAATTTTAAATCATAGATATGTATTTACATTATTAAATTTGAAAATATACAATTTTTGTCGTAACCCTAACTTTGGGCTTGCAACCAAGGCAAGGGCTTACGAAGGTGCGAGCCAAGAATGAAGCATGGGAGTCACATTTCATGTTTTTGGGAGTGTAGGAAAATGTGAAGGAATGGACCTTCACATTCCCAAATGAACTCTCGATGAATTCTTGAATCTTTAGAGGGCAATTATAAGGGCCAAAACTCATCGGATTAAAGAATTCCTTATATCATTGGAAAGTTCTTGAAACCTAGATGTCTAAAATGGGCTGGATGATTCATTTGGGTACTTAAAACATAAGTTATGGCCAAAAGAAAGGCCGAGAGTCAATTGGCATTTTGACTCCCGACCATTAAAAGTCGGGAATTGCCCTGATTTACTTGTGTGCAGGTGATGTGCTACATACCGTTGGAAAGTTCTTGACGAGGACTACAACTTTGTTATAAACCTCATCTATATTTGACATCTGCAGAAGAAGTTATGGGCCCCCAAATTTGTGGGAGTCCCAATTTTAGGAATTTCGGGATTCCAACTTGGGAGTCCTAGGACAAAATGACATTTGGGTGTTGGCCTTGTGGATAGGCACAAAAAAATATATAAGCGGGAAGGTGGTGGCTTTCCCCAAGTCTAGGTCTTGGTGAGTTTTGTGAGTCCATGTTTGCTCGTGGCTCGTTCATGCACCAAAAGCGTTCCAACTACGCATCAATCAACTTGTTGTTTAGTTTGTGTGAGTAATTGACTTGCTTGTCACTCTTCCTAATTTTCATCCCGGAGCTCCATCATGCCCATCTACCCCCAAATTGCTGTGAGCCAAGGAACATGCTCCAATTCTTGATCCTTTTACTGTTTTCACATTTTGGACTCACAATTGAGTCCATAAAGGAGTTTGGGGGTGTGTTAATTTTGATTTAACACATGTTGTGATCCATTACAACAATGCAATTTTTCATTGATTTTTGTTAAATTATGGAATTAGTAGAAGTTTTTTCTTCTAGGATGGTGTGTTAACATTGTACACATGCAATGACAATGGATTTGGATTTGTTTGTAATATGATAAGATTTTCTTTTCAAGCTCCATCCCTTCATGTTATTAGTGTTAATCATGTTATCATTATTGTGGTTTTCCCTTGTAAATCATAGTTTATCCATTCCATGTCATTCACAATGTTCTTATTGTAGTGTCTACAAGGAATTTGGATTGTATAAAAGTGAAATTGCAACAAATTAACACATCATTCAATATCTATTTGATTTACTTGTTGTTAAATCATGTAAACCAATTCCTTTCTCCTCCTATAATTCATGAGCAATTTGCATAAAGATTGACCAACAAGTAGTAGATTAAATAGTGACATACATTCACCTCACAACTCAAGTCATTTTTCACATCTCATAACATGTCAAAAATCAAACATGGTGCCCTCTTTAAAACATTCATGTTTTTACTACCACCAAAAAGACCAAAAGGACAATATATATTCACAAGCTTTGATCTATAATAGCTTCTAGGATTTAAGATTATAAAATAATGCCTAGTTAGTAAGCTAGCCTTCCCAAACAATTGAACAATCTTTCCAATGACAATGCTTTTAGTCTAAAGAGGTTAACATCCTTGATGAACCTCACATTATATTAATATGCAATTGACATTCCAAAATATTCTCATGTTGGTTATCTCTAATACACAAGTTTGAAATTCTCAAATGGTGCACACAAATCTTTTTAAACTTTCCATTTGTTGCATCAACTACAACTCCATAATAAGTGCATCCTTGTGCAACACAAAGTACCCATCATGCATGACAAAAACTTTAAGCAACCCCAAAAATGTCACATCCAATAACAATGTTGAAAAAACCTACCATCATACAATAACATGGAAAAGTAATAATTACACATGATGCACACCTCCTTGATGGCTCAATCTACTTCTTTCATGTTGGATTCAACCGTTAGATTCATTAAGCTTGATTTGTAAATTTGGCAATGTACATTGTTTTCATCATCATCACTTATGTCCATGTGTAGCTATGCTAGCACTCCTTGATGCCAAGCGTCCATCTCAAACCCTATAAATATAATCAACAAAATACATAATTTTTTAAAAATCAAAAGTCTAGAGATAAAATTGTTGTCAAAGCATAGAGAGAGGTGCACAAGAAAAAGTCTATCATGTTATTTTGCAGGAAAAGCACACTTGGAGAGAGTGAAGAATGGGGAGAGACAACATAGCAACTTTGGTGCAAGCTCAAATAGTTGGGGAGATTGAAGCACATTAGGGTCATCAAACTGTTGACAACTTGCACAATGCCTTGCACACATATGGTGCAAAGTCATTTGCCAATTATATGGTGGATATACTCTAAAGGTACTTTGCATTATCCCCCATGTGCTAGAGTCTTTTGTTGGTTTATGTAGATGGGTGAATTGACTCTTGTTCTAATTTGGGTTTCAAAGTTACTACAAGTGTTGTGTGGTTCTTTGATCTTGTTGATAACCTTCGGTTCCAGGCTTTTACAAATTTAAAATAATCAAGAAACTTTTGTTCTAGTTTTGTTTGAAATATTTCAGAATCAAAGAACCTTGAATCATGGTTTTTTTCGAATATTTTCAGAATCAAATAAACCTCCAGTTCCATAATTTTGAAAATTTTCAGAGAAGTAGCAGTTTTAGTGAAAGAACTGTATGGAGAATGGTCAGTACATAGCTAAACCCACTATGGCTAGCTATGGGACAGGAATACAATGGAAAAACTTTCTTCTGTCCACATACCATCCATCCATCCATCTTGGTGGGTAGTAGGTACTTAGGTACTGGTTGGCTCCAGCCTAACTGTGTCACCAATTACAGTTATCATCACAATGGTGTGAGAACTGCAAAATTTGGAACCACCACACCAAATGATGCTCATGTTGAAAGCATAGGGTCATCAAAACTGAAATTTGTAATTACTCAATAACAAAATGATACCTTTCTTGGACTATATGTTATCAACATATATTAGAATAGAAAATCATCAAATTATTTCTGAAATTTTTTAAAGCTATATTAGCATTGGCAATTAATTTATAGAAAGTTTCCCACAAAGAACTATATATTATAGCCTGCTAGCGAGCACACTTGAATTTATTTTTTATAGAATAAGTGGATGTAGATGGATGATGTAAATATCAGGTTGGGTTGGTCCACAATGAAGCCATATTATGTACCCTCCTCTTGTGAGAGGTAAAATACCAAGCTTATGAGAGAGACTCCCAATTCCATGATGAATTAAACTCTAACACTAAATATTTTTGTTCTTTGAATTTTATTTTATTTTGAAGATTTTTAGTTTTCTACAAATACACTATAACTAGTGTCAAATCTGCCAAGGTACTACTACAATATAGATAAATAAATAAATAAATAAATAAATCTCTGATGTGGCCTGATGTGTTTGTGCAAGAGGACTGAAGTGTTTCTGAAGTCTCCTGAAGTCTCCATTCTCAATCAGCTTTGTAAGGATCAGTAGTTCAGTCGCTCTTTGTCTGGAAGTGTATGGCGTATTCTTCATCGGTAGCTTGGCCGGCGGTAAGAACAAAATGACTTGGCTCTACGACTAGTGCACGAGTCTGAAGCGTCCTGAAGAGAGAGAGAGAGAGAGAGAGAGCAACCACTTTTCCTCAGGGAAAATTATAGGGCTCAGTATATGGTGTGTAGTGTGGTACCATTTTATTGAGGAAAATCTTTGAGTTTCTAAGTGTTCAGTGATTGTCAGGGCGGAGGACCATGCCTTATGACACTACTACACTTACAGAGCCAATACAATAGGGCCTGACCAAGTGAACCAACAATCAGCCATGGGCACACCATGAGGGATGGATGATAAGTGAAAAGAAAACACTTTTTCATTAGGTTCCAGTTCCCTAGCTAACCAAGGTGGTTTACCTTGGTTGCTATTTTTTTTTTACGTACTACCTATACCTAACAACAGCATACTAGCCCTCACCTAAGTATTACATGCATCTACTTACATAGTACTGACTTATTATCACTCCTACATACAGGACCTATTCTTTAAAGTTAATGGATAGGTCATGAAGGTGAAACCCAATGTTAACTAAGTTGCGGTCGATCCACAGTAGAGTCATAACATGCTTAGCATAGGGCCAGATTGAACCAGCACCCATGATCACACCAAAAAGGATGGATGATAAATTGTCAGGAAACAATTTTCTGTTAGGTTCCAGTTCCCTAGTTAACAGTGATGATTAGCTCTGTTGCTCTTTAATATAAGCTACCTGCTAACAACCTTCAAGCAAACAACTTCTTAATAAGTAGTAAAAATATTCATTACCTATGTATAAACCATCTAATCACCTAGTAGTCACCTATTTCTATACATATAGTCACCTATATGTATGTATGTGGGGGACTAATGTCTTATGTAATGGGGTTACCAAGGTGGAACCGAATATTAACTCAAGTTGGGGTTCATCCACAACTGAGTCATAACAGTCATCCAGTGGATGGTGGGCTGCTGGGTGCTGGTTCACTCTGGCCAGTACCCTGGTAGCTGCAATCAAATCCCAGTTTGGAGTTGAAAGTCTTTGGGCCAGACTGAAACGCTGTACAAATGAGTTAAAACTTTTTGTAAGGAGGATACTGCTTCCAAATTGCCTCTGTGTGTGTGTGTGTGTAGAGTTTGTGGAGTATTATGCAACTGATTGTTGTGTACTACACTTGCCAAATTTGATTGGAATTACTAGGTGCCACGACTGAATTTGCCATTCCTCGGAAGCTTCAGCCTCTGGCTAGTGTTATGACAACTGAGATTTCATTCATATCCTATCAAAGCTCAAGACAAACTACCAAGACAAACTACCTTAGTACCATGGCTAGTTCAACATTTGGGTGTTTGAATATTTGTTTGAGCACTGGGAATTTTGGAACCCATTTGGGACTTAGGTTCAATACAATGTTCACTGTGCATCATGACAAGTGGATATTAGAGTTATCCGTAATGTCACCAGGTCTTTACCCTATTTTTGGGCAACCCCCATCCCCTCTTTCAGTGGTATCTGCAAAGTAATGAAATTTAAAAAAATCTCAGTACGAAATGCTGAAACTCAGCATTTACTGCACGAAGTTCGAAAGTATTTATAATAGTTACAGTAGTAGCAGTGAAAATATATGTAGCAGCAACAGAGGCGCTCAGGAAAAGGAAAGACAGGATGAAACTTAGCTTACCACCAAAATCACCGCTAACTCTACTTTAATTTGTGGGAAAAAATCGGAACTTGGAAGTTTAGGAATTTTGGACCAAATGTTCTATTCAAAAACCAGAAACTGGACACATTATTTGCTAGGTCTTTATATCTGTCTCTTTCATTGAATTTCTTTTTTCTTGCAATTGTCAAATTTTTCTCAATTCGAAGTTTTCTTGGTCCCCAAAAAACCCTAAATTGATTACATGTGAATAAAGGGTCTAGAATGGGAACAATTCCATCTTGCTTCCTTTTTCTAACTGTGTCTGGCAAAGCTTTTATGAGAAAGGTTTCTTGTTTACTACTTTTGCACTAGATTTTGATTTTTGACCGACCAATGTAACATATAGAAATTCACTTATCCCAATCCTTTCAAACCCCAATATGAAGGTTTTGTTGCAGATACTTATGTGGAGGTAAGTATTTTAGGTATAAATTTTTGTCACCTTATTACATTGAATTGAATTGTATATTTTAAAAAATTAAGTTACACCTTTTCTTTTGCACATCATTTGAAAAAAATGGAAGTAACCTTTGGGTTGGGTTCGTTATAGGCTTTAGTGATCATTTGTGTTTAGTGAATAACATCAAAATAATATGGAAGCAATTGTTGAGAGTAGAATAGGCAAAATTTTGCATGAAAGGCAATTGGCCGGTTATTTCTTGTTTTGGGCTTGAGGTGCGTGGAAGGAGTTGGTGCAAAAAAAATTAAATGGATCAAGTGGGCACTCTTCCATTAACTCATGTTTTGTTCTTTTCTTATATTGTATTTGATTATTCGAGTTTTATCTTCTTGGCTATGCTTGTGCATTTTTTCAAAACTATGGCCCCACTTCAAGTGCCTAAAAACTTTATGTTTAGGACTCAAATTGTTTTTTTAACTAATTATCCAACACAATATCATACTTCTCCAATATGGAATCCTCCTCATAGGAGAAAATTAGAGGAACACATGCTAAAAAAAAACCCAAAAATCCTATGAGATATCTCAAAAATTTAAGTCACGTCATGGGCTATTTGATTTTAATGGGCATAGTTACACAAGGGATGATGGATTATTGTCTCAAGTTTAGTCCATGATAATTCGCAATTAGATCAAAGGTAAAAGCAACTTGTTAGCCTCTAAAGCTTAATAACAAAAGAATCCTCGTTGTCAAAAGGCCTTTTAGAGTGACGTGTGGGGAATATTGCTATAGTAGAGACACTATATGTACCAAAATGTGAACACTTATTATTGTGGGAGGAATGTAGAGTCAATCTTTGCCTTTAGTGCAATTTTGGATTCATTTGGGGAGAAAAAATAAAATGAGATAGTTTGGGATTGTCTTACACATCCTAATGCATGAATGGCCAATGTTGGAGTACAAATCATGGAAAGAGTTGTTTTGTTGTTCAAGGTCAAGAATGACCCAATCAAACGTTGGTCTAACAATAATGGTTGGGGAAATTATAAAGGCCATGCATAATGTGATTTTTCTAAGACCAAATCCATTAATATTATAGAAGTTGACTTCCTTGCTATAAATGTAGTTGAATTGTCTGGTATAAATAACTAGAAATGGATGAACATCCACATTCATTTGATGAAAAATAAAAATGCATTTAATGTTTTTTCATTCTTGAAAAAAAGTAAAATTTTAAAAACTAGACATGCTATCAATGATAAAAATTTCACAGGAAATCTTTAAGTTTTAAAAAGGTAAAATCAACAATAATGAAAAGTTTTAAAGCTTTAAAGTTTTTATATTGGTGTAAATAGACCTTTTTTCAAGCCCCGATAATTATCTCTAGAGTGATGGTATTATTGAGGAAGGCAGGTTCATTAGCTCCTAAACATCTAATTATCCTCCTTACTTATCATACTACAACTATGCACATAAGAACACAAAATTTTATATGAAATAGATAATATTTGTTCATTGGATGGTATTCTACCTTATCACCATTAGTGATACCCTTTAACGATATATAGTGAAATACAACATAATAATTAGGAAAACAAGATGACAACACCGCAAATTAAAAAGTATGGTAATGACATGTTAATAATTCTATGTTGCGGCAGAATTATTACCATAGGGCAGTAGAACATACCTTGGGTGAAGAACCTTTAAACTTAATACTTTAGTTTTGTTATATCCCCTTGGATCTTCCTTACCGTTTACACCATGCTCCTCCCACTTGTCCCCTTACTCCTAACAAGAACATAAAACAAATTATACCATGAAGTTTTAAAAGATATGCACCTTTTTTTTTTTGGCCATAGTGGAGGGACAATTTGCGTTGTTCTCTCTCTTGTTCTCCATCAACACATAGAAATAAAATAAAAATAAAAAGACGAAGTGGACTAGGGAGAGGAAGAAGAGGAAAAGAAGGAGAAAGAAAAAACAAGTGGATAAACCAAAGTGTCTACCACCTTGGGAAAGTAGGAGTAGTGCACCAAAGAGTGCAAAATCAAAGAGAAAAAAAGGATGAAAGAAAGAGGAAAAACCAAAGACATGGAAGGTTAGAAAGAGAGAGAAGAGAGGCCAAACCCCCTTTAGACCATAAAAACAAAAACGTTAAACAAAAAATTCCCCATAGAAAACTAGGGGCTGCCTTGTTATCCTCCCCAAGGGTCACTTGCCCCCTAATTAGTAATCCCTAAAAGCTCATACTATTCTAGCTAGGATAATTACTTCTTAAAATTACTCTTATTTTTTAATTAGATAACTTACAAACTTCCACCTTCTAAAAGGTATTGATTAATATTTTTACCTACCAACCTAAATTCTAACTAATTAGTGGGCGTCACCTCCCAAGGGAAATAATAATAAAAATTATTACCAATAAAAACTTTTATTAAGCTGCCTCTCTAATTAAACTAACACCTAGGCTAAGGAAAAACTAACACTTAGGCTGAGGAAAAACTAACCCTAAGTTAACAATTGATAAAATTCTGAAACATGATTATTTTTTCAAAAAATCTAGTAATTAGTTTGGCTAGTAGTTTAACTTTGTAAGTTTAGAAATAGTTGATAGTAAGTTTATTTGCTATCTCCACTACTTTTGAAAGTGATACCAACTAGTGTAGCTAATTTCTAGGAGATTGTAGGTAAAAAGTCAATGAACTAGTTTTAGTTAGTTCTAAAAGGATTCTTTGATTAACTAGTTATCATTAAAATAAGACTTATTTTAATGAAAGAGATTCATTTGAATTTAAAGAGGGGTTTAAGAATGTCTCTCTTGGACCATTCTTTATTTTATTTTAGTTTAGTTTTTTTTTTTCTTTTGTCTTTCACACATATCTATATCTTCTCAAGCCTTTTATTTTCATTTCTTTTTGTCCTTAATTGGATTGTCACAATGGGTGGCAACATGTTATACTTGGGGCAATGAAGGCATAATGGAAATAATGGTTGTACAAGGACCTACAAAGACTTTATATGTGCATGTGCGTGTGTTAATAGAGGTAGAAAATAGTAATATTGTTAAGGAAAGCAAAGAAATAACCTAATATCATAAAATATTCCTTTGGCTTTGTATTTGTGTTGCTACCTTTTTATTCCCATGTGATGATAGGAGTCTCTTAAGTCTAGGATATAATTTTGCTACAAATAAAATTATTGTTAGTTAGAATCTTTATTTATTCTTTTTATGAAACGTTTTTCTTAATTATTTTATGAGTAGTTGCATAAGTTTATATGTAGCTTTTTTAATTTTATTATGATCTTGGCATTATCTTTAAATTCGAAGGTAATTGCTAGGTCCCATATTGGGAACTATTAACAAAGTTTCAATGCATCTTATTTTTAAACACCTTATTTGATGTTGTAATATTTTTCAATTTTTATTTTGATATTAATGTGTCATATTGTTCATTCCACGTGGAAAATTTTAATTTTGTAATTATGTTTTATTTTAAAAATCCACATGTTGTGACTTTTCTTTTTTAAATTGGATGTCATCCATATTCTTTAGTAAGTTTATTCAAAGGAATATTTCTCCATGGATATTAAAAAAATAATTATGTGAATGTCGCATTTGAATTTACATATTAAGTTCATCTAGAGTATATAAACATTATGATTTTGATGTCCAACATGGGCCATTTAACTATGCTTGTACTTAGATGGGTGCAACTTTGATTAACATTACTGTTGTCATCCTGAAAGTTATGGCCATATTTAGAGGTCTTAATATAATGAGGACATGGCCTCTTGGTGGATTTGCTTTGGATTTTATGTAGATTTAATGTTTCAAGGTCATCATAGGGGGTTGATTGCACAACTGAAAGATAAATAGCCCCTTACTTCATCATCTACATTATATGGCACATTGGGTCAACATGGTAGTTATGGTTTTGAGGAAGATGAATATGGTAGCATGCATTGGAAGTATGCTCCAATCATGTATGAATTTTTTTCACAAGTTGAAAGCATCAAGTCTTGGAATTCTTTAACTTGGCTAAGACATTGAAAATCAAAGGCTTCAAGTTGTTATGCAATATCAAGATTCAATGAATATCCATGCTAGCCCTCATAAATTAGTATTAGGGTTATACAAATCACTTATGCCAAGAGGCATGTTGATGCATTAAAGAACAAGCTACTTGAAAGGACTTGGAATGTTTATGGCTTGGGTTCATTGGTTCTTGGTTTGCCATGGATTCTAGTGATGTAGGAAGTGGTGGACACATTGATTAAATTCGCTAAAAGGCAAAATTATTTTATCATGGAGTTCATTAATGTTGTGAGGTTGGCAAAAGTTGAATTGTATTGATTGTATGTAGATCCTTTTTGTAGATTCAAGGATCCCACTTTCAATGAGTTCAACACCATTTTTGAACTTTGCAAACTTTCCATTTGTTGTGTTTAAGATGCAAATTTTAATCTATTATTGTACTTGGCATTACAAGCAAGTGGTAAGACATATGTTTTCCATCATTTTAAAGGCCCAAACAACTAATATGTTCTAATGCACATACAACATAATTGAAAATCATTGTCTAAACAACAAAGAACACATGATTCAAGGTTGCCTTCAATGTGTGCCTTGAGTTGGCATGAAGATTTTTTGATTATGAATTATCTCAATCCTTCACATGGTATACTCAAACTATTTATTAACTAAGAATGTTATTACTAGGTCCTTCCTTCCCCATATAACTCAAATGAGTTTACATTTTGTGTTCAAAAGAATACGAAAAGTTGTGTTTTAATTCCATCACTTTTAGATTCAAGGAAAATTGATGTACAAATATAGACTTTTTGAGACTACCCATGAGTTGTAATGTTAAAGTTATAATTGAGAAACTAACATATTTGAACCTTGTTACACAAATTTGGCTAAAGATTTAAGTCAAAAAGTTGAATGAGTATATGAAGGTTGTTGAAATAGTAGTGTTGGCATTGGGTTTGATGTAGGATGAAATTCTTCAACAACTCAACTTTCATGAAAAGCAAGTTGTGTCATACTAGATTAACCACACATCTTGATTTGTGTTTCTACATGTTTACCCAAAACTTTTACACCATCATTAACTTAATTTTCCTTATGTAATGAAGCCATTATGACATTGAAAGGGTTTACATTATTTATGTTATGTAGATTATTAGATATCTAAAGAGTCAAGGATTAGTATTTAGTGACGAGTTTTCATTTTGAAGCTTTTGCTTATTTTTTTATGAAGGCAAATTTTTCTTTTGAACCATATATATACTTATGAAATCTTTCTTTTGAAACATATATCCTATCATAAAAAAATGAACCATTTGTGTTTGACTTTCAATCCAACAAACTTCAAAACTCAAACATACCCATTGAATCTCATTATTTTATGCATTGTCCAAATCTAGGTCAATTTGTAGTTATGAATGGTATGCCATGAAAAACTAGGGATGAAACCCTAATGGATATGTACAATACTATCACTTGCCAGAAGTTGAAGGTGACAAAATTCCAGTAGTTGATGGTGGATCTTGTGAGTTTTTGTTTTTGTGTTGTCTTGTTTTTTTATAGGTTATGAGATGGTTTGGATCTTTATGAATGGCGGTGTTCAATTTGGTGTGGGTAAGCTTTGTGTGGTGTGGAGTGGCTGGTCAAATCTTCTTTGTTGGATGTCAATTAAGTTCGAATGGAGGTTGAAATTTAAAGGGTAACAAAGTTTATGCTATGAACAACTAAGTTTTTCCAAGTTGTTTTTCTTCCGGGGAGTTGATTCTTTGACTTGGATTTCTAAGTGTTTAGCTTTAGAAGTAAGATGGGACACACTTGAAGGAAAAATGCATGTAGACATGGATTGCATCAATAGTGAGAGATGATAGACTTTTTGTTGCACTATGCATCCTTCAAAGGGTGATAATTTCACAATAGAAGTAGGAGCATGTGATTGGGGGGATGATGATGATCACTAAGGATTTTTAAAGTGACGAAGTTTGGCAAAACAACGTCTTGTGGGATTAAGTGGGTACGAGGGAAGATGATGCTTAATTTTTCAAGACCTTCAGATACACCATTCAAGACCTATGTATTTGTGTAGGTGGTTTTTCGTCTATGAGTACAGTAGGGGTAATGGGTTGCATTTGACAAATCTTTGGGGAAAGCTTATTTACATCAGGAGACACCATCAGATCTTCTCTTACACCGTTTTTTCCAATTCTCAAATTTTTTTTGGTTGCTAGGCATTTCAGGGTTTAAACATTTTATTGGGTGATGGGAGTTTATGGAGATGGATTTTTCTGTTTTGTTACACGCAGTTAGTGGATGTTCATGAAAAAAAGATTGGAGCGATTTGACCCCCATAGGCTCTTAGAGTTTAATTTTTTTTTGATCAAAGTAATGATGGGTTAAACTTATGAATTTGTCCTAATCATCAAAATTGGTGATTTTGTTGATTATGCAAGTTGTATGGACCATGTTCTTGGTTGTGGACCTTTTGATGTGAAGGGAACTTTCTTGTGCCCTTGTTTTTCATTACAAGTAATCCAAATTGGGTTGATGATGTTTGTGGGGGTGCATGATTCTTTTGTTGCAAGTCAAGGTCAATTCCTTTAAAAGAGATTTTAATTCAATCATTGAGTTTGTTTGGATCTAAAAATGATAAGTGTAGCTAGAAATCATACTTTTCATGCATGTTTCCACAATAAAAATTTAGACAAGACCATGCATTAAGCAAAGAAATTTTCTATTATTTTCAAATACCATAGCCCTAATGTGAAAAAAAACCCTCATTGGAATTTTTCATTTACTAATAAAATAATGAATTATCACAAAGTGGATCCCATCCAATTTGTACCTTCCATTTTAAGAGGCAATATTATTGTTTGGAAGGTGCCATCTTCAATAGGAGCACAATTTTTACCAAGTTTTTATCACATATTGACTTTATGTGTCCCCATTAAACAACTTCATTCCCAATGTCAAAAAAAAATGGTGCAATACTTTACACTCTTGAACTAATCATGTATCTTGTTCTAATGTTCAATAAATGGTCTTTGTTTCTCTCAAATTTTCATTTACCTTATGTAATATAAACTAGGAGCAAATGGATTAGTCAAAAAGTGAGGAAGAATCCATATTAAATGATTGGTGTGCATCCCAAAATGCCAAACTTAAGTATGTTATTAACATTAGGTTCATAGCTTCCTTTTAGCAAGAAGTTCATCACTTTGCCATGTATAGTATGTTCAAAATAGCTAGTGTTTTGTGAGTATATGATTTTGATGTATCTTCAAATGAGGCTATAACTTTTTTCAATTTGATTTTACCCATCAAATAAGGGTATATTAACACACTTTTTTTTCATCATGATAAGGTATGAGTATTAAAATTTGTGGTTAAATCAAATAGATGGGTATTAAGGTCTAGGTAACCCCTATCATATACCCTATTAAGGGTATTAAAATGGGCATGTATTATTGATTAATTTAATTAAATATGAAGAAACATGTTCACATTTTTCAAGTATTGAAATAATTTTCAAAGGTCACACCCAATGAGATTATGTACAAATCCCATGTGAGAATGTAAAAATCAAAATGTTTCATTTGTCGTTGAATACAAATATGCATACACACAAAAAAACTTCAATTTGTTCAATGAAACATGGAGCTTAATTGCATAATATGTTAAACATACACAAATATAAAATGCTGCAATTAAGAAAATTTATGATACTTTTGAGCATTAAACCTCCACTTTGTGTTTGGGATTGATAATCATGTTCAATTGTTTGTTGGCCCCATTTGAATTGGAAAAATTGGAAAGACTAACATTAATGCACTACTACAAAAACAAGTTTTTAACACTTTAAGATTGTGAATAAAATGATTATTGTGATTATTGTACTTGTTTGAAATGATTTAAAAGAATAAATTTTGTCCATTTTGGCCTCCTTCTAGAGTAGGAATGTCCAATATGACTAACTTGACTTCCTTCTTTTGTCAAATCAAACATTATCATTTAGACATGGCATGTGTGGTGCCTATGTGTTTTAGATGCATACAATACAATGATTAATATAATCATTTCAAATGCAACGTGGCTATGACATGTCACATTTGCTAAATTTAAGTTATTTTTTAAATTACTTAGAAATTTTGATTTGGTTAATGGGCACGTAGGTGTGTAATCCCCACCTAGGTTGACCTCATTGTCATGTATTCAATTAGGTAAGTAGGTAGATAATAGGTGGGTTGTTTGTAGGTAAGGGTACCAAAATATTTGTCATCTACCTACTTAGTATAAACTTTGATTCATGTTAATAGTTATGTGTTAACATATATGTTACTTAAAGTTATAATGTTTGAAATTCAAAATGAAGGTGTTTATATTTTTTGCTATGACAATATTTGTTACCATGTGAAGTTGTGATTGAATGGTTAATGCCTTGGCTTGTCACTATGGAGGTGAGAGGTTGAATTCCCTCTTGTGACATTGTATTCATGCTTTAAGGCTCAAAAGTGGTTTACTTGCTTAGGGGAGAGGCCTACGTATAGGCCTAGGGGTCTTACATCCCTAGGCTTACATTGTACATCTTAAGGAATTGTAATTTATTAAGAAATAATTTTAAATTATAGTGATTTGATTTGTATTTATGAGTCAACATCAACAAACAATTGTTAGTTTTTAGTCAAAATAGACATGCCACTCGGACATTTTTATAGTCATTATGTCATTGTCCAAAATGAGAAAATTGCTACTTTTTGTTTGAAATGCTTGTTATAAATGATTGATTTGATGCAAGTGTAATATCATCTTGTTCGAGAATTTGTTTTGACTAAAATTTAGTCATAAAAGATAATGTAAAAAACAAGATTTGTAGTAGTGATGTGACAAAATTGACATCAACATATCCCAATAGATTGGCAAAATTGAAAAACACTCACAAATCATTGTTTGGTATACATAAGTTCCACAGCCTATTTATCCTAATCCTAGTTACTCAGACTTTTGGCACATATACCCTCCTAAGTATGGATATGTCTTGCATAGAACCAAAGGTATCGATATGATTTATTTTTTCAGAATTACATACCTTAGGTATGCACTATGCACACACCATGTTAATATATTGAATTTTAAAAAATAGGTTCATGTAAATAATATTCCCTATCCATACCCAACAATATATCCAAATAAAAAATTTACTTGCACAACACTAATTCAGACTTCAAACTAAAAACTTGCCTTATGGAGCTAGAACTTCTCATCTAGATGCATGCACTTTTATAAAACATGCCCATCCATCATATGCACACATAGTATTAAAGATGTCACACACACATTGAGTCAACCACACATAAGGTCAAGTGAGAGCCAAAATTTTGTGCCCAAATCATACACCCAATGTGCAGTCTCTTTGCTATGGGCAGAGCAAATAAAAAGAACAAAGAATACTGGCTCATAAAAAAGTGATCTGATTGTGTTGCAAGAAGTTCAGGAAATCTAGGGTTTAGTGGTTATCAGAAATGGAAACTAATATAACTGGAGGTTCTCATATCGTTCTCAAATAAACAAATAAATGAATAAATGAAGATGATTCTTAAAAAAAAAATCAAATAACTGCTTCTGATGTATAACAATGGTTCTCAAATTTATTGAGAACTGATTTTGAAGTATAATTTGCAGTTCTAAAAAATTCTCAAAAAATGCAGGAATGGAGGTTCTTTAATTTTCATAAATTTTAGAACTGAAAGTGGAGGTTTGAGAAAAAAATCGGATAACACCCAACACTGGAAATTTTGACAAGGTAAAATGGTACATGAATTAATAAATTTCAAGTTGTTGAAGTTGTTGAAGCTTTTAGAACAGGGAAAAAGCATATCTCTCAATTTGGGTCCACTAAATTCTTGTTGAAGCTTTTAGAACACGAACAAAGCATATCTCTCAACTTGGGTCCACTAAATTGTTGTTGAAGCTTTTAGAACACAAACAAAGCATATCTCTCAACTTGGGTCCACTAAATTGTTGTTGAAGCTTTTAGAACAGGAAAGAAACATATCTCTCAACTTGGGTCCACTAAATTGTTCAACAAAATTGATCCAATCACTGAAGAAGATGGATGCCTGAAAACTAATCAAATAAGTAATGCCAATGTCAGATTCAGATTCTCTTGGTTGTGAATAACCCTTGCCCCTATGAGAAAACACGAGAAGGAATATTTTAACTCAATGCCATCTCTCTCAACTTTGGTGATGAAAAAGAGCATGGTTCAAATAACAAGGGAAAACATTTGTCATTATAAAACTACTGGAGTCCTGCAGTTAAGGCCTGCAAGTGAGCATGGAATCCCCTCCCCTCAATGAAATGAACCATATCTTTATGTTCTTGTCAATGCCAACAAAAAAGGTTTGTTCTTGCAACTGCCAAAAAGATTTGTCAAGGACATGGCAAACAAAGTAGGAGGAGTACCCAATTCGCCAAGTGGCCTAAACCCTAAACCCTAAACTCAATTGGCAAATCAGCAACTGGCCCAGTCAAGGTGTAGTTTTTCAAGCTTTTGCATGGTTAAATGTAGGCTAGATCAGGCTCAGTATTTTTATATATTTCAGAAATTTTGTGATGCAGCTGAGGTAGGTATCATCCATAAGTCAATTTAGCCAAATTTAGCTATTAACAAAATATGAAAGGAAAACATTTAAACATCCTTATGTACTTTTGGCTACATACTTGAACCATGTATAGAAATATTGTGATTTTAAGAAATCATTGAATTTGTGACCAAAATCTTTTGGCCATGCTGCTTCCTTTGGGGGAGGTGGGGCTCTTTGCATCAATCTAAATGAAAAAAATGGATGGATGGATGTAGCAATGGAGGTTAGGTGTAAGGGTTGTATGTATGTGGTGATTTGTGTGTGGTTAGTTATTTTCAGATTGGGTGAAAATAACTTTTTTGTCATCACAAATTTACTCAATCATCCCATGTACAACAAGCTTATGAGCATTCACTATAAATTAACCTTTCTTTTATGTCTTTTCATGTTTCGGATATGTGGTTTCGCAACAACATACATACGCTCTAACCATAGGTTATTGCCAGTGTTGTATTGGTATATTGAAGAGAACTTGGTATCAATAATTGGTATACATATTGATATCAAGTACCAGACTATTTTGGTATCAGCTAGTGCCGACACTTAGTAGCATATACCCATATTCACTTAGTATTGCATCCATAAATATCATTCGGTGATACCCTAGTGCCAACACTTCTTAGTATATACCCATATTCACTTAGTATTGCATCCATAGATATCATTCAGCGATACCCTACCAGTCTTGTAGGTAAAGTATACTTATGAAGTGGACAATCAGATGTAAGTTGAAGTGTTGGTGATGGACATTCTTTGCTGCAGTTTTACATGGGGTTGGGTCTCCAAAGTTGTTCTAGTTGGTTCAAGAAGTTCAAGAAGAAGCAAAACTTGCTCATTTCTCCTCGAATAACCAAAGAGTACATTCTACTGCAGCTTGCACAACCAATGTGCACATTCCATCGTTACTCTAAACCCTAAACTAAAGACTACAATTACCCTTTTCCCAATTAGGTACAATCTTTTGTCTTATCGTATGTTGCCCAAATACTTGATATCTTTCCAAAGGTGTATTACACCAAGATCAAGCAAGGGATGATGAGATGAAAATGCTAGATTTTAGCCCACGGGTGAATGATTTTGTAGCATATGTTCAAGGATGGATTCCAAGCTTTCTTGGTCAAAATTTTTATTTTTTTACATAATGTTACTGCATGCATCTTAATATGACACTCACAATGACCAAGTTAGCTATTTAGGCAAAACAAACAAAATTCAGGACAAAAAAATTGTGGTTCTTTAAATAAATAAAATATTGAAAATTTCAATGTTAACCCTTGGGTCTCACCTCATAGATGACTTTCAAGGGTTAACCGCCTATACTCACTCACCTGCACCCCCCCCATCACCCCCTCATTGGTACAATACTGAAAAGCAACCAGGTCCACCAAGTTGAGGCCCCCAATGCATGCATCTATTTGATTGGAAACTCACCCAAATTCAAGTGACAATAATGCTTATCATCTAAGAGCATCACACATCAATAAAATAGCATGTACACGGAACACTAAATTAATATAATATTTATACTTTTTCCATTCCCCCACTTGTATACATGAAAACAATGAATTGAATAAAGGGAGTGATTATTTAAATTTCACCGCTTGAGCCAATCATGATTTGCTCGGCAATATCCAACACTCAATTCCCTTTGCAGGTGCTCTTGGTGGTCCCAATAACCAGCCAGGGTCAATCGGTACCACCCACAATGATACCTTAACCCTTTTGAGCGAGGCCTCTTAGTGACCATGTTAAGTCCAAAAAATGTTAAGATTTGAATTTAGTGACCCTGGTTTAGTTTAACTATGGGATACTTGTAATATTTAAAAATAATTTAAGTGGATTTTGGGATTTTTGGACTTTTACCATGGTACCAATGTGGGTGCTAGATCACCCAAGGCCCAGTATTGTACACATATTAACTGACCACAATGGGGGTTTTACACTATTTGATTGTTGCCTTCGTCTTCCCTTGACACTTAGTTAATGTATTTGATGGAGTTTTGACATATCGTTGTTCTTTACTTTATTTTTCATCCTGTGATTAACTGAGTTTTAACTTTCTGAGAACTTATCTTTTTCAACCTTTGGTTCATCCGTTGTTTAACTATCTTGGATATCATCTTTATTAGCTCTCATTTCATCCATTTGTTTTTCGCAATTCAAGTATCTTGCATTCCTAAATTTTTTTGACCTTTTGCTTGTTTTTTTTGGGTTTCAACTTTTTCAGATCTTTATTTTGTCAATCTTTGTTTCATTCATTGCGATCCCTAGATTTAATCTTTTTTTTTACATTTTGCATCTTCCATGACCCACATATCATCAAATGTTTGATTTTCTTGGGTTCCATTTCATTTCATCCATTTTCTTTCCCATATTCAGTCTTTTCTCAAATTTTCATCTTTCTTGACTCACATATCATCCACTATTGTAGTTTCCATGACCTACAAATAATCTGATGTTTAATTTTCACAACTCCAACATCCATTTCCAAATTTTCAATATTTTTTGCCCATATTTCATCCCTTGCATTTAGGATTATATCAAAATGGAAACTAATAAACTAAGCAGGAAAGAATTCTACAACATTTTAATACACCATTTGCCCATTGAGATGACTTGATCCAAAAAAGATGATTGCTGAGGGAGATGGGGAGGTGATAATAATCTATTCTCAATTAGCATAATTAGATCTCCAACATTGAAATGCCTTCAATTTCAAGCATTGTTAAAAGAAGTTTGATCGTGAATGCAAGTCAATTTGAGATTTTTTTTTTTTTTTTGTTGGGCACCTTGTTGTCATATGCAGCATTGAGCTCATTGCACTTGTTAAACATGTTCCCCCCAAAAGAATCATTGCATGGGCTAAGAAAAGGCCCATGATCACCCATTCCTTTGTGTTACTAGGGTAAACCGGCCAGTGACTGAACACATAAGCTCTCAGGGTAGGCTGGATCCAAGGGGAGGGCTCTGTTCTTTTTGGTATCCAAACAAAACTTGAACCCCTCCTCCTGGCACATCTGACACACTAACAATTGTAGAACCAGATTCAAAACGAGAAAGTGATGGTCCTCAAAAGTAAAGGAGGTTAAGAACTCAAAAACAAACAAACCACCGAACATTACAAAGGCAGATTCCCAAACACTTAAAAGAAATTCTTTGTATGTTGCTTTGTTGTTATTAGAGTTCAAAGATGATTTGTAAAACTGAATCTGGCGCTCTTATAACATTTTAAACCATTTAAGATGAATAAGAAATAAGAAAGTTATAAAATTTGAATAAATTATTTAAAATGAATAAAAAATAAGAAAGTTATAAAATTTGAATATATTATTTAAAATGAATAAGAAATAAGAAAGTTATGAGATTTGAATAAATCATTTAAAATGAATAAAAAAGAAGAAAGTTATGAGGTTTGAAAGTATGAGGGGTTCAAAGAGAGAAAATAAAAGTAAAATTATGTTTTGTAAATTGAAAAGCTTATTTTTTTACTTGTTATTTTTTCATTACTCCTTTTCCTTTGGACTTCAAAGATGATTTCTATAACTTAAGGTAGCACTCCCATAACATTTTAAATCCCTCGAAATGAGCAAATAAATGTTCGATCATAGGCAGAGATGATCTGTGATGAGCCGGTCTATCCTAGCCTCATTAGTAAAGTTGATATTTGGGATGGACTGGCGTCGTACAATGAAGCCCATAATGCCCTTGGCTGCACTCTCTTCTTGTGGGGACTTTGGTTTTTTCTTCTCCTTTGGGTGCTCAAAGAAAAATTGTAGAGACACAGAAATCCCAAGCACAAATCCCCACTTAAAAGAAAGCAGAGGGAGAGGAGAGGGGAAGGGGGACACAATAGGGATGTCGCCCCACCAAACTACATGGAACAACAACCGTTTGTGTCTTCTTATTATGTGTGTTCCCTCAGATCCTCACCTTTCCAAACCACCCAATTTTGTATCAAGAATGGGTCATATGAAAAAGATGTTCCCTGGGTCCTCGCTTTTTCAAATCACCCAATTTTGTATTGGGAATGGGTCATATGAAAAAAGATGGGAGGAGAAGAAGAAAGAAGATTAGGTGTTTGAAGAGGAAGAGAATCTATTATCTAATCTTCTCAAAAGATTGTGCTCTAAATTTGCAATCTCCCTACACCCCCCACAAGCTTCCCGAGTGATGCTAAAAACAACCAACCAACCCTATTTTGGTGCTATCTAGCTGGATTGGATGCTGGGAAGCGCAAAAGAAAGTATAAGCATTTTGCAAGTTATTAAAAACTCTACCCCACTCTCCCCCAAAGTTATTAGAAACTTCTCCTCTCACCCACCAAAAACCCCCACCCCCAAGAAGTGGCCAAAAGAAGTGGCATATGAAAAATACTACAACAATTACTAGATCAAATCAATCAAAGTTTTGTAGAGTTGATGAATGTGGTGAAAAAATAGGTAATTTAGTATAAATAAACAAAAGGAATTATTGTGTCACTAACTTGTGAGAAGGTAATGTAAAAGTAAAAACAACATTCTACAAATGAAGGTGATACTAATAATTTGGACTACCAAATAGAAATTTTCCTAGTCTTATTAGTGTGCCCAATACAAAAAGGAGGTCCAATTTGTCCAGATCTTATTAGGTATGCAAAATCATAATAATTGTCTAATTTAACCTAATGTTAGCATACCCATCATAATAATAAAATAGTTTTAGTAGTTATTCCAATCTTAGTACCCATTGTCCTCATCTTTAGTCCCCATCTTCAGTGTGCCCATCATAGTACTTAATGGTTTAATTTTCACCTAATCTTAGTTTGCCCATGATTATAATAGGTTTGAGGCAAAAGGAGAAGAAAAAGCGAAGTGTGAAGACTAGAATGGAAAATGGGAAAGAGAGTGATAGCGAGAGAGAGAGAGAGAGAGAGAGAGAGAGAGGAGCCAGAGAGAATTTTACAAAAAGAAAAAGAATTTGCTGTTTGTTGGAGATCTGTGCAGTTCTAAGATTTTATTTCAATTGTTTTGTGGTGTTGGGTGGGGTTGGTTTTGGGAGATGGCTGGTGCTTCTTGTTGCTGTCGTTGTAAGCCCCTCCTAAACTGAGCTGTTTGCTTGAAGAGGAAGAGGAGGAAGAAGAAGAAGAAGAAGAAGAGTTGGGGTTTTCAGTGGGAAGAAGAATCAAATGGAAGAGCAAGTTGCATGGATGCAGCAACAGCAACAGCAGGAGGGGTCTTGGGTAAGAAGAAGAAAAAGAAGAAGAAGATTTAGGAATAGTAGTGATGCTGCTGCAGGTGATGATCTGCTGTTGTTGCCATTGCAATGGCAGCTTGAAGATTCAAGCTTGTTGCAGCAGCAGCAGCTGGTCCACTTAGACTGCAGCAATTATGATCATACTTGCAGGAAGCAGCAAGTAGACTGGCCTTCTGCTGCTGCTGCCTCAACTCCACCAGGTACCTAATGCAAAATCAGATTCTGAACTCTCTTCTTCGTCAGAAATCGTCTTCAAAACTCTTGTTTGTAATTTCTCATTGAAGTTTCTACGTCATGCTGAACATTTTGGTCAATGTCATTTTGCAGTTCAGAGCTTACAGCTGGAGGAGTACAGCAGCTATGGAGCTTGGAGCTGCTGCAGCAGCAGCAACAGCTGGCCCAGTTACTACAAGGATCATTTGCGGCTGCAGGCGCCAACTAAATTACCATGGAGGTATGTGGCCAGAACTCTCTGTACTTTCTTGAGTACCAACCACGTCAAAAGGTTTGTGGAGATCTTCTTCTTCTTCTTCTTCTTCTTCCGCATGAAACACCCATGGATTCTCGACTGCAGGCAGCATTGAAATCTCCTCGGTCTAGTTTTGCAGCCAAGCTCAATGTTCTTTCAAGAGCACCATTCTTTCTTTTTCTCAGACTCGAAGATCGATGTCCCTAGGGCCTAGGCGCTACTGCTCTTCTTCTTTTAGAATCGAGAGGCTCTTGCGAAGTTAGGAACTTAGTCTGTGAACTCGATCCAGAAATGGTTGCTGTATCTCCACAGTGTACTATCATGGAGCAAGTTCTTTGGAGCATGATAGACTCTGCATGCAGCTGGAGATGGCACTGCTTGAAGCTGCTGCTGGCACGCGGGAGAGGACCACGGGAGCTGCACTAGGGTCTGCGAAGAGATCTGCATCATGGTGTTTTCTGTTCGTATCTGCATAGATCGTTGTGTAATGGTTTTGAGGGTAAATTAAACACTGTGTTGAATTCGGAGATGGATGTTGTGAATCTGGTTGCATGCAGCAGCTGCAACAACAAGGAGGTGACCGTGTTGGAGGCGGCAGTTGTTGATGATTTCCACACATTCATGGAGCCGACTTCGGTCCTGGACTTGCAGCAGCAGTCGATCACCACGACGTCGAGACCCAGTCGCTCATACTCCTCGGCTTCACTGTCTTCGCAACACAGCTTCAGTTCCAGTGATGCAGGGTCCAATCTTCAGAGAATTCAGGATGCAGAGCCGCCGCCAGCAGCAGCAGCAACAGCAGCTGATGATGATGATGATCTGCACTGTGTAGCGCCTGCGCAGCTCGCGGATCAAAACCAATTACTACTACCCACGGTTTGCGTGTCGGATTCCGACATCGCGAGCTGGATGGACTGCATGATGGATCCCAACCTCGCGTTGCTGTTGCCGGAGTTTCAAGCATCACAGGTAGAGTCATCAGGAGGTGCAGCTGCTGCTGGAGATTCTGAATTGATGATGATGGCTGCAGGTTGTAGCCCGCGGCCGGCGATTTCAAAGATGGAAGGGAATCATGATACAGCAGACATGCAGTTTTCTGGCACCGAGATTGAGTTCGAGTTCGAGACGAGCTTGGACAAGAGCTTTAATGGCAGCTGCGGCGCAGCCCAATTGTCCAGCTTCCCGAATTTCTTTCCAGTCGCTTCGACAGGGATGATGATGATGCAGTGCGACGATGTCGAGATGCAGCAGCAGCAGCAGCAGGAGCTGGCGATGGAATCAGCAACAGCAGCTGCTGGGGTCTGTCTCTGGGAGGACGAAGCGCCGTTGTTTCTCGTCCCGGGGCAGATCCTCTCTCACGAAGTTTGCTTGGTACCGTCGGAGTCTAATCTGCAGCTACAGCAGAAGCCGTTGCAGCATCGCCTCACGAACACTAGAGCTGCAGCAGCCGTGTTCTCTCAAGGACAGCAGCTTCTGCCGCATAGCTCTACAAGGGATGCAGCAGCCCGTTCTGCCGCGAGAAGTTGTGCTGCTTCGCCGGCGGTTCAAAGCCCATCAGCTCAAGCTGTCGGTGCAGGACATGCAGAGAATCTCCGTCTTCTGCAACAGCAGCAGCAGCAGCAAGAAGAAGAGGAAAACACTGGACTTGATCTTGTCCATTTCTTGTTGGCATGTGCTGAAGCGATGGACGCCTGCGACTTTCACATCGCGCGTGCACTTCTCATTCGCTTGAGAGCCAACTCGTCACCGCATGGAGACCCAATGAAACGGATTGCATTTTACTTTGCCGAGGCTCTCGGCGAACGATTGACGAAAGAATTAGTGCAGGACTGCTCGACGAGGAGGAGTTGCCGCTCGACGTCGAGCAAGCTTCAGAATACAAGCACGTCTTGTGCAGCAGCAACAGCAGCAGCGCCACCAACAGCTGTTGCTTCAGCTTCTTCACCTCCAGTTCTTGACTCAGATCTGGCTTACCAGACCTCCTACGAGATTCTTCCATTCGAGAAATTCGCACACTTCACCAGCAATCAAGCAATTCTAGAGACGCTTCTTCATCACCCAAAGCTGCACATTGTGGATCTCGACATCCGACAAGGGTTGCAATGGCCGGGATTGATACAGGCGCTGGCGGTGAGGAAGCTGGGAGGATCTTCTCCTCCGAGTCTTCTACGGATCACGGCAATCGGTCTCGACGCTTCCGCTTTGCACAGAACAGGCAAGCGTCTTGCCGCTTTCGCGGCATCGCTTCAAGTTCCTTTTGAGTATTGCGTGGTACTAGAGAGCTTGGAGAATCTGCAAGCGACAAACATTCGCGTGGAAGCCGACGAGATACTCGCCGTCAATTGCTCCAGTGTCCTGCACACCTTGTTGAGCTGCTCATGCAAGTCCGCGCCGGAGTTCGACTCGAGACGGTCTAGTGCCGAAGTCGAGGATGTTGTTCTCCAGAGCTTCTTGTGCAACACCATCCGAGCTTTGAATCCAGCAATAGTCTCGCTCCTGGAAACGGAAGCAAACCTCAATGCACCCAAGTTCCTCACGCGGTTCGTGGAAGCGCTTCACTACTATTGCGCACTCTTCGACGCTCTAGAGGCAACAACAACAACAACAACAGCATGCGATGGGGGCGCCCGGCACATGGACAGTGAGAGACGTCTACAAATCGAGAAATTCTTGTATGCCCCGCAGATCCGAGACATCATCGCTCACGAAGGTACTGATCGTCGCGTCCGCCATGTCCGTTCCGGAGCTTGGACTTCCTACTTCACACAAGCCGGCTTCCGCAGCTTGCCCTTGAGTGCATACGCCGCCGATCAAGCCCAACTCTTGGTCCGATTGTACCAGCAACAGCAGACGTCCAGGAGTTCTCTTTCGTCGTCGTCTTCGTTTTCTTCTTCTTCCTCCTCCTCCTCCTGCTCCTCCTCCGCAGCTCCTGACGACGACAACATGCAGCAGCCATACAAGCTGACGACGGGATCAAACACGACGCCGCCCGGGGCCATCACTCTTGGCTGGCAAGACACACCTGTGATCACTGTCTCTTCTTGGACACTTTGCTAACAACAACTCAACAACGATTTCAGCAACGCCATCGCCCTTGAAGCTTCAATAAGCTTCAATCTTCTTGTACTTTTGAGCAGACTTCTTCTTGTACACAATATAACAGCAACCATGGACTGAGCTCCGAGACTGTAGACTTCTTGTATCATAAGAACAAAAGAGCATCGATCAGCATCAAGAGCCAGCTTCAAAGTCTGTGCAGCAGCAAACTTGTGTTTGTGTAGCTGCTACTGCTGCTGCAGCTTGACATGATGCAAAATTATCAAATCCTTGTAAAATTAAGACTTGTACCAGTATTTTCTCATCAGAAGGAGCTGAAGAACCTTCACCACCATCACCACCACCACTAGCACCATCACCACCATGACAACAGCTGGTGTAACACTGGACTGTAGACTAGAATTTCATCATGTACAATTGGATTCTAGATTTTTCTCTAGAGTACAGTAGGGATGAGTATTTGGGGTTGTGTTTTTTTTCTTTTGGTTCTCTTACAGAGACACTCGATCAAATCATGAATGTGTACATGAATGTTGTTATCTTGCTAGAAATTATATTCCAGGAAGCTCTCAGGCAAAGGAGATGCAGTAATCTGTCTCCTTTTTGCTCAGGGATTTGAAGGAAAATTTTATGTCAGAGATCATCTCTCTCTTCGCTCTCCCAAAATGTTGTGAAATGAAAGTAGGCAGGTGACATTTCTAAAAGTCACAGCAACTTTCTTCTTCTTATACATGATGACTCTAGTAAGCTCTCTGTCTCTCTCTCTCCCATTGTTGCAACCTTCTTGTTCATTCATGAAACAAGCAATCTCTTTTTCAAGAATTGAAGCTCTTAAATCTCTCTCTCTCTCTCTCTCTCTCCTGAAATGTTGTGAAATGAAGAAGATAGGTGACATTTCTAAATGTTGCAAGCAACTTTCTTCTTCTCATACATGACTCAAGCAAGTTGTCTCTCTTCCCCCCAATGTTGCATCCTTGTTCTTCTCATATGTGATTCAAGCAAGCACTATCTCTCTCTCAAGCAGCAACCTTTTTCTTTCCCATAGATAATTTTAAGCAAGCACTCTCAAGATTGAGAAAATGTTCATCCCTTGCTCATACATGATCCAAGCAAGCACTCCCTTGAGACATGTGTGAACCATCATCTCTCGCTCATACATCAAGTAAGCAAGCTCTCTCTTTGAGGATTTAATGTTGCAACCTTCTTCTCATTCATACATGAAACAAGCCCCCTTTTGTTCCAGAGATGTTGCAACCTTTTCCTCACTCATAAAGGGTGAAGGAATCAAACAAGTACTTGCAAGCAAACAAACATAAAAACCAAGTTACAAACAAAACTTTGTTGTCTTATTGTAGATCTTCATCTATCGGTGAAAAGAATTTGATTACAACTTCCAACTTGCAAAAGGGTTTTTTTCTTTGTCTTTTCAAAATCATAATTCATTCTTTGTAGGTTGGTACATGTGCATTTCTTTAGGGTTTCTTTAAGCTTCCTTGGTCATCATCATACCTTCGATTCTATTCTAAATGTCTTGTTTTCTCCTGACCAAAATTGATCTCCATCTTGAGTTTTACAGCTGCAGTTTTTCCTGTATCCATTTTTGTTAAAGCCCATATGCTTATATCTTTCTTCCCAAATTTGCTGTTACAAATCATTTGAATTTTGATGTTACCTCATGACCTAATTGGCATTATTGGATTTGCATTTAGTCAAGTTCATGACCTAATTGGCATTGTAGGATTTGCATCTAGTCATATTCATGACCTAATTAGCATTGTAGAATTTGCAGATCTAGTCAAGTTTGTGATCTAAAACTGAGGGTTAAAGATTTCATTCACTCCTGAATTTTGTCTGTGTAGATAGCACCTGCCAACATGATATTGTTGAAATCCAAACCCACCCACAGATTTTAATCAGAGGTGAAGCTTGCTGTTAATGCTTAAACCTTGTGCCATGTTGATGTCATTGTTCCTGTTTGCAGAGAGAAGGCAGGAGGGAAGCTGCAGGCGGCACTTGCAATGAAAGTAGGGGTACCATCTTCTGCATTCTTTTGCCCCACTGTTTTCCAATCACTGCAATGTGAATCCTGTAGCAGAGAACCAGTCGGATGTGGACACTTCCTTGTAGCACAGGCTTTATCCTCAGCTCGTATGCCATCTTGACAATGATCAATCCGCGACAATAACAACTTTTGATGTCTCTTGAAGGTAGGTTTTCTGTCCCAATTTCTCTCATGCTTTTGTTCTCATGCTTCTTCCTTCAAAATCATAGAGTAAGAGTGCCTGAAATGCAGTTGGTCTTTTATATCTCTCTTGGGTATATCTTTTTCCTTCAGACAATCTACCAACTCAAGAAGAAATGCAAAAAAGATCATGAGATAGTTTGTGCCTGCAGATGGTTTGTTGCTGTGACAGCTTCTGGCACAACTTGGGGGTTACTTGGGCAGCCAGAAGCTCAAACTGGGAAACGCAGGCCACCACCACCAGTGGAGAAGAAGGTAGAGGAGGATAAGGGATTGAGTGCATATGATCAAAAGCTATTAGCTAGCACCCATCGCAAAGAAGCTCTCAGATTGTCAATTGAAGGTCAAAAGGGAAAAGGCAAGTCCCTTGCAAGAAATCCATGATGTTTCCATAGCCAAATCTCAGCTCTTATTTTCTGTCCTTTTCTGGATTTTTGAGTATCTATTGTTAAGCATGATGTTTGTATAATGAAAACTGGTATAATAAATAGTAGATGAAGCTTGCTTGCTTGTTGCACTCTTTTTCTACTTGCTGTGCTCTGTGTATTTTCACAGTTGTCTGAATCTGTGAATTGTGATGGAGTGCCATGCCCATGTTTCTGAAAATTCACAGTGATATGTGTATCTTTGAGATTGCAGTGAAAACCTCACAGTAGCACACCAAAGCTAGACATTGTGTCAGTTCCAGCCAATGCAAAACAAAACATGACAAGAAGGAACGTGGTCATACCACAGCACTGTAAAAAAATGCATTACTGAAAGTGGCTTTGGCATAGTTTCTGCAGATATATACAAAACACATCTTAGGGCCAACCTAGTGCAAACTCCAGTGAGTTAAGAAACCCCCCAAGTAGCAGCACAAGTACATTCAACACATCTAGAGACATAACAAAAGGGGTAGTTCCAGGATCAAACTCTTTTAGTGCTGATCAGTGAGTGCTGTGGCATCTGCAGAGTTTCCAGTTTCCTTCTTCTTCAAGAACCTCAACAACAGCAGCTGCAAGAATTCATCAATTTATGCCCCACTGAGAATTTATGTTCCAAATTTTCGAAAAAACCAATCAGATTTACAAAACCCTAGAAACCTTATTAGGGTTAGGGTTTTAGAAGATCAACAGGCGTAAATGTAGTGTTTGGAGAGAGACTCTTGTGAGTACACACCTAAATGCTGGCAATTTTCTTCTTCCCTTTCCAAAAACAATCAAATTCATTTGTACACATTCTACTGCAAATCTCTCAGAAAACAAAATCCGGCGCAAGATCAACAACAGCGCCACACACCAAATTTTTTGCGGATTTTTTGGGCGGAAAATTCGCGAAATAGTTGCGGAAGAAGAGAAGAAGACTAAACAGCACCGAAATTGTTTTTTGCTTACCCTTCTCTAAACCCTAAGCCGTCGCTTCTCTCCTCTTCGGAGCACTGACAAGCGCGCAGATGCTTGCCTGCCCTTGCCCGGGCCCGCCGTCTTGCTTGCTTGCAGCGCGCTTGCCTGTCAGTGCACACAGCGACCCTTTCCCTCCCTCTTCTTGCTGCTGCTCCTCCTCCTCCACTTGCTCCGGCTGCTGCTACTCTTGCGCGACTCTTGCGCTTCTCCACACTCCTTCCTCCTCAGACTCCTCACCACTACTACTAGCCTACATTCCTTGACCTTGTATGCCTGTTTCGTCTTCTTCTTCTTCTTTTTCCGAGTAAACAAAATTATGTACTCCTGTCTCAAATTTTCTGGATTTTGTTTACGCGGATTTGTTTTTTCCTGTTCTTTCCTGGCTGCTCGCTCCTATTGCTCATCTCTACAATCTTAGTTCGATTTCTTCTCATCATCACCTCTACAGTACTGTCGGCGGAAGCACACACTCTCTCTCTCTCTCTCTCTCTCTCGCGGGATTTTCCCTTTCGCTCTTTCCGTTCTCTTTTTGCCTCCAAGCTACATCACGGCCAATTTGACGAAAAAGGGTTGAACAGCCTTTGTTTCGCTAAGGTTTGTTTCGGTTTAGGGTTTAGGGTTTTGTGTCATCACCAGCGAGTTGAAGAACCGCAGTAGCAGCAGCGATGGTGCAGGCGGAGTCGGATCCGATTGCCGAGCGTAGAGAGCGGCTACGTGCTCTGCGAGCTGCAGCCGAACTTGCATCAGCGGATCAAGGAGATGAAGAAGCTGAGAAGCAGCCCCTTGATACTACTGCGACGGAGCAGCAGAAGGAAGATCCGTATGCGTCTTTCTCTGTGTCTCTGTTTTTCTCTGTTTCTTCCTAGAGGTATGATGTGTTTGTTAGTTTTGGTTTTTGTGACAAGTCGACGATGGGAGTGGTAACAACACAAGAAGGAATGTTTTGTCATTTGAGAGACTTGTAAGGAGACTAGTGACACACCGACACAGCAGTAGAGCACTCTTATTATGTTTCAACCAAGGCCAATTAAGGTTGATGATGAGTCGTGGGTAAAGGTCTAAGGTAGTACATGTTTCCACATGCAGGCAGAGGCAATGTTTGTGATATTCCTGCTGCTCATAAGCCTGAAAGAATGTTAGGAAGAAAGTTTCTTTTACTCATTTCTGAAGAGCACACACACAATGGGTTAGAGAGTTTATCATAGAACTGTGCCTCTTTGAGAGTAGTCTTGTGGGTGCTTGATCTGGAATTGCAGAGAAGAAGAAGGAAGGGAAATGAAGTTTCGGAATTATTTTCCTCGAGACCAACAGTTGCAGCAGAATAAGCATCCGCCACCAATGGTGCCCAAGTTCGAAGACCCTGTTGCTAAAGCACCACTTGAAACCAATGGAGCTGAGGTAAACAAATCTATTTTATGTTCATTGTTTGTTTGCACAGTTCTTTGGTCCAAGCTTTCTGTTCTCATGAGGGTACAAAAGCCTGTGCTTTCACTGTACATATCACAGGTTGTGCAAGCCATGGGGGTTGATTGATGTTTCTCTGCTTTGGGAAAAACACCAGTAAACAAAAGGTGGTGTATAACAAAATACAATGGCATTTCAATATGTTTGTTCAGGACCCCATTGTGAGCATTGCACCCAAAAAGCCAAACTCAGATCTTCGAAGAGATGTTGCAAAGAAGCTTGAGAAGCTTGAACGGCGCACTCAACGAGCCATCATTGAACTGATGCGTAAGTATATCATCTCTTTGCACCACCAGGCATCACTTTTACTTGAAATCTCTGGAAAATCTTCTTCTCCTAAAAGCATGAAAGAAAATTACTGTACTCACATACCTGTCCCTGTAGACCTTGCTCTTCAAATCCTCAGAAGGTGTGAATCTCAAGCTGCAAAGCATGTTTAATTTTAAAACTATAATATGATGGCACACTGAAAATTGTCTCCTGGAATATCTTATCCTGAATGGGTGTGGTTCCAGAGGGTTGCCTAAAGGAAGTTCCTGTGACCTATGTTATTATGGCTTTGTCGAAATTTGAGTGATTTTAGCAAGTGATTAGAGAAACTTCACCATGAGTGTGATGTGAGATGCCATGGAACTTGCTGACTCTATCTTGATCATAAGCCTCAAACCTCTCCATGATGATAAACAATAGCACTGAGGGCCCTTGGCTTCCACTGCAGTTTCACAAGCAGAAAAGTATGTCCAAATTGGTGATTTTCATGTCTTTGGAAACCCATCAAATAGATGTGACTGTTTGAGGGGCACTCTTATTGCATGATATCTGTAAGAATGCAGTTACTTTGTAACATGCCCAAGTGGTTTATGATGCAGAGGAGGAAGAGAGGCTTCGACAAGCTGCTGCTGCTGAAGAATATATGGAGTAGGTCCTTCAATTGTCACTGGACTTTAGCCTTTTCTTCAAGGTTAATCTACTCGACATCCCACCAGACAAAGTGGCAACCAATATGCATCTTGATCACTGTACTTTGTCATCAGTCTACAGATAATGAGTTGTTACATATTGTATGCTCGGATCTTTACTGCAAGGAATTTGTTCAGTCTAGGAGTTTTTCCAAAGCCCATGGAAATGGTTTCTGGGCAACTTGTTCAATTTAAACAGGAATTGCATAAACAGTCTGCTTGCTGATTATACGATCCTTGTGTGAAAAACCTCATATCTGTATTTACTAATTGATGACTGTTGGATGGCAACCACATTGATCAATTCTTTCATGATTGATGAAGGTGGATCTCAGCTGTTGAGATGTTATCATCTGACAAATTGTTGAAGAAATGATCTTGCAGGAGAGATAGGGTGAATAGTGAAGTCCTCTTCCTTCATGGGTGCTCAGAAGCTTGAATGTGACACAGAAAAAAACAACAAAAGTCTATTATCAAATGTGATACACTGCAGTACACAAATTGCAAAAATAGATTTGAGTGAATTTCATGGGTTGATATATGGAATTGAATTTGCAATTTATGCAAGAAGTTTTTTGGAAGACTTGCACAAAATGAGAACATCAAGGTGTGGTGTGGCAGATTATGTCATTTTCGTGCCTGCACTATATGACGTAATCTTCTAGTCATGATCCTACACTTGTAAAATCTCTGTCAAACATGATTTTTTTTTAAATTGTTGAATCTGCCACCTCAGACTATAATATTATGGAATGGTCTGGCCATCACCCATTATGTTGGGTAAGTGGCCATGCAAGCCTATTACTTCAAAATTACTAAATGTATGTCGACACACAGTAAACTGTATATTATTATAATGACCTCTTGACAAATAAAAATACAAGAAATAATAACCTAATTTTCACCTTGCCCTCCAATTTGAGTAACTTTACTTAATCAAACCAATGTATGGGCGCACTTTTTCATTGCCTTTTATGCCTTATGCTTGAGCCTAGAATAATCTGACAATTTGTTTTTGGGGTCCCATTATTTTACATGAAAACACTAAGTTTTTTTCCTTTCTCGCCTTCATTTTGTATGTGCTTTTCCCAAGCACCTGAGAGCACCTTGACTTTTTCTTTTGGATTATTTCTCTTGGCCTCACTTTGCCCCCCATGCATTGTGAACCCTCAAATAACCTATTTGCATAATAAGTATGCTAATATCTGCATCAGCCTTTTTTTTCCCCTTCCATTTTCCAAGAAAGTTTTAGCCCCTACCACAAACTTTCTCTCATTAACATGACTTTTTCAGAACATGAAGAGAGAAATGTCCCCAGTATCAATTATTTCAAATGGGCAATTAAGATAAGCCCAAAGATAGCTTCCTCCCATCCTAGAGACAAACCCCAATTGAAATTGTAAAAGAACAAGCAAAGGGAGTGAAGCCAACCCACAATTAGATTTGAATCTATGCCATAGCCTGAGTTCAAAGACTAGAATTGAACAAAGAGAGTCAAAGGTCACAAGTGGAGCTCAGAGAATGTTAAAACAATGTTGAATAACACAGTTTTATTTCAATTCACATGTTCATTGTTAGGTAGTTATACAATATTTGAGGTGGCATCCAGAGAGTTTTTCATTACACAAGAATTGTGAAATTGTACTGAATTTTATCTATGTGTAGATGGATACAAGGAGGGCACAAGAAGCAAGACAGATGCCACATCCAGCTACTAATTTAGTTAATTAGGGATTATTTGATAATCACCCAATTATGCCAATTATTGCAGCCTAACTTGTAAGAATCAAATCCAAAGTTCATAGCCGATTGTAGGTAGCATGTATTGCTAACATGGTAGCACACCATTGGACAAGAGCTTCCCAATTATGTTGCATATTTTTGTATCACACTAATACCTCTTTACAGGATGCTAGTTAACTGAACCTCATAGCTCACATTCTTCTATGTCCCACAACCCATAAGCTTGTCCTGCTCCTTTACATCACTCATGTTCGATAATTGGCTTGGTTATCAGGAACAGTCTGAGCACGAGACCATTCATTATAACCTGCACACTCTTGTTGGTTACCTAGTCCTTCATCAAAGGCCAAGTACCACAAGAAATGTTTAAAACTCTACAATATAAAGGACTCATCAAATATGAACTCGGTAACCATCTCAAGCTGGCTGGTTGTTGAAAATAGTCTCAGCACTTGACCTGGTTGGTTACCAAGAATAGTCAAGTTATCAAGACTATTCCTGGTAACTTGACTATTCCCAATAGCCAGCCAACTCCAGCCTATTGTTGGACATAACTAGTGTATTGGGGTTGTAATGCATCCATGTGTTGAACAAGTTATGGATGTAAAGTTATGACACATCCACATGTTGAGCAGGTTATGGATGTAAAGCAATACCGAGGTGGAAAACTGCCAATAGGCAGATTAATATGTGATAACATGGAGACGTGAATGTCCAAATGAGAAAGAAATACATCAGTGAGACAGCCCCCTAAAGCTGGCTATGGCATGATAATTTTTTGCTCACCAAATGGATGTGCAATCATACTTGTGTAGGGCATAAAACTAATAAAACGCAATTTAATAACATTTTGGATTAGCTTCCTTCACTCAATCACTTGTTGCAAAACTAAAGCTATATACTTAGTCTTTGATAGCCCACCTAAACACCTTGATTGGTTGAACATCAACCCTAAACACTTGAGTGGATTTGAGTAGGTGGCATGGGTTTCATAATGCTTCTCAAAGTGCTGAGAGATGGGGAGTGGAAATGTACTTGGTACACACATGTCGTCTACAAAATATATTACCAAATTCACTCATCTGTTGTCTCAGTGGTGCACCCCTCAAACTAAGTAGTCAAGGTTTCAAAAAAGTTTACCTGTCATGAGCAAGGCACCTACTGCCTATAGCCTAGCTAGTTTTATTGACCTCCTAAACTAAGTAGGTCAATAACAATCTCGACCAGATATGTGGTTTCGTCTGTCTGGATATCAAAATGCACACTAGCCAGATATGTATAATGTCTTATTCGGACTTCGTATTTTTTTTCTTAACCAGCCCTGTTTGCAACCAACAGAGGCCTCTTATGCAAGTAACCTTGTCATAGTCATATTTATACAGATAACCTTCCAATTAAATAATCATATCTCTAATTAAATAGGTAGACAACTAGATATTATTTACTTGTATGTAGTAAGGTTTAGGGTTTAGAGACAAAAATAAAACACAAAGCTTTCTACCTAAGGGCAACTTTAGGGTTTTAAGGCGGAAAGAGCACACGAAGCTTTTTGTCATTGTCAAGCACACAAAGTTGCATTTTTCAAGCTTTTTGGTTTTGTTAAGTGCCAACTTTAGGGTTGAAGGGTGGAGAAAGAATGGGAAGCTTTCTTTTTGTATCAAGCATGCAAAGCTTTTTGGTTTTGTCAAGTTTTTTGTTGTGTCAAGTGCCAACTTTAAGGTTTATAGGTGGAGAGAGAATGTGAAGTTTTCTATCTTTGTGAAACATGGGAAGTTTTCTGTCTTTTTGTGTTGTTGCATTACTATGTTGGTTTGCAAGAATGAACTTCACATTTGCATTGTTGCATTTCAAACTACAAGTTTGCATTGTTGCATTGGTTGGTAGGAGAGAGCTACACATGTTATGTTGTTATGTTGTTGCATTTAAACTATTGGTTGCAACATTTTTGAACTTTTGGTTGTTGCATTGTTATATTTTGCCTTTCAATTTATTGGGTTTTCCTTTTTTATTTTGTCCTTTCAATTGATCTTGTTTTTTTTCCTTGGGGTTGTTTATGAACATTGTATGTAAAGTTCAATCGCTCTAGATTTTGCAAAAGCTTTGGGTCTTGTAAGTTATTTGTTTCCTCCTTCATCTTTTGGTTTTGTGCAGGTTTGTATTTTTGACCTTGTAATTAGGGGTTTTTTTGCTCAAAGTACCTTTGCAATGTTTGAAACCAAAGTTTTTGTACTTGAAAGTGTGGGCATAGTGGATGAAACAGTCAATGAAGTGAACATGAATCCAACAAACAACTTGTTAGATGTTGAAAATGTACACCCATAATCTAATAGTAGTTTGTCATTAGAAAATGATGATGTTCAACTTGTACCTACAAAAGTTTAAGCTTGGTAATGGAAATTGCATAACATAATATCAATTTGTTGGGGCTTCTTTGCACAACCTGCATATTGATATTAAAAACCCACAAATGCTACAATGTATTATCTATTGGTTTTAGCAAGGAGTTGGTAACATTCTAAACCAACTTAGTTCCATTATAAGGAAAGGGCTCATCAAATATACCAAAACAAATGGCATTATTCCTATGAAAACACATATTGAATCTACACATCTGTGTTTAGTTGCAAAAAGAAAATTACAACTAACTAATAATTCTATGGTTAAACTTTCTAATCAAGCAAGTCATAGTCAACAATGAGGGAAGAAAAGGGTTTGGGCCAACAAATTATGCAATCATTGCAAATTTTGGTTAAACAAACCATCATAAGAGTGGTGATGCAGCATAACAAATGATTTTCAAAGACCTTGTGCATTATATTTGTAAAGGTTGTACATGCCTTTATCTTCATGTGAAAATATGTGGCTACGCAAGTTAGTTTTACACCAATGCCCCCATGTTATTTTTCCTTTTCATCCATGTCTTGTGGAACAAGTTCTTCATACAGTGGTCACAAAGACCATGAACTTGCATGTGTTGCCACATCTAGAATTTATAACTACTATTGTTTATAGTTTTGATTTTTAAATCATGTTTAGAGGTGGGGTGGGCACCTTTGCATTGTGATTAATTACTTGGATGAGACTTGGACATTTAGGTATGTTATTGTGGGGTTGTTTGAAATGCATTCAACTACTAGTAATGCCACCAAGTTTTAAGTTTATTGGAAAAAAATGGTTTGATATACTTTTTGTTTGCTTTTGTGAAAGTTGAGGAAACAACCTTAGAACTATGGCTACAACATTATGATTTATTATTGATTACAAACCTTTGAAGAAAATTTGGGTTTTTAAGGCACTTGTTTTGGGCATGTGATATTTAAAACGTGCCAATATGTGATGAATGACGACAAGGTTTTAAATAAAAGGAGGCATGAGTGGGAAAAGGCATGCATGGAAAGTGGGATGTAGCATTGGAAGTTGAAAACTCTTGTCAAGGGGTGAAAGCACACTACACCATCCATAAAATGTTGTCACAAGTTATTTTTGCAAGGTTTGAGATTTGTAATTGACCATGTGTAAATAAAAATGATTGAGCTAATAAAGGACTTGGTACACCATAATGTTAAATATATTATAATCACATTGTATGAACTTTTGAAATTGTTTTTGAATTGTCATAACGTAATGGATATTTTAAAAGTACCCAAAAACTACAACAATCCATAATCAATGAATATGGACTTCATCCACCTTCATATAATTTTTTCTACTGAATAAAGGATTCAATGATAATATGGTGTGGTAACATTGATAAATTAAGGAAGATTTTTTGAAAGGATTTTGATAATCAAAATTTTCTATGAACCTTGAATTATGATTCTTTCCCATTCAATCCTTTCTTTAATGAAAGTAATAATTTAGAAGCTTATATTTCAAATTCAAGTTCTCCATAAAGTAAACTAGGGTTGGAATTTTTTAAATCATGACTTTCTAATTATAACTTGCAAAATGACTTGTGTGATTCAAAATAACCTACATTCACATTATTTCCATAATGTTAATTTAAACAATTGTGGATTTTCACATGTGCTTAAAATTGTTACACCTTAATGTGCTTTCACAAATCACCCCAAAACAAGGTTTGCCAACAAAGTTGTTGTGTTTGAAGAAACTCTAAAATTTAAGCAAGTCATACTATTGTGCTATGGGAAGGAAAACTAACTTAATAATAAAAAGTCCCAAAGCCCCAAATGTGGGCCATTGCAAAAGCTATCATTTGGTGTTTGAATCCTACGATGACTACATGTGTGATGAACTAGTCTTGAGGTCATTGGCTACTCTCAGATGCTTTGGCTACTACAATAAACTTAATTACGGCCATGGAAACTTAAACAAATCCCATTGTTGATGGGAGTGAAATGTTTGATCAATTTGATATGGAGTTCCCTTTCTTGAATATAAATGTGCAACATGTGGTTGTGAAGGTGATCAAACCTTTTCTAGATTTTCTTGAAAGCCTTTGATTCCCAACAAGTTCATAATATGTTGGCCTTAATGATGGATCCCCATTTCAAATCCTTACAAATTGTGGAAAACTTTGTGGGGCATGGAAATGCAATCCGCCTCATGGTCAAATAATATATTATGATGTGAAAAATGTCATCCTTCTTTTGATGACAATTTTTGATAGACTAAACCCTATTTTCTAAACAATGTCTATATTGCCAAGTGATGGACCTAATGGAATTGTTGTTGAAATTGAAAAAAAACATTTATTAACATTTTGGGTGTTGCAACATCCATGGAAGCGTTTTCAAGCACACTTGTTGCTAGAAAATTGTTTTTATGTCAGAGGTTATTTATTCCCTATCTAAGCATGTAGAATTTCTTGCTTGGTGACAAACCCATGAAAGTTAATTTCTAAATGTTGGCTTCCTTGCTAAACAAGTTTTTGAGATTTTCAAGTTTCAAATTGAAATAAAAAGAATGTTTAACCTTTCTGGTGTTTTGATAGCTTTGAAACATTACCACTTACAAGTTGAAAAGGTTGATCAAATTATCACCATGGTAAAATATTGGCTAAATGATCCATGCTTGAATTGCTTAGCAAATGCAAATTTCAAGGATTATATTAAAGTAAAGTTAATTAAAAAATTTATAAATTGATACATTTACATTTATAGTAGCCCTTTACCAGTTCTGTCCGTGGGCCGAATGGCTTCCAGGCAGAACTAGATGGTGCCAACCAAACATTCGAGCCAAACCACATATAGCAGCCCCCCTTAGCGTTTGCATGCCCGAGTCGGTTGTATGCATGCTAGTGTGGGGGTCGCTTGTGTAGATGGCATGCCCTGCACCAACTGGCGCCAAAGTGATTTGTCCCTCGCCTACACATACCACTCCCGACCCTAGTGTGGTATGCCAGCTGCCTTGAGGTCTTTGTAGACAGTTGACCTGAAAGATTGTTGCGGTTTGCCACGGCCAAAAATAGCACCCGTCAGCTGCGCAGTGAGCGCAACGTGGGGATACCTGGCCTCTGGCATTCGAGCCACGTGCCCCAACCAGCGCAACCATTGCTGTGTAAGCAAGGAGGCCAACGGCTTGACCTGGCAGGTTTTCCAGATGTGCTGCAAACTGTGCCTGTCTGAAACCCACACACCCATGATCCCCTTCAAGCAGTTGTTGTATGCCGATTCCAACCGCTGCTGCTAAGATTACGTCACGTTCCAGGTCTCGGCACCATACACAAAGTGCGGCACCACAAAGGTGTTGAACACTTGCACTTTGGCCCCTAGCCCCAAATGTCTGTTCCGCCACACGGCCGAGAGCTAAGCAAAGGCACCTAATCCCCGGCCCTTACAGGCATTCACCTTGACTGTCAAGCTGTCGTTCGAGGTCAAAATCCCCCCCAAATACTTGAAGCTATCAACCCTCTCTACTAGCCCCCCACTAATGGCGACATCGGTCGGTAGCCATGACTCGCCCTTGCCCACCGACATCACCTTGGTCTTCGCAGCGATAACCCTCATGGCAAACCACTCTACAACGGCATCCATGCACTGCAGCATCAGCACCAAGTTGCCAGGGTCAGCAGAAAAAAACACCATGTCGTCTGCATAGAGCAACAGTGCAATCTGCGCTAGCGTCAGGCTCGCTTCCGAGGATGTTGAGAAAAGCAGGTTACCGTCGGCCCGGAATTGCACCGACACCCCAAAATCCGGTGGCATGATTGCCAAGGCCTGCTTCACCACAAAGTCCAAGAATACGTTGAACAGCAGGGGCGCCACAATGCAACCCTAGCGCACCCCGCTGCCCACTGAGAACTCTTGTCCTAGGTCCCCCCCCAACCTAACCGCAGCCAGCGTCCCGGTGTGGAAATCCTCCAAAAGCTCAACAATTTTGGAGGGTACCCGGTACACGCGCAAAATGCGCCACAGCGCATCCCGGTTCACCTAGTCGTAGGCCTTGGTCAAGTCAATGAAGTCAATGATTGGAGAATCTAAATATTTTTAAGATCTGAAGGTTGATAATGATTAAGTAAGTCATTTCACTAAACTTTCTTTTCTTTCCTTTCCTTTCTTTTCCTTCAAAGTGTTTTTAGCTTTTGTTTTCTTTCCGTGTTTCAATGTTGCAGGGTTCTTGGGCTACTAAGAGTGTTTCTATTGTTGATGAAATCGCAATAAGTATGTTATATATCCTTGGGCTTCTTCTAAACACTATGTTTCTACTATTAATGGGCACAATGTGTTGTTGCTGATTAAATCACAATAGCTTTTTGGGCATTATGTTAATTTCTTGTTGATTAAAATGCAACAACTTTTTAGGCATTATTTTTTGTTGTTAATGAAGTTGCAACAAGTTAATGGGCATTACATGTTGATAAGGTTGCATCTAGCTTTTGGTGTGTGGGGTTGGGGTGGTGGGGTGTTTTTGTAAGTAACTTGTGTTATAATGGGCAAAGTTTTATATAGAATTTAGGTTCAATTGTCCCACAATTTATTTGATTTCCAATGTTCACATTCAAAACTTCTTTGTTTTCATAGACCTAGCATGTGAAGTTCGGTATATATAACTTGTATGCACATAGAAAGTTTATTTAGAATTTGAAAATTGACAAATACATAATTTCCAATGAATTAAAAAAATCCAATGGGTGCATAATTATGGTTATAGGGAACTTTTTGAAATGTCCAACTACATATTTTTTGTTAAGTTTTAAAAAAGAATATAATTCATTCATATCCTCTAAATTGGTTTACAATACCATATTAGGCCAACATTGGTCAAAAGTTTAAAATAGTTAATGAAAGGTAGGTTGCAAGTAATAACCAATGTTACATGGTTATTAAAAATGACATTTAATAATTGGTAGTCCTCAAGATAATTTTTAAAAAATATGAATGTAATTTTAAAAACATCAGAAAAATGATTTTGAACTGATTTAGGCACAATATTAAAAAAAATTAAAGAATTTATCAAATAACCTTTTGTAAAATTGCTTGACTATTTGTTGGTTTTTTGCAAGTTAATTCACTGAAATTGTTGGTTCTTTGAGGGTTTTTGAAAAATTCAGAATTGGAGGCTTTTTAAATCCAAAAAAATTCAAAATACTATAACCATGGATTCTTGAATCTAAGAATTTTCAAAAACTTATACTGGAAAATCTTCAATTTCCAAATGTTCAATAAAAAAAACTAAATGTTATTAAAATAACCGACAAACTTCACCTATGTATGGTATTTGCCACCTTCTACTTGATTACAAGGTGTAGTAGGCCAACTACCTATTCAAGGAGTGGCCATGCTCAAGGTAACTAATATCTATGTGGCCTAAAATGAATGATGAAATGAAAAAGAGCACCAAGGATGCCTTAATCCAGTGCCTAATGTGAAGTGATGATCATTCACCATCATGGCGATTATGTTTTACTCCACATAGTTGGTGTTTTGTTTGTTTTGTATTATGGTTGCAAATGTCTACATTCATGGAAGTATAAGAAAGTTGGGTACTTGGTCTGTTTGTTTGGTTGGTAAGTTTATATGCTTATCATCTTTGTTATTTGCTCTTCATGACGGATCAAAAATCTTTGCCACTGATTGGCTCAATGGATTCTATGGTTGTGGGAAATTGGTGGAGCTTTAATTATAAGTAATTGAAGGTTGCTCAAGATGGGCAATCTTTTGGTGTTTTGGAGAAAAACTAAGTACTTGAATTAGTTTTAATTTGATTTTTCAAGAAATTATTATGGTTTTTCAAGATGTGGTTTGCATTTATGATACATTCATGAAAAGAATGTTTGTGGTGTACATTTTGGTCTTTGAATTTTTGCTATATTGGGGAGTTAGGGTTTTTAGTGTTTAGAATGGGTTGTTGGTGAAAATGATGTGGAACTAAGGGGCTTTTTGAGTGAATTTGAAATGACACTATCTCAAGAGTAACATGCTTGAAATGTCTATCACTAGGAAATATGTTCTAAGGTAGGATGGGAATGAGTAATTTTTTTGGGCACTATGAGATGAAAGTTGTAGTTAGTCTTGATTTATTGGGCAGAAAATTTGGGAAATCATACATTTGTTAAACAAGGGATTGGGTTGAGGTTATTTTATTGTGTAAGCTTTTAAGTTGTTGAAGGGATTTTGGGATGAAATGTTGCCATGAAAGGGTCTATTAAGGTGAAAATATCCTTGGGTGGTACCACTAGGAACCACCTCAAGGAATGAAAAAGGAACAAAAAATAGCCAAATCATTTTCCTAAGTCCTTTACTTTAAATGTTTTCACAATTGTAATTTTTTATTTTATGTTTATCAATTGCATGCACTAATATATGGCTTGAAGTTTATTTTGGAATTAATTTTTTTTGAAATTGTTAAAAAATTGCATTCTTAATTAAAATGGCCCCTTCGTAAATTAATAGCCTTAACTTTGGAAATTCATAACTAAATTATATTTATTCAATTAATTTCTTAATAAAAACATAAAAATAGAATGACTTCCAAATTACCTTAGGAAAAACATTCCCAAGAAAATTCTCAAATTATGTTTCAAATTTTTGTTCTTAATTAAAAAGTTTAAGGAAAGGAACCAGCTTTACATTCTTGAAATGTTTTTTAAATGCAATGATTAAAAACATCAAAATACACAATATTCTTAATATTATTGAAATTTCAAAATCTATGGAACCTAATAAATGTACCTCATTAAAAAAAATAATGAAAATATTTATATAAATGTTTCCTATGATTTTTCAAAGTTCAATGGGTCTAGAAAATCAAGGTGTGATAGTTCCTAGTGGTACCACTCAAAAAAACTCTTACTTATTAATGTTTGATGATAATGGATTCGAAAGTTTTAATTCACTTAGGTTTTTAATATCATAAATTTACTTTTTAAATATTTGGTTATATAATGATTACAAAATACATATAGTCCTATCTATCATCTAACTTGAATTCCATTTGTCATTATTTGTTTATGATTCAATCAAGAGGTTTTTGTATCCATTTCATTGGTATCAAAGTAGTTTGTCCCAAGAGATCAAGACAATATATTTAGGAGGAAAGTGTGATGTATTGTAGAACATAATCAAAATTATCATAATTATGTCTAGTTTTGGTGATGAGGAACTTGTGACTAAAGCTAATGTCCAAGCAATTTATGATTGGCAAATGTACAAAAGTTTTGATAATCTAGTTAGTTTAGAAACACTTCAAATAGGGGTAGTAATTTTAAGGTTTATTGGTTTTGGTGTTGTAATTGTGATAGGTTTTAATCTAATAGAGGCATATCTTGATGATAGGGTGAAAGCATGGTGAAGTATACAAAAAAGTTGACCAAAAATATCAAGTTTAAAAATATGCAATTTTTCACGAAAACACAAGAAAATAGATTCAAATTTTATTTAAATTTTATTTTGAAACTATTGAGCCCTCAATTGGGTTTATTGTAAATCAATTACAAAATTGAAAAAACTTTGGAATAATAAAAGTAAGGAATAAGTACGTTTGAAATTAATTGGTCAATATGGTTTTCAAACCTACTTTTTCACTAGAAAATTTAATGAAATATACATGTATGAAGGTATAGCATAAAGATCATTGTATATTCAAGGGCACTACCAAAAAACAAATCTACTTTCTCTTTGGTAAAATATACATAACACATACTTGAATCAAATCTTACATTGTAGAAAATATGTTTTAAAAGCTACTTGCATTTAGAAAAGTCTACTTAAAACTTACTTTTACAATGCAAAATTTAAAAATTAATGCGAAATAATGAAAAAGTATCTTATTATTTATCATTCAACTAAAAAGATTGAATGTATGACAATTTTGTGATGGGTTTTGGTTACTTTTTGTTCATTTGACAAGTAGACTTGCAAGTACTTTTAGTTGTACATTTTATTATGCTTTCACTTGATATTGCCATCAAAGTTACACACAATGATTCATATCTAGGGCACAGGATTGGGCAAAAATGCAAGATGGACCAAATGGTTGGTGGACAACGTAGTAAATAAGTGTTAGTTCCATTTCACAACATATCTTGCATAGGGAGTCTAAAGGTGTGTTTGTGAAAATTGTAGAAGTATTTAGAATTAGAGACATTTGGATACCTCATTATGTAAGGTTTCTTGACCATTTCACTCGTTTCCTTACATGTGGTATTAAAGAGGTGTTTCGAACAAGAGGCAAGATTCTTAGAATAATGTCAAATAAAGATTAACCTTAAACACAACAAATGAAAAATCACAATTGAATTTTAGAGTTGATTTTCTATGTTTTTAATGTGCTTATTTTTGTGATTTTACATAAATTTCCATTTATCAACAATTATTAGCCTACTAGATTAGGTCATGTTCAATTAACACCTTTTTTTTCTTTGAAAATTTTAATTTTATGGAGGCTAAGGGGTCCATTCCCTATGTACTCACTCACCTCCATCCAATGTATGTATTGTGGGATTACCACTCTCCAATTCAATGGGTAGCAATTTTTGATTGGATTTCCAATGTCTTGAATTACTTAGTAAAATATGATTTCATGTTATGCCACATAAGATCCAATTACACTTGGATATGTGCTAAGTGGGCACAAGGGGGGGGTGTTACTAAAGAACTTTGAAATTGTAATGACCATCAATCCTTTTTGTATAAAAGCTAAACTATGAATTTGAACCGTTTCATTGCTTTCATCCAAGAATAGGAATTTAAAAAAAAAAAAAAAAACTTTTTTTTAAACATATGAAAAAAAAAAAAAAGGAAAAAAAATTTAAATGAAGAAAATGTAAAATTAAA
>Ga0116231_10001556_pt1 | contig 47061 bp, 36 predicted proteins | sample S1TSphgellanicum_2_FD_89695 | JGI IMG/M metagenome (GOLD analysis project Ga0116231, IMG submission 89695) | Host-associated microbial communities from peat moss isolated from Minnesota, USA - S1T2_Fd - Sphagnum magellanicum MG | ecosystem: Host-associated > Plants > Peat moss > Unclassified...
CATCAGTGTCCACATGGCCATACTTCTGCAAAATCAGTGTTCTCAGCTCAAGCCAGTCGGCCGGCACCGGCTGCAGCTTTCGGAACCACTCCCGGGCTCTGCCTCTCAAATTGAGCTTGGCAATCTTGAAAAGTTTGTCCATGTTGAAGTCGCGCACCTCTGCCGCCATACTGAGCCGTTTAGCCCAATTGCTAACATCCTCATGATCGCGCCCCTAGAAAAATTCGTCCATGCCCTGTGGACTAGTCATCCTAAAGAAGCGTAATTAGGACAGAGAAAATAGCAAAACTACTTACAGACACAAAGCCCTTCAGACAAAATGTATGAACTCAACAACTGCTCATTGCTGCAGTTCAACTCGGATTACAAAAGCATAGACGTCGAACTACACACTGAACTCTGACTGAGCTCCTTCATGCACAGGTCTCAAAGGTTCAAAGTTTGATGGGAGGGTAGAAAAACGTTGCTCATCCGTTGACTGTTGTTGAAATCGCCATTGTCCTTCTTGTCCTAACCACACCCTCCAGCTAATCAGGCGGGATCTGGATCCGCTATGCTCCACCCGAAGCAGGCGATCTCCCTCTTAAAACAAGTCTTCTACTCCAGGTATGTACAGCCTCACAAAATGGTTTGGCGACACTTCCGATCTAGGAATCCATATGTCCCCCAGTCTTGGGACACTGCATTGCCTTTCTGCAAGGCCAAGAGCGACCCTACGCAAGGTAGGAGGTGAAGTAGAAGTTGTCTTGAAGTTCTGAGGTCCATGCCCACCCCCTTGCTCCATCTGTCACTTTCACCCAGACCCGTGCACTGGTGTAGAATCCACTGTGGGATACTTCCACAGCGATGTCCCCTACCCGAGCTTAGTCAGGGTTTATACCTACAATTCTAACTATACCAAAACCCAGAAATCGTAAGATCACAGCTCCCCTTTGTGGCCCGTTCTGAATGGTCCCGAAATCAAACCTACGAACCAAGTTCAGTTCACAATTTTCCTGTGTTATGAGCTCTACAGGAATCTCTTCTCCACTAGACGAAGACATTATTCTCACGTTTCATATTACCTCGATCGTTATCAGCTCTATACTGGCCACAACTACGCAACCAACTCTGATACCAAAAGAAGAGGGTCCTATGGAAACAGATAGCGCATACACTATCTGATGTGAACCCTGGCGTCCATGTTTCACAGATCGATCTCACACCTACTGACAGCTCAACATCTCCAAGACTCAAACTGGCTTCCTGCTCTCCCTGATTCCTTAACGATTCAAAGATTGATCGACACAACGACGCAACAATTCAACAACACATACTTCCGGTCATGCATCTCTACACTGATGCAATTCCAAAGAAATTCTTTATTTTTTTTCAAAGAAAATGTACATCCCCGAAAGTTCAAACAATTTGGGCCATTAAAATTTCAAAAAAAAAAAAAAAAAGGTCCGATGGTGCCTCAACATATTGTTTTGATTCTCCTTAATTCCTCTCATCTATTTCTGCAACAAGAGCTCAACTATACATCAGACACAGCGGAAAATCCCAAGCATAGCTAAGCTCTTCTCTACAAAACTCCTAGCTCCTCTCTCCTGCCTCACAACTATTTGCTACCCATCTCCCAAAATTGTCCTCCTAAAAACCACCTTCCTGATCCTTTTTCTTCAGCCTTTCGTTGGCTTCTTCCAGAAGCTTCTCAAATTCTCCAGTGCCGCCTCCCTCACGCTCCAAACCGCCATTCTCCATAATTGCATTGCCGACCTCAGTCATAATTTGGAGCCGCCATTCAAGCTCCATACCCATTCAATGCAGCCGTCATGCAAATTCCTCAGTACAACTCTTCTCCCCAATCCGGCAAAGCTTCCCATGTAAAAGCAGCCGTCATAAAAACCAACGGCTTGATTAACAAACGACCTAACTTCCCTGATCAGTGACGTCCAGGAGTCTGATGTAACCTAATTTTAGGTTACACTTCCATAGTAGCCAACTTGCTGATGGTGAACCTTCTAATGGGGATAAAAATGTAGGTGATGATTTTGACCTGAAGGCATGGAACTAGAACATGATGATGATTATGATGAAACAATGTCAAATATGTTTAGGGAGGCTCAAACCCCATTATAGGAGGGTTTCCCACTAGTCGGCTCGCCACTATCCTCTTAATCCTTAATTTGTGTAGTACACATGGAATCAATAACATGTTTGGGGATGAGCTCTTCTCACTATTGAAACTTGACCTCTTCCCAAGGGACAACACCCTTCCAAAGTCTTTGTATGAGGCAAAGACCATAGTGAAGCAATTGGGATTAAACTACAACTCAATTCATGCATGTTATAATGGGTGTGTTTTGTTTAGGGGAGAACTAAGAGGAGCCACATCTTGCCCAAAGTGCAAGAGGTCAAGGTTTATTGAAATGTTAGATACAATTCCTTTCAAGGTGCTTCGTCACTTTCCATTGATCCCAAGGTTGAAATGAATGTATAGGTGTCCAACCTTGGTAGATCTAATACATGTATTATTGTGTAAACACTAATTTGATTAGACGTGAAAATCTACATAAGGCATAATTCACATACCACATAACAAGTAGTTAAACTATAGGTTCCTATACAAAACATGCTAAACAAGCATGGCATGGACTAGATAGACATAGTTACCTATTCAAAACCTCCAAATGCTATAATTTGCCTCCCCACACAAAGTGCCATTTGCATTCCAACCACCCTATCAACATTGCTTGTTCAATTATAATATGAACAAACTTTTGCACTTTCAACTACAATAATAGAAGTTACTACAAGCTAAGAAAATGAATTACCTAATTCAATAATATATTGGTAAATAACATTCATGCACAACAACCTAGACATGTGAAAATTAGATTGAGCCACATTTATTCAATGCATACAAAAGACAAACATTAAACATAAATTCAATGCAAGTCTTGAACCTAATAGCACCATATAATGCAATATCCAATTTAATCTTCTCAGTTCCAAAGTTTTTATCAATGAAAACATGCATGATTTATTTGAAAATGAATTACTAAATAATGTTCACCTAAAAGATCATGGAAAATACATACAATATATGATGTTTGCATTGTCACCATCTCCACACTTGTATGTTTAATACCTACATTACACCACATTTGAGCATCCCCCAACACAAAACATGTTATTTTAAATGTGCAATCAAAAGGCACAATTTTTTCACAAGAAACATTAATTATGAAACCAAGAAAAAATATCTATAATAATATACAAAGACTTGGTCCCAGGAAGGCCACATGAAACTTGATTTTTTAGACAATACCCCCTGACTAGTAACTTTCTCCTTGACAACTCCACACAAATCATTGTTCTATTGCAAACCCCATGAAATCTTTGCCAACATTGGGTTAAACAACTTTTGACTCTCATGTTACTACTCAACATGGCTAATTTAGGCCTAGTTGAGTGGAATATGTCATGTAATCATGTAAGGTTTTAAACATTCAAGAACATTGAATTCCTTTACCTAGGGTGGCTTGCAAGAGTGCAATTCTCCCAAAAGAAATGTTGGTAATACCCATTATATCCTTGTCTACATAACTTTCATGAATCACCCATTGCATTGCATAGCTTATGCCATTCTATAACCAATCACCCACATAACAATTAGAGTAAAAAACTTTAAATAACATCCATTGTGGGTTTAAAGGAGATTGAAGTTGGGAGTTGGAAGATTAAAATAAAATCCTAACTCCAAAGTTATAATCCTAACTTGCCATTATGTACATGATTTGTATTCTAGTAAATTGGATAACATGTATTTTTCTTTCAAACAAAAAATTTGAAAGTTTTGAATGAGCAACCAAAAATGATGTTATTGATTTCTAACAGATAAAAGACCAAAACCAACCATCAAACATGGTTAAAAATTCAATAATCACAAAATTAGGTTTAAGGTAGGAGGATGCATAGAAGAAACAAAAGGGTAATGGAGGACACATACACATAGTTTTTGTAGAAGATCAAGTAATGGGCCAAAGTCTTTTGGGGGCCCGAAACAATAAATCTCACAAATTGTACAATGATCTCTGGGACCATTATTCAAATTATTGACAAATGACACCCTATACATCCAAAAACACATGAATACTTGAAGTTGAAGCTAAAAAAAAGCTTGGAATGGGGATTCAAAAGTTCATATGAACCCTAAAAACATGTTTATGGTACTTACAGTATAAAACAAATGTCAAGCAAGAAAAGATTCACAAGTGCAAAAATGTGATTATAAAATTGAACGTGACATTTGACAAACTTGATCCATGCTAAGATTTAGGTGTGAGGATTCAAAAACATCAATAATGACTGCAAGTGTGCAATCCCAAAGCAAGTGTGATTCAAAAACAATCAGGTCATTTTTTGCGATTCAAAATGGGGTTTAACAACCACCCCTACTCATTGCATGATTTGAACTTCCGTATTTCATGGATGGATTTGCTCTGCTTTTGAATATTCGCACTTAAGTCTTAGCAAGGGTCAAGTTTGTCTAATGGATTTTGACTCTTGATCGTTCTGGGTCACCAACAATAAATTTGAAGAAACATAAAGCACAAAATTAATGATGCAATTGAAGTTGTGTTATACATTTGTTGAGCTTTACATTACACAAATTGATTACAAGATCCCTTTGGTGTTGGAAGTACTTACACATAGTTATAACTTGTCTAGATCTAACATGCGTAAGAACTTAGAACCTGTAGCATATAGTAATTGAGCTCAATAGAAAAAAAAACTTCATCCTTTCAAGATATGAATACAAGTTCTAAACTTTTGAAACATCAAAACTTCCACCTACCCCTCTCTTAACAGTAACCATTCAAAAGGAGGATGAATCGCAACTACTTGAACACCAAAAGACTTGCAAAGGAGTCAAAAACTCATCACTCCTCTCATTTGTAAGTTGAACTCATGATTAATGTACCAAGTTCTATCTTGGGAAGTCATTGATGGACCCATCTCAATTGTTTAACATGAATTCTAAAGCTAGTAGATATAGATCGATTTTTCTATCAATGTCACAAATGTTGTGTCTACAAACCAAGGTTGAAATGCAACAAGTTCACATCATTGCAAAGAAAAAGTTAGGTGTAGTGTGCGCAACCTAACAATGTTGCACAAAGTGTCAATGCCAAATCCGCTTTGGTGGAAGGAACTTGACGAAGGTCAATGATCACGATGTTTGGCGGTTAAAAATAATAATGATGCAATTAATTTTGAACTGACCAATTTTGATTACGAATGGAACATTTTCAATCCAATGGCCAATATTAAAGAAATATGAATATATAATGTACATTTTGGATCCTTTTGGTTCCAGAATGGGGTTTTCAATTTTTGTCTTCAAGAAACATTAGCAAATGGAAATGAAATTGAAAAAAAAAACATGCCCACCTATAAAATTTCTTTCTTTTTCATATGGTAGAGGTTTTTTATTAAAACACATAAATTATAATGCCATTATAATTCAACAATTGTAAAAAAAACATATTTTCAACAAATTAATTTAAATTTTAAATAGCTTATATTTATTTGATATATGTTAATACCATTCATTACAAAAAAATTCAACCAAAGATCCCCAAAAAAACATTAATTTTTAAGTATATATGTGATTTTTCAAATTTTGTGATGGGTATAATTTTGTCCCATATATATTCCATACATTCAAAGTTTTTGATGTTTCTTAAATATTTTTTTAAAATAACTAATTTAAGTTTAAAACTATTAAAATACACATAAAACAAAGGAAAATAACCCAAGATGTGATGTCACCCATTACCAAAAAACAAAATGTAGAAAAAAAACATACATGTGTCAACATTTGGGGGGGGGGGGCTTAGTGTGCTTTCACCCCACTGAATGTAAATTTTCCCTTAATTCGCCAATCACATGCCATAACATTGGCTTGTTGTCAATACACCTCACACATCACAATGTAAATTTGTATTCAATTCACATGGTGTAATCTTGCCCAATTGCCAAAACATTACCCTTGCATGTGACCATTGTGAGAATTTTCAACATTATGATTGGTTGTCAAGTCACAAATTATAACCCATAACCTTTGACCATTGTTTAGCACAAGGTAGCACTCTAGGCTTTGGTTGGTTCAATGATTTTGTACCCATTCATTGCTTGGATGAAGATTTCATATTTGTTCTTTACTTGGATGAAAAAAGGCATCTTGATTTTCCCAAAGGATGGTTATGTCTAGTAATTGGTTTAAGGGTGTTGGTTATCATGAATATTTTGGGCACTTCATATGCTTCAACTATTCACAATAACTTGCACATTCTCACCAATCACTTAGTCCATAAACCAACCAATGTAAATTTGCTTTCATACCATAATGGGCAAATAACATGACATCCCCTATCACGTTGTTAAGTCTATCACATTTGTGACCCTCCCCTAAAAAAACATTGAAATTTTCATGTAAGGTTAGTAAGAACATCACATTTGTGACCTTATCCCAAAAAGGCAATGTAATACCCTTGCCATATTGGTTGGGGGTCACAAACATTTGTGATTGTCCACCAAAAAAACTTGAAATTCCCCTATCAAGCAAGCAAAGGTTATCACATTTGTCACATCATCCTTTAAAAGCTAGCATAAGTTTACATTTCAAAGTTTCAACCATCCTCCCTAATAGATTAGTGGTGACTCATGAATGCTTTACAAGTTTGAGCCTTTTAGACAAGTTTGAGCCCCTAGGAACAAGGTCTACTACCCTCATTTATAAGGGTTCAAAACTAGGAAACACCTTGCTAGGATGATTTACCTTAAATGTTGTTCCATCCAAGTGGGCATTGTTGAAAAAGCATCATAGAGACCTACTTTGGTTTTTCATTCTTTTAATATTTTAAAAGTTATTTTTTCTTCCACATGGCATTTCAAAAAAACAATGCCCACTATAAAAGTGAAAAACTCAAAAAAAGAGAGAAGAAAACCTTAACATGTAATGATAACCCACATACATGTAACTAAACAAAAGTGAGAAACCCAGAGAAAAACAAAAAAACAAAAAAAACAAAAAAACAAAAACTTTTAACATGTGACCATAACCCACATATGCATGATTGAAAAAAATGAAAAACCCTATTACTAATAATAATATAAAGGTCAAAGCAACACAAGAACATCCTTCACACACCGAATCAACATTACAATGACATCTACATCCTCAACCCATTGAATCACATCTCACAACAAACAAGGCTCTCTAACAAATAATTCATTGAATCATACAATAGTGTAAACATTGCCATAAAAAAACATGATCATAACTAAATTGTGAACCCTTATTCAAAAAATTTCTAATACAAGGAATATGATAAACTTTATCCTATTATAGTTTAGGCACCTATAAGCCCTTAGTTTTATCCAAGTGGTTTCCCTTTTCAATCTAGGGGACATTTAGGGTGATCATTTATCTTGACAATTAAACCATGAACTTTCCCCAAAGATTTTCACCCTTCTCCCCTTTAATCATGATTATTTCACCTTGCCAAGACCCCATCTTCAATAACCCAACAAAACGATCCTTCCATTAACCAAAACATGGTTTAGTATGTTAAGGTAGCTAATGCCCAATAGGGGTTTTGTGACACACCCCGAAGCTCCTTGATGGACTCAAGTGCGAGTCCAAAAAAGAAGATAGCAAAAAAAGACGGAGTTAGGGTGCGCTCCTTGGTTCGTAGCACGTTGGGGGTAAAAGGCGTGTCAGAACTCTAGGATGGGATTAGGAAGATTGACAAGCAAGTCACTTACTCACATGGACCTGCACAAACTAAACAATAGGTTGGTTAGTGTGAAGTTAGAACACCTTTGGTGCACGGACGAGCCACGGGCAAACATGGACTCACAAGACTCACCACGGCCTGGACTTGGGGGAAGCCACCACCTTCCCCCTTATAGTATACTCTATGCTTGGCCATGGGACCAACACCCAAATGTCCTTTTGTCCCAAGACTCCCAAGTGGGAGTCCCGAAATTCTCAAAGTTAGGACTCCCATAACTTTGGGGGCTCATAACTTTGTGTGTAGACTTTTGATTGGGGTGAGGTTTAAAGCAAATTTGTAGCCCTCGTCAAGAGCTTTCCAATGGTATGTAGCACACCACCTGCACGTAGGAAATCGGGGCAATTCTTGACTTTTATTGGTCGGGAGTCAAATTGCCAATTTGACTCTTAGCCTTTCTTTTGACCATAACTAGTGTTTTAAGTACTCAAATGTGTCATGCAAGCCCATTTTAGACATCTACGTTCTAAGATCTTTCCAATGATATAAAGAACATTTCAATGCAATGAGTTTTGACCCGTGAAATTGTTGTGAACCCATTTTAGACATTTACGTTCCAAAAGTTTTTCAATGATATAGGGAACATCTCAATCCAATGAGTTTTGACCCCTGAAATCGCCCTTTGAAGATTCGAGAGTCCATTGGGACTCTAACTCCCAAAGTGGGAGTTCATTTGGGAGTGTGAAGGTTCATTCCCTCCCACTCTCTTGCACACACGAGAGCATGAAATGTGACTCCCGGGCTCACTCTTGGCTCGCACCTTTGCAAGCCTTTGCCTTGGTTGCGAGCCCAAGGCTAGGGTTGTAAGACTTTGTGTTGTGTGTGCTAATGGCACTTTGATGTGCTTGAAATTGTTTTGTTGTCAAAATGGGGTTATTTCATGTGTGTCACAATGGCAATGATTCTTGTTCATGGGTGGGGTCCATGCTAAAATGAGCCACAAAATGTGTAACACACTATTTAATTTTACATATTTTTTAATCAAACATTAAATTAATGTTGAATCTTTTCATGAATTTATATAATAATAATATTTATATAGTATGAAAACCTTTGAACAAGTTTGAAATGAATCTAATGAGTAATATAAAGTGCCCACTTTAAACATTTGTAGCATAATTAATATTTTCATTGCTTAATGAATGTTAAGGCAAAAACTTAAATGATTTGAAGATGACATATTAAGGGAGGTTTGAAAATTATGAAATATTTTACATGATTGCATGTAAGACAAAAAAAAAAAAACATTTTAAATATTGAGGCATGTAAAAAATAAAATTGTAATTTTTTTTATGGTAACATCTAAAAACATTCATCGATTCATTTTCATAAGGTCACAAGTAAGAAATATATTTTTTGATTTCAAAATTAAAGATTTCATACAAAGTTTTTACCATGTTTATATTTAAAAATTTAATTCATTTTACTTATGGTCTCATGTTAGAAATAAAATTTTTAATTAATTTTATTTATGGTTTCATTAGAAAATCTTGCTCTCTCTCTCTCTCTCTCTCTCTCTATATATATATATATATATATATATATATTTGATTAAATTCTTGTGGTCCCCTTTTTTTGGGGGTGTTTCGAGGGGTTCTCATTTTTTTCAATTGCATGTGTATTTGTATCACATGTAAATGGTTTTTCCCCTAAAGTTTTTCACTTTTTTGGGTTGTGTGTATGTGGGTTGTCACATGTTAATTTTTATTTTTTTTGTTTTCAAGTTTCTCACTTTTTTTGGTTGCATGAATGTGGGTCATGGTTTCATGTTCAAAAATTTGCCTAGTTCTCTATTGTGAGAAGGTAATTTGATGGGTATAGAATGTCTTTCATGGGAAGAATGATGAGATTTTTTATAAGATAGGTAAGTCAATATAAGGGAAGGGTAGTTTTGTAAATTCAAAAACCTCTTTAAATAAATAAATAAATATAACATACCTTAGAATTTTTTAGTTGTGCTCTTGAGTCTTTTATTAAAAAAGAAATGTTATTTTTATGTTAAATATATATTGTTTTCCATTGCTTTTATATTGTTAGCCTAGTATGGTAATACACATTCTCTTTGATTAGGAGTACACACTTTTGAATTCTTCACATTGGTGGTATGAAACATAACTAAACTTTTTCTTTTTTAAAATGTGTGTATAGTTAGTATATATGCATCTTGAGAGCTAACATGACAATTGTCCTCGTTTCACTTGTTTCCTTGTATTGAAAGACATTATGTTCAATTTGCTTGTAAGTTGTGTATTTTGCATGTTAATTTTGTTGTACCTATGGTATACTTTTTGGTATACAATGTGCTATGTGTTTAGTGATGTGCTTTAACATGAAAATATGGGTGTAAGTGATTCATATTGCCTATATGGTTGATGATTGCAAGGGGGCATGTCATTGGAATAAGGTTTTTATTTGGAGGACAATTTTTTTCAATGGTGCAGGGGTTCATTTCATGAAAGGATGAGGTGGGCATGTTTTTGCAAGAGGTTCTAGATTTTCCCAAATTGGATTTGGAGATCTTTAAGGTCCACAACACTGAAGGGCTTTCATTGGACAAGGTTGTTATGGGGGGGATCATGCGAAGTATCATGCATTTAAAAAATTTTACACCACTTTGGTAAATGATCCCCCTCCTATATCTTTTGGAGTGTTTCAAAACATTCAACACATGCTTTAATATCAAATGTCAATTCCCAATTAATTAACAACATGACATGGCTTTGAATAAATTTTTGAAATGGTTTTTTCAGATTTTGTTGTAGAAGATGTTTACAACGCATAGAAATGTGAATGAGTCTATTCTTGATGTGGAGTATCTTCTACATGGTGGTTTTCATAAAGGGGTGAAAATGCGGCCCCTAAACATTACCTTCTTTAGGGAGGTAAGGCCAAGGAAACAAGGTCAACTCCGTCTTATTCCCAAAAAGAATTACTCTCACTTACTAACTTTATTACAACTACTCAAATAATCATAAAAAGTTCATACAAAAAGAAAAAAGGAGGCAAGGTCTGTCATCTGGGTGAAGCATGTTAAGTTGTAATTTTGGATGTACTTGCAATATTAAAAGTCCCTTGCAACAATGTGATTTTGCTTTCAAATTAAATGACTAAGATGCTAAAACACATCCATGTTGAATTTAACTTCATTTAGTACCATGTTGACTTGGATTTGCAATGAAATTTACATTGATTTACCTAAATGAATGCATAATTTGGAGCTCCAAACCAAATTCATTTTGAAAATTTCAAGTTATTAATTTGTTCATTATACTTATGCATCAATTTTCAATGAATCTAAATACATCTTTTTTTACATGATTTTTTGGGATCATGACTTAAGGCATGTCAAAATTTGGGTTAATTTGGTGTAAGTGTCAAGATACATGAATTTTTTAAAACAATTAGTTTATCATGCTTATGAATTGAAAGTGTCATTTCAACCAGGATTTGAAGTTTTTAAAAATTCAACAACATGATTCCTTCAAACATAATTATAAGAACATTTCATCTTCAAACTTTTATTGAAAATATTGATTTTTGATGGACTCCTTTCAATGGACATTTTTCTTTAATACTTGTTTTTTGTCAAATTATCCCAAATTGATATGATGTTTCATAAGCATGTTTTTTAGTTTTTTTCATACATTAAGATGTTTTGGTTAGTCGAAAATATTAATTTTTAACAAATATTAAATTTTTATAGTACTAACTCCATATGATGTGGTACGTTATATTTTGGGACATTCGTTGATAAAAAAAAGTACAATCAAAGTATAATGTGATTGTATCCAAATTCAAAATGTTTTCAAAAATAGAAAGATATGTTCATAACCATTATGATTTAATCATTTAATTTGCATTATATCCTCATATCATTGTGGTGTTGAGTACTTTGTTAATGATAATATGGAAAACTGCCATTTGGGACAATATTTTGCCTCCCCCAATCATGCTTTTGGGTGTATGCACTTTAAAGTGACTCATTTTTGGCAGATGCTCCACTCCCTAAAAGTCCATATGGTAGTGTTAAAATGGCAATCTATTTTGATATCATTAATTTAGTGGGCAATTACATGGTGGTTAATGAACTAAAAAGCCCATATGAAAATAATTCATTCTAAAAAATTCTTTAATGTACATGTTTAAAAAATAAAAATTGAAATCCACCCAAAAATGATTATGATATGAACTTATGAAAATATGGCTCATTTTAGGCCATTCAAAAGTCCATTATGTTTTTTTGGTTAATTTTTTACTAGCAATTATTTTGCACATATGTTCTTTTTGTTTTAACATATCATATATTGAGTCCCTATAATATATCCCAAATAAAATTCATACAAAAAAATGCATGTATATAACGGCACAAACATCAAATCATTCCATATTTTTCAACTTCAAAAGTCCATTACTATATATTTGGTGTAAATATGTTGCAATTTTTTTATAGATGTCCTTGTCCAAGTTGACAATCTAAATCTAGTCAAAAATTTGGAAAATTATTGTTTTTATGTCATGTTAATAGCATGGAAATGCATGCCACTCAAGTAAAAATAGGATTGCGATGCAAAAAATGAGCCACCTTACCTTGGAACCACCCTTTCACCCATTTAGGGATAGACTCGCCCTCTTGTTTATAAACTACTTTAGTGGTGTAAGAAGAAGTATAAACAACAAACAAATTGAATATGAAGGATTGGGCAATCATTACCTTTTAGGTTTCTATAGTACGTCTAGTGCATTAGAATGGGGTCTAATGGGTTTATAGGCTTTCCATAGCTACTGTCCAAGCTTTAGAGTGCTTGTACTAGGCCCCTAAAAGCACTACCTACCATCTGTAGTCTTCCGGAAAGACTTTTCATCACTACCTACCGTTAATAGCCATTGCAAATTCTCTTGAATGCGACTTACCATCTACAATAGTCCCATGTACCTTACAGATTTCAACTTCTAATTAGTCTATCTTCCTATTACCATATATGGGCTGTTACCTTCATGTGGCATTGATTGATTTCCTACTTTGAAAACTAAAGCCTTGCACACATCCTTATCACTTTTTGTATAAGAAACACAGAATTACTACACAAAATGTAACAACACAGAATGCAAGCTTAAACTATATTACTTACCTTCATTTTCTAATAGTATAAACTCAATAATGTTCTTCAACCTTTTTCCATGGAAAAGTAACACACAAGTACATTATCATGCCAAATTACTCTTTCCACTCTAACGTTTCACAACAACACTTCTCCAAGAAAGAGCTTTCAACTTCAACTCCCAAACTACAACACATTGAATGCCCCCAGAATCCCTTCCAAATCTTCCTCTAATCATCCTTCTTTAAAAGGCTACACAAGGCCCACATTGACCCCATGAAAATAGGATCCTTATCCTAATCCTTTCTAGAAATCTCCTTAGTGGTTGGGTTGATTACGCCCAACCACTCAATAACATGAACTACATAATCTCATTAACTTCATCCTTTTGGTAAAGGACAATAAGTCTACCACTAGTAACCAACTAGTTATTAGGATGCCTATGGCACTAACTAGCCTAGGGATTTTTTACCCCTTAACAATTTTGGTGTATTAGGTTTGATGGTTTTAGCACGTGTGCAAGCTTCACTTTATAATTTGCTAGTTGATTCTTGACATGCACCTTATATTAATGTTGACAAGATCAGTTGAGTGATGCATTGCTAAACCATATCTTTTGACACTTGTAGTTAGAGAGGATCATTAGATCATACATCATATCTCAACAATCAAAGGTTAAAGTGAGAGAAATTGGATAGAAAGTGAGGTTGGGATGGTAATAGTTGTCCAAGTGTGAGGGTGACTTCTAGGGGTTCTTCCAAGAGGTGCAATGTTTGGATGTGCCTTTTTTTGCATTTGTTAAGCCATAAAGGGGACTTTATGGCTGGTGATGATGATTGCTTATCATTTAAATCACATCATGTTTTAGATCCTATCATTTAACAACATATGAAGTTTTTCATACTTCACCTCCTTGTGTTCATCATTATCATGACCTTTGGAGAATGTAATAGGGGAGTTTTTGAATGAAGGGGATTGATCCTCACCCTCATATGAAGGGCATGTTTGTTGTGCAACTAGCAATTTATGTGAGTAGTTCATTGTAACATGCTTTTGAGCATTTGTTGCATAACCATCCTCAAAAGTGCCTTGGTGACAATGTGTGCATACTAGTTTTTGTATTCTTATTCCTATCATTCATGGTGATATAACTCCAAGCTAAGACATACCTTTGTTTATCTAATGGTTTCAAGAGGTTGATTAGGAGTGGCAAACATTTTGCGAGCACAATCTTTATTTTGAATCATCCCAAGACTTTCATGACTATGACATAGTCATTGGTTGTGATTGCATCCTAGGTTAGAGAATCATGGACATGGGGGTTGAAGGACTCGTGTGTTGCAACTTTGCCCTATTGGCCTATATTACATAGAGATCACACAAGTGTCTTTAAATATGGTTCACTCATGGTTAACTTCCTACAACAAGGTGTTATTGAAAGAGATTTGGATGGACTAATGGTACTTCACAATTTGTCAAGGTTGTAAACAATGATGTGACATGCCCATTTTTGTTGGTCATTGCATCAATATCATGATGGATGTGTAAGTTTGTTTAGTTAATGATAATGTTGACCTTATGTTCTCACATTTAAAAAAAATTCATAGTTTTTTCCATTTTGTACATAAGTTCTTTTCATTTATTATTAGTTTTGAGACTAAATTTTGGTTGCTTATGACAATAGGAAATCAATCCTAAAAGAAAATTATTTAAAAATATGAAAAATCTCTTGATCACAAAGATGTGCCAATTAAATTTTGATCACCATTTTAGCAATCAAATTTTTTTCCAAGACAAAATTTTGAATTTTTCACAACTAAAATTTGGTCGCCCATGGATTATTTGGATGGCACCAACATGTCTCTAGGGATGGGGAACAAGTCCACCTATATACAATTTTGTGGTAATCAATATTCAATTTGAGAAAAAAAACATTGTGAAAATGGTGGTCGAATTGCAATCCCCACATCTCAACAATCAAGATCTTTTAAAAAAATAAAAATCATTTTATTTTTATTTTTCCAGACTGAGTCTAACCCCCCTGCCCCAATTTTTTAAAAAAAAACATTATATATATATATAGTTCATTGAAATGTGGTCTTTTTTCTTTTCTTTTCCTTTTAGGTTTGAAATTCGATTACCACAAAAAATTGCGAGTAGAATGGACTTGGTCACAACCCCTATGGACAAAGGACCCATGTCCAAGTTGTGGCCAAAATTTTTGGTTGCAACTTTGAAGGTGGTTTTTATTTATTTTTCAAAAACTACTTTTCAAGTTGCAACCAAATTTTTGTCACAACCTAGATAGGGGTGCTCTAGGCCCAAGTCCATAGAGCACCCCTATTATTTTTATTATCATTATTTCAATATCAATTTCACCTAAATACCATGACCAAGGTGGACCTAGTCATGGTCCTTGTCTACACCCTATGGGCTAGTCCTACCCAAGTCCATAGCAATGCATGTGGCAATCAAATTTTAGGTGTGAAAAATGTAAAATATAAAACTTGGAAAAAGAATTCTTGGCCATCGAGATGCTGACCAAAATTTAGTTGTCACTTCTTGATGGTCACGATTTTTTTGAGGATTTGATTTCGGTTGTGGTAGGGACTACCACTTAGGTTCATCCTTATTCACCATGTTTGATTTTTAAAAACAATTAGAACATCAAGATTTTGACTAAAATTCAATCATCAACATCACACCTTGACAATCACAATTTTTTTTGGCTAGTGAATTTTGATCTCCATATGGATCCAAGTCCAACCAATTATCTATGTCCCAAAAAGTTTATGTTGATTAAATTTTGGTTGGCATTGGGATAAATAATTTTATCAAATTTTTAAAAATTGTTTTGACCTAAGCTGACCCGAGGTTGATCCTCAATCAACACGATGCGAAGCTACGTTGACATGAAAACTGATCTGTGAATTGACAAGGCCGATACTGATCTAATCCTGGAATTCTGTTGTAAAAAAAAAAGTAATCTTTTGTAGTGTCCCTTATGGGGGAGTTGTTGGCTTTAGGCAGTGCAGTACACACTGAGATCCTTAACGTCTCCCTTCCAGCTCAATTTCCAAGAGGAGTAAGAAATCCTTTGTGCCGGAGGTTCTTTCTGGAAGACGTTCCTTGATTGAATCTTCTCTCTGGAAACCCTAAGGAATTCTGGGTGCAGCACCTAAAGCCGATAGTTGCCACTCTGTTTGGTCATTGCAAATTCACTATCATATGTAAACTTATGCCGTCCTCAGGACTGAAGGAAGGTTTTCTGTGCAGGAACAAATCAGGTTCACCAAGGAGCATTTCAGCATACTGTGGAAGAGCATTTTAGCTGTAGAACAAACATGTGTCATAGCTCTTGGCTGCTGCCAACGAGGAGAGTCTCGGAATCTTCAAGACTTTCTCATTCAACCAAATCTCCCTCAACAGGAAACAGATCTTGGTCGTTCGAACATGCCTGGACGTCTCCACAAGACTCAACTTTGAAACTTTTCCTATACCTATCCAAATATCTTGCCACTTGCTGTGATGTTTGTGCTCGATTAGACCACCTGTAAATGCTATCAATTTCACCATTTGTTGAGCTATTTCATCACTGTCTCAAAATTATGTTTCAAATTCATGTGGGCATTATTGTTCGTTGTTACTTGTTACTTCTCATTCAGCTGGGTAGCCCTTACACATAATCTTGCTGAATAGTGAATTGCCTCTGGCTGCTGTTTGAACCCAGTTCTGGAGGTTACCATTCTCACAGGTTTCCATTCATGAGAGTCTTCAGAAGAAGAGTATGATATGTTCAGGTTTAAGTTGGTGGCCAACTTATAAGAATTCCGTGTTTTATTGGAAGAAAACATCATTTCTCAAGACGCTAAATTCTATATTTTCATGTTGAAAGGGCCAAAAAACTGTGAGTGTGATGACATTCTCATTTCCAATGGGTTCCAGAAATGCAACAGGAGCTCAATATGCAGATGTTTATATGTTGGTGCCCAAATTTTAGGCAGATTATTTAAATACTTATCTATACCCACCATCAGGAGCTGATGCAGTCTGTGGCAGCTGGTTGCTGTTATCCTTGATGAAGGTGATCTAACACTTCGTGAGCAATACTCAAAGTTTTGACGTTATGACTACACTCATGATTGTGTACCTTCAACGTGTTCTTGAGGAGTTTTCTCTGCAATCTCATAGATATGGGGTTCTTTTTCTATTTAGGTGCAAATTCTGATGCTGAATTGCTGAGCACAGTCCTCACTGTCCTGCTCAATAATGAGTAATTCTCCTTCGCATTCCCCTTGATTTGTTTTTGAAAGATTGGATGGGCTTGTAGCTGTGCAGGTTGTCAGCAGGAATCATATCAGGAAGATGAAGCTGCATCTAGACGTAATACCACTCTGGAACTACGAGGTGTAGGTACAAATAGAGTTAAAAGGTACTGGTACTTCAGTAAGGGAAAGAAAATGTGTCAGAAAGCATGGTTGATCTGGAGACCTGTGAAGAAAATATTGAATGCAAACATGGATTGAAATCCAAGAAGACATGTCAGCAAAAGATCATTTGTCAAACTCCAACAAACGAACTTGCTGCAGCGGTAGTGAACATGTTACCAGAGCTGCAAACTCAGTGCCACTTTGTCTGACAAAGTAAGTTTACCCACTACAAGGACTCATCAATGGATGGTGTTGAAGGCTCATTAACTGAGAACCCACTCCTCTCTTTCTCCTTGTGGCAGTACCAAGGGTACTATCATCTCTGGTCCCATTACTAAGGAAGGTTGATTCCTCTTCAGTGGGGTTCTCTCACAAACCAAATAATAGTGAATCTACAGTGAATCTATGGGCAAGTCAGAGTATTCTTGTGTAAACAGTTTCATGTAGAAACCTCACAGAAGACCACCTAGTGATCATATCTTCCATTAGGATTAGAGAACAGTTAATTGCCAGAAGTGAAATCCGACCAATCTGAAATGGATGCCAATTTGTGCTTTGACCAGCAAGGCACACTTGTCCATCCCCATTGTCTCTTTAATATACTGACACAATTTGACACACCCAAAACATGAGAACTGAACAAATGCATGAAATAGTATGAGAATCTAAGAACACAATTGGATCCAGGACCTGACAATCCTGCTCATTATTTCTATTTGTGCTTTCTGTTATGATGGCAAGTCTAAACCTAATCCATTCATGTCCTCTGCAAATGCTAGTCAGGATAGAGTATCCTGATCATCTTGTCACAACAGTCTTCTCATTGAGATGTAGTGGAGAAATTAGATTTCCTGTGGAGCTTTGCCCACAGGTCTTTGCATTGGTGATAGTTTATCATGCAGTCTACAGAATGTTACACTTGCTGAGCTCCTTTTCTAGTAGATGAAGGCTCATGCCAACAATTATATGGTGCAGTGCTGTGGAGTTGTCCACAATAGACTGCTTGATGGTGACCTTCTTGAGAATAGGAAGGCAATCTTCAGAGCTTCAGTGAGTATTTGGAAACAATGTTTGGTTCAGATGAGGTTTTTGTCCTGACAAGGATTGATAGTCAGAGGTCTTTTGTCGGTGTGAATACTCTGAAATCGCAAAGCTCCTTCCCAGCAGCATCTGCAAATGTAATCCTTCTTCGGCCCTGCAGCAACAATCCCTTGTAACCAGTGTAAGAATGCTGCAAAGGACTGTGCGTGGAGGTTCGTAGTCATTTGCAGAAGGTGTACAATTCAAAGAGCACCTATTAAAAAACATGGCTGCTGCTCCAAATCTATTTGAAATCAAAACTGCCAACAATATTTGGGAACTCAAAGATGAGCGGAAGGAACTGAATGAAAAGAAATAAGTCATACAAGGATGTGGCAAACACGTCTGGAGTCACGAGCCATTTTTGCAAGATCTTTCTTTGCAGACCCCGCTGCTTCTGATGCACCATCAAGACCCCCCTGAACCTGCATAGTGGTAATGAGCAAGATGAGAACCATAGAAATTCACCTAAGTTCACACCATTTGTCATATATCCTTGCTCAAAAGGAAGGGGAACATACTAAAGGCTGTTCAAGTTCCACATTGAACACTGTTTTACTGGTTCCAAGCAAGGCACATATCATGAGTGTATGTACCTTCAGGGACAATGGAGAAGCCACAGATGAAGAATCTGTTTGATGATTAGTGAGGACTTCTTCGAATATAGTGCACATGTTTCCCAATTGTCCTATCAAGCGCTTGGCAATGCGGCCTATGAACTTCATTTGAGAGTCAATGAATACTGAAGCAGTATCTGTATGCTTGTAAAGTTGCAGACACCGAGGGCACTTGCAACGGCCCTGACAAGACTTGAGTATGCCCTTGGGTCTGCCTGGGGCTGGAGAAGTCTTAGTAGTGTCCGGGCTACCTGACCTGGGTGCCTCATTGTCAGTTTGCTGGAGGCATGGAATGGGAGACACATCATTACACTGCAATAGGGCCTGCTGCAAGCCCAACTTCCGAGGAAGAGCAGGTTGCTTGTTGTGATCTGGGGAGCCAAAGGCTGAACAAGAAGAGTTGGCAGCATTGTGCAATTCTTCTAAGACTGGTTCACTTCCTGGAGAGCTGTTATGAGCAGCTTGCCCAGGTGTGCCCAGAGACTTTGCAGTTGGAATAGGTGATCCAGACTGTGGCTCATGCTGGACTTTCCTGTCACTCCTTCCTTGGATTTCTTCATTTGACTCGCAAAAGAAGTTTCCATTGGGATAATCATCTCTGTCAGCCTGTGTTCCCATCCATCTAAAAACAACTTTGTTGCTTTGCTTTCTTTCATGGGCATCTCCACCCTGATGTTCTGCATTCATAAATTGTTTGTGCAATAGTCTCAACAAGCAGCTACAAAGAGTCAATTGACCCAGTTAAAATGGCAGCTTATATAGCAAGGAAAAATGCCAAACACCGGAAGAATGATACAATAAAGGAGGAGCAAAACATTCACGAGAAACATACGCTTCATTCGCTTGACTCGGATAGTAGGCATCCTTTCTTCCTCAAGGGATGCTCGAATGAGTTGGAACTGCGACTGGGGTGATATGGCCTGCAGCAAAATGAATGGTCCTTTAGCATGGGGCTTATACAGCTCAAGTAAACCACTACACTGCAGAGATCTGCCAGGTACTGATTACCACCCATCACTCCAAAGGTGCAGTCTGTAATAATTGCTTTCTAATGACAAAATCCTAAGGATTATGAAATCCCCATCATAAATTCATGTATCATGAATTGTTTACACAACAGAAGGTGGTTCATTAGTGACCACATGAGCTGCACTTCAGAAATGGCACATGTGTGTTCTGCCTTGAGAGCTCCAAAGTGATAGGAATAACTGCAGGCGGGGTTGGATGCTTACCTTGCGTTTGTGGGGCATCCTTGAAGGCCCTGCAAACAAGCAGTCAGTGTCCCCTCCTGCTTCCTCCTCAAGTTCAGAGTGTTGAATGGAAGGCAGCTCATTTGTTAGCATATCTTCCTCCTCTGCACTGAACATTTTGGAGGTCTTTGCTGCTGGATCACCATTGTTGATCTTGCTGCTGCAATCAGACATTTCTGGCTCAAAGGTCTTACCTGTCTCCACATTGTCAACACCTGCTCTGTGTGCACTACATCCAGTAAATTTGCAAGGGACCGAAGGTTTGAGTGAATCTAAGGCGCAAAATGAACCTGCTGACATATTTTCACAATAAGCAGTGCAGTCTGATTCCTCAATGGTGCTAAGAAGGGCACAGTTTTCTTCAGAATGTTTATACATGTCAACTAGCGCAGAAGCACTGGTCTCCATGGTCTGTAAAGGGGATGCAGTATCCACAGTACTTGTGATTAACTCTTGAAAGCTGCCTGTTTCCAAAGGTGTATCCATTTCTTTGGGGTCATGGCATGCAATGTGCTTTGCAGCACCATCACTGGAAACATCTTCATTCCGTGTCACTGTGCAGGCAAACTCTGGCTCTGTGATCATACTCTCAGTGTCTCCTTCCTGAGAAGCAATTTCCTCAATGTTGCCTGACAGATTATTATGGAGGCCAGAATTCACTTGCTCCATCTGTGAGACTTCATTCTCTTTCTTGGAATCAGAATCGAGAGACCAAAAGCTTGTTACTGATGGTAATTTTGACTCCCCCACCCATGTTTCTTGGCATTTCTGTTTGTCAGTGTCATGTTCATTATGCTCATGCCCACTCTCAGGAACAATTTGGGAATTCACAGTCATGGTAGAGACATCCTCCTTCGTGGACATATCTCCCATATTGCTGCTTGGCATTCTTTCCACAAGAAAAGTGTTTTGAGTTTCCCTATCTGCATCAGGTTTCAGACAGCAAACAGTTAACTTCAGGTTCCTACAATGCAAGGAAGTTCATTTGCACATTGGAAGCTGAGTGATCAGAACAATCAGAAACTAACATAGATTCTGCTGGAGATACAACTCATTATAGTGAGTGGAAAAGCATTTACCCAGTACAGATTTCTGGGCTGCAATATTTTCATCAGTTTCTGATACCACTGCATGTTGAGATATGATTGAACTTGGCTCCTGCTTTTGCGACACTTCATCACAGCTCAATTCTGCATTGCAACTTGCAGGTGAAGTAGACCCATGTGTAAGCTGTTGCCCTGGCAATTCTGCAGCAACCACACGCTCATTTGGTTTACTTCGGTCTCCAAGTTGCCCTGGTGATCCTGGCACTCCCACAGTTGGTCCATCGTTGTTGTGAATCACCTCTTCAGCACTTTTGTCCATAGCAATGATTGTTGAATGGAATGTATTTACAAAAAATGAACTTATGGGGCCATCACCAAGAGATGAAGTTGAGATGTCTTCTTCTTGGGACTTGCTTGACAACTTGTTTTGCACATCTGCATCAGTGTGCCCATGATCATGCACCAAAACTTCACCAGGGACATTTGGCAATACCACTGCCACATCTTGACAATCTTGTGTACTTTGGATGGCCATTCCCCAGGGTGATCCTTGAGCTCCCTTGGATATCTCCTCATCCTCATCATCAGACAGGTAAATGACCTCATGGGCTTGATCACATTTGGTCACTCTTTCCCCTGACATAATGATCTCGTCTTTGGAGCTATTATGAATATCATGTGGAGATGATTTTGCAGGGCTCTCATGATAGGAGCTGGCTGCTAACTTATTTTGCACATCTGCATCAACACCTCCATGCTCCTGCACAACACCTTCAAAGGTGGCAGTTGATAAAACTGCAGCATCTGTCAGGGCCTTACAATCTCGTCCATCATTTTGATGCAAGGAGCTCATGACCTGTGAACTGGTCTGCAGCGCTGCTGAACCTGGCAGACAAGCTACCGCTATGTCTTTTGCAAGTTGGAAGGAATCTTCATGCAATAGCAAGTTTTGACTTGTTGCAAGCTGTCCTACTTCTCTAACCCTGGAAGAATGCAGACTTAGACCTATTTGCTCAGAAACTTCCATAGTTGCAGCTATTTTGTTACTGAGGACCTCTGTGGGGACAGTTGCTTTGTGGAAGGTAGAGCTTGAAACCAAATGTCCTTGCTGCAATAGGTCATAACGTGACATTGGCATTTCAAGAGACAGTTCATCAAGAACAGCATTCATTTGCTGGGTAGTAGAACTGGGAAGGATGTTTTCTTCTTGAGATATAGTGAGAGTGCTAACATCAAGCTCACTGTTGTCTTCTCTGCTCAATAACATTGGATGCTCCTCAAAAGTTTCTATAAAGTCACAGGGAAGATGGGTTGTTTCCTGCAGGCTGCATCTGGTGCTTTGAATTTCCCAAGCCTCAAACAGAGCAGGACCATCATGAGTTCCCTCCATTGAGCTCTGGACAACATTATCTGCAACTTCCCAGACTGTTCCTGTCACTGGCTTGCTCCCACAGGTTGCAGATTCTGTAAGAGTTTTTGAGGAGTGGTCAGGAAAAGAAGCTAGCTCTGATAGTTGCATATCACATGCAGTCAAATTCCAAGCATGTCTGGTGGCTGAATGAGATGTTATTGTCATTTTGAGTGTTCCTAGATCCTCCTGTTGACGACCATACATATAAGCTTCATTTAGTTCACCTCTTGGATAGTCCTCAATGCCTTTCAAATGTAATGCTGACTTGCTAGCATCCTCTTCAATGAATTGGAAGTCGTCAGCTTCAGATTCAGCAATGGTATCAGACACCTGCATTGTACAATTGCTTGCCTCCTCAGCTTCAACTGCTCCTGGATAGCTGGTGTGGCAACCTTTCTGGGATTCATAACCCTCAGATTTCACCAATTCCAAATCCAGCCGACATGATCCTTGGCAATTGCCCATAGGCTTTGGATGTCTAACAACAGTCTTGTGCTTCTTTCGCCGGTAGCCAAGAGTTGCTTCCTCAGAGTTAGTTTCCAGACAGTCATCTTCAGCCTCGTCTTCCCAACAGTCATCCTCAACATCATCCTCCAGACAGTCATCTTCAAATTCATCTTTGATTGCCTCTGTTCTCACCTCCTGAGTGCAAGCATACAGAGAACTTGTGCTCCTAACTTTCCTTCTTCTCTTTTTCTGCTTTCCAAAGTTGTCATTCTCATGCCAAGCACCCATCTCTTCACAATTCCACACCTTTCTACTCAAAGCAGGCTTCTCATCCTCCTCCACTGCTATTCCTTGCTTGACTGAATACATCTGCTTTTGGAGGTTCAATCTGGACAGGTTCCCCTTAAACAGAGGCGAGTCATCCTTTTGCTGATGCAGACCCAACTTGTGCCCCTCCTCGTTAGCCTTCTTCTTCTTCTTCTTTGCCAGAAACCTCTTGGGAGTCAATTCACTCTGCCTCTGAGTCACCATCTTCTCTTTCAATTGGCTCTGTCCCTGATTCACCATCTTCTCTTTCTTCGTCTCTTTAGCAGAATCGAACTTGGCAACTTTCTTGACCTTCGACATTAGGCTCTGGCTCTGATTCACTATCTTCTCAATGCCTATCTGTTCTTCAGCTGAATCAGACCTTGCAACTTTCCTCAAATTTTGTGGTAGGCTTCGTGTCTCTGTGTCAAAAACCTCCCAGAAACGCTTCTTGCTATCACGAGGAGGATCCACCAAGGCCTTCTTATCAGCGCAGCTTCCAATTTGAAGAAGCGAAAGAGATCGCCATTTCTTCACTCGTGAAGAAGAATGCTCCTCCTCCTCTTCATCTGTCCATACAACAAAGGAGCCAAATCATATTTCTACTCAAAATCATATGCACAACATCTTCATTCATGATTATGTGACTCGATGCAGATTATTATTGAAGAGAAACTTCTCAAACGTCATGAAGAAATGCACCTGAGTCTGCACAAGTACTGGAAATGTTGCTATTGCCAAATCCCATAGCCCGCCCGAGCACTTGCTCCTCCCGCCGCACGAATGTCATCATAGCTTTCAAACAACCAGTTCGTGATCTAACACACAATGCGAAGCCGAATCATTCCTCAAGACCTTGGACCCCCAAAAAATACAACTACAGAAGACAAAAAGAAGGCCAAAAGAGGAGATACAACACTCTCCAAACTTCCGAAAACAAAGACTCGAAACTCGTGTAAGGGACGGAGACCTAGCTGTATGGCCGCCTGATGCAATTCTAAGTATGGGAAGCAGAATGAAAACCTAGCCAGCCATCAAAACAGATGCAATATTCTTACCTAAGACAGGATCCTTGAGCGCTCTCTCTCTCTCTCTCTCTCTCTTCACCGTCCGCCTGCTGCTACACCAGATCTCCCCATCATCCCTTCCTTACAAACGAATCTCGCTCCATACTTGAAGATTGAGAAATTCGAAAGCTCCGGCCAGGACAGGAGTGAAGGAACTGAAATGTGACCTCAATTCTGCGGGCGTTGCAAATTGTGCGACAGAATTGCATCCCGCGAGGGCCACGCGCTAGAGAGAAGAAAAGAGAGAGAGAGACGGAGCTTTGCACTTGCTCCCTTGGAGAGAGCGCGGGAAAGCGTAATGGCGGGAAGGGCGGGAGGCGGCAACATGGAACTAGACATACACCCACGAGTCAGGACTCAGGACCCGTCGCGGTTTGAAAGGTTTGGAAATTTCTGTCCAACCAACGAATTTAATTAGCGAAGAAAAATCCAATTGTGGCCATTTTCGGCACTCAGGTATACAATAATTATTTTATTTTCTAAAAATCAAGTGCGTCAGTAAAGATGGTAACTTTTGAAATTTTCGACTTCACATGATGCCAAATAAAAATATTCAACTATAATAAATAAATAAGTACCCCCAGTTTATAATGGGGTTATTAGCATAGGCCGAAAATGGTCAGGAACAGTTTTGGAAATAGAAATTTCGTGCAGCCAATGGCAAGGCTCAGCATGCACTCAAAGTGTCTTGACTATTTTTCTTTTAAGTTTTGGGCGGGGGGGGAGGGGGGGGAAGGGATTTTTTTCATTTTTTCTTTTTTCCCAACATGTTCCATTCAAGTTCCCCAGGTTCCCATGTTCCTGACATGTTCCCCAAAGAATCCCCAATAGCACCCCAGGTTCATCCCATATGCTTTGGCAAATGTAGCTGGGCCAAAGGGGAGAATTTGCAGACTTCAAAATGGAACCTTCTATTTTGGGGAACCTCCATAGTTTTTTCTTTTTTGCATGATGGGCCAATCAAATTGGCTCATTGCAAAAAAAAAAATTGAACTTGGGAGGCACCTCATCTAATGAATAGGAGAGATGATGAATATGATGACTATTTCCCATAGTTTGTGCCCCTGCCATTAGCTCAGGCCAAAAATGGTGACAAATAGTTTTGGAAATAAGTTTTATGCACCCAATCAGAAGGCTCAACATGCACTCATGATTGGCCCAATTTTTTTCCTTTTGGGGGTGAGGTGGATGAAGTTATTTTTTGTTTTTTCTCCTTGTCCCCAATGTGTTCCGAACATGTTCTCATCATGTTCCCATGGGGTTGCCCAAGTTCCCAAGCTATTCACCAATACTTTCCCCATAACACCTCAATTTTATCCCATATGGTTTTGTCCAAAGTTCAACTCTCATGTTTATACACTGAAAAGGTTGGTTAAAGGGGTGCACATTTGTTTCTATTTTGCAACTTGGGTCCAAAGGGGTCTTTCTATTGAAAAGTGTCCAATGTTCCAAAAAAATTGGTGATGGGCCAATCGATGTGGCTTTTTCAAAAGAAAAAGAAACAGTTGTGAACACAACCATGAACTAATTAATATGAATCACAAATTCATTTCCAATCATTGCACTTAATGTTCATGAGAATAATTTTTATAGTTTCTTGAAAATGGCCCTAGTGGCTATTGTGTTTTTGAGCTAGTAACTTAGGTGGCTACATTCATGTACTTGGAGATCTTTTGATTGGCTATACAGAAAAAATAATAATAATAACATGTGGCTATTTTCCTGTCGAGGGGTGGTGTATTTGGCTATTTTTAGGTTGGATTGTGTATGTGAATAATGATAATTTTGACAAAGTCTGAATTTAAGTTATAGTTGAAAAACTTGTGGAATCGTTTGGCGAGTTGGAAGATTGGAATGGCAAAAGCTTGGCAAAAAGAAGTCATGGCCAATGACTTAAGCTATATGAATTACAACTTACAAGTTAAGGATTAAACACAAGAAATTTTTACAAATTCGTAAATTTAAGGATAGAAACTAAAATCACATGAACAAATTAGAATGCATAAAAAACAAATTGACAAATCATGTGACAAATTGAACCCTTGTTTCAAAGAACTCTACACCCAATGATAGCACATGATCTTAACTTGCAAGCCACACATTAATTTAGGGATACAAAGAAAATCAAATGGGACTAAAGAGAGAAGGAGGAATTTACCCAAAGCTCAAACTAATCAACATTGTGGAAACTAAAGGTTGTTTGTTCCAATGAACCATTGAAGTTAAATTACATCAAACTAGAAGGCCCCTTTTTGCTTTCTCATTAGTATAAGGTGTTATGGCATCATCATAAGGAAAAATATCAACAATATAAAATGGTTGTGCAAACATACACACCACCAAATCCAAATGTTCACAAAGTTGAATATGTAATCTTGTTTTGATGAACGTCAAGGTTGAGAAAATTCTTTCATCTTCCACAAATCCCATAATTTGAACCACAACCAACTTTGTTGTTTTTAAGAATTCAAAAAGTTGAACATGTAATAACACATTAGAAAAAAAATTCTTCCAAAGTTTAGACATTGCATTGGGATCCATGGGTTGGTACATAACACATTGAGCATTATATATCATGGTGACCTTGGGTATTTTCTCATGTTCCTAATTTGTGGTTGTCATTTTTTATGTTACTAGTCATGTCATTTTTCTTGTGACCCTATAATTATTGTTAACCATTGTCATATACACCTTTTCCGTCCTACTGATGATTGTTGTATTTTCCATCTTAATTGTGATAATTATCTTCTTTGCAATCAAGATCATAATCATGATTGAAGCCTTTTTTCGTGCTTTTGTAGCTACTATTGATCATCAGAATCGCCATCTCTTGTGCTTTTGCAATTATTGTTGATAATCGTTGTTGCCTTCTCCATCCTAATTATGGTCATTGTTTTCTCTTACGTTCTTACAATTGTTGTTGATTATCATTGTTGTTTTCTTTGTCTTAATCATGGTCACCATCTTTTTTATGCTTTTATAATTATTGTTAATCATCATTGTTGCCTTCTCTTCTGCTTTTAATCATGGTCATCGCCTTTTTTGTTCTAATCACAATTGTCACCTTCTTTTGTGCTCTTGATCATTATTATTACTTTCTCTTGTACTCTTAATCATAGTCATCACCTTCTTTTATGCTCTTGATCATGTTTGTAACCTTTTATTATGTTGTTAATCATGTTATCCCCCCCCCCATTCTTCCAAATTTTTTTCATGGGTTAGTGGTGTGTTGTAGCCTTGTTGTAATAGGACCCTTGGATTTTTGTTGAGCCTTTGCCCTTGCCCTAACTATTTTTGAACTTCTATTGTAGCCCTTAATTTGACACCTCCAAACCTTAAAGGATGGGCTTTGAATCTTGCAACAAAATTCTAGGGGAATGTGTCCCCTGGTTTTGTTACAACCAAACATTGTTAAAATTTACATTCATAAACATTTTTTTAGTCGTTGTTGAATGATTCTCTCAACCACAATGAAGGACTCAATATTTGTTTAACCTTCACATTCTTTTATTTTTATTTTCATCTTTATTATTTGATTATTTATGTAACATGTAAACTTTGCAATTATTGAAAAATATTCCCAAAAACATTATGACAATCCAAATTATTATGCTTCGTTTGTGATCTTTCAAACATATAAAAATGCAATTTCAAGGAGTGTCCACTCATTTGGGTGGCTCCTTTGATTGTGTTTTTACCTTATAGTCTACTAATAATTCCCTTATTTTTCTTTACAAGTAGATGTGGCAAAGATAATAAAATTGTAAAACAAAGGAATTTGAATTGCATTGGCAGAATTGTGAACTTTTAGCAATTCACAAGTGGGTCCATGTAGGTTTATTGGCAAGCCATAAATAACTTCTATAGTTCGAATATCTTTTAATGCAGGATTTGGACTCATAAACACTTCCACATAATACATCAAATTTGCCTCCTCCTAATCAACAAAAATTGAAATTTTATTCCTATATCATCTTGAGTAAATGTTATTATTGTTGAGAATTCAAGCTCAACTAATTAGATTTCATTTATTACTGGAATAGGAAAGTAATTAGGTTACTTTCACAAAGTTGAATTACTTTATTTATTTATATTAGTTTGGTTATTTATGGTTTGGTCTTTTAGTTAAATACCTTGGTGTTGATGGTTTGGTTCTTTTTTCTTCATTGCACAACTTTGTGTATTTCATGTGACAAGATTTTTGAGGAGTTCTTGATGTTATGTTTCGTGTTGTGAACATCATGTTTTAGTTTCCTTTCAATAAATATTTATGTTTGCACTTGAGTAGATCTCCTATTTGTTAACATGGTATCAAAGTTTAGGTTGTTGAATGAGAAAGTTGAAAGAGATATGGAACTAAAAAGTCTTTAGAACTAGAGCTTGAAAGTTTCTAGTAATATTATAAGAGTTTGTCAAGTGCAAAAGAGAAACGAGGAAAAGAAAGAATGTGAAGAGAAAGAAAAAAAAAAAAAGATGTGAGAGGAGATCAACATATCAAAGGTTGTGGAAGTAAGATCTTTAAATCTAGATCTAGATCTATTGTGAAAAGATCTTGGAGTGAAACTTAGAGAAATTATAAAACACTATAAAACGCTTCTATTTTCAAATTTTCAAAAGAAAAGGATATGTTTTATGAGAGTTATGAGCTTTTGAAGATTCTGTGCCAAATCTGGTTTTTTGGTCATATCTCCTTTGTTTGAGCATTTTTGGATCTGTAGCTTTGGGATCTATAAAGGAATATACATGTGAGAGAAATTTCATGTCATTTGGATTTATATTGAAAGAGATCCAAGCATCTAAATTTTCAGTTTCAATTTTGAAGTCAATTCCTTTTGAAAGTGATAACTCTTTGTGATCATCATCAATAAAGCTAAAATTTTGAATAGATATAGAAGACATATATCTAATGTGTCTCCCAAAATCTCAAAGATTTTGGAGTTACTGAGAGCGAGTTGTGAGTCATTTTGTGTTTAGGTCCCAATTTGAGGTGATTTCAAGGAAGTAGCAAGATCTCTAATTTTATGAAATTAAATGAGTTGAAATTTTTAGAGATGTTAGTAGACATAGTTTTTCATGTTTCACCAAAATTTCATATCGATCCAAGGTCATATGTGAGTGGTGTAGCTTTGCAAAATTGATGTGACAGAAGTTTGTTTTGAGAAGACATCAAAACATTTTTTTGAAGTGGAGCAAATACAACTTGGGAGAACTTGAAGGAAGGAGTTTGAAGATTGGGAAGCGCAAATACATTATCAAGACCTTCATACAAAAGTGTGGTATGTAATTCATGTACTTAATACCATACGAAATATTATAAATACATACATATATGTAAAACCTATGTATAATATAAAATTTCATATAATACTCAAGACATACATACATATGTAAGGTCCATCTTGTTCAACCCTAACCCTAACCCTAAAAACCTAAAGAAGGAAAACCCTAATCTTAATCCTAGAAACCCAAAGAAGGAATTAAAATCATTTGTGAAACCCCAAGAAGACATTGAATGGTGCCTTGAGAGATGGCAGATGGTCTTTTCCAAATTGCAATTAAGAAACTAGATAAGAACAATTTTCAAGTGTGGAAATTTAGGATTATGAATTTTTTGATGGGGAAAGGCTACTAGAAATTCATAACTAGTGATGAGAAAGAACCTCCTCTCCGAGAAAACCCCACATAATAACAAATTCAAGCCAATAAAACTTGGCATGAAAAAGCAAGGAAAGTCTTGTATTAACTTTCTGTGAATGTGTGCGATTGCATGATTGTGCATATTCAAGATGCAAAATCACCCAAGCAAGCTTGGGATACATTGGTGAAGATGTATAACACCAATACACAAGCCCACAAAATGCAGCTCAAAGAAGAGTTGCATAATCTACAAAAAAATAAGATGAACATTAATGACTATTTTACAAAGGTGAAAAACCTTGCATATGTTATTGCATCTATAAGAGCCCTTGTAGATGATGAAGATCTAGTGGCCGTCACCTTGAATGGACTTGGAAAATATTATAGCCAATTTCGTACTTCAATTGTAGTTTGAGAAACATTTCCCGATTTCCAAGACTTAATAACACTACTTATAAGTGAAGAGATGAGAATTATTGGTATTTCATCCAATGGAGGATCACAAGAAAGTGTTTTTTACTCAATAACTAATAGAGGTAGAGGTAGAGGTAGAGGTGGTGAAATTTCATTTTGAGGTTGACACAAAAGCTCACATGGTGGACATCATCAACATGAAGGTCAAGTTCATGGAGGTGGACGAGGAAATTGGTGATGACACTACACATCCCATCACACAAATTGGCAAGGTGCCATTATCTATGCAATATGGGCAAACAAAATATTTGAAAGATGTACTTCATGTTCCAACCATAACAAAAAATTTGGTCTTCGTAAGCCAAATTGTGGAACAAGGTTTACAAGTGATATTCAACCCAAATGGATGTTTTGTGGAAGACATGAAGAACCAAGGCAAATTGATTGTAAAAGGGGAAAGGAATGGACGAATGTTCACCTTGGATGTGAACATGCCTAAAGTGAATTCCATGTTATTCACACATGGAAAAGGAGTTGGAAACATTGGAATTTGGCACAAGTGGGTTGGTCGTGTTAATCTCCAACGTTTTAAACTAATGGAGAAACAAATCTTGTTGGAGGTCTTCCCAAATTTAGAATAGAAGAGGTGATGTCAAAAGTTTGTGAAACATGCCAATTGGGAAAACAAACTAGGCATCCATTCCCAACTCAAACAACTCATGTAAGTTCCAAACCTTTGGAAATGATCCACTTACATGTGTGGACCACGAAGACAGAATCCATTAGAGGATGTAAGTACTATGTGAGTTTCATTGATGACCCCACAAAGAAGGTGTGGGTTTACTTCATGAAACACAAAGGTGAAATGTTTTAACATTTTTTGAATTTGAAAGAAATGGTGGAGAAGGAAAAGGGTGTGAGCATCAAGTGTCTAAGGTTTGATGGAGGGGGAGAGTATTTTTCAAATGAATTCAGTGAGTACTTGAAGGAGCATGGAATTCAAAGGAAGTACTCATGTAGTTATTCCCCACAACAGAATGGAGTTGCTAAAAGGAAAAAAAAACATATTGTAGAAATAGCACGTGCCATGTTGAATGAAAAGAATTTCCCAAATTACTTTTGGGCTGAAGTGGTAACAACTATAGTCTATACCATGAATCAAACACCCACAGTGGCAATTCATGGCATGACACTTGAAGAAAAATTCACAGGCAAGAAACCTAATGTTTCACACCTTAGAGTGTTTGGTTGCATTGCATATGTGCATGTTCCTAACAAGAAAAGATCAAAACTAGACCCAAAAGCTGAGAAGTGTATTTTCATTAGATATTCCTTAGAACAAAAAGGATATAGATGCTTCAATCCTTCCACTCGAAAGTTATAAATGGATAGAGATGTTGTGTTTGATGAGATGGTTAGCTGGTACTCACCATTAAAGGCAGTAGAAGATGGAGAGGCTAGAAATGGTGATGTTTCATCAAATGTGGAAAAAAAATCACAATTAATTAGTGGACCACAAAAGTCTTCAATTAGTGGGTCCAGTAGCACTCCATGGAAAGGAAGATTAATATCTTCAAACATTGTACATGGTAGTTCTCAAACATCATTTAGAAATCCTCATGTAGATGATGAGTCAAATGATTCGGAGAAGAGTGTGGGTGAAGAATCAAGAATCCCTTCAATTACTACTCCTGGAACTCGGATGGCCAAGAAAGCTTTGAAAACACCTGACAATAACATTGGAGTACGAAGATCCACACAAGTCAAGTACCTTGTACAAAGACTCACATATGATGGCTTTGTAGCTCATCATTACGCATACATGGTGAAAATTATATAAGAGGTTGAACCCACTTGTTTTGAACAAGCGGTTGGAAACCCTAAGTGGGACAATGCCATGGATGAAGAGATGGCAGCTTTGGATGCAAATGCTACTTGGGAATTAGTAGCTCCACCAGAGGACAAAAAAACAATTGGGTGCAAATGGGTGTACAAAGTCAAACACAATGCAGATGGATTTGTGAGTAGATACAAAGCAAGATTGGTTGCCAAAGGTTATGCCCAAACTTATGGCATAAACTATGAGGAAACCTATAGTCCAGTTGCCAAAATGATAACTATAAAAACAATCATTATTATGGCAGCAACAAAAGGATGGTCTTTACATCAAATGGATGTAAATAATGTTTTTCTTCATGGAGATTTACAGGAAGAAGTGTACATGGAACAACCACCAGATTATGTGGACCAAAAACACCTTAATTTGGTTTGTAGGTTGAAGAAAGCTTTGTACAACTTGAAGCAAACACCTAGAGCTTGGTCAGACAAGATAAGTCAATATCTTGTCACAAGTGGATTTCAAACATCCAATGTAGATTTTTCACTAAATGTGAAAAAGACAGATCATGGGATTATAATCATAGTCATCTATGTTGATGACTTAATTATCACAGGATATAGTGATGTAGACATCTTTGATTTGAGAAAGCTTTTGAAGCAAAAGTTCGAAATGAAGGATTTGGGAGAGTTGCGTTATTTCCTCGGCATTGAGGTAATCTAATCCCCTAAAGGGATATGGTTACTACAAAGGCAATATGCCTTGAACAAATTATCTGAATATGGGATGATGTGTTGCAAACCCATTTCAATTCCATTGGAACAAAATGTGAAGTTAAGTGCAAATGAAAGAAACCCTATGGAAAATGCCACTATGTACAGACGCATAGTGGGGAGTTTGATTTACATGACCATCACAAGGCCAGATTGGAGTTATGTAGTTGGAGTGGTGAATCAACTCATGCAAACACCACGAAAGCCACATTTAGATGCAATGAGGTGCATACTAAGGTACATAAAACATACTTTGCAGTGTGGAATTTTTTATGAAGCTAAGAGCTAGTTACAAGTACATGGATACACGGATGTTGATTGGGCTGGCAATGTTTCAAATAGAAGATTGACCAGTGGTTTCATGTTTTTTTTTGGAAGTGGTGCTATTAGTTGGAGCAGTAAGAAACAACCAATAGTTGCACTATCAAACATGGAGGCAAAATATATAAGTGTAGCAATTGCTGCATGTGAAATAATTTGATTAAAAAAACTACTATTAGATTTGGGACAGTCAATGGATGCTCTTGTTGTCATTTATTGTGATAACATCAGTAGCATACTACTTGTTAACACTCGGTCTATCATGGTAGGACAAAGCACATTGAGGTGCACTACCACTTTATTAGGGAAAAAATTGACCTTATTCATGTCAATAATGAAGATCAAGTTGCTAACATTTTCACAAAGGCTTTAGGTACAGACAAGCTAAGGAGGTTTAGAAAAATGTTTGGTGTACTCGAAGTGGATTTGAACTTGAGGGGGAGTGTAGAAAATTCAAGTTCAACTAGTTAGGTTTCATTTGTCACTAGAGTAGGAAAATAATTAAGTTATTTTCACAAGGTTGAATTACTTTCTTTACTTATATTAGTTTGGTTATTTGTGGTTTGGTCTTTTAGTTAAATACCTTGGTGTTAATGGTTTGGTTCTCTTTTTTTCATCGCACAAGTTTGTGTATTTCATGTGACAAGAACCTTGAGGAGTTCTTGATGTTATGTTTCGTGTTGTGAATATCATGTTTTAGTTTCCTTTCAATAAAAATTTATGTTTGCACTTGAGTAGATCTCCTATTTGTTAACAATTGTATGGTAATTCCATCCTCTCCCCATTGTTGACTTTCATCAATTGTTCCATTGAATACATCATCATTTAAAATGTTACCAAGTTTTATTATGTTAACATCACTTAATCTTGCCTTGTGATCCATGGCCTTGGGATTGAATTATAATACGATAATTCCCAGGATATATTGATCCCATTTATATTGGGATCAAAAATGAAAATAATCACTTGAATAAGAAAAATCCATCCATTCCTTTGTTTGCATCACCACACATGTCCATGGTTTGCAATGTCTGATGTAATATTCTTAATCCTTCACCCCTAAATATGTAAAATCTAAATAGGGATCCCTTAGTTACATTCACAACATAGTTTAGTATTAGCCATTCCCGACATCTAGGAATGGTGATGTAAACCTAGTGTGAACCCTTTCTTGCCATAACCCTTGCCCCATATTTCCACCCTTCATGAATTGCATGTTTCATCCATGCAAGATCCAAATATGATCCACGCTATACTTGTGTTAAGTGTATAATGAACTTGAATATTGTTGTAGAATGAATTACATGTCAATTGACTTGTCAAACCTTGTGCCTTGTAAATTTCAAGTCCTTTTGCAAGTCAAATGGTGAGTTTTGGATGTTGGTGCTTAAACAAATAACACAAGTTATTTCCATGTTATCTTTAATAAGTTTTGCCACCTTTATCTTTAGTTACTAAAAAATAATTGAAAGTCCACAAGCTTACATACCGATAACCCATGCTACAATTATTTTATCCTCCTCATCTATTATCACACTTATGAGGCCCACCTTCCTTGACCTTGTCATGCCATTCAAGTGATCTAAAAGTAAGGTTAATGGTATGTGCCAAAACTTGTTTTTTTCCTCAAAAAGGTCTAACCTCTTCCCACTACATCCATTGTTTATTCCAAGGCCTCACTTGTCCATCTTCCTTGTTAGGTTAAGATACGAACCTTAATTCTTCATGCTAATTTGTTTGCTTCTTCTATAGTTTTAGGTGGAGTGTTTTCCATATCCATTATTATTTGTTTTCGTAATCAACTTTATTGCTAACAAGGTATATTAGGCATCATGGCAGCCTTCTACTTCCTAACCTGAACCTACAACTTAGCAGTGTTTAATTGAAATTCATGAGTGAAAACATGACCAAATAGACAACTTTTGTGCCTTGTCACAAAAAATTACAAGTAAACACAAAAAAATCTTTGATGCATTAAAAGTAAAAATATTAATTTATTCAATGATTAATATGAAGATCATCTTTCACTTTAATATTATATTTTGAAAAATGAACATTTTCATTTAAATTTTTAGTAGATGAAAAATTGAATTTTAAAAAAACTTTTAGGAGCCTTAAAAATTACATGTGTACTATTAAATTATGCATGTTATAATCATAATACATAAAACTTTTAGTGTAAAAATAGATTTGAACACCAAATTGACCCTATTAGGTTCAAATCTATTTTTCACCTAATTTATAATACCAAAAAATTTCAAATTTTGTCATCAACGTACCATGAACTAAATGGAAGGCCATTTTTTTCAAATATTCACTTACACAAATTTTTAATGTACTTTCATGTTACTATGAAAAATTATGTTTGTTGCAACCAATTGCCTTGCAACTAAAGTTCCAAATTAAAACAACTTTAATATACAACTACATTACAACTATCCTATAGAAATACGAAGAATTAATAAAAAAATGCCATGTCAAAAAATTAGGTAGTTGTATTGTAATTACAAGTTAGTTGCAAGAGAAACATTTATACATTGGAATCTACACATTGTATACATGATTGTAGTCAACCATGTTTGACTCTTTGGCAAATTGCATTTTAGTTACATGTGACAACTACATTACAACTAGTGTAATGTAACTCCCAATCAACAACTAGTGTTGCAACTAGTATATGGCCTTAACACATATGATCATGTCATGTGTGTGCATTTCCACCACCCATTAAATATGAAACTTTCAACTTGTTTGCAACTAATTTCAACTATGTAATGGGAATAATAATAAATGACTCAACTATGTAAATATTATAATACTATTATTTTTATAATTAATTATTTGAATTAACTAACTAGCTAATTATCTGAATTAAATTAATTAATTTGAATAATTATTCCAGATAATTAATTATCAACCATTTAATTCAAAAAATTAAATTTCAAACAATTATGTTAGATGATTAATTAAAAAATTCAGATTGATTATTTTGAGAATGAATCATTTTAATTAAAAAAATTAATTCAAATAATTGTGTCAGATAATTAATTATTTGATAATTAATTCACATATATATAAATTATCAAATAATTATCTTTTTAATTGTAAAATTTGGGTTTCGTGTTGCTACATAGTACTAATGATGATGAAATTACAAAAAAGAAATAAAGGTTTACATTTGAAAACTTTGTTATTTTAGATATATGTAAAATTCAAATTTCATAAAATATTGCCCAATAGTCATCCAAGGGAAGATTTAATTAATCATCCTTGTTCTTAATTCATTGTAATTTTGGAAGCAATTACGATGGATAAGTAGTAAATTTGTTAAGCAAGTGGGGATTAAATCCTTGAATTAGGTATATAAGGGAGAAGTTTTTTTTGGAAATTAGTTTAATCTCAAAAAAAAAAACAAAACGTGATAATATTTTGAAATAATCTCAACATATTCAAATGAAATAACACATATTCACATTTGTGTGAAATCACATGTAAACATGTGTTTGAAATTGGAAAAACACAAAGATTCCAAAAGACATTGACAAGAATAAAGATATTTGTTTCTCTTTCAATATTTTAAGATCCATAAGGACATTTTGAAACATTGCAACTTGTAAAATGTTTAAATTCGGTTTGGAATCGACCTTTAATAAATTTGTAGTTTGGAATTGTCTTTTTGTACGACCTACAATTATAGCCCATCCCACCTAAACCAGCTCCAATGAAATCATCATTACTGGAATTTATAAAATTAAAATCAAACACAGAGCATTTGGAAAATATGTTTTGTAGTTGCAACTCAATTTGCAACTAAAGTGTAACTAAAAAATTCAACCCACATGCTTTGTTTTTAAGATTCATTTCACAAATTATATAAATGAGATGTTTTCTCTTGTATTTTCACATTAAAATATATGTGTAATTTTGGGATGAACTTAGAAAAGTTTAAGCCTAAAGGCAAAACACAAAACAAAAAACACAAAGAAGAATCCATTGAACTTTACATAGTTAAAAACAAAGATTCTTTTCTTTGTCTTTGATATGGTAGTGGTATTTTTTTAAATAGAAAAGATTATTATTCATTTATTGCTAAACAAATTGTAAAAAAACACATTTAAAAAATAAATTTTCATCCAAAATTTTCAAATTTTTAAATGGTCTTATATTTAATTGATGTATATCAATATCATATAGTCAAAATCTAGTGAAACACATAATGAACTTGGATGTATATTGATGTAGTGCCAATGAAAAATTCATCCAAAAATTCTACCCATAATTTAATTTTGAAATATATATGCAACTTTTAAAACTTTGTGACATGTATTATTTTGTCACAAATATACTCCATATATTCAAGTTTTTTAATGTTTATTAAAAATTAAAAAATAATGATTAGATTAAATGTAAAACTAATCAAATATATTCAAAATAGATAAACAATTCAAGATGTGATGTCCATACATTACCCAAAAAATTAATTATAGAAAGATTATGCTTGTTACTACAATTTTGGGGGGCCTTAGTGTGCTTTCACTTAATATTTATTCAAATTAACTAATAATTAATCGAATTCATCAATAGTTCAAGTTACTAATAGTTAATTAAAAACTTAGGCTAGGCTACCTAAACTAACCAATGCCATTTAACCTAAACTAGGAACCTAATCAACCTAGCCCATCAACTTAAGGTGCAAGTGTGAAAGTTTGAACCCTTCACTTCCCTTCACATCCATGTTTAAGGAACAAGTCATTAACCATTGAACCATTATTTAAATAAATGATATTTTTTATCACCACATATAAGTATGGACATTCCTTTTTTAATATCTTTAAGTATATTTCCTAGGTTATTTTTAAGCTAGTGTACATTACTTTGAGTTATTCTTAAATGAATGTAGGCTACCTTAGGCTAAAAGTTCATTAGTTAATCTTAGGTTATTTTATTTTCACCTATTTTTGGTTATTATACATTGTTTCATTGTAGGTTACTATTGGTTATTTTATTTGAGGTTATTATAAGTTATTCCAACTTAAACTATCCTTCGTATTTTATCCCATGTTATTTTTGGTTATTCTACCTTAGTCCATTCCAGGTTATTATATTTGAAGTTATTTTTTATTATTATAAACTATTTCACCTTAAATTATTCTTGATTATTTTAGGCAATTCCACTTCGAGTTATTTTCAACTATTTTAAGATATTATACTTTAGGTTATTATAATTTATTCCACATTAGACTATAATTTAAGTTATTTTAAGTTATTTTAAATTATTATGGATTATTTTATTTCAGGTGGGAAAATGTTGAGATTGGCTAAAGGGAAGGGGCTAAGTTATAAACTAAGTTATTTTAAGTTATACAATAGGTTATTTGGGGTAAGCTATTGTACTTTAAGTTATACCCTATGTTATATCTTATTTTATTTTGGCCTATACTATTATAAATTATTTTAGGTTATATCATAAGCTATTATATGATATTTTAAAAGTTATTATAAGTTGTTTAAAGTTATTTTAAAGTATTTTACCTTCCTTTTTCAAAAATTAATTAAAGTTATATTACCATAGGTTATTTATGGCTATTCAAGTTCTTTTTAATATATATTATTATAGGTTATTTAACCTTAGGATGTCATAACTTAAAATAAAATAAAATAACCTAAAATAACCTATGGTGGAATAAATTAAAATAGCCTAGGATTGTTTAGAATAACCAAGAATAATTAAGAATAACCTAAGGTGGAACAACCAAAAGTACCTTAAAATACAATAGCCTAATGTGAAATAACATGTAATAACATGAAGTATATCCTAAGGTATTTAAAACAACATTACAAAAAACTTATTTATTACAATGAATTACTTCAATTAGTAATGAATTATGTCAATTGGTAGTGAAACATGGCAAACAATAAACAAGCACAATGAATTAAATGTGGCACTGGGCTCAACACAATTATAATATTATATAGTACAATGCCCAATAGGAAAAAAAAATCAGATTTTAAAATTGTACCAGCACAGTGGGGAATGGTTTAAATATATGTTTTTAAATATTATTTTCAAAGGAAAAAAACTAATGTAGTGGGTTAGAATTCCCCTTACAACCCAAAGGTCCTAGGTTTGAACCTTTTCTTGAATTATATTTTTCATCCACAAAAGAAATGGATGAAAAAAATTCCCAAAGTAAAAAAAAGTTTAAGTTGTTCCCAAGGGAACAACCATGTTCCCAAAAGCGCAAGGCTTAAGTTGCCCCAAGGTGCAACCATGTTTTTAGTGGAGAAAGAATTTTTTTATTTGAGGATGTGATTACTCCTAAGAGAAAAAAAAGTTTAAGTTGCTCCTTAGGACAATTTAAGCTCCTTCTCCCCGGGGACATGATTGTTCTTTGAAGAAAAGCTAACTTTCCTGGGGAACAATGAACTTCCCTCGGGGAAAGGCCCAAGTTCCCCATGGAAACATACATTCCGAATCTTTTAGTAATCACAGTCATCTCATAATTTTTTATATAGGTGTGTGACCTATCATTGCAAAGGTTTCAAGGAGACTACAACTTTGTAGTTGGAAGCATTTGAATCAGTGGAAGCACAACCATGCTCCTTTAGGGAGCAACTTTGTGTGAACATAATTTTTGCATGTGAGTTCTGATTCAAGTGCTTCCAATTACAAAAGTTGTAGTTTTGCTTAAGACCTTTATAATGATAGTCGCAAGCCTATATAAAAAAAGAATGAAATAACTTTGATTGTTAAAAGATTCGGAACATATGTTCCCCCACGAAAAGGCCTTCAATGAACTTCTTAGGGAAGTTACCTTTTCCTCGGGAAAAAATCATGTCCCCAAGGAGAAGGAACTTAAATTGTCCCAAGGAGAAATTTAAACTTTTTTTTCCTTGGGGAACAATCATGTCCCTGGGGAGAAGGAACTTAAGTTACCCTAGGAAATAGTTGAAACTTTTTTTTTCCCTAGGGAACAATCATGTCCCTCGAGGAGAAGGAGCTTAGGTTTCCCTAGGGAATAAATGTGTTCAAAATTTTGTTTGATCATAATGTTTGCATATGAATTCTGATTGAAATATTTCCACCTACAAAGTTGTAACTTTCTTCAAAACCTTTCCAATGATAGGTTGCAATAACATATAAAAACAAAAATGAGATGACTGTGATTGCAAAAAGATTTGGAACATATGTTTCCTTAGGGAGCTTAGGCATTTCCCTAGGAAAAATACATTGTTCTCTAAGGAAGGTGTCCTTTTTTTCGAAAAACTTGGGCCTTTCCCCAAGGAAAATTCATTGCTCCCTAGGGAAGTTGTATTTTTCACTAGGGAAGTTTTTTTCCTCCATTGGGAACTTGCTTGGGATTGGCACTTAGTTTTCTTTTGCTCGGGGAAATTAATTTTTAAAGGCAACTAATTTTTAAAACTATTAAATGTTATATAAATTTTTTCATCCATTTCATTTGTTGGAAAAAAAGTTGGGAAAAGGATTGAACCTTGGACCTTTGGGTTGAAGGGAGGATTCTAATTAGTACATCACATGTTTTTTTCTTTGAAACTATTATATAAAAAAGTAACATTAATCATTGTGCGGGTATAATAAAACAAAATACAAATATTTTTTTCATGTTGGGCATTGTATTACAAATGCATCGAACTTGGTGTTACATTTAATTTGTTGCGCCTATTTAGTGACCTTATACATAATGACCTTATAATGACATAACTTTAGCCAAGGTGAAATGATTAAGATGGGGTGAACGTATTTTTGTTTTAAGGTCCCATAGTGATTAAGCTTAATGAATTGCATCACATTTTCATATTAGTGTTTGCACATCCTCTTTTTGCCCAATGTCATGGTTTATTGTTGTAATTTTTACAACATGATCCTAAATGGTAAGGATATGGCCGTTGAAGCTTTGATGGGTCAATTGGAATTAAAAAACAATGTGAATTTGTGAAAATCATGTCCTTGGACAAAGAGAACCTAATGGATAGATTCATGTAAAATAAACGATTAACAATGAAATTGAACCATAATTGCAAGGTGTGAAGATTATAGAAAGAATCAATGTGTCATTCTTAAACAATACCTTGGTAGTAGACCATGCAAAGGATATTGACAATTTTGAACATTTTTTTGAATTTGTAATAAGAATTTGAACATTGAGATTGAAAGCTTGTGATATCAAACTAAATTGTTCTATTTTGGAACATTGAATCTTGAATTGAGTTTGAGTTGACTAGCAACAAGCTTATCTATAATCAAATTGATTGTGCCATTACTTCATTTTCAGCTTTTAAATGTTCATCTTTCAACGAGTCTAAAATGATGTTCAGAGGAGCATCAATTGAAATTTTGTCATCTATGAAAGTGTGGCAAGTTACAATATTGAGTTTAGAGAGAATATTCACCATTTCCTTGTTTGTCTTGTGAATCTTTTTGTTGCATTGCTTGAGGGATTCTAACTAATTTTTGATTGTGCTCTCATGGATCATGGCGAGAGACTCTTCAATTTCCATGTGTAAGGTTCAGGGTTTTTTTTTCAAATTCCTCAAGTAGGTGTATTAGTGAGGATCCTCAGCATTAATTAGCAATAAATGGCGACTGTCCTAGTGGACTAGTAGATCTTTTTTGAAATCTTGCCTAATTTTGGCGACTTAATGGAACCCACTATCTAAATCTGGTGACTTCTAACTTTATTTTATCGAGAAATGGTGAATTTAAAAAAAAAAATCTCAAAAATCCTTTTGTTGGATTTGCCAGCCCTTTTTTTTGTCACTAGGTGGTGAAAATTCGCCAAAAAAATAAGCCCTGGTAAGGCTGATCCAATCTAATGTTTCAAATATTTGTTTGTTTGGATTGTTTATGGCTTCAATCATAGTTGAAAATGTATTTGTGCATTTGTGCTTAATCCTTGTGCTTCTAGGTGCAACAGGTGTTGTGGGGGTTGGTGCAGACACAAAAAATGTAGTCAAAATATCAAAAATATTTACCATGGAAGGGCTAGGGCCATGCTGGCCATGTCAATAAACTTGTCCAAGTTCACAAAATTCTCCCTAATTTGTTGTGTGTTGCATTGCTATGATGTGGGATGGGGCTCAACCATAAGTTTTTGCATGAATGATAGTGAATTTGAAATATTTTGATCTCATATGCTCACATCCAAAATTGGAGCAATGTAATTTGCATCACCATTAACTTGCAAGTCTCACACATGAATTGGTGCAGTTATGACACACTTTCCTTGAAACACCTCAATTGCGTCATAGTACTTTATGTTAAACTGGTGAGGTAGGTGATTCCTGTTGCATTCCTCCATGGTCATTTCCTAGGCAGTGTATGACATCCCATTCCTTTGTGGTAGTAAAAGAGTTTCTTATAATCGGAATTTAGTCCACTCCACTTATCCTTGCACATTTTTCCATTTCTTGCAACCCTGGCACGAGTAAGCTCCTATAGGTCATCTACAATCTTGTTCCACTGCTACAAGCACCGTGTGTGCTTGTGATTTGCCTACTCTTCTGGGCCACATGCTCATGATGCTTACACTTGATGGTGCAAGAACTTCATGTTATTCCCAATTTTCCTGCCTCTCTCAAGGTGTTCCAGTTGCCCGACATCCACCTCTCACTGATCCTCCTCTCTTCCTCCACCTCTGTCAACAGACATGGAATTGTTGCCTGTTGATGTTGGTATGCTCATCACTAACCAAATGCTTTGTATCATGTAATTGTCACAAGATCTGTTGGTGCAACAACTAACTAGTCCACTGCAGTTTGAGTTTCCATGACAATGGTGAGGCAATGAACTCCACTGGAGTTTATATGGTGATGATATGATGAGTTGTAACCTACAGCAAGCCCATGATGATGCTCTAAAGTTATAATCTATGCACAAGCTTCTGTGACAGCCACGCATGCAACACTGGAGTTGCAATTCTGCAAGTGTTTTGTGACAGAGGTGCTTGGGATTTTGCTGATCATGAAACATACTGCTTGCAAAAGCCAAACCCTGATTCAGACCTGAATGAAACTGTCCTCGAATTTCACATGTCCACAGTCAGTTGATTTCAAATCATGTGGAGATGCAAGCGCACTACTTAACTTGAAGAGAACTAGTGGTCCACCCACCCACAGGCATTGACTGCTTTGTGATCTGACAAATTCTAACCAAGTTTGCAATCGAATAACAAAGCATTGACTGTAGTAATAGGGATGTCAGATAATGAATTAATGGGCTGATCCTCGTTGCCAACAGAACCTGATAAACACAAATCCTTCATTGGCCACCTTGTATGTTCATCTGGTACAGCCAATTGCCTCCCTGTTCTCATAAGCTATTTGGATCTTTCATTGCTTGGGAAATACAAGGGTGTTGGATTCTAGCCTGTTTGAGGGTAAAGATTAAATGTAAACATCACAACTACCTACACAAGAAACATGCACTTGACCCTCACTACTAGCCTGACCATGCATCCAAGACAATTTTCCATAAAAGACAGGATTTCTTACCCAACAGTGTGTTCAAAGAGTGAGGTGGAGGTGTTGTGATGTAGTTTAAGCTTGTGTAGAAAGTGCAGATTAAAATGGCCACCATTAAATACAAGGGAATTGCTGTTGCCCAATACTTGTGGCTTACCACCATAGCAATCCAGTCAATACACACTTCACTGGCAAATCACTGCAAGAACTTCCGTTCCAAGTTGCAACATTGGATTCACATGAACCGTCAAAGCCTTCTCTGTATCAATCTATTTTCCACATCAACAAAACCTTCATAGCAGAAATCACATGACTGGAGACCTTTACCCTACTGGGAATAGTAAGTTGCTCTGTCATTTTCCCACAATGATGCAATTCCAAGTGCTTTTACTCATAAAAATGGAGTGTGGTGAGAGGCTTGGGATGCAAAGAACAAGGAGGATTACCTGCTAGGATAGTAAGTAATGCCTACAGCATGAAGCCATGATTCTGGCAAATGTGCCCAGATTATAGATACCACTGCATGCACAACGACTCTGTCAATTTCCATCTCGAATTCAAGTATCTAATAGGCAATCAGAAAATGATCCTTTTACTTCCCATTTGTCTTCTGGCACAGATTTTGACTGTGGAGTTGGTTCCAAACTAAAATAGCCTTCAGAAACCCCATCATCGCCTACTTCAAAAGCATATCAAAACACACATAGGACATATAATGATTGAGGCGAAACAAAAAAGGCTGCAAACAAAAGATAAACAAATTTTCAAGGAAGGAGCAGAAGCAAGGACCAAAAGAAATCAGGGTAGAGATGGCTCCAACAAATCCGTACACCTCAGTTGGCTTCACTCCCTGCTTGGAACCAGACATAACAGGCTCCAGCTCCCCTTTTGCTAAAAGAGACACTGAGGCTCCATCCCTAGACAGTGACACCGCCCTCTTTGGACTTGCTATACCAGCTGCTCCCATCCTGACTGGCCTGTCTTGCTGAAGAAGCAAACTCAGCTCTGCACTGGCACCATGTCTCTCACAAACTGACCAGTATCCACAAGCTCCTGCTTGGCATCCTCTTGCAGATTTAGGTTTAGGGTCTCTTGAAATACTGAAGGCATATTCATATTTGCTTTCTACACAAATGATCTGTACAAGCTTCAGTTATCTGTACACAAACATCAATTAGCTTTGTTGTATAATCAACCTACAAGTTAGTTCATATGAAAGTTACAGCTGTAGTTTAAGTAGGGGCAGACAAAGGTGGAGGAACAAGATCCTTGTTGCTTGGAATAATGGGACTCCATTTGAAGACATACCCCAGACATTTGAGTCAATAAGTGAACACTGTCCTACAAACTCACCACACACACTTGCCATTGAGACTCTTTGCCTTCTCCCTCTGGGCATGATTGCTTTCTGACATCGAACTCTTGCTGAATTCAAATTGGTGTCTAGCAAAGGAGAACACCTTTGCCTCAAAGTCCTACCTCAATGTTGTCTTGGACAGGAAATAAGTTCAAGTTGAGAGCAAACAAGAGAGAGAAAGATTAACATAGGATGCCCTTGAGCTGTTTTCAGAAGAGAAAGAGGTAGCTGCCATGCAAACCATAAGTTAGCTAAGTACATTTCCTGCTGCAAATGTTTGAACCCTACCATGGGCAATGCCTTATTTCAAAACTCTGGAAATTGTTCAAAAATCATGAGGTCTTGTGATGTTTGTTACAATGATAAAAAGCACTTGTGCTAGAGCAACAAAACAAACTATTGCAATCATCTGTTGATGAAGGCTGCAACATGACAATGACGTTGACCACTATAAGGAGGATGTTGACCAAATGAATTCTGGAAGGAATTTTATTTGAGGCAGATGTTGGTCACACCCACCCATCAAAACTATGATTTCAAATCAAAATTGCGCTGTGAGCAAAAAGGAGAACCACATGAAAAGTTGTTCTAGAAGCTGCACCAATTTGTGTCATGAATTTAGCATCCAAAGTGACAGAATCAAAGACATTCTTGCAGTTAATTGCAGTCTGCCTGACCTTTAGACTTTGGTGGCAGATGTCACTGGTCTAGAGGTGCTCAATGCTCGGCAAGTTCTACTTTTATTTTTGCAACAATGCAAAGATAAAGGTAGAACTTGCAACAAACATTGTTACTCAACCTTGCAACAACACTCCACTCTTCAATTCAACAGCTTGCAGAATATCTTCAGCAACTGCACTGTTCAAACCCCCAGATAATGGCAATAGATCAGTCAAGGTGAATAGCTACTCAGAAGTCAAGGCACCATAAGAATGAAAATGAAACAGGAAAACAAGTGGAGGATTAGATCAGTGCTTACAACTGAGCAAAGTCAACTCTTCAATGCTACTCTGCTCCTGCACAGATGTCAAGGCCAAGATTGTAAAATCCCTGCAACCTGCAACAAAATGGCAAGAGAATTAGGCCCAGAAAAAAAAATCCACTGCCTATTGTTCGATGAGTTGTGTACTGCTGCTGCATCATGTAGGTTGAGCAAACCCAGGTCGAGTGGGATGAGTACTCTCAATCTCCATCGGAGAACACATGAGTACAATTCCGGTATAATACTCAAATGTTCTCCCTTGAAGATTGAGAGTACCCATAAAAGCAAAGCCATAATCTTCCCTTCAATAGAATGATGATCCACTACTGCACAAGTGGAAGAAAAAGCCAAAAAGACAGCCAATTAAAAAAGGAGTCAACTGCTGGCAGATGTCCCCACCTGCAGCATTAAAGAGAAGAAGAGAGAAAAACACAAACTACATCATTGCAACCCAAAACAACAACAGCCACCACAAAAGAAAAATCCCAGGAAATTAAAAAAAGAACTTGAGCTTGGCTCAGACCCAGAGCAGCCCCCCCCCCCCCCCCCCCCCCCCCCCCCCCCAACCAACAACAAACAACAAACAAAAAACAACAAACACACAAGAAAAACACAAAAAAAAAAGGAGAGAGGGAAGAACGCAGGGAAAGACGGGCGC
>Ga0116231_10001557_pt1 | contig 47055 bp, 30 predicted proteins | sample S1TSphgellanicum_2_FD_89695 | JGI IMG/M metagenome (GOLD analysis project Ga0116231, IMG submission 89695) | Host-associated microbial communities from peat moss isolated from Minnesota, USA - S1T2_Fd - Sphagnum magellanicum MG | ecosystem: Host-associated > Plants > Peat moss > Unclassified...
ACGTGTCATAATATAAGATCATCCAAGTATTTGAATTGAACATCCTAGATTATTTCAAAATAATAATAATAATAATTTAAATAATCAAATATTAAGACACGTGGCAACACATCATTTGCCCTCAATTGTGACCAAAATAGTTGCATCTTAGTCGCATGTGACAATATGTATACAATGGATGAAATGTATTTGTTGACTTTTTCTTTCATACAATACCCTTTGTCATTTGCGACTAGTTTATCACATGCGACTTGTCTTAGGCGACTAAAAGGATTTTTGTTGTAGAATGTCTCTTATGACTAAAATTTAGTCGCAAAGGCTAGTTGAAAATACATGTTTTTCTTCTAGTGTAAAAGGTTTCCAATAGGCCATTGAATGCAATAATCTCAAAGCAACCTTTTAAAATTCTGGACTTTGGGAAATGTTTACAATTTTGTAACATTACACAAGTAGAGTTTTAAATCTTTAAGTGAGCTTCCAACTAGCAATCAAAGAAACGAATTCTAAATAAAATTGTTCATTTCCACAATGTCATGATATCCATATCCTAAACACTCTTGTTGAACACCGAAGGATTTGGACAATTACCTTTCAATAGATAGAAGAGAACTAAAGAGTATAGATGTGGAGTTCCAAGTAGAGGTTAGGTATTAGACATCTTATAACCACTTGCAGGATTACAAGATATATGGGGCAATGATAAAAATGTTTTGCCCAGAGTTTCTGAATAGCTTGCAACAAACTCTTGGAAACAATGCATGGCCAACACACCTAACTAATCAAAACTATAAAATGTAATTTCACAAGCAATGTGATTACCACTTCAGATACCAAGCTAAAAGGAGAATAAGTGAATCATTCTTGCTACAAAATTGGCCTAGGAACGCTTTTAATGTTGAAGAAAATGAATACAAAACACTAGTAGTTGCTTATGGTAGAGAGTTGGATTCCCTAATATCAGCTAGTTACATTATTAGAAGCCTAGAGGAAGAGGAGAGCCCACCACCACACATTGAAAATGCAATGATGGATTTAGAATAGGAGATGAAAAATACTCTCCAACCATTCAATACTTACCAATAGAACCCGATTCAATATATCTGAAGCAAAGTCTATAGACACCTTTGAAATTGGAAAAACAATTGCAAACCCTAGTAGGAAAAGTTAACAAGTCTTTGTAGACAAGGTCCTTTAAGGCTATGGTGCACAAAGAGATATTTTGTGTTAAAAAAATGTTTTTTGAACTAATATGTGTTTTTGAAGTAACAAAGTAGTATGTTTAGTATGTTTGAAAAGAACATAAGGGGAGAAAATGACAATAAAAAATGCATAGGTTAATTCAAGTAGACGATAATATTGGTTTAAAAACGAGAGGCCACATTTTGAAATATTTGACAAAAGTGATATCCCAAATTTTGCATTTCATTTCCACTATAATAAAAAAGGATTTAAAATAATTGAGAGTCATATACAAAGAATAATAAAACATTGCATACATGTGAATGACCTTCAATATGTTACCACCCAAAATTAGAATGGATCAATAAAAGTCTAGACTATAGAAGTATATCACTCTTGGAAACAAATTCAACATGTAAAGTAGAGTAGAAAAATTACAAGCACTTAAAATCCATTGAAAGGTGAAAGCACATTACACCCCCCCCCCCCAAAAAAAAATTATAGTAAAAAATATAGAAATTTTGCATTTGGTTTTTTTGGGTACATGTTGACATCACGTCTTGGATTATTTTTGTTCATTTCAAGTATATTGCATTAACTTTAGACTTAAACTAGTTTATTTAAAAAGAAACTCCAACAAAAATCTATAAACTTGAACATATGAAGTATATTTGTGTCAAAAAATACATGTCACAAAGTATGAAAAATTGCAAATATACTTTAAAACTAAGGTTATGGGTGGAGTTTTATGATGATTTTTTTGGTGGTGAGTATATTGATATACATCAACTAAATTTAAAACCATTGAGAAGTTTACAATTTTTGGCTAAAAATCCATTCAAAAAATGTGTTTTTTTGCACTTTTTGAGCAATAAAAGCATAATAAACTCTTTTTTTGGGGAAAAAAATTATTACTTTAAGAAAAAAGGGAAGATTTTATAAGTTGGCATTGTATTATTTTTTCATTTTTCTTTGGTTTGGTAATGTGTCATAAACCACAAACATGAAACCCTATGGCCATTGAAAAGATGTATGTTACATACTTTATGCACATTGATTTTATCCAAATCTCTTCTTTTAACCATTGGATCAAGTTTAACTTTGACTCAAAATGAACTTTGAGTTCCAAAATGTTCTCGTGCACATTCTAAAGTTATTTTTTTTACGTTTAGGGTTTCCAAAAATTGCCATCAAGATTTCAATTTACTGCACACCTATTATACTTACTATGCATCATTTTTTGGGTGAAAAGTGATGAAAAGTGGCTCAACCATAATGTGTTTTCACTTTGAATAGTCAACAAAGATCAATGAAGGAAATAAATAACAAAAACCATCATTTTGGCATGAATCAAAAGTGTCACAATGGATTATGGATTTTGTGCATTGAACCTCAATTTTTGGAGAAAAATAATTGTGTTCCAAAAATGGAGAAATATGAACGAAGAATGTTAAATAATATATCATGCACAATCAGAAGAGGAAAAGAAAAGAGATTCTAGAATGAAGTAAATCAAATAAATATGGTACAAATAAATATGATACAAGAGGTCAAGAGGTCTTTGGATGGAGAAAGAATTTGAAGCAGAATACTAATTACAATAGTTCCCAAAAGAGAAATAAAAGCATTGAAATTGAGTTCTCCACCCAATCATAGGATCACACAAAGGATTCAAGGACTTAGTGATCCACCCTAAAGCTTAACAAACAGGATTTACCTCACTCGATGACTTCATCATCAACTAGAGATTTAATATTGGGATTTGTACCTAACATGTTTTTTAATGCTAGGTGGTGAAATCATGGAAGCATGACATGGGCTATGGCTTCAACATACGAAGGCAATAGGAAGTTCCATGATGGACTAAGTTGTAAATCCTTTGTTGAAAAAAAACAGGACCCATGGGAACATGCAACAAAAGCCCTCTGCAAGAGTACAAGAGGTGACAATTAGGAAAAATAGAAAGGAATCCACAACAAAAAATCCGAGAAAAAAATGAAAAGGTAGATTTACTCACAATCCAAGTTCTGTTTAAACCACTTTGGTGGTGAGGAGTTTTCATCATCTAATTGTATAGCACAGCATTTTCCCACAAGGTTGGGACCTCAACAAGCAATTGTAGCACCTCTTCAAACACTTCCATGTTTGGCTCAAAAACTAAAATATTATGTCAAAAGATTTGGCGAACTCTGATGTTATTGCCTGCTTAGAGCATGTAAGTTTTTTAAAAAATGGGAATGAAGGCAAATAAAAAACTAAATGAAAGGAATCTGAAATTTTTTGTAGAAGTAAACAAGTCCACAACCAAGGATCTCGATTGATAGTAGACTTTTATCAAGGCTTGAAGAGTCACATGATGAACCTCCTTGCCCACCCAAAAGGGCCTTCCATTCTTGGACTTACTCATGGAAGACGCATCAATATAGTTGTAAAAGACATCTTCATTCCAAACATTGACTCCTTTTTGTAATAGGTCCTTAGATGTAGGGGAAAACACAAATGAGTTCAATCATGGACTCAACTCATACGAATCCCTCACCAATAGAGTAACCCAGCTCAACAAGGTTTGTGTCACTCCAAAAGAAAGAACAATGAAAAGGGGGAGAAGCAAAAAATTGGAAACTAGAAAAGGGGAAATTCTTTTGTCAATACCTTCATGGAAAAGTCCTCCAAGCTAGTAAGTGGTAAAGAATTAGCAATTGCCCACTTCATCCAAATTTGGAAGCTACAGCATTCCAAATATGATTTGATCTCCCTTAGAACACAAAGATTATCAAGGTGGAAAAGTAAGACTACCCCATTAATCACTAGCAACTTGTTTCCAAAGTCAAAGACAAAGACCACATAGTCTTCAACTAGCATGTTCCAAACAAAAATCTCTATCAGGGAAGCTTAAACAAATGGTATGGGAAGTTCCTTTAGAACATCAACAAGGAAAAGGCTCACCTTGCCTTTAATAGTTGCCTACAGATGTGGAGAGGATGAAATTTAAAAACTAGTAATCGATTACATGAAGGAAGGATAAAAAATGCATTAAGAAGGGAACAACTTGGTGAATGAATTTTGAAATTCTAACGAATTCTTTAGGCCACTTCCCGGTCTTTTGCCTTTGTGAGGCAATGGTCGACCAAGAAAATGGAAGGGTAGTGCAATGCCATGTAGTTGGCCTACTAGACGAAACTACACTAGAAATTAGGTGGGGTGGGGTTGTAATGTGGAGGAAAAGGAACCACCACCTTTAGAGAACCTCAAGGAGGCACAATTTGCGTAAATGGAATACTCCCATGCAGAGGAACCTTGACATATATCCCCTATTGTGTCTAAAGTGTTTTTAATTTCTTTAACTACTCCTTCGCCTTCCTCCTACCTTTATTTTTAGATGTTTCAATTGGAGTAATCAAGGGCACCTAAAGTGCAAATTGGAACCCAAGCTCAATTCTTTCGTGAAGGGTGATTTTTGATGATGGAGTGTTGTCCTTTGGTCAATCAAGGTACCAACCATAGTCAAGAGGTGTGAAAATGACCAATTCTGTTGCGACCCTGACCTTGGGCTTGCAACGAAAGCGAGAGCTTAGAAAGGTGCAAGCCAAGAATACAACCCAGGAATCACATTCACACTTTCAGGAGTGTATGATCAAGAGTGTGAAGGAATGAACCCACATACTCCCAAGTGGGCTCCCACTTTGGGAGTTAAAGTCTCAATGGACTTTCAAATCTTTAGAGAGCAATTTTAAGGGTCAAATATCATTGGATTGAAAAGTTCTTTATACCATTGGAAAGCTCTTGAAACCTAGATGTCTAAAATGGGCTTTTAAGACCCATTTGAATACTTATAACGCAAGTTATGGTCGAAAGAAGAGGCTAGGAGTAAAAGTGTCATTTTGACTCCCAACCATTAAAAGTCAAAAATTGCCTTGAATTATGTGCATGTAGGTGGTGTGCCACATATCTTTGGAAAGCTCTTGATGAGGGTTACAACTTTTCTTTAAACCTCATTTCAATTAAAGGTCTATAAAAAAAGTTATGGGCTTCCAAAGTTGCAAGAATCCCAATTTTGAGAATCTCAAGAATTTCAGGACTCCCAATTTCGGGAATCTCAGGACTAAATGACATTTGGGTGCAGCCCTCGTGGTTAACCACATAAAATACTATAAGGGAGAAGGTGGTGGCTTCTCCCAAGTTTGGGCCATGGTGAATTTTATGAATCTGTGTATGTTCATGGTTCGTCCGTGCATTAAAAGTGCTCCAATTACGCACTACCCAACTTGTTGTTTGATTTGTGTAGGTCTATATGAATAGTTGACCCACTTGTCATTCGTCCTAGTCCCATCCCAAAGCTCTTGCATGCCCCTTTTACCCCCAAAGTGCTGCAAGCTAAGGAGCGTATCCCAACTATTTTTTATTCCGTTGTTTTCATTTTCGGGTTCGCATTTGAGTCTTTTAAGGAGTTTGAGGGTGCTTCAAATCCTTGAGAATGTCTTTGCGAAACATAGAGTTGTTTGCCTTGGGATCACACCAAATCTTAAAGAGGTGTGGCAATCAATTAATCATCCCAACTTGGAGAAGAATGCAATAAAAATACTTGCCTTAAAAATGGATTATATAAGAGAGAAAAAGGTAGGAGGATGAAGACTGAAGATTATACCATGAATATAGAAATCAAACTACTAATTGTCAAACTCTCGACACCGAAAGTTGGACCAATATCCATGTTCTACACAATGAGTTGGATCGATATCCATGTTTTACAAAATGAGGCCCAAAACTACACAAGGAGGAAGTGTATGATGTTTACATGTAGAACATTCTCTTTAAAACCTCCTTTGCCCTAGTTTGTTGCTCCTAGCTTTTGCTTCTCCAAATTCCATTCTGGGTTTCAAATTTTGAAAAAACCCAAACTCCCAAATGGATTGCCTCCACCCCTAGATATAGCGGGCAAGAGAAACAACTCCAAAAACATCTCTGAGTTAATTCCAAGTCAAAGACTGTAGAATCATAGAACTTGAGGGCTTCCACCTCCAACTACATGAAACAAGGAATAAATATTAGATTCAAAATAATTAAGAAAAATAAGGAATATCCAAAGACTAAATTGAATTAAGATGTCCGCTTGATGCTAGAATGTGGCCTTGTGGAACCACTTATCACCCTAAGCATCAGAAAAACCAAACGTAAGAAATTTATTAATTTTTCAAAAAACACCTAATTCATTTGATTACTTGAGCCAAGAAATCTTCTGCTCAAGAGATACGCATGCATAAGCTAGCATCTATAGCTTTTCTGTGAGCATCTCCAATTCAAAGTTCATGTCATAGTGAGCTTGGGATTTCCTTGAAAAAACCCATGCCAAGGGCAAGATCACACACATGAAGGTGCTTACAAAAAACAAAGTAGTGGTCCTTCCTAACTTGCTCCATTACTTTCTCCATTCGCTCTTTTAGCTTGTGTGGGAGTGATTAGCCTCCAAGGGGAACTCCTCATAGTACATCTTCACAGCGACATCTCTAATAATTGAAATTTCGTGCCACGAAAAAAATTCAAAAGGTTGAAGCATGTGAAAAATGTGACCAAGTAATAGCAAGGAGGCAAAATATAGAAATAGAATAGGAAGGAACATAATTTGGCTCACCTTATACATGTAGTTGAAGAATGTTTCAAAAATAAGAAAATGCCAAGTCTTTTGAAACTTGTTTTGGCATCTCTTATACACATATGCAGGCAGAACTTGTTAGAATTGCTCCAGAGGTACGATACTAATGGACTTTATTCAAAACAATTCATTAATGAAGCTATGTTGAACATGATCTAGCTCCACAAACCTTCCCACATAAAATAATTTTCAAAAAACCAAAGCTGAGAACATGGAACATTTAATTACAACATATTAAAATGCAAGTTTTCAAATCAATGATAAAAGTTAATGAATTACTTGTTCAAGTCTATCATGGTTGTCAAAAGTTCAAACAACCCATGAGAGGTGTCCATCAAAATGGAGTCCATGGAGATATGCCATAAAACATCATCACCATGGACACAAAGAATATATGGCATCCAAGTTTGTAACCTGTGGTTGCCATCCCACACGAAAAAATATGTCTAGAGAAAGATTTCAAATCAAGATTAGCCAACAGGAAGTCTTCAAACCTCTAATTTTTTGAACCTCCAATGGCGATTCCAACCGACTTCATGATCATTAATGAACTTCTCATTTCCCTTCTAGTTCAATGGCAACACATAAAAGACCTTGTCGCCCTTGCAGTATCTAAGGTGGAAGGCTTGCTCCATTTTGAAAACATCAATTTTCAAGGTAGGGCAAATTACATGCATCAATATCATCTTACAAAGAAGGATGTTCATCCTAGCCTTACGCTTGGGAAGCATTTTATACTACTTCAAAATCGATGTGATGTTAATATTGTACCCTGGATAGCTTCAATTATCCTATCAAAAGACAAGTTGTCCAACATCTCCACAATTCTAGAAGCCTAGAAATCATGGATTTTTCACATTAATGTGTTGAGAAGAAAAAAAAGAAATCAACAAGAAGACTTTCTTGAAAGTCAAAGCATACCTATCTAACATCCATAATTTCAAGTTGTGCTTCTTTAGATCCCAACAAAAGTACGTGCAAAATGAATAAAACAACACAAAGGTGAAAGTTGGGTTCTTCATGGCCATAGGCACCATCTTTCAATGCTAAGAGTTGGCGTCGACAGCAGTGAAGAACTTAAACTCTTTAGGGAAACACAACTTGCAAAAAAAAAAATTTAATCAAAAAGTGGTCAAGCTTAAGCTTGGTCACAGAAACATGAAAGGTTGAGTTCAAGCTTGACCATTTGTCCTGTAGCAAACTTGAAAGACCAAAAAATTAAAAAAATAACCTAGAAAAACATGGGTTTTCCATGGACATGGGCACCAACTCTTGGCACCAAGAGTTGGTGCCAATGGTCATGGAGAACCCATGTTTTTCATAGTTAGAACAACCAAACGTGAGTTGGGTTGCACATTTTTACATAGTTGAATGTGAGCTTGGTTGTGCATTCTTGCGCAACCAAGCTCATGATCGGCCTTTTATGCAACAAAAATCTAAGTTGTAGCTTAGTTTTTCACAACAACACATGAAAATAAAGGCAAAGCTTGAGCTCAATTGCAGGTTGTTATGTGGCCAAGCTCACATTCGGCAACTTTTCCTATAACTGACCCCAAAAAAAAAAAACATGAGCATGAAGAACCTAGGTTCTTCACAATGTTGGGTGCCAACTTTCAACATTGAAAGTTGGCACTGATGGCTGTGAAGAACCCAAGTTCTTCACAGTCAACAAGGTTGAGCTTAACTTCAATTGTGCATTCTTGCACAATTGAACTCAAGCTCAATTTTTTTTTCTACAAAAATTTGAACTACAACTTGGATTCTCACTAAAACACTTATAGGAACCAAAAAGAACAAACGGGCCAAGCTCTTGCTTGATCACACATTCTTGCATAGTTGAGCTCAAGCTTGCATGCTCCTTCTCTTGTAGACTTACAAAACAAAAAACAAAAAATTATAAAACAAAAAAAATGAAGAAAATAAGATGGTCGAGCTTAAGTTTGACCACGCATTGTTGCATGATTGAGCTCAAGCTCAACTTATCTTTCCTCCCAAGAATCCAAGCTCATGTTTAGATTATCTTGGAAATGAAAGGAAAGAAATTTAAAACAAAATGAAACAAAGAAAAACAAGTTGAAGAAAAAAAGACATACTTTGAAGTTGGATGTTTCTTCAATTGACTCCAACACTCTTGAGCTTCCCTCGATCTCCTCCCCCTTCACAAAACAATGCAAAAGGAAGTCACTCTCTATGTGTCTCTCCTTATATACAATATTTCATTACAAGTATTCTTAAAATGGAAACCCTAAAATCCTCCCTTTTTATAGAGCCATCAATAGTCAAGAGCTTTGTGCTTTGTCCTCGACTTTTTCTAGAGCTTTTTGCTTTGATTCCTTGTAGAATGAAACATTAAGCCTTGTCAAAATCTTAAGTCCATTTACAAAATTAGAATATTTTCTACCAAATATTTAGTTCTTTCAAGCACAAACTAGCTTAGTATGCACACATCCTATTCTATTTCTTGAGATAAATCTATTCATCATCTTCCATCAAATTCTTCAATTTCCTTCCAAAAAAAAAATGGTTTGAAAACGTTAGAACATATAATATTACACATTTGTTTCTTCTTGTGATCAAATTTGAAATTGTGGGGGTCCCACACCTACTAACTGCTTTTGAATCCTAAGAAGTCCTTACATATTCTTTGGTGCCATTTTGGTTTTGTGCCTAATTGGTGTCTAGTTGTGTCTATGGCAATGCTTTCTCTTCCCTGGACCTCCCTCTTTGGAATCAATATTCTTCTGCATCTTTCAAAGAATTTGTTCTTCTCATTGTGTAGTATATATACTTATAGAATTATTGCAAATTTGAAACTTGTCTTTTACAAGCTTCTATATATTATTATGCATTTTCTTTGAGATAACCCATTATAAGAACTTCATTAACATGTTCATCATTTAACAACTTCTACCAACATATAGAATTCTATGATGCTTTAATTATTATTACGTATGCACCTAGCTTTGCAATTATTTTTTCTTTTCGTTATTAACTCTCCCTTAAACCATGTAACTATTTTCTTCTTTTCACAATAAACTCTGCTTTCTCCCATTCTAAACCTTTTTAGTAATGTCTATCAAACTTTTATTCATGACCCAATGAATGAATGAATGCCAAATAGGTCATAGTCCATTAGTCTTTATTGACACACCCCCAAACTCTTTAAAAGATTCAAATGTGAATTTGAAAGTAAAAACAAAAGAAGGAATTGACGTACACTCCTTAGCTCACAACACTTTGAAGGTAAGAAGGGCGTGTTAAAGCTATGGGAGGGGGACTAGGATGAGTGACAAACAAGACAATTATTCATATGGACCTACACAAACCAAACAAGTTGGTTAGTGTATAGTTGGAGCACTTTTGGTGCACAAACAAACCACGAGCACACACTAACTCACAAAACTCACCATGGCCTAGACTTGGGGGAAGACACCACCTTCCTTGACATGCCCCCAAACTTTTTAAAGGACACAAATGTGTGTCCCATAATGAAATAATGGAAAAATAAATAAAAATTGGGGCATGCTCCCTACCTTGCAACACTTCAAGGGTGAGAGGGTGTGTTGGAACTACGGGATGGGATTAAGATGAACTCACAAACAAGAGTTCAAATTGAGATCAACTTGCACAACCAAAAAAAGAAAGCAATTAATGCAAGTTGAAAGGAAGTGGTGCGACGAACTTAATAGGGACAATTTCAAGCATAAGCTTTACATGGCCCACAACCTTTGGGAAAAAACACCACTCCCCTCCCTATAATATGCTTTGTGCCTCTCTGCAGGGACTACATCCAAATGTCACTTTTCCCTGGGACTCCTAAATGGGAGTCCCAAAACTTACTCTTTTGATGTCCCAAAATTTTGCACATTCATATCTTTCTTAAATCAAGTTTTTTTTTGAAAATGCAAGGGAAATATCTTATAACCCTCAAAAAGATCTTTCCAACGATGTATAGCATGCCCTAATTGGAGCTCATTTGACCACTGCATTTAAGGGTTTATGGTCAAGAATCCAATTCCCAATTTGACTCCCACCTTTTTTTTTTATCATAACTCATGCAAATTAGGTCTAAATGAACAACGCAAGGGCACTCTAAGCACTTTATGAAAGGTGTCATGGGGGCCCAACTTGGTGTTTTTTTCCCTTTCCAACCAAGGCTATGAACATTCATGACTCCCACACGAATGCAACTCCCAAATTGGGAGTGCATTTGGGAGTCCACTCATGAATCCTTGGGTTCCATTCCTTGCACTCTCCTTCATTTGTGAGAGTGTGTTTCACACTTAAACACATTTTTTTGGCCTCGTAGGCCCTTAAATTCCACATGTAGTCACAAACCCAATGTTAAAGTTGTGACATTCCCCTTTATGGTATTCTCTATGACTAGCCATAGGGGTTACACCCAAAAGTGATTTTTCTCGAAACTTCCAATTCAAGAATACTAAAATTATTGACATGGGGCCTCTTGCCATTTTGAAGGCCCATAAGTTCTTGTGCAAATTTTTGATCGAAATTAAATCAAAACAAAATTGTAACCTTCATCGAGAACTTTCCAATAATATCTAACATGCCACTTGTATGTACGTAATTTAAGGCGATTTCTGATTTTTAGTGATTGGGAGTCAAATTGACACTTTGACACCTAGCCCTTCTTTCAACCATAACTTATGTTGTAAGTACTCAAATGGATCATGTGAACACATTTAAGACATTTATGTCTTAAAAGCTTTCCAATGGTATAAGCAAGTTTTCAATTTAATGAATTTTGACCCCTAAAATCACACTTTGAAGATTTGAAACTCCATCAGGACTCTAATTCCCAAAATGCGAGTCCATTTAAAAGTGTGTGGGCTCATTCCTTCACACTCTTTTACACTCCCAAGAGTGTAAATGTAACTCCCGGGTTGCACTTTCAACTTCAAATCCATTTCTAGTACAACAAATTTTCTTAAAAACTTCCTTAGTTTATCTATACTTAAAAATTTTGTGAAAATGTCAACAATGTGATCCTCAATACTAACATGAATAAGGTTAATTTCTCTTGCTAGAATTTTTTTCTAGTAAAGTGATAATGCATTTCAATGTGTTTTGTCCTAGCATGATAAATCAGGTTGTTAACAAGTAATATCCTACTAATGTTATCACAATAAATGACAACAAGAACATCCACTAACTGTCCTAAATCTAAGAGTTGTTTTTGTAACCAAACTACTTCACATGCAACAATTGCTACGCCTCTATACTCTTCTTCCATGTTTGATAGTGCAATTGTTGATTGTTTCATAATACTTTAACTAACAACACCACTTCCAAAAGAAAACATGAAACCAGTAGTTGATCTTTTATCTCAAAACATTATTATCCCAATCAGCTTCTGTGTATATGTCGTAACCCCACTTTGAGGGAAGTGTGAAGTCGCCATTCACACTCTCGAAAAATAGGACTTGGGAGTCCTCCGGGATTCTTGAAAATTCATAACACAATTTTAGGGGTCAAAACACCTTGCATTGAAACGTTCTTTATACCCTTGGAAAGGTCTTGAAGTGTAAATGTCCAAAATGGCCTCGCATGAGCCATTTGGACATATGTAGCACAAGTTATGGTCAAAAGAAGGGTCGGGAGTCAAATTGGTAATTTGACTCCTGACCACTAAAAGTCAGGAATCGACCCGATCCTGGTATGTGCATATGGAATGCGACACACCGTTGGAAAGCTCTCAAGTAGAGCTACAAGTTTGCTTCAGACCTTGTCCCAATCGGAGGTTGGAGTGAAAAGTTATGAACGCTCAAAGTCCCGAGAGTCCAAACCGAGACGGTTTCGGGACTCCACTTTGGGAGTCCTGAGAAAAAGTGCCATTCGAATGCAAGTGCAATGGAGAGGCACAGAGAATACTATATGGGGGAAGGTGATGGCTTCCCTGAGTCCAGGCCGTGGTGAGTCAAGTGAGTCTAGGGTTGCCCATGGCTTGTCCTAGCACCAAGGGTGCTCCAGAATGCGAACTAACCAACTTGTTGGTTGGTTTGTTGTAGGTTCGAGTGAGTGAATAGCTTGTCCCTCTTCTTAGTCCCATCCCGGAGCTCCAGCACGCCCCTCTACCCCTTTTAGTTTTAAGAGCTGGGAGTGTGCCCCGAGTCCTCCATAATTCCGCAACTTGAGAAACTTAGTCCCAACTTGGGGTTAACTAAGGACTTGAGAGCACGTCAGTATCCATGTACTAGTAACTTGTTCTTAGCTTCATAAAAAATTCCATATTATAAAATATGTTTTATGTACTTCAATATGTGCTTCATTCCATCCAAATGTGGTTTTCATGGTGTTTGCATGAATTGATTCACCGTTCCAATTACATAATTCAAATCTGGCTTTGTGATGGTCATGTAAATCAAACTCCCCATTATGCGTCTATCCATAGTGATATCCTCCACAAGGTCACCTTCATATGCACTTAAGTTCACATTTTGCTCCCATGGAATTGAAATGGGTTTGCAACCCATTATCCCATATTTGGACAATTTGTTCAAGGCATATTGCCTTTGTAATAACCATATCCCTTTAGGGGATTGAATTACCTCAATGTCGAGGAAGTAACGCAAATCTCCCAAATCCTTCAACTCAAAATTTTGCTTCAAAAGTTTCTTCAAATCAGAGATGTCTGCATCACTATCTCATGTGACAATCAAGTCATCAACATGAATGACTATGACTATAATCCCACGATTTGTCTTTTTCACATAGATTGAAAAAATCTACATTGGATGTTTAAAATCCATTTTTGACAAGACACTAACCTATCTTGTCTAACCAAGCTTTAGGTGCTTGCTTCAAGCCATACAAAGCTTTCTTCAACTTACAAACCAAGTTAAGATGTCCTTGGTTCACATAACCAGGTGGTTGTTCCATGTACACTTTTTTCTATAAGTTTCCATGAAGAAAGGCATTCTTCACATCCATTTGATGTAAATACCATCCTTTTGTTGTTGCCATAGCAATGATTGTTCTACAATCATCATTTTTGCAATTGGACTATAGGTTTCCTCATAGTCTATGGCATAAGTTTAAGCATAACCTTTGGCAACCAATCGTGTTTTGTATCTATTCACAGATCCATTTGCATTATGTTTGATTTTGTACACCCATTTGCACCCAATTGCTTTCTTGTCCTTTGGTAAAACTACCGATTTTAAGTAGCATTAGCATCCAACATTGCCATCTCCTCATCCATGGCATTATCTTGCTTAGGGTTTCCAACTGCTTGTTCAAAACATGTGGGTTCAACCTCTTATATAACTCTCACCATGTATGCATAATGATGAGCTACAAATCCATCATATGTCAATATTTATACAGGGTATTTGACTCGTGTGGATCTTTGTACTCCACTGTTATTGTGAGGTGTTTTCAAAGCTTTCTTGGCCATCCAAGCTTCAAACATAGTAACTAAAGGGACTTTTGACTCTTCATTCACACTCTTCTCTGAATCATTTAACTCACCATCTACATGAGAATTTCTAGATGATGTTCTATTGGAAAGGTTTGTTGCCCATGCAAAGTTGTGTAGGAAATTTCTATTGGAAAGTTTTGAAGTCTATTTGAAACATCTATCAACTACCCCAAAGTTCCCTTGGAAAGTTATGTTGGAAATCTCAATTAAACTTAGAATTTCTCAACAAATCTAGATATTGGGAGTACTTGCTTAAGGCAACAATTGCATTTTTTTTTCAAAGCCATTCTCATAACTAGTTACCAAGGTAATTATGTGTTTAATTTTGTCAAAATGTATTATTTGCTACTTGAAATTAGGATTCATATATGTTTGAAACAAAACACATATATGTGAATGTGTGTGAGCAAAATACAAATTTGAAATGTGCTACCAAAACAACAAACTATTTTCCAAAATGTTTGCCCTTAGTACTTGGAATAAGTCAATTGCATGTCAAGTTGAATAAAACAAAGTAACCAGAAACTAACCCTTTGCAGAAAAAATTGTACATGACCAAGCCTACTCCAAATTGGTCCAATTTTCTTCATTTCATGTAGGCTTCAACTTGTCACAAGTAGTGTAGTTAACTGCAACCCCCTTGTCCTAATCCCTACTTTGAGCCTTCTAATGGATACGGGTTTCTGTAGAGTTAAACCACAACTTTTCTTTAGTTCCTTTGGTTTTGGGGCCCATGCATCCTTGCCCTTGCCCTTGGTGTTTCCCTCCAATTCATGATCAAGTATGGCTAACAATGTTATTGCATTTTTTTGCAATTCACGACCATAAGCCTTTTTCCTTCATGGCGGGGAATGTGCAATAGGAGCTTTTTGCTTTTCAAATGAATACTTTGGGCATTCTTTCGAAGCTTTTGTTTATGGGGATCTTTTGCAAATGAGTATTTAAGTTTCTATCCACAAACCTCATTTGTAGTAGACGCCTTGCCATTGGAAATGGGACTAGTAACTTCCCTTTCATTATCTTATTTGTTGTTGTCAAGCCTTGTAATAGACAAAGGAAACTAATCCACAGGCTTTGAAATCCATACATGGGTTATAAGATTATAGCATAATTTAGAAAAGTGTTAAGTAAAAAAATCTAAATATAGTGGGCTATGTCTACAAATAATAAACAAAATGTCCATAATACAATCTTTAGTTACATTAAGAAAGTTGCCTATTAACCTATGGCCACCACCTCCATTGGATTGTTAAGAACTAAATCCAAATTGTGAGATAATGGTTTTCTATGCTACACTAGATTTGTGGTGCATGGTATCATTGGCACAATGTCTTTTTCCACCTCCTTTGTAACTTGACCTCCAACCTTTGGCCCCATGTTGATTGTTTGTACCATTGAATTTGGCACATCTACATGGATGTAATGTGGATCAAAATGTTATGGCTAACAAAAAACAATTATGAACAAGAGTTGCAAGCATAGCCACAAATATGGATCATAATTTGAAGTTCACATTTTCTAGTGTACATTATAATAATCTCCAAAAGAAACAAATTATTGTTAATGTGATGTAAAAATTTTAATGTTTATACTAAAAACTCATGGCATGCAAATATATTCCATCAAATGGGAACCTTACCATTGTGCATTGTGAGGGCCTTTTTAGGTTGTAAGGCTACAACACCTATAGCAATATGTGCTTTTAGTGGTGAGTTAGCTTCATCATGGACCTTAGGAGAGGAAGGTGCACTACAATAAAAGGTGTCCCTATACGCCACGTAATTTCATTAGATTTTGAATGAATCCATTGGTCTAGTGAATAGGGACTAGTGAATTACACCCACATTTTGTAGTAGTGGTGGTGTGTTAATTGTTTTTCCATTGTAGGACTTGAAGCCCAATGGGCTGCTGCTAAGTGTTCCAAGGCTTAACCTTTAGTTTTGTAGGTAGGTGGAACCAGTTGACCCATATTCAATATGCTTGAGTTGTAATATGCTACCTACATGTAAGAACCACAATGATAGATTCAAAATTCAAACAAACTCATAATGTAAGGAAGGAAAAAACAAGTTCAATGGTCCTTGCTTCAAATATGTTTAAACGCCTCAAAATTATAGCCATACAATTGTCTGTATGCATCAAGCAATTACTTTTACTAAACACCCAAATTAGTGTTGCAAATTGCAGTCCATTATTTTTACAAGCACCACAAGCATAATGGCACACCAAAAGCATTATAAAAATTGAAGGGGTGTTTTAATTAAGTTTTGGCCAAAACATAATAGACCACAAAACTACTTTTGATTAGCACCCAAAATGGTACAAATGAAAAAGGTGTTTATCATAGGCATTGATAACACCAACAAACATAAGATTACCCTTAACATCAAAAGCACTACAAAGCAAAAATGTGTTTTTCACAATAACTAGTAGCACTAGAAAACACATATTAATTTTCCTTAGCATCCAAAACACTACAAAGGAAATAGGTGTTTTTCACAAACACTGATAGCACCATAAAACACATATTGATTTTCTTTAACATCTAAAGCACCACAAATCAAATAGGTGATTTTTTCAAGCACCAATAACACCAAAAAAATAGCTTTGGTTTTCCTTAGCATCCAAAGCACTACAAATCAAATAGGTACTTTTCATAAGCACTAATAGCACCAAAAAAAATAAAAATTGATTTTCCTTAGCATCCAAAACATTACAAATGAAAGTTGTGCTTGTCACAAGCACTGATAAAACCTCAAAACATAGAATTGATTCCTCATAGCATCAAAAGCATTAATGATCAAAAAGGTGATTTTTGCAAACACTGATAGCACCACAAAGCATGGAATTGATTTTCAACCTTAGTATTAGGCAAGTAATGCAAATCAAAAGACTATTTTCATTAGCATTCACAACACCCCAAATCAAATAGTTATTGCTCATTGGCACTATTCAAATACCCACCAATTAAACAATTTTTTTCTATCCAAGTCTTTCAAAATCAATTCAACAAAGATGTGTAGAACTCACTAGACATCCAAGATAATTTCAACTCTTCTTGCAAGGAGTTTAACTCCTCTTTTAATTCATCTAATTGTAAATTTACAACATGTGTGTGGAGTTTTTTTTTCTTTTGTGCAAAATCCAAAGTTGGTCCACTAGCCCGGGTGAAGTGATTATCCACAAACATAACATTTATTCTCATTCTTGAATAATTTAGCTAGACAAAAAGGGTGGTATGTGTGTTTACATGAAGTGACTACTATGTCATAGTAGTCGTACCAAGCTTTACAAAACCCATAAGGTTTAACAAGGATGACAATATTTGAATTTGCATCAATAGGGCAAGCTGGGTGTAAGATTGGTTTTGGCCAAAATGGAGAACCCCCTCTTTTCTCCATGCTTCCCAATTGTTGTGAATTGCAATTCGCTGCCTTCCCAAACACATCAATTGCTTCTTCATTGTAATAATTTTTATTCAATTTTCCAACTGTTCACTTGTATATCGTGAAATAACATCACAAAGTTAGCATTTCAAGACTTAAAAATGGAGATTGTGTAACATTAGTTCATTCATAATTTATATGTTTCACACACTAATATCGTGCATTGAAAACACATTTGACATATGGATTTATTACAAGATGCAAAATTTGTGTGACATTCATTCATTCATAGGTTCATATTTCATTTGTCAACACATTTATTAATGTGTCAAACATGTTTTCAATGCAAGAAATTTGTGTGTAAAATGTACAAACCTATTAACGAACAAACTTCACACAATTTTCATTATTTATTCATCGCATGCTTAAATTTGTGATGAGGTCATCTCCTTTTATTGCCTTTGACAAGTTGTCCCTTAGTAAAACCTTAGAGGTTTCCACTTTTCTTTGTGCTTGTTGTTGTTGTTGAACAAACAATTCAACTTTTTTATTCTTTTGCTAAGCCCTTTGCGTTCAACTTAACACAAAATGAAAAGTTGAACAAAAAATTCAACATCAGCACACTAAGTTCAATGAGAAAGCACATTGAATCAACAATTTTTTTTTCAAAACTTGCATTAAAATTAGCACATGCAACTATGATATGCAAGGAGTAAAAAATGAAGGTGAAAGTGGCAACATGGCTTGAAGCACAATGTGGAGGTAAAAAGGGTGAAAACATGGTTAGGTGGTTCAAAAGTGGTGTTTGAGAGTTCATAATTTAACATTAACAATTTTTTTTTTATAGTTTTAACAATTATCAAACCATAAATCCTATAGTTATCCCTTATGCTTTTAATCATAAACATTAATAAACCAACCTATGAATATCCTAAACATGTGATTGATAAAAAAATACATGCAAAAAATTAATTAAATTTTTTTTTCAAGGATAAAAATTTATAATGATCATGTCATTTAAAACTTTGAAAAATTAAAAATATATACATTAGGAAAGTTTCAATGCACTTCATTAATAAATTATTTTTTTCTCATTCAAACTTGTTCGAAGAAAAAAACATCACACCAAAATTGGTTTTAATGACTATGATAATTTAGGACTATTGTCCAAATGTAGATGTTAAAAGATTTTTAATTTAAGGAGTTAGTTAAGGTATTATTTTTAATGAATTATGATTATTTTTATATCATGAGACTTGAAGGAAGAGGTCCCATAAAAGAAAAACTTGTTCATGAAAAGAAATGGAATTTTTTGGGTAAAGGATGCCAATAGCAAAACACTTGAGAGGTTTTAAAATTGAAAACAAATAAGTTTTAAAAGTAGACAAAAAAATCCTTGTTTATTGATTGATAAATTTGTGATTGGGGAGCCTTTGAAACAAAACACTCGATCAAATATACTTAGGTTAGGCTAGAATAGAAAGACCGTTGTAAATTCTTAACCCACCCATCAAAGATTTGTTCCAAGTTCAAATTGTTAGAACATACTTCACAAGGACTTAACAAAAAACCACGTTGTAATGTAGATTTCAAAATCTACTTGATTTAAAAAATTTACTTTCAACTTACTTTTACATGCTAATTTAAAAACTTTCTAATTCCAACTTATTTTCCAAATTACAAAAACTAACATCATATCTATGCATTAGAGTTCAAATCTTGCTTAAAATTGGTTTGTACATGTGCACATTTATTTTTTGATTATGTTGTCAATTGTAAAGCAAATCCAATGATACATTTGATAAAAATCACACTATGAGATTGATTTTCCAAAACTAAATACAAAACAATTACATAATTTGACATGCTACATAAAATAGTTTTTCTTATCACAAATCTTCCCCAATATTGATCTATACATGCACAATCATATTTTAAACTATGTTTTCAACTTTGAATCAACATTTTGTTGTACCATTTGTGAAAAGTGAGAGATAATGTGCATGATGACAAAATCTACAATCATGATGTTCATTAAATTTGGAATAGAAAGAAATTGTGAAACCATGGGGATGCAGTGGTTCCAATGATCCAATTTTGAGGGAAGAAAAATAACATTGAAAGATTGTCGCAACCCCACTTTGGGAAAAGTGGGAGAATGCAACTCCCACTCCCAAAAGTGGGAGACTTGGAGTCCTCCGGGACTTTCAAAAACTCAGAAGAAGATTTGAGGGGTCAAATCTCCTCGCATTGGTGCGCTCTTTATGTCATTGAAAAGAACTCGAAGTGTAGATGTCCAAAATGGCCTCACATGAGCCATTTGGATATTTGCAGCCCAAGTTATGGGCAAAAGAAAGGCCGGGAGTCAAATTGACAATTTGACTTCCGACCACTAAAAGTCGGGAATCAACCTCTTCCCGATGTCCGATTCTAGAGTGCCACACGGCGTTAGAAAGCTCTCAAGGAGAGCTACAACTTTGATTTAAACCTCGTTGTGATTCGACTCTGTAGTCGGGAGATATGAACTATCAAAGCTCCGGGACTCCAATTCGGGACAGTTTCGGGATTCCAACTTGGGAGTCCCGGGAAAAAGAGCCATTTGGATGTAGCTTCGGCGGAGAGCTGCAGAGAATACTATATGGGGGAAGGTGGTGGCTTCCCCTGAGTCCGGGCCGTGGTGAGTCTTGTGTGTCCAAGTGCCCGTGGCTTGTCCCAACACCCAAGGGTGTTCCCGAATGCTAACTAACCCTCTTGTGGTTGGTTTTGGGTGCAGATTCGAACTTGATAATCTAGTCCCTCTTCCTAGTCTAATCCTGGGACTTCTAGCACGCCCCTCTACCCCCTTTTAGTGCTGGAAGTCGGGAGCGCCCTTCAAGTCCCAACTTTCCGCAACTCTACATAGTTGGACCCTCAAGTGGGATTCAACAAGGGACCTGGGAGTGCATCAAAGATGCTAAAATAAGTATAGCATTTTGCAATTGATTCTCAACCACAAAATTGCTTTTATCATCCAGCTAACTCTAATTTATTAGAACCATAGTGCAATTTTGAGTAAGGTTTTTCAAATTCCTATTTCTTTGGCTTTAGTAGTTTTCAAAATATGATCCCTTTTTGAATGGGGTCTCAATCCATCTAAACTACACATAGCCCCAAGATCAAAAATTTGTATACTACTAAATTGTTGAAATTTGACCACATGGTTACATCTTGCTTGTTTGTATGTAAGAGCTTTTTGAAACAAATATTGATTAACTATGTAGAGCAGTGTAATTTTGAAAGGTAAAATTTTGCTAGATGGGGACTTTGTTTTGACAAATAAAAAAAAGTATTTTTTTGGGTTTTCTAGTTTCTAGATTTCAAAATGTGTTTAAAAACATCATTACATTTTTGTGTTAAGTTCCAGTAGGCAACAAACAATGTAGAAGGATGCTTGAATATTGTTACTTCCATATTTTGTTTATAGCTAGATTTAGCTAAATTGTCTCATGAATGATCACCACTTCAACATAACAAAATTGAAAAAGGGGGAAAATGCTTGATTTGGAACGAATGTAAAGGACTGTAATAGAAATCATGTTTGGTTTGGGTTCAAGCTGGAGGCTAGGTTGCATGGTTCAAGAGATTGGTAGTATGGTCCAAGTTCAGGTTCTAAGTTCAATTCCAACAAGAGATTGGTAGGTAGTATGGTCCAGTTCAGGTTCTGATTTTAGCAAGTATAGCGAAAGCCCTGGGAGCATGGCATGACACGCTTGAGACAAGGGCAAGTGTCTTCCATAGTGTGCACAGAAGATTTGGAGTACGAGTTCATGGTTCATTTCAGCCAGCTGAGTATAAGTTTTATGTAGGGTAATCCCCACGGCTGGAGGCTGGTGGCCTTTTAATTTTGGAACACCGCTGCTGGAGGATATTGCATGGCGTAAAGCTCTGTCACTCATTTTTATGTTTTTTCTCTTGATACCCAGCAGATACCCGACTGGTGCCCACTTGAGTCTCATGGAAAAAAAAGAAACAGGGACCGTAAGCATTTCATAAAACAGAAATTCCGGTTTTCAAAATGCCCGTGAGTTTTTATGCTCTATAATGGTATCTGCAAATACACTTACAAAAAACGAGCAGGGCGGTGGGCCTCTAGAGTCTGCACAAAATGGCAAGACCACAAAATGGAGAAGGAAGTGTCCCATCCAAAAGGAGGTGCAGAACCTGCAGTTCATCCCTGCGAACAACTGACTGGCTATATCCAGTAACAGTTTTGAAAATCGAAGAAGCCGCGCCGGAAGGGCGGGTAGGGTAATTCAAAGTAAGTACCTAGTTCTCATTTTCAGAAAATCTATAAAGTTGAAATCTACAAGAAATGGTAGATTCTAGTCGAAGAGAACCGAAGAACCGACACGGGTAGGTGATTCAAAGTTTCCTTTCCGGAAAATCTAGAAAGATGAAATCTACGAAAGAACGGTAGATTCTCTTTGAAGAGAAATGGAGGGAACGTGAGTGGACACAGTCGTCGTCGTCCTCGTCGTCGTCGTCTCCCGCTCTTTGTCGTCATCATCGTCGCTCTGTCTCCCGCCATCGCCATGGCTAGACTCCCGCGCTTCTCTCTGCTCCTTTTTCTTTCCCCGCCACTTTCCACACTTGCCTCTACATCACGTGTTATTGTTCATCTCTTTCATTTTCTGCCGATCTTTCTCGCGTCCTCTATCTCCCCCAAACTTGGCAGTTTGGTTCGTTTTGTCTCCGGAAGAGATACTCTTTCTCTCCGCCGAGCAGCTTCTCAGTTCTTCACCCTCCCTTGTTTTGTTTATCACATCGGTCCTAAAGCTTCATTTTCTGCTTGTTCCATCCGTTTGCCGGCGTCATTTTTCTAAATTTCTCCTCCGCCTGCCTGGGCAATAAGATTTTGTTAAAATGGACATGAAGTCATTGCGAATGAGGTTAGGACTAGCAGAGGACGTGACAGTGGTGAGGAAGGCGCAAGAGCTTCTTCGTCTCAGCAATGTGCACTTCAATGCCTCGTCATTCGGTGTTGTAAGTTTTTTCTTTCCCTCTTCTTGCAGTTCCTAATCGCCATACAGCCAAATCGCAGTCTTTGAGAACGATCAAAAGTGCTGCATAAGGAGAAGTTTGCTGTATGAAAGGAAGATCTTTATGGCAATGAGAGATCGATATCTGCGGATTAGAAGTAAAGATTTCAAGGTCATCAAGCGCAGCTATTTTCCAGAATGCGATGGTACATGTTTACCTATCTGCTGACTCTGGGGATTGTGATGCTAATTTCAGGGTGAAGTTTGCAAGTCTGTGCTCTGCTTCGAGCTCGCGTGTTCAGTGTAAGTCTCCATCGTTACTGTATACAATCATCTGAACAACCTGCGCGATTTGAACTCATCTATTTGCATGTTTTGGAGACAATAGTATATCCTTGGATTCTGTCAATTATATCCAAATATACAATTCTGACCGTGCCTCCTTGTGCACAGAACTCTGAAACTGCCTGCTAAATACAGGGTAACTGTCTAGAAGGAGATGCAGTTTGTTTCACTGATAATACTGGCATTGAGTCCTCTGGGAAGCTTGAGCAGTGATGTTGGATATGCAACCTTCAAATGAGCATATCTGATGGCCTTTTCCTCACCGTTGCGACTCTAACACATGTTTACTGAATTTTCCAGCTTGCAAGTTTCTTTCAATCGCCAGAAGGGCATTCGTGTCAGTGGATTATCAGAGAAGGCATATGTCAGATCTTTGGCAGCTATGCAGAATGCTCTAGGGCTCAGGTGAGTTGTATATGTAGAAGACAAGAACATGCAGACCTAGAATCTGTTGCAAAGTTGTCAATTCTCAACAGCTCAATATGATCTTTATAGCTCAACAGGTCAGGATGAGCTTCCAACATCTGTGTAGAGATAGATGACTCCTATGCTCAGATATATTATTCTTAAGGTATAAACGTTTGTGTGAAGCCTAAAATTCTGATAGGATACTTCACTTGTGCAGGTTAAAAGTGGACATAAGGGAGCTTGCAATTCAATTTGGCTGTGTCAGACTCATCAACATAGTTCACAAGGCTTTGGAAACGTAAGCAACCTTTATCCTCTCCCATTGCAGCACATTCTCTAATCTCAGTTAGCCTTTGCAAGTAGTTTCTTAGCAAAGGAAGGCTTAGGGGTTGAATGCTTAGCATATGTGAATAAACTGTTTATCTCAATTACCGGATTTGTGCTTGTGGATACAGATATAAGCAGCGGTTTGTAGCAGCTTTGCCAATATCACGCCGAAGTAGTGCAGACTTCAGCCGCTCCGTGTTTACAGCTGTTTCATTCTACCTCTCTGCCAAGAAACACAAGGTTTAATCTTTTGTGTCCATATTTCTGTAGCCTTTGGTATCTTGGTTCCCAACTGTGTCAATGAATGTTGTGTGGCTTCTTGTCCTCCATTATGACAGAGTATTGTGAGTTGGTCGAATTCCCACTGCACATGCCCCTTCTGAATGATAAGTGTTTGATTTCCTCACAGTTGAAGGTGGACAAGATGAAGTTGATGGAGATATGTGGCACTTCTGACACAGAGTTTGGAAATGTATGCCATCCCTTTATCTTCTTTTCAGCATTTGTCTATTTCCTTGATCATTCTATTGCCTTCCTTCGTGCTCCACAGTTAGCAACAAGGCCTTCATAATTTTTATCAGCTTTGTGTGTCAGTGTAACAGCTTAGGTTGTCCTGGTGCCTTTAGACATGGGACAGTCATCTTATGCCAAACCTTTGTGCCTAACAGGTAGCAACTTCAATGTTGGATCTGTGCTTTGACATTCTTGGTGTGGAGAAGGAGAAAAGGGACCCAAAGTCAATTCAGCAAAATCGAGGTGCTGTTCTATGCTCACTGAGGATGCAAGGAAATAGTACACAAATTCACCTAATGCAGCTTCCAGTAGCCAAGTCTGTCAAGGAGATTTATGTTACTATTGTGATGTAAGAGCTCCCTACTAATCAGGTCATTCCAAATCGACCAAACAAGTAATCATTGAGCAACTGATACTGGAGGAGACACATTGCAGAGTGATTCTCTGTTACATTTATAAATGATGTAACTGATGCTTGTGTGCATCTAATATGTTTTTGTTTCTGCTGTCCTGTTTCAGAGTTGCTGGATGTGATTCCTGGCAAAAGGAGACATGACACAGTCACATCAGACAGTGATTCAGAGTCTGTTGATGATGAAGATGGGCTAGAGGTCAGTGTATTTCCTTGAAGTTTCTTTCCAGTAAGATGGGAAATAATAGTCTCATGCCAAGGTAAAGTTACTAGCACTCCATAAATAGATAAAAGTCACTGAATCCCCGGTTGCTATTATCTGCAAGTGTATGTATTTGATTGTTCCCATTGTTTTATTGTGAGAAGGTGCCTGATCTCAAAAGGTCTAGAGTTGCAATCAATAGCCGAGCATACAGTCAATGGAAGGCCTCCATCATGACAGCTCGCCAAACATCAAAGACTACTGCTGTTCCAGGTTCCTCTCTTTCTCTTTAGAACTTCACTGTTCAAGTTTATTAGCATGAAATTGTCACTTCCCAATGGACAACACACAGGATTTCATTCCATTTGGAATTATTAAGTCTATTTATCTGTGCACCTTTGCATACTCTGACTCTGGTACTGTGCTACAGATGGTTACAGGAAACCAACTAAGCAATTGACTTTGTCCTTTGTGGAAAGGGACTCACCCTCAACTATTCCTTGCAAGCTTCCCAAAGATTGTGTGGATGCCCTATCCATACAATAGCAGCAAGTTGTTTCGAATCTTACTGTCTTCACAACATAATAATATGGGTTATATCTAGTAAACTTTCCAGCAGAATATGGAAGTATTTTAGCTTATGAGGGTTGCTGCAATTATGTGGTTTTATACCACGAAGAAGCTCCCTGAAAATTGATTTCTTTGAATGTTCCAACAAGAGTGGACATTGGAAAATTCCTCCCTACACATTGGAACTTGCCAATTATCATCACTTCCTACTCCCCAAGCAACAGGACGGCTTTTTCCTCTGCATCTGCTGCAGTGTTTTAACCTCCAAAGATGTTTTTCCTTAAAAAGTCAATTTCACTACTTATTTTATCTCTTTGTGCAATCATTTCACGTTTCCTCAAAAGTGAATGCGGTTTAGGATTTAGGCTTCTTATTTTGTGGACAACAAAACATCATGACCTTATGTCCTTGTATGTCCATGCTTTTGCTGACTCATAGTGAACTGAGATGGTTTTTTAGAGGGACCTTGTGTCATGATTAGCAATGAACTCGATCAAGCAAGTTCTATTTGTGGGTCCAAAGAAAAATATTTATTTATTCGATGAGCTCATTCCCTAGATCTGGAATGCCTGCCATCTCCATGTTTATGACTCCATCAGTTTTGTGTGGTGATTTAGGCAAGAGTTTTTGCATGGTCCCTGCTCCATGAACAAACAGCCAAAATGCTAAGCATCACATCCCCATGCAGAAAGTCTCAAAAAGATAAAACCCTAAAGATGTCCTGCATTTCACAGGACATGCCATTAGGTCACATCACGTCTTTTTTCCTATCCTGAAAGCTTGAACCACTGTTCAGTGGTTCTCTACTATTATCCTGGTTCTGAAAAATAAATAGAAATAGTCTTGGTTCAGGTCCCAAACATAAGTAGAACTGAGAATCTAGTCCAGGTATAACTCTTTAACAAAAAAAATCCTGATTTGGCTTCAAATACTGACAATCAATCCCAATTGGATTCAGTTCTTACTACAGGATTGGAATTGGTGGTCCCAATCTCTATTATTCTTTTCAAAATGGATCAGATTTCAGTTCCACACATAAATAGAATTGGGAATACAGTACTGGGTCCATTTTTGAGTCTGGTTATTTTTTAAAAATCCAATTCAGATTTCAAAAATTAGTCTCAATTCAGATACAATTCTTTATTTGAAACTAGGGGTTCTTGCCTGCCAAAATGGGTAGCCGCCCAACACTGACAGGAGCTCTGTGTCTGAAGATCTTGTTTGAGATATCAAATATGGACTTGCAATGTGCCTCACCAGTGTTCAGCATTTTCTGCAGGCGTCATAAGCCTCCTCAAAAATAACCTCATCATTGGGAACAAAAATAACTCTTGAGAGCACGCTACTTGAAAGTTCTTTACAGAACCCTGTGTGAAACTCATCAATGATTTACAGATATCAGACAAATTGAGACATAGAAAGCATAGATTTCTGAGAGTCTTCCATTGAGATTTTGTTAAAGATTGTTCACAAGATAGAATGTATGCACCACACATTATACACATGGTTCTCAAAAGAAAGCAGGTGTCGAATCTGCTACAGTTCTATCTCTAGAGAACCATGTGTTGAAGTTGCTTCTTTTATTATGCTTTTGCAAGCTCCTCTTTGTGTTGCCTTCATCATCAAGTGACTTCTAACTCTGCCTAGTCAGACTTTGTTATTGTTATTAGCCTGTCCATATTTTCCTCCACCAGAAGATCCCTGCTCCCCCCACCATGACTTAGTCTGTCCATGGATGATGTGAGTGAAACCCTGAAGATTGAGATGGTACTAAATACTAAGACTTTCAATAAGCTGCCTCCACACCAGGCATTGAACCTCCTGGACATGTAAAAGAATCTGCATGTGCAATCGGCACTAGTGTGCTATAGATGTACATTTCTGAACATTATTAGTACATCACATCAACATTAGTGGACCTGAAATTGGTGCCAGCAATGCTTTCCCTTGCACTACTGATCAAGCACCATGCAAATCTCCTTGTAGGTGTGTCATTGTGATACAAGACATTGGAGCACTATAATAAAAAGGGAAGTACAATGTGTTGATTGCCACCTCCTCTCAGAACAACTTGCAGCCATAGTACATAATTCTCACCACAATTGACAGTTGAAATACAGATTTGGATCCTGCAATATGCCTAAATATTGAGCAGCAGTCATTTAGCCTGATGCAGTTGTGTACTACTAAAATCCAAGCTTGAAGCCATTCACCTGCAAGATGACAAATAGAGTATAGAACTTTGCAAGTCATATTCTCTTCCATTGCATAAAACATGCCAAGCTAACAATACCATGTGATGGTCAACAACAAAACAGTGCATAAGAATGCATACATTGGGTTGCACAACATGTCCCTACTTACAAACAGTTGGTAGGAAAAGAAGCAGTCACCAAGTGGGAGGTGCAAACTTTTTTTCATGCCACAGGCGTTGTGGAGTAATATCAAAAGAAAAATCTTTTGGATTTGCGGTTGGCTTCAAGGCGTAGCTCCCTCTGCAAGATGCACATTGAGTTACATTGAGAGACCTGAACATCACATAATTTCCATTGCAGGAGAAAAACATCTGCAAATACCTTCCAACAGATAGATGGTGGAGGTAAAGTTATTGAATTTGTAAAACACAAGCTTCGTGAGATAAAAGGCCGAGAAGTTCCTTTGTAGAAGATGTTCAGACCTTTAAAAAAGGGAAAAATGAGACAGATGCTTCATATCCCCCAAACCAACAAACCCTATTTTTTTTTCATATACCATTTCCTTTCTTAACTAATCCTAATGATGAATTCCCTACAAGATTTTCTCCTCTAACCCTAATCTTTGAAACCTGATCATCAATCATTTCATCTGAGGTATGTGCATGCTTACTTCATGTTTTCTGCACTCCTTATAGGCATCAAAAAACTCCTGGCACTTGCTCTTGTCATAGTTTTCATCATCCAAGCCTACAATCCACAACAATATCCTATCTTAGTAAAGTCTTTTAGAGCCCTTTCAAACAGAAAAGGAAAGGAAGCACAACAAAAGGCGTCTCTGCTAAACAAGCAGAAATGATGGACCTTCTAAAGCCCTTACTCCAACTCCCTCCCCATTTGAGGTGGTCAAATTTTCATCCCTGTAACTGCAGCCACACCATGGTTGCTAAATTCTTCACACAAAGAACCACTTGATCTTGTGACTCCTCTCATTTAAAGCTGAGTGGATTTATTCTAGGGTTACTATCGGGAACGCAAATTCCGGAATACGAGACAAGAAAATACTTGCAAGGCTGCAAAAGAAACGACGGAAACATCACAGACTGGAAAAACACCTTAAGAGTTAAGGAGAAGAAGACAAAGAAAAACCCCCTTGTCAAGAACCAGCGGAAACACATCTCTCATCAATCCCGAATCCTGAAGTCCGGAAACCAACCAAAAGAACGGGGGAGGAAAAAAAGAACAAAACAAAACAAAAAACGAACGCAAGTCTTTCAGAAAGAACAGTAGCAGCGTGAGGAGCACAAGCTTAGTACTTACATTTGAGAGACGCTGCGTACTGAGGTGCACAAATGGAGTCAGAAAGCTTCTGCAGACTCGCTCCTGCAACAACAGGCTTCGGTGGTGATGGAGCTCGATCTTCCATAACCTGAGCTTGTATCCATAATGAGGAGATGGATGGGTAAACGTAATGGTCGTAACCGTAACGAGGCTATGGATGGGTAAACCCTAATGCTCGTAACCCTAATGAGGTTTGGATGGGCAAACCCTAATGCTCGTAACCCTAATTCATCTTAGTTTCGCTTCGCTTGCCTTGCAGGGCATTTCTCCGATACCAATTCGACACTTGTAGAATTTGAAATTGACCGTAACGGAGTCAGGCAGAAGCAGGAGGGGAGGGGAGAGGAGGGGAGGCGTGCGGGAGGTCTGATCACGATGGACGAGTATCAGCATATGGAGCGCTTCAGTATGGAGAACGAGTATCAGGATGGGATGTGGATTGACGGGGAGTTTTTTGCGCGCAAACGGAAGAGTAGCAGACGGCAAACCAAGGAAGAAGCACTGTATGGTTTTGAGGAGAGTGACTCTGATGATGATGATTCTTCAGCAAACAAGCGACGACGGGATGTGATGAAGAAGGGGGACTTGACGAAGCCGGTAAATTTCGTATCCACTGGAAAGGTGATGCCGTCAGAAGAGATTGATAGAAATGAAGAGGAGGCTAGTGAAGTTCGGGTTGGTGTGGGATTAGGGTTTGGCGCTCCCGGATTAGGGTTAGGTGCAGGAGTGGGTCTGGGTGTAGGAGTGGAATCTGGTGCTCATGGGAAGGCAGGGGAAGAAGAAGAGGAAGAGGAGGAGTTGTTACCGTCGGCATTCGGAAAGAGAATTAAGGAAGGAGCTGAAAAGAAAGAACGGGAGAGGGAGAAGGGTAAGCAAGCTGCCTCTAAGGCAAAGTCATTGGCATCTGGTGGTCCTGGATCAGGACCGGTGTTTGAGATGCACACAAAGGGAATAGGCATGAAATTGCTGGAGAAGATGGGGTATAAAGGGGGAGGGCTAGGGAAGAATCAACAGGGCATTGCAATGCCAATTGAAGCCAAGCTCCGGCCAAAGAATATGGGTATGGGGTTCAACGAATTTAGGGAAACGACAGCAGGTTTGCCACCACCCCCAGGAATGGAAGAGCCTGAGGCCAAGAGCAAGGAGCTTAAACCCAAACCAAAGGAGAAACTGTGGCTGAAAAGAAACAAGGGAAAAAAGAAGCGGGAACTGCTCACTGCTGCTGACGTTTTGGCACAGTCAGAGGCACAGGGTGTTGAGACAGTGCAAACTGTGCTTGACATGCGAGGCCCTCAGGTATGTTTGCCTTTCTGGTGTTGAATACAGCGAGAATTGAAGTATGACAATCAGCATAGCTCGAAGTCTGATTTCTCCACTTTTCCAGCTTACTGGTTTATTGACATCTTGCATGTGCTTCTGGCTGGAGCAGGTCCGTGTGCTTACAAATCTGGAGAACCTGAATGCAGAGCAAGCAGCAATTGAAGATAACACCCCAATGCCAGAGCTGCAACACAATTTGAGGTTGATTGTGGACCTGGCAGAGGCAGAAATCAAAACTGTTGATCGAAAGCTACGGCATGAAAGAGATACGGTCATAATTGTCAACAAAGAGAAGGAGCGTTTGCAGAAGGAACTGACTTCCCAGAAACATCAGCTTGACACAATGGAGGACGTTCTGTCTTCAATTGAACAGATTCAACACCGTGTCTCTGAGGGAGGGATGACCCTTGAGACGTTAGCTGATGCATTCAAAAGTCTTAAGATGAAATACTGGGAAGAATACAAGCTCTATGACCTCGGTGTGATTGCCCTATCTTATTCGTTGCCACTGATGCTGGGTCTCTTTAGAGGATGGGAGCCTCTCCAGCAGCGACAACATGGAGTGGGAACCATTGCTGCATGGCGAGATTTACTGCAGGGAAATGACCCTCAGGATTTCTCTATGTTTGGGGATTCAGACATGACATACACTTCATCACCCTTCTCTCAGCTAGTTACAGAAGTTCTGTTCCCAGCAATTCGATCAGCAACCACAAACTTTTGGGAACCTCGTGACCCAGAGCCAATGCTGCAGTTTCTTGAGACATGGGAGAAGTTGCTACCTGCTGCAATTCTTCAAAATATCTTGGAGAATTTGGTGATGCCAAAGCTGGTTGTGGCTGTTGATGCATGGGATCCACGTCAAGAGACAGTACCTATCCATGCATGGCTACATCCATGGTTACCACTGTTGGGCGGCCGTATGGAGCCCCTGTATCACCCTATTCGATTTAAGCTTGGAAATGCATTACAGGTGGGTTCTTGAGGAGTGCATAGTACTTTCCTGGTACTTGATAAGTGAAAGCTTCTGGGTGCCATGTGCAAAATGGTAGATGAGACTTTGTGTGTTTACAAGGTTCTGTTGAGCTTGTATTTCACAGCACAGATGGTTTACTTTATTGTTACTTTGTTCATCATCTCTTTAAAAATGTTTTGCTCCCTTGAAGATAGAAAGTATGTAACTGAAATTCCTTTTGGTTTGTGTTCTCAGGCATGGCACCCCAGTGATTCATCAGCCTTAGCATTGCTGTCTCCGTGGCACAGTGTGTTCGATCCAAGCAGCTGGGAACATCTGCTGGTGCGGTCCATCTTGCCAAAGCTGATGTATGCAATGCAGGAGCTAACAGTGAACCCTGCACACCAGCAACTTGACCAGTTCAATTGGGTCATGGCATGGGTGTCTGCTGTTCCAATTCACCACATGGTAAACTTGCTGGAGATTGGTTTTTTTCCAAAATGGCAGCAGGTATGTTGTAGTCACTCAGATTTTCCTCCAAATTAGTTTACTGACTATCTCTGGAGATTTTGAAGCTAGGGCAGATTGACTCACTAATGAAGGAGAAGTGGTGTCTTCATCCCCACAAGTTTAGGGGAATCTCTTGAACAGCACCTCTATGTCATTACACCATTTTTTGTCAGTAATGCATAACCCTTCAAATTGTTTGTGCCTACTTGATTAAGCAGGTGTCTCACAGAAACACATGGGTTAGGGGAATATAGTCAGTGTCATTGGTACTCACTCCCATACTTGCCTAATGCAGGTCTTGTATAACTGGCTGTGTGCCAACCCAAACTATGAGGAGGTGTCTAGGTGGTACTTGGGGTGGAAATCTCTGCTCCCACCAGAGCTTCTAGCAAATGAAAGAATTCGTCATCAACTCAACATTGCATTGGAGATGATGAACCAGGCACTGGAAGGTGCTCCAATTGTACAAGCTGGAACTAGGGAGAATCTGAGCTTTCTCCAGGCCACAGAACACCGCTCATTCCAAACACCAAGATATAGTGCAGCACATGGACAGCAGCAGCAGCAAGCAGCAGAAATGAGTTTGAAGGAGGTTGTGGAGGCATATGCTCAAGATAATGATGTGCAGTTCTTACCAAAACCAGGGCGCACTCATGAGGGGTTGCAGGTTTATGGGTTTGGAGCAGTTAATGTGATTGTGGATGCTGCAAAGCAAGTCATATTGGCACAGAATGGCAATCACTGGGTTTCCACTGGCCTTGAACAGCTCCTGAAGATGCATCGGAGCCAGGCTGGCAGTAATTGGTAGCCAACCTCTTTCCTTGGCTTCACATTGAGCCACCTCACTATACAGACCATTGATACTTCCACTTGGCAGACAGTGAACAGCAGAAGGCAAGAAAGAGCTTCTGGCCCCATACAGGTGAGAGTTCCCAGTTTCATTTTTCACAATGGCATCTAGGAGCAGGTGGCAACTCATCTTTAGGTTTCCACAGCACTTTGGATCCATGGGTTTGATTGATGGTTTTTGCAACAGGGGAGTACTCTGCCTGCATGATTCACCTTGTTGGCTGTGCTGGCCATCTACATGAAGCTGGGGATATCATCAATTCGAAATGTACTGGGAACCAGATGCTCCTGTATTATGATGTCTTGGTACTTGTAGAGTCTTTGGTGATGAGGATATTGGAGAATGCAGCACAAAATGAGTTCTTGAAGCTGGATTTGGACATGCTGTGGGCTATGTGCTGCTATTGAACACCCATGCTGCTGCTGGCTAGTGGGATCCCAGGGCCAATGTTCAACCACAGAGCTTGGAAAGGGGTGTGAAGAATGAACTGGGTTGCACATGAATTGGGGTGAATCATGAAGTTCATTTTTTCACTGTAGATATACAAGACTGTCCTAAACACATTGAAATCCATGCTGAGCTAAAGAAATTATCTGGGAAGATTAAAGGTACTGGGGTACATTCCAGATACAAATTTTTTGCCATATGATGTAGAGGTTAGAGAAAGGTCACTGTGTGTGACCACAGTGGGAAGATGGCCATTGCATATGGATTCACACCTGTGGGATTCAAAATACATTATTTAGAATCCATCCTGTTTCTTCTCGAAATGTGACAAACTCAGGATGCAGATTTTTGTATAATTGTGCTGGAAATGTTGGGTAGATTATTATGTACTTATCTACACTCACCATCAGGAGCTGATGAAATCTGTGAGGAGTCCTGGCACTGCCTTTCCTGATGGAAGTAATGGTCCAATACTTTGTGAGTGACACTCATAAGGTTATTAACCACCCTTCATGTTAATGTTGGTTTTGGTTTTGCTGAAACTGACGCTATTGTTATTGTGGAGTTTCCTCTGCATTCACACAGATATAAAAGAAACTGCAAGTACTTGGTAACTGGCCCACTGTTGACTGCCACACTGCCACCAACTTTATTGCAAAGATGATTGTGAGAGCAATCATAGTATCTCAATTGTCAATTGCTTCCATCACATTGAGGATTCTATTTCAGGTTTTACTGGTGATGCCAGCACCCTGTCTTTTCACTAGTCCCTGCATTAGGTTTTGCAATGGACCCTTGTATCAGAATTGGATTATCCAATGGCTGCTTGTGTACCCATGCCAAGACCCTCTACTTTATACAATAGCATCTGAATATAAAAGTCATTGTACAGGTGAAGCATATATGGTGTTATTCCTCACAATTTCTGGATGTCATTGTTTGACAGAATCTATAATTCCAGAATCAAATACTGGTGCTCAAGTTTGGCAATATTTACGACGAACTCTAAGAAACACATTGGAAGTTCATTTGCTGCAACATCAATGCTTATCATAGAGATGGATGGGCACACCTACTTTGAAACTAACAATTAATGTAAATGTAGAACTATGTATTTGTGAGTTTATACCTGTGTTTGTATTGTGCACAGAATGAATAATCTTTGCTCTATGACATCAAAGCTTGTGATTCAACATGTTGGTCTGTTAAGGATATCTATTAAGAGATGTTCCAGAAGTTAAATACTCTTACAGTAGAGGCAGAATCTTCAAGCACACTTTAATGTGGATCTATCTCAAGTTCTAGAAACCTCCCATTGTGATTTGGAAAAAATTGGATCTGCTACAATTGTCAGCTGATACTTGCTTCATTTTGCCATGTTTTTCTACAGTCCTGAAGTTTTGGACAAGCAAACAACAATCCAATTGACAAATCCTGAACATTGCTGTTGACTTGACTGCTCCTGCACGTCTATAGACTTAATGTGCTCTTCCATTGCAGAATGAAATCCTGCATGTCTATAGACTTAGTTTGTCTTGGGCCCACACAATACAATGATGCAACACAGCAGGATGATGGTGGAAAACAAAAGCAAAGCTACCATCACAGCCCAGTAGTATTTTCTCTTCAATCCCTGTGGCTTCTTTTTGGGTTTCTTCGACTGGAAGTCCTTTGCATAAGACTTAGTCTTGAACCAGGAGAATTGGAAATTTTCTCCTTTTGCCTTCAACTCTAAAATCTGCTCAGACAGAACCTGCAATCAAATGCTTGGTTAATAATTGAGCATTCCAACTTCTATAGACTTACTCTGCTCTTCCATTGCAAAATGAAATCCTTTAAAGTAAGTTGCTTTACCACATTTGACCAAGATCAAATTTTAGGTCGAGCTATCTCTATGCTTCTCTCATGGAGGAATTTGGTGTTGTCATTGGAACATGGGTGATTACTATTGCCATCCTTGATCCATCCTATCTATCAAGTCCTCTAATTTATAATTTCTTGTGGAGTCAACACTGCATCTCTGTTTCCATGTCTAATTGTCTCACTTCTTCCCACTCTTTCTTGAATGCCCTTAATGATACAAGTCTTTCTCTAGCAAAAGAGATACACACCTTTGACTCTCCTTCCTCTTTATCGAGAGAACACTTGAGCTTGCTGTAGCTCCTGAGCTTGAAGTGCACACTTGCAACGGTGACTAATGAAGCGAGAAGGGACAGCGACGCAGGGCCCCAACGTTGTGCGCAGTGGATGGTAGTCGATTGAGCCACAGCAGTAAGAACCACGCCTTGAAACACACTGTAGAAGCCAATCAACTGGTATAACTCGCTCTTTGCATTGAAGGCTCGAGTGCTCTTTTTCTCTATCCTCTCGCGTGCCAGCTCGAACCCTTTTTCCCACTCCCGTAAAATCAGCCTAAGCTCGGAGTTTTCCTCTATTTGTCGCAGATTCTGAGCATGCACCTTTTCTGGAATGACATCGTTGTCCTCACCCGGGTTCCCGTTCCTGTTGTGAGCCCTGTTCAGCTGGTTCTCCTGTTCTTCTGTTTGGTTGTCCTGAATTGGAAGCAGACAATCAGTCTCTTGCGCCTGTCGATTGACCTCCGCGTTCTCAGTCGAATTGGCAGTGGTAGCAGAAATTTCACCCTCATGAACCTGTATTACAATTTCTCCGACCATTGGCAGGTCAGCCATCCGATTCCAAGCTGATTACTGGATAACTTACAACAAGCTCAGATGTGCAGCCGGTCCGCTCTTTTTTTCTTTCAACACGGAGAGATGGCTGTTTAGGTCGAGAACTTCTTCACGACTACGAGCAGCCCTTTTTGTGAGTGTCGCAACTTCCAAGTTTCGTAGCGGCAGACGGCCTAACTCGAACCCTAGAGCAGCTTGCCGACGCTCCTTAACGATCCCACAGGCAAAACGCAACGATCCGACAGCCGAAAATACTGTGCCTTCTTCTTAAGTCCGAATGTTTAGAAACTCTTGGAACTGTAAGTAATTCGGGCGTGGCTCCCGTCGTCTTCCGTGAAATTGGTTGACTATTACGCAGACTGCTTTGCTCGGGAAAACATTAAACAGGCCAAAGGAAATGAATGCAGTCAGTACAAAAGTACTGCTGCTGCTGCCTCACTCTTAGTTAAGAAGGTAAAAAGGTCAAGGCACCAATGTGGGTGTTAGTTCAACTTGGCTAGTGGAACGGGGTGGCACGCCTTTCCGTGCAAATTCAATTCATGCGTTGGGACCACTGTGGTGATGCAATTGGTTTAGCCAACATGCCAGCTAGTTCGCCGTGGACACTAGGCCACTGGGGTTCAAGATTAAAACTCAAGACAAGTAGAGCTTGTTCTGGGGCAAATGTGAGTTTGTTCTTAGGGCGATGTAGAATTGTCTTAAGTTGACATCATTTGATGTTGATTATCATGGTCACTTTTGGCAGATTCAATGTCAAGGATTTTGGTGTAAAACTTATATCCATGTAGTTTGATGGTAATAGTGTGTTTCAAAGTGCAAGATTTGATGTGATCACACAAGTGAAGGACAATGTGGCTCTATTTATGATTAGAATGCACCGTTTTGCCCATAGGACTAACCTAGCTATGTTTGTTTGATCAAAGTTGAGTTTGGTTGTTCAATTGGAGGGCCTCCTTCAAGCCTTTATGGGTTTTTTTTTTCATTCACGAAACAAGTTTCTTGAATTTCAGAGGTTGTGTGATGTGCTCACAAAGAAAAGAAACAAACTTTTAAGAAACATGAAAACAAGATGGATTAACATATTGTCTCATACGAAGCATGTTATGGAGCAACATCAAATTTTGATTGCAAAAATGCATGATGTTGTGCCAAGTAGAATGATGATGTTAGTGACAATTTGAATCTCCTTTGTGACTTGGAGCTAATTCTGGGTTTGCATGCCATTTTTTCTATTTTGGATAGTGTGCATGTCTTGATCAAATTTGCCCAATCTCTTAATTTGTTTATGTATGACTTCATAAATGTCATGAAGATTTGCCAATTGAATTTTGCTAGCTCTATAATGATCCATATAACAAATTTGATGACCTTGCTTTTGATGAGTTGAATGCTTTTGAGACTTTCATCATTAAAATATGTCGATGAGCTAGGCGATAAACTTAAATGGGGAAGGAGGCTAATTGCCTTATCATTAAGATTTCTAAATATTCTATGAATTAATGTTGCCTTATGATAGGTAATGTTAAGACCTATGTTGAAGCTAGATTTCCATAAGGTGTTGGTTCATTTGAAATAATGTTGTGAAGATTCTGCCAAGTCTTTGGTTCATGAATTGGATGGCAACTGAAATTTTTTGATCACCAACGATTGATTTTGGAAAAGGTGGGGCATATAATGTTTTTTGGAAAGCTCTCATCAAACATTACAGGTGGCAACCAGGGCGAACAAAAAATTAGTTGCCAATGACAAAAACTAATAGTTGTTGGTGATTGAAAAATGGTTTTGGTCACCCTACTATTGGCTACCAAAAATGGGTTTTGGTCGCCATCTAAGAAATCTAGATCATTGGGTGGCGATTGAAATATTTTGGTCATTAGTAATTAAATTTGGAAAGGGAACATGTAATATGTTTTTGGAAAACTTTTGTCAAGTTCAATGCGTGGCAATTGAAGGCAATCAAAAATTAAAAATTTGGTTGCCAATGATTGAAAATAACAATTTTTGGTGATGTAAAAAAGGTTTTGGTCACCAAACTGTTAGTGACCAAAAATGGGTTTCAATTGAAATTTTGATACTTGGATGGCGACCAAAAGTAATTATGGCAACCAAAAGTTAATGATTGAAAGTTGATAATTAATAGTGGCGACCGAAAGTTGGCAACCAAAATTTTCAATTACCAATCTTATGGTGGCTGAATCTATTTTCAATTAACATACATAACGGGGTAGCCTAGCAGCAATTACATTTTTTTGGTGCATTAGTTCTAGTGAACATGACTAATGCATCAAGATGGACCCCAACGTGATGCTTGACGCAAAATGACCACATCATGTTGATTTTGACAACCCTATTCCCAAGTTCCATAAAATGACATTAGATGTGGTTTATTTTAATGTTTGGGCAATCACCCCCATGATGTTGAAGATGGTTTCCACCAACATTTGATCATCATCGCAATTACTTCTTATGTGCTTTGTAAGGTTGGAAAGGATGGGATTTTGATGAAAGGTTTGCTTGATGGCCATGAATTGGATATGCATTGTTCTTATTTTAAGATGACCATGGTTGCAAATAATGAAGCAATCATAAAATAAGTTTCATTGGTGAATCTTATAATTTGATTATGGGTTAAGTTCAATTCTTTTTCTATCTTTAAGCATAAGCTCTTAGAATTAATAAAACTTGTTGAAATTGGATGCGTTCAAGTACTTGGGGCTGTGGAAGACTAATGTTATTTTTTTGCAATTGTTTTCATGAAAAATAAGTTGAACAACCACTTCATTTGCCACCTAGATATGTGCATTTGATTTTATGCACAACAATTTCTACAAAATTGACAATTTTCCTTTTGAAAAGACAATCACCTAATGGAAGAACATAAAGGCATGAGATTGCCTTGATCCTTAAATGCAAATGATTTGTTTATGGAAGTAGTTAGCTTTTCCTTGTTATCTCATCTTCTTGATCGGGTTATTTCTTTCTGTACCAAGTTATGTTGTGAATTACATAATGCACATGGATACTTATAGGTATGATTTTTTGCCTTTTTTATGTTGAAGCACACATTGCATAAGTTGGTTACTTGTTCTTAATAATATCAAGTTTGAAAATGCTTTGAAAGTTGAAAGGTTCATGCATGTGCTTGGTGTATTTGAAATGGAATGTGGAGGAGGGTTTGGGATTTCTATTTGGGGCTTTTGGTGTCTTTTGTGGAATGTGAATGTTTCAAAGTTTGAATTTGGTTGTTGCACTCTTGGAGTTAGCTATTACACTATGATTCTTATTTTCTGACTTGTTTGCACTTGGAATGTTTTACTTGTTGTGGATGGGGGTTGGGGTGTGTTGTGGGTGCAGGCACAATATTATTGCACATGGGCAAAATATCTTTTGAGAATGGGGTTCAACTCTTTTAGTAATGTTTGAGTTTTTTTCGTGAGATTGTAATGCTTGAGAACTTGGTTCTATAATTTAAATTTTCATCTTTTGTTGTACATTGATCATCAAGTTTTATGCACTTTGCATTTGTATGAATTGCCAAATGTTTCTTTTAAATTTATTAGCATAACCAAACTATGTAGCTTGCATTTTGTTTGTAATCAAAAGCTTGCTTTTCATTAATTATGATAGTCAATCACATGACCATGAAAAACTCTCATTAGTTAAGTTTTTCAATTCTAAATTTAACAAATTATAGACATGATATACACTTTTCTAAAATGAGTGGAACTAATCAAACAACTTCCAAAAATGTGAAAAAAGAAACTTGTTCCTATAAGGTTTAGTTTTTACAAAAGTAAAGGACATGTGTGAGGTGGGAGTTGAGGTGGGTCCCCTATTTCTACTCAGCTTTCCTTCAATTCTTAAAGCCCTGACTTGCCATAAAGAAATAAGCCATTGATATATTTGGGCATTACATAATCAGTTAAGATAAAAAGATGAAATTGAGTTTGAGTGGGGGATGTAAGAAATGGCAATATAAGTGTGAAAACTACAAGGGAACATTACAAGAGAATGTGGTTATTCTCACATGACATGTGATGGTTCATGCCATATGTGTGGTAAACTTTGCATTTTCATCCATTACAACGTACAATATGTGGTGTTTAGTGTGGCAATTTGATGTTAGGTGATTGCACATGTTCTATTATATTGTAATATATTACTTAATGTCAAACTGCCATTTTAATGTAATATATGCCACAATAGACATCATGTAATGTACAGTGTAATGCATGAAATACAAAATTTACCTCACACATGTGTCATGTGTAATAACTTTAGCTTTGTTTGAGGTCTTGGTTCATAAATTTTTAAAACATATTCATTCATGCATTGGATTACAAATCCAACCATTAAATTGAAAGTTTACATATTCATAGTTTTTTGACAAAATATTCAACCAAAATCAAGCAAATGAAGGATGATGAACTAATAAAGTTAGATTGAGCTTGTATCATTTTGGACAACCAACCCAAATATGTGTGTGTGTTCTTTAGAAACATTTAATATTTCAAAAATAGCTAGTTTGGCTATTTAGGCATTTAGGGGTTAATCTTCCTTGCACTAGTACAAAACCATGATTTTTATATTGGTTTTTAAAATTGAATTTGGTCAAAATTTTAGTCATAATAAACAATGATAGTCAAAATGGACTAAATCATTTATGCCATAAACTTAATTGAATTTAGATGACTAAGATGATGAACATGTCTTGTTTGACTTGGATGAAAAAAATCAAGTTCACTTAACATCCTATTTGGCCAAATAATGAATAAACATAAATATATATGTTTTCAAAGTTGTTACAAGTATGATTTGTTGGATTACCATGGGTTTGCCAAATATGATTTCACATTAAACTAACTACAATTTTTTTTTGATTGGACTGTTGATGGTCACCAAACCTACATCTAATTCTTACATCAATAATTTACATTAATTTAAAATATTTATATCAAAACTTTCAATGTAATCCTTTCTTATCAAAGTGATTTAATCTTGTAGTTTTTAAAGAAATTAATTCCACATGTGAAATATATAAATATAAATTCATGTAATAAAATGTAATACATTTCATAATGAAGTTGATTGAAAATGTCTTTAATGTCATTATTATTCTATACTAGTTAAGGTTTAAAATTTCATTTTTATTGAATTTCCAATGAAAACTTTTTAATTCAATATCCAAGTTGAAAAAGAAAGACCCCATTTTTTGACTTGTCTTAGGTGGCTAAAAGTGTTTTTTGTGACTATTTTTGATGGTTGCTTAAAACAAGTCAAAAAATGGGGTCTTTCTTTTAGTGAAGAGTGTGCCCCCAACTTCTTTAGCCTAAATCTAAAATTCAACTTTCATTTTCACTAAAAATTGAGATTTCATTTGTTAGTAAAAATAAATTTTTAATGACAAACATAATCGATTCAAAATTCAATAACTCTTGCTAAAAATTACAAAACCACCTTGATTAAATCCTACTCATTAAGAGATTTCCAAAAACACCAAAAGTTTACCGCAAGTTCTTTAAGGTAAGATTGAAATTAAAATTTTTGTTTTCATTTGTTATTTAATAGTCTGATATAAAAATTATTCAAAATTAAATTTCCACCTTAGGTCTAAAAAGTATGAAATGACCACCATTAAATTCTAGTCATTTAAGGCTTTCCAACAACACAAAAAATACATTTAAATCTGATATCCAATTATCTTTTTCATTAAAAATTTATTACTAAATTTCCAAAGACAAAAATAACTCAAAATTTAATATCTCTTATTGATCATCATTGAGTGAGCCTTTCCAACAATATCAAGAGCATGCCCCAATTTCCCCATAAAAATTTGATTTGATATCATTGAATTTTCAATGATAAAATTAATATTCAATAACTTTTGCACCATATGTCCAAAAACTTAATGCATTCATATTCATTGCAAGTCCAATGCTACTAAGAGTGCAATAGGAGTTGTTGTGGTTTGGGAGATCTCAACATGAAAATAAAATTTAAAATAAATAAAATAATAGTAGGATTCTAATAAACAACAATTAAAAAAGAGAACTATAATATATTTTCATTTTTTTAGTAATTAAAATTATAAAAAATAGTTACATATATAAAATTTAAATGATCACATCAGAAAAAATAACACTACAATCACAAGGTGTGGTCGATTTTAGTCACATTAGTCATAGTAATTAAATAAAAATAAATCACATGGATGTCACATTTATCACATGTATAGTATAATGTTTGATTTGACTGGAGAGTTATTTGTTTTTAGTCATAATGGATATATCTAATTTTGATGTTACTCAAACTAAACACAATTAATCATTTCAAACTAATAACTTTAATTCTATAGTCAATTTAGTCATGATTTGACTAGCATAACAACCATATTTTGTAATAGTTTTGGTAGGAATGAAACCTTTGTATTTCTTTGATTTTGTCCTTACATAACCGTATTTGTAATAATCAATAGGATATTGATTACAAATGGGTATTGTGGTAGAATCATAATGTTAGGTCTTACTGATTCACTAGTAATGCCCACTAGTAATGGGGCATATTACTGTTCATTAGGTAAGTTTATGTATACCATTCATTGGTTAGGGTTATGGATATCAGTTTGCAATCGCACATTTGTGGTTCAGGGTACATGTGTGTACTGTTTGTCAAGAAGTAAACTAAAGTTTTAGCATGACTATTATGGAATGTTTCTAAAGTGACATGAAGTAGAATATCATTCTTTGATATTATGAACATGTGATATATGCCCTCGATATATATGTCTTTCATGATTTCATGTATTTAATGGTTATTGAATTTATGTTGCACCAATTGGAAGAAGTGCATCAAGCTACCAAATTAGTGTGGCACAATAACAAAGAAGAAAATTTGGGAGCAAAATTCAAAGAATGCTTTGTATTTTGAGGTGTTTGTTAAAGATGCAGGCGAATTTTGTGACTTTATCGTGGTGTATTCCATGCTATCTTTGGATTGTGGTAATGTTAGTTCTGCATGGGTTTAATGTACTCATGAGGTATTAATGTGGTTACATTGCAACCTAAAGTTACATTCCCTATAAGATCTGGGTTTTCCAATGAAAGCCAGTGCAATGAATGCTTGTCCGGAAAAGAAATTCAACAGTTCTTTGTCTGTTAAGCAATCAATTTGTCACTCAATTCCATCCTTGCTATGATGGGTTTGCAAGTAATAAATTTAATTCGGTGCACAATGGCACACAAATCATTTGAGAAGGAACGAAATTGTTGGACCCATAAACGTTAGCTTCCTAGCATTGAATTTTCATAGATGTACCTGTACATAGATGAAATCACTGTTCGTCACAAAAGCCACAAGGCTATTTTTATAAATATTGGGGTTGTGGTAAATATGGAATACTTATATTTGCCATAAAACAAACAACATCCAAACATATAGGATGGCCAAGTTCTACAAGTTTAAGCACTTCGACTTTTAGGGTCAATCCACATTTAATGAGTGCATCACAACTCAACTAAATGGGGATGGGGGGTGGGGGAAGAATGGGTCATTTGTGTGCCTATCTTCCTGTCAGGCTTGATGTCAAGTCTAGTGTGCCCACGATTATATCCTTGAAATCCTAAGTTGTCTGGAGGATGGGATTACATAATGGCCTACAACTCACATGATGTTATCCAAGCCTAGGCTTGCAACAAAGGTCTACCAACAAGAACCCTATTTGGATCAAAGCGAGTATTAAATTTGAATTCATCTCTAGGTATCTTAGTATGCAGCTCAGCAAGTTTAAACATGAAACTTTACTTCCCTGCATTAGTATTTGCTGATTTGCCTGGTCTGAAGAAGTTTTTGAAGTTTTCCCAGGGCGAACTGGTAGATTGGTCCTTCTTTTTAATGGGTGCATCACCTTCTGAGGTAGATGCAGCACCTTCTGAAGTAGGTGCAGGTTGATTTTGTGGATTCCTGACAAAAACAAATGGACGAACAATTTCAGGATTGAATTCAATGCACAAGTGTGAAGTCAAGCATTACAACTCAGATTTTACAAAGAAAAATCTAACCACACAAGTAAATTGCATCTGAATTCACATCTGAATGTAGACAAAGTGAAATATGAATTTTTAGTGTTCGAGAATTTTAAAAGCAACGATAATCCTTTTTCAGGTAGTAGGCATTAAAACAATTCTGTTTCTAAGCATACCTTCAAGCTTGTACACATATAGCCATAACAAGCATTTTTGAATTTCATGATTCAAAGCATTATTGAATTTGTACACCGGTTCAAAGTATGTGGACATGTTTTTGTGCAAAAAGTGATGTGTGAAACATGTAATGTTTTGGTCCACACTGATTGTTGGTGAAAATTAGTTAAATTATGACCTTATGAAATTGATGTTTTGCAAACCCAAGAAACAATCTGGAGTTCCAATTTGATTGTTTACAATTTCGTACCTGGGCTCACAACGTTTGCTGAACACTCCCTTTAGTTCTTCGATGGTGATGGTCAAGTTGTCAATCATCTCATCAGAACTCACACCCAACACAGCTTTCTCACCAAACCACAACCGGAGTGTTGCATATGAGTCATTCGGGTCAACACTGTGTACATAGAAGCTAGGGGAAAATCCCTCAAGCTCGGTTTTCCTTGTGCTTGGGTTGGTTACTAACACTGCCTTTTGTTCGTCACTTTCTGGTATTTGTTTGTCAGGGGGTCTTGGATCCAAGACCTTTATCCGGGTTTGAGACCCATTTGAAGCCTCTTCACATAGCACAAGATGCTTAGTGGTGTCATTGATCAATTTTGTTGTTAGTTTAACCATGTCTCTCAGTTGATTGAAAACCTGCAACTCTCAAATCAACTTCGATGGCCTTCTCTTGTACTGCAAACAGAACAAACCAGATGATGCCCATTAGATGAAGTCCAGCCAGATTCCAATCCCGGTACTAGATGTACAAGTATTTTGATCGGGTTTCTAGCTGTTAGGATTTAACCAAGTTCTCTCTATAGAGTGCGTTCATTGCGTAACCGTAATGATTCAATAATGAAAATATAAAACCGCAAAGAGTAGGCAACAATCAGATTGACAAATCTCCTGAACATGGCTGGTTGCAGCTTATAATGGATTCAAGCTTACTAGTTGCGTCTAACTACCGGAGTGGTATCTATGCGGTCCACACAGTACGATGATGCAACACAGCAAGATGATGGTCGAGAAGATAACAAGAGCTAGAATGACAGCCCAATAGTATTTATCCTTCAGTCCCTGCGGCTTCTTTTCGTCCTTTTTCTTTGATATCTCCTGTCTCCTCTCGATGAACCAGCCAAAGTCAAAATCTTTTCCCTGTGCCCTCAAGGCCGCAATCTGATCATGTAAAATCTGCAACAATGGTTATAATTGTTAGCGACCTTGCATCCTATACTTGGAACGTCTCAAGGGCCTAAAAATTGAGGCTAAATTCCAAGTCAATCTTATATGTCTACCAGCATCAGCTTTCAAGCACACTAGTCATTGCAAAGCTGCCTTGGAACATGGAAAACTACCTAGGATATAGACTCTTCTCGAAACCAGCTTTTGTTGTTTTCTTGGCGAAATTTCGACAAAGAAATTGGGAAATTTTTGTTTTTCTAGTGTAGCTTTGACTAAATTTGCTAATCTGTTCTTATATCGCCAAAAAACATTACCTCAACAAGGGGTGTGTCACAGTGTGGCCTTGCCATTTACATTACAAAAATATCTTAAGGCAAAAGAAGAATCATGAAAACTCAAATATTTTCAGCATGCAAAAATATAATCTTCCAAAAATCCTCTAAAAGAAAGCAAAATCCTTCAAGATATTATAACTCTAGAACTAATCTCTAAGTTTCAACAAAAGCCAAAATAAAATCTTTCAAAAATCCTCATATAAAAATAAGACCTATTATGACCTAGGGGCCAAAATCCCTTAAGCTACTACACTCTATAATGAATCTAAACACAATATCCTTGCCTACGAAGGCAAGGCCAACAAAAAGGACCAAAAAAAAAACACTGATCTAAAGAAATTTACTGTGGTGAGAAAATTAGCCGAATTCCATAGAAGGGACGCTCACCTTAGATTGACTTATTTCTTTTAAGAGATTAGCGTTCAGGTCATCGTAGTTAATGAGCTTGAAATGCACGCTCACAACAGTAACCAGTGAAGCTATGAGGGACAACGACGCAGGGGCCCAAGATTGCCGGCAGCCGAAGGTACTGGACTGCGCTACAGCCGTAAGAACCACGCCTTGAAACACACTGAAAAACCCAATCCACTGGTACAAATCGTTCTTGGCGTTGTTGGCTCGACTGGTCTTTGTCTCTATCCTGTCGCGTGCCACTTTAAACTGTTTCTCCCAATCTTTCAGAAGGCAACCTAACTTCTCGTCTTGCTTTATATCAAACAGAAGGTCGGCTTTGATCTTGTCTTCGTTGAAGTCGTGGAAGATATCAATCTGCACAGACCCGTTACCCACCCCGTCTACAGCAGGAGTATTAGAAGCTGCTGGACCAGCTGGTTCTACCATTTGCAAGCACCTAGAAACAACTTGCGACGAAAATGTGCAGTAGCAGCAGGTTCCGGCTCAGACTCGGTCTTCAACACGGTAATTTATTCTATCGCAGCCTCTCGGTTGCTTCTTCTTATAGCGTCTGTCACTCTCTTCAAGCTATAACCTGCATTACAGGACGAGACGAGCTTCCCAAACACGCTACCTTTCTGTCTATTGCAACCTCTCGGTTGCTTCTTCTACTAGCGACACTTTCTTTAAAGGTTGCCTGCAGGCGTTACCAGAAGAGCTTCCCGACATCTACGACGTAGCTAGCAAAAGAATCCAACGTGATCGAAGCGCAGTCGCTTGGCACTTTCCACGATCGCAATCCACTCTCTGCAGCTTCTACCGATCCTTTGATCCACGATACCTATCCGCTCCCAGTCGCTTCTACCGCTCCTTTCCATGAAACCAATCCGCTCCTTGTCGCTTCTACCGATTCTTTGACCCACGATACCAATCCGCTCCCAGTCGCTTCTACCGCTCCTTTCCACGAAACCAAGCCGCTCCTTGTCGCTTCTACCGATCCTTTACCGAACCTTTGATCCACGATACCAATCCGCTCCCAGTCCCTTCTACCGCTCCTTTCCACGAAACCAAGCCGCTCCTTGTCCCTTCTACCGATCCTTTGCCGATCCTTTGATCCACGCTACCAATCCGCTCCCAGTCGCTTCTACCGCTCCTTTCTACAGTGTCGCCGAGGAGGGTGGGCGGCGGGGGCTGGGGGGGGGGGGG
>Ga0116231_10001558_pt1 | contig 47048 bp, 34 predicted proteins | sample S1TSphgellanicum_2_FD_89695 | JGI IMG/M metagenome (GOLD analysis project Ga0116231, IMG submission 89695) | Host-associated microbial communities from peat moss isolated from Minnesota, USA - S1T2_Fd - Sphagnum magellanicum MG | ecosystem: Host-associated > Plants > Peat moss > Unclassified...
ATATATATATATATATATATATATATATATATATATATATATATATATATATATATATATATAATGTTTCTATTCTATTTATGATGTTTTGATGTGAAGTACGTACAATTTACATTTTAACTAACCCATAACCAAACGCTTTATATGTGTTCACTAAGGCCCTATTACTATACGTTCGGCCATGACTTTTTGAGTTCAAACATATGGCCTCATACATCCAGAGAATGAGCTTTTATGTTCGTTTATGGGTTTGAGCACTAACTTTTGTTTTTTTAAAAATACATTTGGTTATGGGTTGTCAAGTAACATGTTTTGTGCACATAAGTGGTCATAAAATGTGTAAATTCATTGGAGGCTAGGGGTTTAGCGTTTGGTTATGAAAGGGCTATTGTATGATTTTAAGGATTTTAGGGTTTAAGGTGTTCAATAACACACAATTCAAGACATTTATACCTTGATGTAGCAACCCTAACACAATAGTATCTTTGAATCCCCCCAACAAAGGAAATTAATGTTAACCCCTAAAGGAGCACACCTTGCCACACCCCTCCAAATTATTACACTTTGGGTTCCCTCCAAAAAAAGGAGCAAAATCTCAAATATACCAAGGCTGAGCTCTTTTTCTTTCATTCTAGAAAAGTGAATTCATCAAGTTTAATGTTTTGGGATGTCATCTCTAACAAGTATTGTAAAGGAGAACGTGTAAGGTTTTTTAGACATCTTCATTCCTAGTGTAAAGTGTTTAAGAAATAGACCAACAAATCAAGTTCCAAAAGTAGAATAAGAAGCAGATCAAAGTCTTACAAGGGTAAAGGGATCATTGACAGAGTTTGCACAGATTTTGAAGAGTGAAGCAAAACATCAAAGTGAGGTGGTGAAGCATGAACAAATTACATATTAGCAAATTAAGGGTGTGACTATAGAGCAAATTGTATATCAACAAACTGAAAGTGTGAATGTAAAACAAATTGCAAATCAACAACAAAGAAAAGAGAAATCTATGCTAAAGGACGAAGAACAAGGGTTGTGGTGTGTAGCTCAAACAAGTTATGTAGACCAAAAAAGGTTTGCAAAACAAGGATTGGATCTAGATTTTAAAAACATGGGAGGATAGTAAAATAGACATTGTAGGTCAAAAAGCAGATGCAAAGGACAAACAAGAAAGAAATTAGAACATAGATGCAAAGCTAGATATAAAACTTTAAACAAATCACAAGGTCATTGATAAAATTTACAAAGAAAATTTTGAGAAGTTCTTGTATTACCGTTGGATACAAAAGTCCATTCAAACATATACCAGAGATCCAAGACCAAAAAAGCCAAGATACCAAATAGCTTAAGTCAATTGTATGTATCAATTCATTCCTACAACTTGCACAACCACAACTGGCATCAATTTAGTGTGGGAAGATTTCTCAAACTTCTAGGATCTTTTTAGTAAGAACGACAAACTAACATCATATGTTATTGAATCTTATCTTAACTTGAATTTTTTTTTGTGGTCTTGGGTTGCTTATAAAATAGATAAAGGCATACCCCTATTGGGCAAGGAACGCATAAACCCTATTTGTTATAGGCTTGGGCCAAAAGGATCTAGTGGAAGATGAAGACACACAACACCAAAGCATATGTCCTTCATAGGCGATGATCAACATTTTTGGACAAGGAGAATGTGCCCCTAGAGCTTGGACCACCAAACCCAAATTAGCTTACACCAACACCACTACCTAGCTCTAGCAAACCTACACCAGCAACATCGCCCAACCCCAACCAGCCTGCATCAAATGCATCGCAAAGACCTAATCAGCTTACAATAGTAACACAATAGAAATCCAATCAGTTAATAGCACTAACACAACAAAGACCCATGCAACCAACTTGCATCATCCCAACACCATAGGTCCCATGTGAGGTGAAATTCCTAAGCACCCATGAAAGGGTCATGGACAAACTAACCTTTGGAAGAAGCGATGGATGTTGTTGAACAAGGGACCCACTCATTGCAAAAGGCAAGTCACCACTAGTGTATACCTTTCACTTCCCTATCTAATCACGTAAATGGTAAAACTAGATCAAGGAAGATGGGGTTAGTAGGTGTACTATTAGAATAGGAGGATGCGATAGTAATCCCATGGACCTTAGCGATGCAAGAATGTGGGCTTAGTGTAAACTTACAATAGCTTAAGTTGAAGGTTGCAAAAAGCACCCAAACAAGACCAACACCATTTAGAGATGGTGTTCTAGGTGACTCATGGTGGTATTAGTTCCAAAATAGACATTTCAACTTGACCATCAGACAAATTAAGGGAATATATGTAAGCAAAGAATAAGGACTAATTACAAACCCTTGTCATTCTTTTTACAACAACTTACAAAACATGTACCAACAACATAATTATAAACTAAACCATATTTGGAACTCAAATGAAACTAGGATTCAAGTGGGCAAGTAGGTTAGAGCTAAGGTTCTAGCCAAGAGAGGGTCACACATGGTATATAACACTATCCTGAAGTCCTGCGAATGGCTGATTGTGAATTGTGTAATGAATGTTGCAAGGACAATTTTACTATGATTTTACATTTTTCAAGGAGAAAGGATGCATGATGATTACATCATACAGTGCAAATCGGGAACTTGTATGGCAATGCAAACAAATGCATGGATGATTGTTTTCCTATTTGAAGAATTCCTTTCATTTTTCAAAAGGTCAATTCCTAGTGGTATTTCCCAAACCAATCATCATTTATTGATACTTGATGGGTCACATGTCACATTAGAAGCCATAGAGCAAGTAATGGATTTTGGGTTAAACATGATAACCTTGTGTGAGGAATTCTTGCACACCTTCACCATTAAGATATGCACTCACAAAAAAACCGGTTGAAAGTGGAACTACTATGTAGTTGTAGTTTTAACAAATAAAGCGGTTCAAGGTAAGTAATGAAATTCACTAAGGATCTAATGCATTGTGTCCAATTTGAAGATACAAAGACATTGTGAGATAATCGTAACTCACCATGATGGAATATGAAGGAGCCGTATGTTGATGTTCAATCCAATGTCACGCTTGATGGTTAGAACCCTTCTGTTCCATTTAACATAATATTTGTCATAACATTTACATATAACCTCCTGATCTAACATGCATTGAATTTTTGGAAAGCTAATATAAAAGGAACCATGTTACAAAATCTCATAAGTTTTTATTTTTTATTTTTTATTTTTAGATCAAGAGTTAAACTTGAACTAGAAACCACTTTGCTTAAATTGAAGGAAAAAACAGACAATTCAACCCCCTCTACTTCCAATAAGTGTAGCTCCCTTACAGCAATTCCGATGATGCTGAATTTTGAGGAGAACCTTCTAGACCTCTCAAACTAAGACTGATTTAAATTTGACACAAATCCAACGGTGGATTTGGGAGGAACAATTAATTGAAATAAAAATCCAGAAGCCTTGTCATGGAAATCCTTCCATGAACTCCACTATAACACCCTTTACTTCCAACTAGTGTAGCTCCCTGACAGCAAACTCGATGATGCTGAAAATTGGGGAGAACCTTTTACACCTTCTAAACTAAAACTGATTTCATTTTGGCACAAATCCAATAGTGGATTTGGGAGGAACAACTAATTGAACCAAAAATCCAGAGGCATTGCTACAAGTACTTGTTACACACAACTTCCTTCCATGTTTGATTCTTGCACACACCTTTTCCATGAACACCTCTCCACACATAAGAACTAAAAATTCTTCCTCACACCTCCTTCTCTTTCTTTCTTTCCCACATACACACAATACCCTTTCCCTTGGTAAACCTCCATGACCTTTCTTGAGTTTGTTCCCCTTGTCCAATGAAAGTTTTGAAATCCTTTGCTCCAATCAATGGCCTCTTCATCCTTCTAGAGCCAATGAGAATTGAGAATAAATTGCCATCCAATTGAGTTTAGGATGAAAATTCTTGGGCCCAATGAGACACAAGAAGTATTCCATCCTCCAATCAAATAGGATGACAATCCTCATGACTAATGGGATTAGAGGATTCATCCCTTCCTTTATCTTGGATATCTTGATGAGGTCTCTTAAGTTTGATCCTTATCCTTTCCGTCCGTTGACCTTCACATCCTACTTCTTCATCCTAATTACTTCAAGTAACTAACTACTAGGATAGTTTATCGGTAGTAACAAATAACGTCCTTGAATTCTTACTTGATTAATTCAACGGTTGAACTAACATTCCCATGTACCATTTACTTTTTTGATATCCCCTACCTATTTATTTTACCATGCACTAGTTAACTATGTAGTACATAGTAAATTGGAAGTAAAATTTGCACCACAAAAAACCCCCACATACTTTTACATCCGCCGTCGAAATTAGGGTTTGATGAATCCATTAGATCTAGGATGTTCGAGTTTTCATGAGGTTCCGTCGTCACTCCCACACCTTACGCCTACCTTAATTTGTTAAATAAAAAGGTTTCAACCCCTTCTAAACGCAAGTACCACATTATTTGTACTACCTTCTTGGTTTTTGTTGATGCAGGTGAGAACTAGTCATGGCGGATGATGTCGCTATGCCTTCGAATCCTCCAGTTGCACCAGTAGAACAGGAAAAACTTGAAGAAGCACCGCTCAACGTGATTGTTTCTCAACGGTCACGGGAAGAAAAACCACCCAGGCGAGTGGTGCGCACTCGAGTTGATCGTTCGGCATGGGATCGTCGATTGTCTCCTAACCCACATGCTTTAGCAATCTATTTAGAATTCGTTCCTGCTCGTGGAGCCGCGCCAAAAAGGTTTGAAGAATGTCAATGCGAAGATGATGATGTCCGTCTCCATTGTCGAACGTGGGTTCCCAGTGATGGCCATTATTGTTGGCTACGAGGGCCAATCAACCCCCTTCTCATGGAGCTCCGAACCGAATACCTCGTTCGCACCATTCGTCGCATTCTAGATTTTTTGCAATTGTGATCTATCCTTTAAGTCGGTTATAAAGTTGTAATTCACCTGAGGCTACTCAGGCGGAAATGTTAATACTTAAGTTTGATTTGATTCTATTTAAAAATCTGATAGAAGTGAAACTAAATAAAGATGTATTAGGACTACATCCTAAAAATCTTACAAGTACATCATTAGTGCTTGAAGATTCTTCTACAGACTAACTTAACCTTGTCATGGCAAATTGCTATTGTTAATTATGGGCTTGTATTCCCTATATATCAATAAATCACATCTAATTTTACATCCCCTTTCCCTTCTTTACAACATAAAAGGGATAATGTATTTTAAAAGGTTTACTAGGTGTTTAACTGATTAAGCGCTACATCAATTGAAATAAAGAAGTATTATATGCCTAAAAATATCACAAAAGTTAATTCAACTATTAACAATCACTACTTAGAGGCTTATAAGCATTCAAATCATTAGTACTAAGGAAAATTATAAAACTAAAGCTTAACTAATTGTTGAGCTATAATCCATGGCTCACACCTTGCCTTCACACACCTCACATGCCTTCCAGCCCTTGAACATCTCTTGCTTTAAATTTTTTAAAACAACATTTAGAAAAGAAAGGGATGTAATTATGGTTGTAAGTAGATATTAAGAACTAGACAAAATAACACTTATTAAATGGGTGGACAAAGCAATAGACCACAATCGTTGACCAAGGATAACATTAGGTTAAGGTTTAGGGTTATTGACATTTGGCCTTTGAATTCTAAAACAATGAGTGAAAAGACACAATCGTTAACAATTTACATAGAAACAACAACAATGGATGGAAAACATTCAAGTGAAGATGGGTACATATCAGGAGACTGAAATGATCATGTTTAGGAAGATGGTCAGAACCAACAAGATGAATAATCATCTGCAATTGTTGAACTACTAAACATAACAAACATATATGGTGTTTTTAAAACAGAATGTGGAAAATCTAGCAATCCAAATGGACTTGAACACTACTATGTGGAGAGGCATCATGATCTTGTTGAAGAAGAATGTTGTGTTGAAGAAGCTCCCCATGTAGTTGACATAATTCAGCTGACACTCGAACCACTATAAAATGCCCCCACTTCATAAGATTTCATAGAAGAAGAAATGTGCATGTGTAGCCTACTATCCCTACTTCACCTACCTACAAGATGCACACAAGGGAAAGAGCCTTTAATAGATTATTCTCAATCACATGTCGTGACATCTACAAATTATTTAAGTATCTTACAAAAAAAAACCATTGACAAAAAAGTTGCAAACAATATTAGAAAAGTTCAGGTTAAGGAGAGGGAGGAAAAGTGAGCTAGGAAGGCAATAAATGCCCAAGGAGTAGCAATGAGAGTAGCTCAAAAAACAACTAACAAGATTGCAAAGGCTAAATTTGTTGTTGTTTGGTTTATAGCAGTGGTAAGTTGAGAAAGAGATTGGTTCCATTGATAAATCCAAGTAGGCTACCATGCACACCCATTGGGATATAAAGGTGTCAACCTAGGATTCGGAACAAAAGCACAATGGATAACTAAATAGTTAGTAATAGCAAGAAGGCGAGAAAATGGATGTATTTTAACAACACTCCACCCTCCTAACCCTTTAATCCCTCTCCACCATTTCAACCTTCTCCACCCTCACCATGCTCTACACCCTTTCTACCATAAACCTCTCCCCTTAAACCTTAAACCTGACCCTCTCAACCATCTCCATCTCCCTCTACAACGCCACCTTCTCAACCATGTCCACCCATTGCTCCAACACCACCCTCTCAATCTTTTAATCCCTAACTAACCTCTCAACCCTCCTAACCTCCACCTTCTCCACCTTCTCCACCTTCTTTACTTCTAATTATTAAAATAGAAAACAATGGGGGGGTATGGGGGGGCAAGTTCAAAAATTTTAGAGTTGCAAATAATCAGGGAGCTAAATAAGACAATGGGCATGCTAACTAGTAACCAAAAGTAGCACAAGAAGACCACAACTATGGAGCTTTGGGAAAATCTAGGAAGAAGACAACAACTTTGGGAGTTTTGGAAAAATCCAAGAAGAAGAAGACCATGGCTTTGAAGGTACGACCAAGAAGAAGAAAACAAATTTGGGAACTTTCGGAAAAACCATGAAAAAAAAAACCACAACTTTGAAGTTTCGGCCAGGAAGAAGACCGGAACCATGGAGTTTTGGAAAAAAACCACGAATAAGAAGAGCACAACTTTGGGAGCTTTGGAAAATACCATGAAGAAGAAGACAACAACTTTGGGAGTTTTGGAAAAATCCAAGAAGAAGAAGACCATGGCTTTGAAGGTACAACTAGGAAGAAGAAAATGGATTTGGGAGCTTTGGAAAAAACCATAAAGAACAAGACCATGACTTTGAGGTTTCGACTAGGAAAAAGAAGACCATAGCCATGGAGTTTTGGAAAAAAACAAGGAAGGAAAAGACCATAACTTTATGAGCTTTGGAAAAAACCATGAAGAAGAAGACCACAACTTTGAGGTTTTGGCCAAGAAGAAGAAGACCACAACCATGGAGTTTTCGAAAAAACTAGGAAGAAGAAGACCACAAGTTTGGGAGCTTTGGGAAAAACCATGAAGAAGAATATTGAACCCATGGGAATTTTTGAAAAAACTAAGATTGTAAGAAGAAGACCAAACCCTAGTTTTCTACCCAAGAGTTGTAAACATGAAGGGAGGAAGTCAAAGATTTGTTTAGACCTACAAAACACAAGAGGGGGGAGGTTGAAGCTCTTTAAGAGTTGCAAAAAACCAAGAAAAAGATAACGACAACTAAGTTTGGGGGGGTGTTGGATTTCCCAACATACTTGCAAGCAACGAAGAGAAGAAGCTCGTGAGGATCATGAAACCATCAAGAAGAAGAGCGTGAAAATAATGTAGTGCCAAGAAATCAAGAGATAAACATCACAAAGGTGAAGAGGCATGAGGCTTGAGGATCATGAAACCAAGAAGAAGAAGAACATGAGAAATATGTAGCACCAAGAAATCAAGAGATAAACATCACAAGGGTGAAAAGGCACGAAGCTTGTATCTCACTCAAATCTCACAAACCTTGGAAAGCTCAAATTCTCATGAAGCTCAAAAAACTTGGAACATCATGAAGCTTAGAAAGTTGATTAGAAAGCTCATAGCTCAAGAGAGCTAGGTGGCCACCCCAAGGTGGAGAAAAATTAAAAAACCAAAAAAATTGCATAAGAAAAACAAGTGGACTCAAAATGATGGTTTGATTGAAACGGATGGTGTTGTAACACATTGCTATGAGCGAGCGCCCACAAACTTCAACCGCTTTCAACTTTAGGGTTCTTCAAACATTTGGCCACCCATGTCCATCTGATCTTAACCCTTATGCTTGGATAGATCTACATTATAGAAACCAATTATGAATAACCCTTATGCTTGTTTAGATATGCACTGTAGAAACCAATTACGAACATTTGTGTAAATAATTTTGCTTGTTTATTTCTACATCCAAGTTTGGGATGTGGTAGGTAATGTACATCCACCACCCTTATTTTGTTTGCTTATAAATGCCAAATGCATCACCCATAAGATGCCATGTGTCCTAAGACTTTTTTTTTCCACTTTTGACCCCCCTTGCTTTGGGTGGGCATATTTCACTCACATTTTAATTTTTTAGATGTTGTTAATTGCAACAAGTGTGTTCATACTAGGGCTATAATTTTCATTTTGACATCAAATTCAAGCGACCCAACCCTTGAATTTTAGTGACCTTTGATGTGTTTAGACATAGGTTGGTTTACCTTGATGAACATTTTGATTTGATACTTTGTGCATGACACTCACAAGGTTATATTCACCTCACTCATTCTCATCATGTTTGTTTTTCATTGGTAAAAATTCACCCAAAAAATTATGTACTTCAAATTTTTAATTTTAAAGTTTTCCTTTAATTTCATAGATTGATTTACATCAATTTTATGGAGCCAAGGGTTGAGAGAAATAATAGTTTGTCTCATCTTTGGACATTTGATTTCAAGGTGGAAGTGTTTGAACTAGAATCACTAGAATTGGATGGAATATAGGGTGTTGGAACATAAATCCATCTACATTTTTGAAGCTTGTCATTCTTCTCAACAAACATTATGATGATGAGATAGATGGCAAGTCAATCTAAATTTCAAAAAATACCCTTTGTTAACTCCTTGGGGAAGAAGATTTAGATGGGCAAAGGTGGGCAGTATTCATGATGACATTAGAGTTATGTGTGCTACTTGTTGCAAAACAAAACAATGCCAATTAGGAGCATTTTGATGATATATGTTCCATATATCTTGATGATATTCAAGATATGTCTTGTCATCTTGAAGACATTGTATATTCCATCTTTAGGATATATGGAATGTATAATGTCATTTTCAATCTTTTTATACCATTTGGCTACATCAAAAAATTGATAAAATAGACACTACTAACTTGATTACCAATTGGTTGTAAGAAGTTAGCAGTGGGAAATGGGAGCTGAGTTGGGAAAGGAGGGGGGTAATCAAGAAATGGCTAAACCCATGGCCTACTCTTTGACAAAGGCTTAGAAATATTCCATTTCAAAAAAGACACCCAACTTGTGACAAGATGTATCATACTTAATTAAGAATAATTCTACATGTAATCATTCTAGGTCACAGTAATTTAAACAAATTAGAAATTGGGGTTCTTACATCTTATGCCCAAGATGGCAATGAATATTAGTAATATAAAGAATGTGTAGTTAAAATTCAAACTAGTGGTTGAAGATGTTGTAGCTTATAATCAAGATGTTGTTCCTTTGATCATCACTTTCATGACAACAACTCAAACTTTAAGAAATACCATACCTACAACTCATGGTCAGCACTAATTAATTCCTAAAAGGGCCAACTAAAAAAAGAAAAATAAATAAAAACAATTTGGCAAAATTCTAGGAAATTGAGCCTAGGGGTTGTAGGTATGATATTTTAGATATAAAATAATGCCTTTTGAATGCTACTTTGGTCTAGTGGTCCATACTTTTACTTGTTTTCAAGGTTCCAATTTGTTTTGCTATTAAATTTTTTTAGTTCAATTATATTGTTCTGATTCCCATCACCTCAGCCCATTCTCTGTGTTGCTGCACCCATTCTCTTTGTGCAACACATATACCATAAAAGGTAAAAAATACACCCTTCAAATGACTTGGATGACATTTCTTTGATAGCATTTAATATTTAATATATATTAGTTTCTACTTAGTGAAATTAGTGAAATACAACCAATTGTGACATGAAAATGCATCATGAATCATCCCTTAATTCCATTTTCTTGTTCAAAACTACTTGTTGATGACTTATCAAAGGAGAGATTGTACTACAAGTTTCAATTTTATTTTTAAAATCCCTTTTCAATTACACTAAGATTAAAAATTGAAAGAATAAAATATGAATTACTTTTTAAAGAAAGAATTTTTTTTTGAGTGTGCATGGTATTATATAATCTTCATTGTAGATCATGTTAATAATGCTCATGTGATTTACCATCACATGCTGTGTTTTTTAAGGTTAGGTGTGAAAAACGCATCATATCACTTTCTTTTTTAATAATTGTTTAAAATAAAATTTAACATTTAAAAAATTGAAGATTAATTTCATAATTGTAAAATTATATTTGACTCAATTTTAAAGAAAATTTCTCATTATCTTTGATGAAAAATGCAAGTGAAGTCATTATTTATAATTGTAACATTGAAATGTGGAACCCATGTTTTCATCAATGTTGGGTGGGTATCAAAACAAAGGTGAAAACCAAGCATAGTTTAAAATTAGTCTCACTTTGAATACCTCCAAGTATCACCTATGGTGATATCTAGTTTGAAACCCACTTGAAAGTTCTCATTGGATTGAGAAACAATAATTTGAAAATCATTTTGTTTGTTTTGTTTTTTTGGATACCTTGTCAAGGTATTAATAAGTAACAAGGTCAATGTGATATATGTTTAATAATAGCAAGCCTAGGGGTAGTAGGTAAGGTTGAAAGTTTTTTCTAAAAAAAATAGGGTTTGAAGGGGAAACGACATTGCAAACTCCAAAGTTGTTGTGGGAGTAGAAGCTTCTTCTCCACTATACCCTCTTTTATATACATTATCATTCTATATTTTTTTCTCATTGGTCATTGTATATTGGTACATTGTTGCTCACATTTTCAAATCAATGCCTTCCCCCCAGCTTGATTTGTGCAGGTCTAGGAAGAAAATTCCTCTCCATTACAATGAACTTCTCCAGCCACATTCAATGGGTATATAAATATATATATATATTTTTTTTTCCTTTGTGTTTTTTTTAATTCCCTTTTTCTTCCTTTATTTTAATTTTTTGTGTAATTTTCTTTTTCCTTCGTTTGTGTTCCTCTACGGTTTTTTTATTAAAAAAATTCCTTTGTTTTGTTTCATCGTGCTTTTTTTTTTCCCCCCTTTGTTTCAGTTCCTTTATATTTCTTATTTGTGCTATTTTTTTCCTTTGTTTCTTTTTTTCTTTTCTTTTTTTTGTGTGATTATTTTGGGACATTAATCATGTCATTGTTTGTTGTGTTCAGGCTTTACTTTTCAAACATTTTGTTCCTCTTACACTCACACAAATGTTTTTGTCACAATACATATTTGTGAGATAAGAGAGGAAAGAAAAGTGAATTATATGTCAGACATCTAGATTTTGAAGAAAAGTTTGAAAAGTTTGAAAGTTCATTTGAACGAGTTGAAATTGTGGATATATAAACTGTTAGAGGGGAAAAATCACTCTTTGTTATTTTACATTTTTAATCATTTTTTAAAATTTTCAAAATAAAAATTTCGAGTTGAAAATAATTGAACTTCTATTAACCAAAATGCAAAAACCACCTTTGAAAACTAGCTAGTATGAAATGTGTAAAACCAACACTTTGAAAACCACTTGAAAATGTTTTTTTGAAAATTTTGAAACCCTACATGGGTCTCTTCAAGTTGATTTTTTTTTTGAAACCTTGGGGCAGTTTTTAAAATCTCTTTTAAAACCTGAACCCAATAGTTTTTTAAAAAACCCAGAAAACTGCCCAACCCTGGTTTTCATGTGAACTGATGTGACATGTGTTGTTGGCCCAAATGTGAACTAGTTACCCAATTAGTTTTTCGTTCCAAAACCATTTTTTGTAATTTAACTAATTATCAATGATAATAATGATTTAAAAATTCAATATCTCCTACACCTTAGGTCTAAAAAATTTCAAATCACCTCCGTTAATCCTATTCATCAAGGGCTTTCCAAGTTCCAACAATACCAAAACTGCATCCAAATTTCACTTTAAATTTTAGTTTTGATTTAAATGAATTTTTCAAGAAAAAATTGTTCAATATTCAATAAATTTTGCATGATATGTTGAAGCATTATGAAACCAACTTGGTGCACCTCCATTCATTGAATGCCTTCTGACATTTACCGAGAGTGTGGCAAGAGGCACCATGATTTGAGAAATTTCAACGTGACATATAAACAAATCAAAGAAACTACCTTCCTTTATAAATATCTATATAGGAGTTGCCCATGTGAATTCTACCATGTTGAATATGGTTGAACATTAAAAGCTTATTTGAGCAATTTGTAGTTTAACACGGGTGCCTCTTATTGTTAGATCTATTATTGTAATACCTTGGTCAGTCCAACACACATTTGTCAAATAATTAATTAATTTTGAGGAATCCATTTCAACAAATGATATGTTTCCAAATTCTATCAGATTTTTTATTTTCTTTAAGAATAAAATAATTTTTAAAAAATTCAACATTTTTGAAAATAAAATAATTATTGTCGAATTAGACCAAGTACTTCAATATTAGTTGGTGGTGTGCACCCAATTTTAATTTTTATTGTTTTTTGCAAGTAACCACTTTGATTGGCCCATCACAAAACATTTATTGGAACATTGGACATGCCTAAAATAAAATCACATTGAAATTTCACTTTTGCCCGAGTTTATAATTTGTGACATTCAAACTTTGGGCAAACCTAGTGAGATAAGTTGTGTTGTTGGGTGCATCTACCTTACCAAGTTAGAGGAAAGAGGTTTTGTCATCAACTTTTGATTTTAAGTTGAATTACCATTAGCTCAGTCACTCAACTGACATCTAAGTGGTGGTTGCCAACTCCTTTGTTCTACCTTTAGTGAATTGACTACCAATTTATAAGTTTCACTCTTCGAAAATAACAAACAAAACAATCCTCATCCCAACCAAGTGGCTGATTGGATAATGGCTGGGTAGCCTCCAAGGCATGTTCCACCAAAATCATGAGAAATGATGAAACAATGTAACCATGGTTAGGTAATTTGAGTGCAAGATGAATTTCATTAAATCATAAAACCTAGAGAGCAGGATTGGGTCTCTTGTGGTTAGCCATGCATTGGTTTTAAGTCCAAGCCAAAACTCAACTACAATTTTGTACATTGATGTGAAGTCTCTTTCACTCTAGATAGAGCTAAGTAGTTGACCAACTCTATTATGTGAGATAACTGGAGGTGGCGACTTGGTTAGTTTTGCCCTTTGAATTTTGTTTTGATGAATGTAAAACTTTGCCCCTTCCTTAGAAGATGAAAGTTTTAACCCAAATCATCATCTTTGAAATCATCCAAAGATTTAATATGCTACAGAATTGCACCATCTCATATTAGGACTTTTACCTAGACAACTTTGAAATCATCTAAAGAGTTGGAGGAATTGCACCATCTTATACTACCTGACTTCAACCTAGACACCAAGATTGTCTCGTTGTGACTTTGATTATCTTTGAATGTGGAATTGTGTCTAAATTCTCAAGCAATGGTGTATACATTTTGACTTAAACCTTTGGAGGTTGATTGTTCTGATCCACACAAAGGTATGTTGGTTACAATAGGGTTTAACATGCTGGAAAGATTAGGCACCACCTTGGAAATAAAATATTCCAAATAGAAGTTCATTTTTAACATGCAAAGTCATCAACTCAAAAGTGAATGATGATGGATGAACTTCATCCATGGGACAGTTGGGTTCTCTCCACAGTGACAATTGGAACACTTAGAACTCCATTCTCTATTGAAGACAAAATTGTCTTTGTGATGTTTGATAATCCTTCAATTGAACTGGAATAAGTTGGTCTTCTGATCTTTCTAGAGTGCAATGGGTCCTACAAGAAGTTGTATGGTTTTGTGATATGAAACCATCACTTGTCCAAATTGTAGGTTACCCCCAAAGAGGGAGATGTCCATCCCCAAGCCCACCCCCCACTTATTGAAATCTTAGGTGCAAAACTTGGAGTGGGCAAAAACTCTATGACCAGCTCAGAAATAACTAAATTGATGTGAGTTGTTGGGTGGTGCTGGTTTTACTCCCATAGCATGTGCCAGGAATGTTGAATCTCATCAACAACCTTGTTGTGTTTAGTCCTGGAGTTGGGTGACTGCAGGGTGCAACTACTGTAGCACATGTTGTAGTGTTCTGGAGTTGGTGGCAGTGGCAACACCCTCAGGTTCTCCCAATTTCATCCTTACATGATGGGACCTTTTCTGTTGTCTGGACACAGGGGGATGATGATGAGTGTCATGTTATTTGTTGTGATTACACTGATCAAAGATTTGGTTACCTTGAAAAAAACACCACACAATATCTTGTAATCCTGTACAATCTTGGGAATTTGTTTGTTTACCTGGACAGATCCAGTGACTACTTCCTCAATGCCGCCCAGAACCATGCAGTGATTTGCAAGTACAAAAGTCCCATTTTTGCTATCTCACAGAGCAGCAATTTCTGCTTCTCAGAAAAAACAAAGCGATGTTGCTTCTCCATAACAAGCCTTCATATACATCTTTGGTGAAGTCCTGAAGCATTGTCATTGCCTGGCAGCAGCTCTTTGCAACCTCTGCTGCCTTCCTTCCTGCTTCAGTAATGTGGGATTTTGTCAGAAATCCTTTCCATTCTCTGAGTCAGGCACCTAAGTGCTTCAACAAGAAGAGATTGTGAGTGAGATTGTGATTTCCACTGCAGTAATACTTGGGAAGCAAGCCAAACATGTTCAAAATCTCAAGGTTTCAGCACTGTTAGTACCCTTCATTCTGGCATTTTGCAGATGTAGGAACAATGATCCCAGGATCTCTGAGACCACTGATGCACATGTTGCGGCGGCGTTTTGCCACCACATCACCAAGTTGCCCTTCTTCAGCAATGCCTATATGCATTATCCTTGGAGATCTTGTCACTTGTGCCACCAGGATTGGGTTGTCATGAGGTTCAATTTCTTCCTGCTGCTTCAGGAACTGTGTTGTACTCATGATGACATTTGTGATTTGAGACAAACTTGCTTCTTCTTCAGCTGCTGCATTATTTGACCCATTATTATTACTGCTGTTATTTTGCTCATCTTGATCTGCTGACTCCATGGAACTGGATGGTTCATTTCTGTCAATAAGAGGGCATAACTGTCAACACAACAACACAAAGACTGATGGTATCAACAAAAATCTGGGAGCATTTGTCAAATCTGTGCATCAGATGGGACTCTCTGCTATCTACATATACAGGTTATTGCTTGGCATATGAAATAAGGAAATAGAGAAAATCAAGCATGATCACACAAGTGTGTGAAGATCTTGATCAGAACCCGCAAAGCATGTATTACGTGTTACCTCATAATGTGATTCTGAAGAAATCAGAGAAGAGCGCACAATACCCAAATTGCGAGAAAGGCATCAAATAGAAGGCAGAACTTACAAAAGCACATCACCAAAAGTGCATCTTTGTTGACAAAGGTGGTTGTACTCTGCCATCCAATGCATTGATTCCTCTTCTGATGACCCCATAGCCAACTCCCTTGCTGCTGCTGCTCCATCTGTCTCAGAGGATTGGCCTCCCTTTTCTTGTACCAAAATTTCAACATCCAAAGACAATCTCTCATGCACATACTGAGCAGGTGCAGCATCATTCACACATGTTGTCTTCTTCTCTCTTACATGATTCCTGCCTTGCAGACACACTGTGCTTTTCCGCATTTGTTTCGTCCCAGCAACCACCTGCAATTCAATAACAGTTTCTGGAGATTCTGTTTCTGTAGATGTTTCATTGATACTACTCCTGTGGGTGTGGGTGGAGTCATGTGCTTCTGCTTCCACCTCATTATTATTCCTGGGTGCTGTCACTGGAGGAGGCACTTTGTCCTCCATCCTTGCAGTAGCATCTTCTTCATCAATGGTAACTGCATTCTTCCTGGGTGTACTCAAGCTTTCCTTGACTGTTGTGGATGACTGGGTGGTGCGGCAAAAGAGGTTGTAGGCCTCACTGACTGCAGCAGTAAACTCAGGAGCATCCTTCAGGTTCTTCCACAAATTGTAATACTGTTCAAATGGGTAAATACAACTGCTGATTCAAACAGATTCCCCAAACAACAATCCGTCCCCGTCTTTGATTAGATGCAAAACTGTTGTCTTTATACCCAGCAGATAGATGGAAAGCAGCAGAGACTACAACAAAAAAAATCTTGAGGTGGGTGCTTTCTCAGATGGGTTCCTGTGTGGTTTGAGCCAGAAAACAATCATCTCTGCAGAGAGACTAGAGATTTTGCAGTGATCCTCCTCCTCCCCTGTGACAGTGGTTTCCAAATCAAAGTGGCATGCATGATGAGATTTGAATTGCAGGTTTTTGGTGCAAACAAACCTCCGCTTCACAACTTGGTAAGGTTGCAGATTTTTCTCAGAATGAAAAAGGTGTACAATTTTGCCATGAACTGGCAAGAATGGCTTCAGAATTTCAGGTGGAACTTCTGTCTCTGCCACAATCTTTGCTGGCCACCATAGGCCTTCATCATTGACCTGAAACAGGGCAGGGTGAAAAGTGAGCCAGGAAGCAACTAGCTACCAATCTATTGTGAAGAAAAAGCCCCAGGCATCACAAGTGGTAAGATTTGGGTTGTGGGCTTTATACCTTAACCCATGCCAGTCGTAAATGTGTAAGATCAATATTGCTGGTATGGAGTGGAGGAGGTGTTCTCTTATCCTTCCATGGCAAATTCACCTCTTTTTTCCCCCCCAATAAAATTAATGCTCTTGGAAGCTCAGGCTGTTGTAGTTTATCTGCAGAGTGACCAGTTCAATTTCTTGTTTGTCAAGCTCTTCTATAAGAAGAGCTCAAAACAGGATAATATGCTTGATTTGCACATGGAATCTGAAAACTAGCTCCCTATTCATGGCAAAAATCCAAGGATTTGCAAGAGTTGGGATTTGCAAAATATTGCACAGCATGCACACACTACTTACCCGTGACAACCTTCCCTTCATCATCATCAGAGTCATCAATGTTCACATCTTCATCTTGATCCGCCTTCCACCCAGTGATAATCTCCTCTCTCCACTTGGGGTGATCTGTCTCCATCTACAAAAAATGCAATGCAAAAAATCACCAACCATCAGGCTGAAAGAGCTGCAGGACGATTCCAAAGGATGAAGGAAGGGTTTTTTTATCAGAGTACCTACTTTGGTTTGTGTTTCTTCTTTTCCTCTTCTTCTCCTTCCTCTTGTTATAATTCTGTTTGGTGAAACTTCCCTTCCCCTTCAATGTGGGAGAGAGCTAAATCAAAAGACAAAAACTACTAGTACAATTTCCCAATCTCATCAAATCAACATGACATCAAAGAAAAAAAATTGGTGAAATTTCGCAACCTGGTGACAAAAAAAAGGCCCTTGCAACAAGTACAAAGGCTTTTTTGGGAAAAGAAAAATTGGCCTGCTGTCATGACAAGGGGAAAAAACTTGAAGTTGCTAGGCAATAGGTTGTAGCATGTCAACAAAATATAGCATGACTCCTAAACTTTTCTAATCTCCTCTCTGACCTGTAGCCAAATTTGGCTAAGTCCTCTTGTGAATGATAGCCAACCCACCTACCTCACAAATTTGAAAGGAGAAAAAAAAACCCCCCACTGCATGGCATTCTCTGAAATGCAATTTACTCTCACATTTATTTCCTTTTGCACAGAAGAAGCAATTCTCCCAGATATACACAAATCCAATGAGTTACAAGAAACACAAGGCAAAAAGAGCAGGGGCTGCTGCTGCACTTACATGTAATTTAGGCAGTCTCAAAGTGGTGGGTGGGTGTTATTTTAGCTGCCAATAATTTCAAATGATTCCTTGCATGTAACACATTAAGAACTTCAAATTCCTTGTGGTGGGTGGTGATCTATTCCCCCCACAAAAATTCATTCCAGAAACAAACAAAATTGGAAACAGACAGAAGAAAGGTTAAAGAAGAAGCCCAAGAAGACAACAATAGATGTATGCAGCATCATTTGTTCACCATCTCAGATGAATGTAAGACTGGGCTCCTCTAAGAGTTTCTAAAGAAGAAAGGAGTGAACCCATTGCTTGCTGGATGTATGGTATTGGGATCCAGAATTTTGTGGTAGGAAGTGGCTATAAAAACTCTCTCAGGCAGGCAGGAAGAAGAACATGAAAAGCAAGTGAGTGAGAGAGATTCAGATGAGACCTTCGCTGAACTCATGATGAGAGGGCTTGAAAAATGTACGCAGAAAGTGGGGAGCAAGGATCTGGAAGAAAACCAAGAGAATCTTGTAAGTTGAGAGAGATAGAGAAGAGGGAGGGGGGGGGGGGGGAGAACAGAAGAGACGATGAAGCTGGAGATCCAAGGAAGAAAAAAAGGTTCCCCAAGAAAACTCTTGAATGAATCACTTTGTTTCTGTTCTTAGCAAAACAGAAACTCAAAAGAGAAAAGAAGAAAGAAAGAAAGCCAGCCAGCCGTCATTCATTCACCACAAAAGAACTTTAAAAACCACACTCTCTCCCCCCCGGCAAAAAAAAAAAAAAAAACCACAGCAATCCAAATCGGAATAGGTCCTTCCGGGAGAACAAGAAAGGAAACACTCACAAAAACTTGGTAATTGGAAACCCAACCCCAAAAACCCAAACAGCAATCCAAATGGGTACTTCAAGGAAACAAGGAAAAAAACTCTAAAACTGCTTTTACCCAAAAAGAAGAAGAAGAAGAAGAAGAAGAAGAGAATGGCAGCAGAGCAGCAGCAATGCAACCAAGTTTAGTTTTACTCCAAGAATCTGCAACTGCCTTCAATGCTGCTGCAGCATCATCACAACGTCTGGTTGGTTTGTTGGCTTTGTTTAGCTGTTGCAACAACATGACACAAAAAGGGAGTTTTTCAACCCCCCCAAAACATACAATAATATTGAGGAAATTCAATGACCTTGAATCAGACATATCCCCTTTTTCTTTTTTCTTTTTTCTTTTTAAGATTCAATATGCCAATGACCTCTGACAAAACATTTTGGAAACATCTTGGATACAATTCATAGGTATATAAAACCCAAATTTTCTTTTGAAAAATACATGATGCTCATTTCCAATAATTTCAATGTCTATTTCATTTATTGTCACTAATAACTAACACCCAAAGGGGGCAACAATTTATTGTCTACATGTATCTTTTCATAATGTCTAGTATCAATGCAATGCTAGTTTTAATACAATTGAGAATACTCAAATAATTAGGAATGTTAATAGATGTAAAGGTCATACATGCACTTTTCTTCTACAAAATTCATTGTAATCAAAAACAACAAAAATATACAAAGAAATCTATTACTATAAAACTTCATTACTAATGTTAATGAAAACTATTTCCCACTTATTTGATAAACTCTACTAGTTACAATGAGGATTACGTTTTATGATTGAATAAAATCCCCATGTTTTCAAACATCTCATATTAATTTGCAAAAGGGTAATGAACCTTATTTACAACCAATTGTAAATTCGGAGCACTTCCACTTGCAAATTATGTCCTTTGAAATCAAAGAATGAGGATTGATGTTGAGCACCTCTAAATGTATAAGTTGGTGTATAATAAACGGTGCATCAATCCATGGATAGTCATGATATGTATTTGAGTGTGAAATAATTGTATTTTACTTGTTTGTTCATGTATTGTTTCCTGAAAGGTTCATTACGAAGGCTCTAGATTAAAAGTAGATTATCAAAGGATCTAAAAGTTATTGATTTTCAAAACTATAGATTAAATTGGTAGATTTCATAAACATTTTTGTAACATCATTATTACACATATTTTGAAAATGAGTATCAACATCTTAAATGAAATAATTTAGATCATTGTTTCTAATGTTTAGAACAAATGTCACTCACACAAATTGTGAGATTGTAGAGCACATTATATAAATGATATATTGTATATTTGGACATCAATTGACAAGGTTAGAATTACAAATCGATTATAACCATATTGTTGACTTGTGAATGGGTTTAGGGTTAACATATGAATTAATATGTATGAATATATGATCATATGTTGCATTTATACATGAACATATGAATGTTTGTGTATGAATATATGATCACATGAAGTTTTAAAAACTATATGGGTACTAAAGTCATGCTAAATTAGTAAAGCAAATAATTCAAAGTTTTTTAAAGAATTACAAGTCTTAGGAACAAATCTAAAATGAATTCTTCTAGGAAAGATATGTACAATTCCATTATTCAATGTGTTAAAAGATGACAAATGTTTATATATGGATCATAAGGGTCATGATATGTCCAATATTTGAAATATTTTGAATGCCTTTTAATATAATCATCAATATATTTATTTATTGTGCACTCGACATTTGTATCACTTGTTTTAGAAGAGTCATTATTCCAATTTAGATTGAATTAAAATGGTGGTAGTTATGATTTGATATTTTTGATGCCATGTAAATAGTTACACAATACGAAAACTTTATGTTTATGTTTACATGTATGTTGTAAGAAAAAATGTCCATATGCTTGTAACGTTCAATAATTTCAGTTGAAAGAAAATATGTCACACATATACATGCAAAACTGAAATCCAGAAATTGGGACACATTTTAAATAATCAATGACCAAAATGTGTGCAATACTATAATATGCTCAATCCTTATATAAGACTTTTCTTACACACTAATCTCATGTTTCATGTATGTATTTTGAACTACTTTTCAATTGACATATCTAGTTTAGTATTGGGTACATCTTCATTTGCAATTGATTTTCATGGGTATCATATTTAAATATGAAAAATTCATCTAAGCAACCATTTCCTTTTCTTGCTTTTCTTTGACCTTTCCACTAAGAATTGTGAAGCATTATACTAATCAATCTATCTTAATTTGGTGCTTTTGATTCATCAACTCTAAAATGATTGGTCCAAGTATGGGCATTTGAATAGTTTCACTTTATGTGATCCAATTTTCCATGTTTACACATGGGATTATGGAAATAATTAACATTCTATGTTGAATGTGATAAACATTTGTAGAGGCTCAAATAAAGGATGTGGGCAAATATATTTTTAGAACTTTAGCAAGCTAATCTACCATGAAGCTCATAGTTTTAATTAACTTGGGTTTTGTGATGTGCATCTATGTTGCAAGCATTATATACTATTGTATCATATTAAAATAATATGTTTACATCATTGTACATACATAGTCAACAAGACAATCCACAAAAAGATATGAATGTTCAACACCAAAACTACAATGAATTCTAAAAGTAAGATTGCGTAATTGCTTGAACATAATTCTACAACTTGATTTGTATTCCAATGGCACCATAAGAACACACACTTGTTGAAGAGAATCAATATTGAGAAAGATGAAAACATTGCAAAGTTCTATTCAAATTTGAAAATATGAAAAGACCAAGGAGACCAAAGTTTTGCCATTGAATTCCAAAAGGCAAGATACAAACTAGAAAATTGTGGTTGAAAATTGTGTAGAAAATGAAAGGGATGCCATCAAGGTCTGTGGTAGCTAAATTTTACCATGTTCCTTAGCATCAAACCACTTGTCAAATTCCTTTACATTTTTCAAATAAATCCAATGAGGGTGCATTCCTTATAAAATGAGCCAAGGATTCTGTGTACGCACGTCAAATCCTACACCCCCATGACTTTGAAAAATGATTACATGAGTTTTAAGGATTAATTTAATAAAATCACTTTCAAAATGTTTATATACTTATGAATTTCATCATAATGAATTTTGTGCAATTTTGATATGCTTCATTGGTCATAAAGTGTATAGTAAGGAATGGACAATTCAATGTAGACTACGTGTTAAAATTTTGAATGTCCTTTATCTTATGTAAAACCAAACCATTAATTTTGAAAATTTGTGGATGACCATATATTGATGATTATGAGGGCATGGTATCATTAAAAATTTGAATATATGTTTTAATTTAATTATCCATGATAGTTTTTTTTTAGTGTCTAAAAAATGTTTTTGATCATTAAAACAACATAATTTGAAAAAATTCCTCAAAGAAAATAATAATAATAATAAATTATATATATATAAGCAAGGGCAAGGTTGCATTTTCAAGAATATTGAATATGTTATATAAGATTTTTTTTTTGTGTGAATATGTTCTACTCCATTTGGAATGATGTTAAGAAAGGTATGTTTGATAAACTCAATGTATAATGTATCATTAAAGGTTTGAAACACCTATTATTTAAAAAATATTGACATGTCTACTTTTGTTGAAATCTACACATTTGATTTACTTGAACATTTATCGTTAAAAATATATATTTTTGAAAATTCATGGAAACACATGTGAATTAAACTTTTGAAGTTGGCAATATCATCCAAAATAAGGAGGCCATGTTTCAAACTTGAAAAAACATAGTCCTTAGAAAGGACCTGCACCTTGGGGCAATTGGCTCCTTTTATGGTGAATGCACCCATGAATGAAATCTTTTGGAAATAACATGGCATCAATTCACCTGAGGAATTGAAGGCAACAATTATTACAACACATTGTGTGTTTTTTAGCTAGACCCAAAAATAATTTTTGTCTTTTTCAACAACATCTATAACTACTTAGTCATATAAATCATTAAGTAATAACAAAGGGCATCATGTTTTGTGATTGTAGTCAATATGACAACTTGTTGGTTTTGGGATTAAAAATTTCATTATTCTTCAATGTGTAAATCTTTTTTTGTGATGTGGAATTAATTAATAAAAAATACCATTGATTTTTAAAACTAGCAATGATTTAATCTCCCATGATGATGACATGGAATGCCATGTGGCAATTAAATGTTATGACTATAGTTAACATCATGACTCATGACATTAATTTTTATGAAATCTCATTTATTAGTTATTCAAAAGTACTATTGATTTTTGTGATTAATAATAATTTAATCTCCCATGATGATAACATGGCATGCTATGTGGCAATGAATTTTAAGTGAAATAACATTAAACAAAACCTTGACACATGGGTGCAACAACACACAATACATGTGACTATTAGATGAACATTGCAACTATAGGTCATTATTTTTCTAATGGTAGATTCACAAATGGCATCATAAATAAATATTGCAAATAGAAACATAACCTAAGCAACCCCTAGGCCCATAAGTAACTTAAATAATCTTTAAGTAGGTCTCTAGGTAACCTAAGTTATCCTTAAATAACCTACCCTAGGTAACCCTTAAGTACCATATAGGTAGCTTAAATAACCCCTAGGTAAGCGTTTAGGTAAATCCCTATGTAGCCTAAGGAACTTAGGCAACCCCTAAATAAATCCTTTTAGGTAATGCCTATGTAGCTTAAGTAACCTTTAAGCAGGTGATTAAATAGCCTAGGTAGCTTAGGGTAGGTTGAAAATGTCACTTAAATTGGTTTTTTTTTTTAATTATTAAAGTGTGATTACATTTTATGTTACATAAAAATAGTTGGTGTAGTTGTAAGGACTTTACCCTTCAATGTGAAGGTGAAAGGTTCAATTTTTTGTGTTCTTGCACCTTATTTACCCTAATATAAGTTAGGTAGTTTATGTGATTAATCTTCATTAATGTGTTAAACTATGTGTGTAGGATTTTACCTAACCAATGTTTTTAGCCTACACTACAAAAAATCATGGTATATTTGATTGGAAAATGAGACCAAAAATCAATCATTTTGAAATTTGGTCAATTTAACCACTTAATCATACTTGACAAGTTGATTTGAACATGTCCAACTTGACTAGTGGTTTTTTTTACTGACCATCAAATGATTATTTGATTTGTCAAATTGGATAAAAAAAATTGGGTAGCCAAAAAAATTTAATTAAAAAAAATAATTCAATTTTAAAATATAAGAATGTCATTAATAAATAAATAGTAAATACCTATGTACCCCACCCATGACCTAATTACCCACCATGGTTTCCCACCTACCTATCCACAACCCACCTAAGCATTATACATTTACACACATGTACAAGGTAAATATACGAATATACATATTCCACATAATATATGTTGATAAAAGGGGTTGAACATTGGTCTCCTTGACTCCACATCAATGTCTTAGCCATCAAACCACCCCACCACTTTGTAAAACAATATGATACCAAATGCATTTAACATGTTTCCTTGAACTTCCATGAAATTTTTTGTCAATGTGTATACCAACAATTGAACTTCAAATTTTTTCATAAATAGGTAAGTAAGAACTTAACTAGGTATCTAGGTATGCACACATGCCTACCTACCTAAGTTTTTTGATGTAAATACCTATTTATGTAAACTATAAGTAGGTGTGTAGGTAGATAGTAGGTAGGTATATACAAATATATGGGTAGATATGTAGATGTTAAAATACGGTAGGTAGGTAGATTTGTAAATGTTTAGGTAGGTAGGTAGATAATAGGTAGGTGGATAGTAGGTAGGTAGGTAGCCTAATAAGCATAATAAGTAGGTTAACTAACCAAACTAGTATGACTAATTTGACTAAGCATGGCCATTTAGTATGGCCAATTTGATTAGGCCATGGACATCTTAATGGACCATTTTAAAATTTTGTCTTTTTTGACTAGATGTACGATTTAACATTTGGTCAAAATTGTCACTTTAGTCAAAAAACCCAACCAAAAGAACCATGTGTCTTTCATGCCCCATGCCTTTAGTCAAAGTGAACATTCTTTTGATCAATGTGAACATTTTAATCAAGTTGAACCTTTTGAAAAATTGTGATTTATTGTAATGTTAAGTGACTTAGGTTAGGTACAAGTTAGGCCACCTAGCCTAGGTTATTTAATTTACGTGGTCTAACCTACATAAAAACCTTTGAAATGTAATCATATATGTCATGTTTTAGCATATTGAATTGACCCAACATCTACATACTTATCAACCCCTAACATCCAATAAAAATTTAACAAATGAATTTCACACCCAATTCATTATTGGTCATGTGTAACTCATAATTAAACATGTGTAAACAATTTTTTGACACGTGTCCCTTTTACAATAAAGCAATCATTTATAACACTTAGTCAAGTAAAATGACTAGGTTGACATGATATCCACACCATTTTACATTTTAAATGTCATTTATGACATGGAATTTCAATATTATCACAAAATAAAAAAGGTTGGTTGATAATATGTCTGACCTTTACCACTAAATGCCAGATCATTGTCCCTTACCATTAGGTGAATTAAATGATATGAATTTAACAACTCATAAGTTGTTAATCACATATGTCCTTTGCTACTAGTATATAATCACAAAACCCAAAATGTTTTGTAATGAACTTGAAAAGGGTTTCCATCATATTGTGATATTTTACATGTTTAAAGTGCTAGCATTCACAAGTACGTCATTCATACAACCAAACATTGTTCCACCAAATTTCAATAATTTGAAGATTTGCATCCCATCACAAACATGATGTTAATACCAATCATAATATTTCACAATAGATCTATACATATCCATATTTTCTAACCCTTCAAAAAATCATGTTACAAAACTATCTTTTTGCCATTTTTGTTCAAGGTTTCTTGTATTAAACTTTTCCTATGGGGGCAACCTTCTTGAGAAACCTAATGACAATCAACCAAGAAATTGATTTTAAGTATGTGGGCACCATTTGTGGCACAAGTAGCAATGATGTCATCTCTACACCCATCAACCCATTTTCTACTTCTAGCCTTGCCTACAACCATTATCAAGAATAGTAAGTGGGTTTTTAACACATAGCTTGCACATTCAAGATTTCACTCAATTCTAACATCTTCTATTGACTACCCAACACACAAAATTAGAAAATTAATCTATACCTTGAAACCATGTTCATGGTATTATATATTGAAAGCATACAAATAATCGCCATAACAAGGATTGAGTGAGTGAATAATTGCCTAAAGACCAAAATATAAAACTAGAAAAATAATACACTTGTGCAAAAAAAAGTTGGATCAAACTACACACCCAAAACCATTACAATGTAAATTGTTGTTTCATTTAGGGATGGAAATTTTGATTGTTTCATCAACCTTGGCAACTTCTTGATTTTAACCCAAAGAATTGCACTTTCATCTACCTCAATAGGCTCCACAAAACCAAATGCCCCATTTTCCTTATATTTAAACACCATGTACCCATCTATGTCACAACATCTCACATTGTACCAAAACAAACCATTGTTGAATCTATTTCAAGCTACAAAACATGTAAGGAACATCATCCAATACATAAACCAACATTTTCAAATTACATGATAATACACAAACCTAAGGCATTCTTCTCCAATTTATTGTTTTATAACATCATCTAGTTATGGTGAGGTTTAAAGAAATAGTTTTCCAACAATAGATATCACCAAATTAATTCAATAAGATTGTGTTGGCATCATTATGAAAATAATGCAACCTTGGAAAAAAACACAATTTGTCTCCAAAAAGTTATTATCCCAACTTAATTTAGATTGGATAAAAACGGTGTTATTTATGCTTTAGTATTTTTGATGACATGTAGATGGTTACACACCAAGCGAAAAATTTATTTATATTTACACGTATGTTTCTAATAAAAAGTGCTCATATGCTTATAATGGCCAATAATGATAATAAGAATATTTTCAATAGATATGTTGTGAGCATACATATGAAATTGAAAATAGAATTAAGATACATTTTAAATAGTCAATTGCTTGAATAATAGTTGTACAATACTTTTAATTAAGTGACCATTGCATTTCCTTGTTGTTCTTTCATGAGTATTCACATCATGTGCCTAAATTTTAAAAACATAACATAACCCACAAACAACAACCAAAATAAAAATCAAGCATGTGCAAAATAACACCTACCCCTGAGCATTTATGAAGATCTAAATGAGCATAATTCATAAGCATATACCTAGGCTTACAACTTCAAGTATCAAAAGATCAAGTAGAAGATCATCCCAATTATTGATGGATACATAACCAGTGATAAGTGTAAATGGCACAACAAATCCTAACTACAAATCAACTAAATGTTTTAATCTCAACTTCTCCCCTAATCACATGCTTCTATGGATTGATTTTGTTCATACAAGTACATGATATTGTTGGGCATATTGTGTAAATGGATATGTGTGTTCTTATATTATATGACAAATTTTTCATTGTAGATGGATTCAATCATTTTTGTGGCTTGTTTCAACATATATAGTCTGTGATGTAAATAAAAGTTAGTTTTGATTATGAAATAGAATTCAACATATGATGAAACAAACAATAAATTAGTACTTGTATGCCTCACCTTTGAACCATAAATAGACTTCATTGACATAATATGTATGTCCTAATGATGTGATGATATTAAATAATTGTAACTTGTGATGCATGAAAAGTTTGGAAATTATGTGACTATTACAATCATGGTCAATAGATAAAATAACTAATGCAGGGATTTCTTCAAAAGGCTATTTATGGGTTTTGGGAACTACAAGTAAATTGATTTTTTCTAAAAAACACTCACAATTTAATTAGTTAACATATTTTTCAAATAAAAATAAATATTTTTTCCAAAATGATGGATATATGATTTTCCATATGTGGAACTTTGTGAGAATGTAACAAGTAACTCATATGGTGACAATAAGGTGTGATCACAATCAAATGAGCCAATAGTGATGAAGGACTCAAAAACTGCAATCCTTTTTGTGGTGATTTTCACTTTCTCATAAAAAGGACTTTTGGGATGAAATCTTTTGCAATATGTTATTAAAAATGCATATAAATTTTTCAATACATCACATTTTTTGTATTAAATTTTCATGAATAACTAAGAATTTTTAAAAAGTGTACACATTCTACCAAATTATGCGTTTCGTTTTGAAAAATTATCTTAATTTCAAATTGTATGAAAATATGCTAATTATTTAATGATTTATTGTTTCATAAACTACAACTTCTTTTTAGATGTCATGTACATTACACCCTATTTACATGTGGTAAAGGACTTTTGAAATTAAAAATTTATGTTCAATAGATTTTTAATTTTTAAAAATTTACAATTCCACAACTTTGAAATTATGAGTGTTTTTTGAGTGTGGATAATCAATTAACATCATCTCAATTTTTTTCTCATCAAAATTTCTTTATAAAGGGAGGCTTTAGTTTAGTAATTTGCAAAATTGACTACTTTTGATGCAATTGTTGTTCAAGTTCAAAGATCTTTTATTAAAACCAAACCAATTTTTATTTTTTTTGAATTTTTGTTTTGAATTCTTTAACATTCATATTAGTCATTTAGCACTACATTCCATAATTAACATGGCATTAAAGTGGCACCACAAAAATATATCTAACAAAATTACAGTTTTTGTAAAGTTTTGGTGGTCTCCCAATGTGCTTTTTGGCTCGTTTGATTATGATTGCACCCATTACCATAATGATATTAACAATACATGAAAGAATTGCAACATGTTATTAGATGAAAGGCTTAGAAAAATGTAGTCACAAACATTTAATATGAAAATTAAAAGGCCTTATGAGAATAATTGTGAATTTAAAAACTACAAATTAAGTAGACATTGATACTATTGTATATGTATTGTAAGTGAACATGTCTCCTTCAAGTACTATGGTAAGGATTTATGTACATGATATATGATATAAAATTGATATGGACAAGTAGGTAAATATATTGATGACATTTGATATAAATCTAAACATGGTTCCTATCACAAGATGCCAATTTCCCTTTTGGGAGTTAATTACAAGTTTTAGGAAAGATATGTAAAGTGGGTATTTATATGAAACATTTATGCAATTTGGCATAAAGCTACATCAATTGAATATCTATCATGCATGTTTTTGAAATGAACATCTACATTTATGAATAAGATGATAATTGTATTTTTTCATATTCATTATGTATGAACAATGATGTGATCATATATTGAATAATTGTGCCATTTACTCATATGAAAATAATTATAAGAAAGGTATGGATAAATATTCATAAAAAACTACATATGGATGTTAAAGTGATGGTTGATTAGTACACCAATCATTCTAAGCTATTTCATACTAACAAGTTGTTTTGGGAATTATAGGTGAAATGAACTTCCTTAGGAAATGTTTTTGTACCTTCATTGTTGAGGACGTTTTTTTAAATATTTTTTCAAACATGATAAATGTATTTTTAATATGTGAATTATTTGGGTCATTCTTAAATCATATGGTAAATATTTGGGCATGTACTACCAAAGAAAATCATTATATGAACAACAATATTGTTCTACATTGTTATTTCAATGCATATTCAATTACATTTAGTTATTCTAAGATTGAGTATATTTGACATAATTCAATGAAAGTTTCTTGAATTTGATTATCAAGTGTTCTATATTGAATGTCAATAACATTAGTAAAATGTTTGCAACAAGTTTTCCTAATATGTTTGGGTGATACAATGTTGCATTTGTTCAAAATATGAACATCATCACGAAAAAAATTTATTTGGGGACAATAAATAAAATTTGTTTTAACTAATTTGATAATCCCTTGCATGCTTTGCAAATGAAGAAATTTTTGAAACATGATTATTTAATTTTTTATGTGGAACTACTATGGGCATGTTAGTAAATCATACATAAAATGCCATGATATGTCAATTTATTACAAAATATGATCAAACCAAATGTTTAAAACATACGTAACACACTAAAGTTTCCATAAGACAATGCTTTATATTTACCATAAAAGGTATCTTGATTACTACATATATTAATAGTATGAATATTGTTTAAATTGTATCAACAATTTCTTAGGTCATATCACTTACAAAATGGCCACCATTTCTATCATTGGCAAAGAATACTATGAGACATTGTTGTCATAATGTCATATTCTACACATATTGCAATGATTCATTCATGATCAAACAACTATCACAAGGGGTATCTAAATGTATACCCTAAGAAAGTTGGTACAAAGATGAGAGGCATTAGTTTGAAAATTCATCTTTATAATCAAAATGTATGTTCAATGCATTATTTAAGTAATAACCAAGTGTTTGATTTAAAGAGGTAGTTGAAAATCAAAATCAAAAGTTACAAACAACATTGGATATTATTATGAATTCATAATTTCAACAAAATTAAATATTATAACCTTTTTATACATATGCATTTGCAATTGATGAATGCATCACATCTGAAAAAAATTTCAAACTTTAAAAATGTAGTTTTGAAATATACGCGCTAGTGAATGCATCATAAAATTTTCATGTTGTGTTCATGGCACCGTATAGGACTTGAGGCAAATACCATGTTCACCAGATAATATATGTAAATACTTGAATTGATCATCAAATATTTTATGATTCAAAGTTTCACATATACTGTCATGGACACTTTGTAATTGATGTTAAGGACAAAGTCTGTATTCCAAGATTAAACTGAATCCAAAGAACTATATTCCAAGATTAAACTAAATCCAAAGAAAAGCTAAATGTTGTGTACAAAACAAACAAATTCAAATATCACTATGCACATCGCTTACTCTAGGTGCATGTAATTGGACCAAATTGTCCATGAACATTATTGACACAAGTTCCTTACCATCAACAAAAAGAGTTGTGAGCTCTGCACTTTCCATATTTGACATCCACATGGTAATGTGCATAAAGATGTTCTTAGAACTATTGGAAAACCATATTCATTTGTAGCCTATTCATTGTTGTCAAACATATTGCTAGACACATTTAACTATCTCAATATCTTATTTTGTTTGCAACTTGCATTACCTTACTTCAATGTCTCTGTCATTTTCCATTTGAATCTCTTCATATGAAAACAAAAATTGAGTTATTCAAAATACTTGACAACTGGCTTCGATTGTTGTTGGACCAAAGGGTGTTGCAGATGACTATATATCTAAATCCAATTCAAGCTTTGTCAAGTTGCAAGTAGAATGGCACATTTCTCCTTGTCTCTAATCCCATGTTTGTTTCCAAAGACTCTGGTTTTGTCACAAGTCAAAACATTTCCCCTATCAATCTACTTCTTTTTCAATAAGAAAGGTATAAGAGTATTATACTTAGTATGACACATGTTCAAAACCTTTGCCAAAAGCACTAAACAACCCAAAGCTCACAATGCACTTGAAGCAAGAAGAAAGTGATATTCAATATCTTCACAAACAAATACTAGTTGAATATATGAAACAAATAAACCATGTGTAACCATAAATGGAGGCAAAGTATAATCCTAGACATATAATTGGAATTCACTGAGCTTGGAGAGCAAGGACTTGACTAGTACAGATTCAACATCCTTTTTGAAGGTTGTTTGGTGCCCTTCAAGAGCAAGTGGAGTCAGAATTTTCAAATACTTTGTAAAATATACCATGAACATCTTTTTGTCATATGCAGGTTGCTCCTAGTAGCCAAAACAATACCAAGAATTCAATATTTCCCTACTTCACATTACAGTTAGAAAGGAACAAGGAATATTTGAAAACAATTAGAGTGAAAATAAGAACATTTATCAAGTGGAGATCTAAACCTGTAGTCTAAAAGTGTCAACAATGTCAACAACTTTAGCTACTTGGTCATCAACTCCCTCATCTTCTCCACCCTCAACTATGGTTTCAATTAGTATCCACATCAAAAGCACCAAAGCCAAAAATGTGATGGACTTTTGAAAGCCATAAAATTCCTAATTTTTAGAAAGTCCTTATGGAGAATAAATCTTAACAATTTTTGCAACCTTGTCATTTCATTAAGTTCCACAAAATCTATAGGAATTTTGATTGTCTAACTTCAGTTCTTCAAATGTGATGATAAGAGGGTGATGTCAAATTTTAATGTTAAAATTTGGTCAAAATGGACTCCTAATTTTTCCACGAGTGAACCAACGTAACTTACAATCACCCCACTACACCCCCTAGAAACAACTAAAGAGCTATGTGAATATTTTTAGCATTTATTTACTTGGCATTGATCACACTACATTGTACATATGGAAGGCAAGAGATGTAAACCATCTTCACAGTATTGAAGACTTCTACAAATTATAATTTAAATCAAGCCTGAATATAATTAAGAAAAAAATCTTTTTTTTTGTTGGCTGGCCTTTTTGCAAGGGGCCCTTTAGAAGTGTTGGAGTAGTTCTAAAAAAAACTCCCTAAATAGGAAGATATTTCCCTAGCTCCCACCATCACGAATTTGTTATCTCCTAAAGGGTTAGATCCTTGCGTGAATGCCTAATTTCTTAGGCTATTCTTATATAGAGTGCCACGTGGGGACTCAAGTCCCGTGTTTGCAATTGACATCAAGCGCAAGTTTGGCCCTTTCATAGGCTTATTATCCATGTGTATGCCATGATATTCTGCTTGAGACATACAATCTAGAATTACATTAAATTTACGTGTGAAGTTCATTATCCTAATCTTTCTCCTTATGCTTTGTCAAACTGTCATAGTGTATTTTGAAAGGTCCCGTCAATGGTTGTTCTATCTAGTATTGTTGTCATTAGTTTAGGTCTTGTGGTCTTAGTTTTATGTAAGTCATAATTTGTAACAAGTTACCCATGATGTTTTGCAAGTCCAAATAGTTTTCCTCAGCTTTAAAAAGGCTCAAAATTCAAAAGTCTATTAACAACAGCCCCTTTAATTGATTTTTCTTTGTATATTTTTTAACAAATTTCATTTGGGATTTATGGGAGCCTTGGTTAGATGACTTGGTTGAATATGCTTTGCTAAGATATAACAAACGTTTAGGCCCCTTTCCTTTTATTCTTATAATAATTATAGCAAAAAAAATCTATTTTTGTTGCACCTTCTTAGTTTAACCGAGTACTATGGTCCTTCTGCCATCCACCCTTTCTGCATTCTTAGCTTTTCGGTTTCAGTTGTGTTTCCTTTACATCTATAGTCTTTTGTCTTGTTGTTTAGGTCTAACCTTTGCGGGTTAATGGCTTTTTGGTTTTCCTCTAGTTGAATATTTATTCTTTGGTTCGGACTCAATAATTTAATGTGTGAAAGTAGACATTTGCCAACAGTAAGGACAAATTGCAAAATACTCCTACCTGTACCCAACTTGTAGGACTTCAGAGATTGGTTTTGCCACTAAAATTATGGACCATGCTTATCTTCCAAAGGCTAAATAGCAGATTTATATTAGGCGAGAACAAATGTCTAATCAACAACATTGAATGCTCTAGATTAGTGAAGATTCACCACATGTGAAAGTTGAACGAACTCAACAAGGATGTCTCATAAATAGACAAGGTGATGATTATGCTCGTTTTTCCTACCAAAAAGTTTGAAAAATAGGCTTTTGTTTTTGAAACAAGAATAATTTATTTCACCATTGGCTCGAAATAATATCACATAACAAATGTTTTGTATACTCAAGTTACAAAAATGCATAACGAGGTAGTATATTATAGATGGTAATATATTTGTGTTAAAGCAAAACCTAAAATGGCATAACCAAATAATTGTTTAGCCATTGATGGATTTTGTGCAACAAAATGAGATTGGATAGGGGTTATTTTCATGTTGCCCTTCAAAACAATCTAAAGGTACCCATAATATGTTCCTCCCCCCCCACTGGAATCGTACGTGATAGTTACCCATCATACGGCTCCTCTTTTTCCATATCTTACTCAATTTTCCTTTTTTTTCGAAAGTATTTGAGCTACATTTGGGCCGAAAATTGAACTCGAATCATTGTAGATTTTACATTCTTGCGAAGGCTAAACAATATATCTATACTAGGCGAAAACAAATGTCTAATTAACAACATTGAATGCTCTAGACCAGTGAAGATTCACCACATGTGAAAGCTGAGTCAACTAAGCAAGGACATTTCACAAATGAACAAGGTGATGATTATGCTCAACAGAAAGCAAACAAATATTCTTTTACTCCACTACAATAAAGTCGATTGTAGGAAATACTTGAGGTTCTCCCTTGAAATAAAACTCAATAAAAGAGAAAAAGAAGACCAAAAAGACAACCTTGTTTAACATGTTCAAGAGTTAGTACATACTATGAAAATTGTGCTAAGTTGTGAAAGAATCAAAGCCATAGATCTATTCGGGAGAACTATGGTTTAAGATTGAACGTTATGCACACCTTAAAAAAGATTAAAAATTTGCACATTTTTTATGTTCGATAGCTCGACCATGCTATGCTTGCATAGGTAAGAGTCAAAAGAAAAAATGACTTGTGTTTAACTATAAAGTTTATCCATACTATATAAGGCCTAACTTAGACATAGTCTACACTATGCTGCCTTTTTCAACATTTTTAAAAAATGAAGGTGAGATATTACTTTAAACATGCTTTAAACAATGCCATAGTAAAAAACTAAAGATTATATACCAATATATTCGGTGCACTTAGTAGCCATTTACTCCAACCGCATAGGAGTAGTTACCATTGCTTTAGTGGAAACTGCTATAGGTATTGGAAATACATTTAATGTGTGCCTTGCTAGAACACATTTGGATTAACAAAGGTTAACATATTATTGTACGAGCAGTCCTTTAACTTGTACCAGAAATAGATCGCATGGAACCATAGCATGGGGTTTAATCGAATTTTATTGTACGGTTATCATGAGTGCATCAAGGTCGAGCGTTACCCCTTCTAACAAAGGGTGGCTCGGAAGGCTCCAAGGCCCAACTAAAACCTTTGTGCGAACAACCCTTTGGGGGAAACTACAAAAAACATAGAAAAACGTTCACCGACCTAAACAACAAGCAAACACCCAAACGTAAAAACAAGGGATCACCCTAATAGACCCCCCAAAAGGGACTAACACCTAGGTGCAAAAAAGATGATAGGCTGCCTTTCCTTTTGAGAGTTGGATTGCCCGTTGAATTTCTTCAAGAAATTTCCGATGAGACTCACAAAATAGAGTTATTAAAGTTTTCACTCTACCCCATTTCTAGATATGATTGATTGAAAACCCTATAAATTGAAACCCCCACAAGTCATCCTTGTATTTTGCCACATACATGAGTTTGGTCTTCCAAGGCCCATTAAAGCTCTCCTCAACCTACTCATGGCTAAAACACTCAATTTCGAATAAAATAGAAACAATTATATTCTTTATTTACTTTCAACTTCATTGTGCCTACACCTAATGGCTTAAGCTTGTTGTGTTCATTTACTCGTTGACCCATTATGCAAAAGGTATGCCATTAGAGTGGAAACTTTTAAATGTAGTTTAGATTCAAGTTGGTTTAGTGATTATTATTATGGAAAATTATTATATTAAGATGTAAATTTTATAGATTATTTTAGTTCAATACATCTACCTACAGGAAACACGTTTGGTTTTCATCTTGGTAGTTTTATTACTCACCATTTTCCTAAAATGACATTTATTCACATTTTTTTTAAAATCGACTCAGCCAATTAAAACATATAGGCCTTGGGGTAATACAATTTGTCAAGTTGATTATGCATATTGATGATGGTACAAAAATACAACAAAAGGAAGTCAAGATTTGGCGTGAAAAATGCTATGGATATCATGATCAGTTACCATCAACACACAAAATTAATCAATTACTTCAAGTCAGCAGTTGGATGGCCTCCAAACATTCTACTTTTTCAAGCTTAAGTTAGAAAGATGTTTTGGAGAATAATGATAGAAGAACGTTAGAAAAAAGCTATCCATTCTTGGTAGGTCACCTTATTTCTTATTCAAATTTTTGCTTAAATGTTTCAAACAGTCCTTACATGATGCATCTCCACATTCCTATCGCTATAAATGACACCTACTGGCCTAACCCAAACTTCGATATTTTTTTAGCTCAATAAACTTGGATAACCAAATATGGAGTGGCCTTTGAGCTCTTAACCTTGCAATCATATAAAATTTCATAATTATTCATAATGGTCAAGATGTTGAGTATTTGGGCATTGAAGGTTAGGTTTCAATTTATTGAATGCATTCCTTTCAGTTTGGAACTTATATTTCAAAACTGATATAAGAGTGCATGAATAAACTAAAAACTATATTACTCTTTGTATATTTCCTCTATTACCCACAAAAAAGTAATTGTTAAATAGTCCTATAGTCTTATGGGCTAGTTTTTTTCTTTTAGGTTTTCTTGTGTAATTTGTCTTACAGCTAAGGGTTTAGTGTATATATTTTGTATAAGTCTATATTGTAGAGCATGCATCTTGTCCATATCGTTAAAGCGAGGGGCTTGGTAAATCTTAGTTTAAGGTCTAAAAACAACTGCCCCAACCTTAGGCTGAAAAAATTGTTCCCAAGGTATCATTTGGTTATCTATGTAGAACCTACTCATAACTTATTATCTTTTCCAGTTTTTATTGAGATCCTAAGTCTCCAAATTGTCATAATAAAAATGCTATAAGGAAAAATCTGTTTTGGCTAGTTGTGCGCTTTGCTTGGCCTCAAGGCCGCATGCTACAGGAGGGCGTAACTTTAAATATTGAAGAGAAATTTTTAAAAATATTTTTTATTTGTTCCCACTTGCCATGCTATGGTAAAAAGATAAATTATTTGTCATAATTTAGGGTGCAAATGCACTCATCTTTTTTTGTGTTGTGGGGGCCATTGCTCTGCAAAACGTAATAAGACTAGTGTTGCGCCCACATTATTTACATAGTAAATGATGGAAGCTAGCTAGAAACTAGGGGGACAAAAAAAGAAAACGATACGGAGAGTCATTGATGACACATGTTTTCTTTGTTCTTAACAAAGGCCAAAAAAATTACCTGCAAAAATTTTATTTTATTTTTTTATCGTGGCCCACAAAAAGCTACGCTCTACGACCCTACTCGAATTCAACCTCAAATCCAATTCAAACTTGCAGATTATGCAATTACTATGATGAACTTACGAAAAATATATATATTTATTTCTCTAAAGCAGCAAAGAAAACATACAATTTATAAACATAAACTTAATGCCATTTGATAAGTGACTAAAAAGAAGGGGGATGGGTATAGAAAGAAAAAAGTAATAAAAAATAAAGTAATTGCTAATAGTAAGGATTTTTCGTGATCCATGGGTTTATATATCCATTTTTTAGGTGTATCAAAATACTCCATTCAAACCCACAAGACAAGTCAACATCCCAAAACCAAGAAAACCCAAGGAGATGAAACTGCTTGTGATGATCAGCCTCAAGGACCACCAAGTAATATAAAAAGCCATCAACGTAGCCCTATAAAAATAATATACAAACCAACATTTTCAAGGACTCGCATAAGTTTAGATTGAGCAAGTCTTGCCATATGGCACTCGAAACCATAAAGTATGGGTAGAAAAAAACGTCTTGCTTTATTGAGTTTGACATTCAAAAGTGCTACGAAACCTTTAATCAAAAAACGCTCAAAGGCATTATTTCAAAAAATATACAAGATTAACTTTTTTGGATATGTTAACACAGATACGTGAGCATAATAAACGTAGGAAGATCTATATATGAAGATAAGATAACACCTCAAGGAAAAAGTGGACATTGTACTAGAGAGTTTAAGGTTGATTTTTGGCTAGTGTGGCAAGTATATACTTGATATTGAGACCAATATAGCCTAGTAGAAAACTGGTATTACCTCAACTCCCTACTAGGCTATTGATACAAGGCTGGTATTGCCTGAGACCATACCAGTCTCACTAGTTCTTTGATACAAAGACCAATTCTGGTCTATATACTAGGGTTTCAGCCTAGTACCCCACCTAGCACTGGTACAAACTCCAAACCCATTTTTACACCATTTTCAAATCTGTACTTCATCCAAAGTAGAGTGGGTTGAATTTTCGTTGTTCTTGTCAAGCTTTGTGGAGAGCTTTCTATTGCTAGGGTAGAACTGCCTATCACTGATCACTACCTTATCATTAATCACTTCTTTATATTTTCATCATATGTGCCTCATTTTGAGTGATTTAACATGTTATGGGAGTGCTACCTCAAGCTCTAGAAATTATCTTTGAAGTGCAAATGAGAAGGAGTAATGAAAAAATAGCAAGAAGAAAAATAAGCTTTTCAACTCACAAAACATGGTTTTTTCTTTTTTCTTCTCTTTGGACCCCTCCTACTTTCAAAGCTTCTAACTTTCTCATTTTTTGTTCATTTTAAACGATTTAAAGTACTATTGGAGTGCCACCTTCAGTTTTACAAATCATCTTAGAACTCTAATAGCAATAGAGCAACATACAAAGAATTTTTTGAGTGTTTGAGAATTGATTTTGTAGTGTTTGGTGGTTTGTTTTTTTGAGTTCTCAACCCCTTTACTTTGGAGGGCCATAACTTTCTCAATTCTAATCCATTTTTGACAATTTTTAGTGCACCAGATGCAACAATAGGAGGGGTTCAAGTTTTGTTTGGACACCGAAACAACACAGCCCTCCCCTTGGATCCAGCCTGCCCTGAGCATTTAAGTGATCACTCATGGGCTGTTCTACCCTACTATGATTTTCATCAAGGTTTTTTTTTTCCCAAATTCCTCAATTCCTTCCACTGTTGAGTATCCCAAGCATTAAATGGCAACTGCCCTAGGTGAGCTGTAGCATTTTTACAAAAATGCTACTGAGTGGCGACCAAGGAAGTGCCTAAACATATCACTAACCTGATTTCTTTAATTTCGAAAACTTTCTTAAAATCCCCAAGGATCACAAATTTTTCTTGTTTTTTTTTCATTTTCTGAAGAAAAAAATCACCAAGTTATGAAAATTCACCACCAACTTTCATGGGTTCATTGCAAGATTCTTCAACTCAAACAGGCCTCTTCATTTGTGTGTCTCTGACATTGTTCTTCCAAATCAATCAATTGTAAGGCACCATGAAACACTAATTACTCATACTATCAAATCAAATGCCTGCAGGATCATATGCCCTGCAGAAGATCATGCACATGAAGAGGAGGACGAAAGCAGACAATTTTTCAATCTCACCCATGAACTTAATGTCTGAATGAAACACAAATTCCAGGGATTCTTGTTTGTGTGCAAAACCCAGAAAGTGACAATTATGCTTGAAAGCAGACAGCAGGCAATAATGGCCATGCATTGGTAGGGGCAGATAGTTAAAAGCACTTAAAGTAAAACTGCAATGAATAGTGCAGAACACATACCCCTGGTTAGCAAAGCATTTGATCCTGAAACATGAATCCATTGTTGTGGCCCCCTTGTTGTGGCAGCACACAGTTCTCAAAGTGTTTTTTTCAGAAACAAAGCAGAAGAATGTTTTGTGAAATTGCCATGGTATACACACCAATCACAGTGAAGTTCTCCAGATAACTTCGCAAATAAACTGTTGGGGAGTAGCAATATTGTGTTCTACCTAACAGTGTCTGAAACTTACCAATCTTGTAATGGACCCATGGAAAATGCATTCACAATTGGCTATAACACATGCCGCACCAGAGTAGAATGCCAAACATTAACCTACAAGCACACACAGAACAGCAATAATCACACAAACAAATCATTTTTCAAAACCATTGTCCCAACCAACTGCTCCTTCGATACTGTTCTACATGATCAGGCAAGTAACCCATTCTTCTTACAAAAGGTGTGGTGCTTGTTAGTAGTTCGGACATCATAGCCAGCATATTTATTGAGCACCAGAATTCAGATTTGCAGACTTTTACACAGGAACAATTAGAGATGACAATCTCCTCTAAAAACACTCACCTGTGAGAGAAATATGAACTTCTCAACAACAATGTCAACTGCAGTATTTGAATGATCAAGTCCTCCACAATTTTATCCAGACTTCCTAGAATGATACAGATAAGTGCCTAAGAAGCTTGTCAAGAATAGTATACCCATTATTGCCACACTAGAAATTTGTGAAGAATTCCCCTTGACACACTAGAGGTTGGTTGCACATGCGCCATCATTAGTTGAAGGTGCCCAGTCCCAGCCCTGCCACCCATAGGGAAATGGCAATAGGGTCATTTGAGGAGTGCAGGTACTGCACTCATAAATCTACCCATCACTAGATGCTCCATGGCCTCCCCTTCTGTCAAAACCAAATGACTTACAATCTCTTCTAGAGACAAGATCAAGACTCAGAACTGACAAGAAAACTAGAGACTTCAGTACTGTGATCAACCCCATTGGGACTTCAGAAGTCATTTAATGAATCAAGAGAGGAGACACTTAATCCAAGTTGTCAAATTTTCCGATCACTTGAAAACTGTGCTGAAAATGGACCAGACATCAGAATGGTATCTCACACTTTGCCTTGAAAGAAAGTTTGAAAGCATAGGCTGCCAGAACAAAGTGCTGCTAGATAGAGGCAACTAAACAGGTGTACACTGTGCTACAAGAACCTCATGAGCTTACATGTGATGCAGTCACAGAACACCCATGGTAATTAGCTGATAAAACATCGCACAAGCTAATGTACACCCCACAGCCCATAAGCCGTCTATATACACCCATTATACAGTTCTGCTCACCGGTACCGGTGGTAAAATTTTTAACTTTCCAAAGCACATCCTCTGTTACACATACTTTGGTGGTGTAAAATTTAGGCACTTGTGTGCTATCAGGAAAACCACACTTGAAAAACTCAGAAGTTCACACATAAAACATTGCGGCAGTATCATTGAAAGTGGTACTTGAAAGTCACTGTGTAGAAGAGGGGTGTCAAGACCTCTGAACTACTTCAAAGACCAGTTAATGTATATTGATATTGAGGGAAGGTCACAAAACAACATAAAGACCCTGTTTGAGTCACACTTTTGGGTCTTTTCAAACAGGGTGCCCTCCCTCCCCACAAAATGAATCTTCTGTTTTGCCACAAAGAACTAACCCATCAAATTTGCAGATCTCACAGAAAAACTAGACTCACAAAAGAACTAGCCCTAACTGATCAAAATCACAAAGAGAAGCCCTGGAATGATGAAGTCAACTGATATCCAAGTAGAACCAGAAAGGAAAAATACACATCAAAACTGCAGTGAAGAACTAGACTCAGGAATCATCATCTCCAAAGTATTTGAACATAACTTAATGCTGATTACTACCAAGAACAGAAGAACAAGAATCACAGCAATATGCAAGTTTACACACGAAGCCAAGAACCTTCTAGAGTTCACATCTACCATCCCTTGGCTGAAGTTCACTGAAAATGTCATAAGACATAATGTTGATATGATGATAGCCATAAGGTGGTGGCCAACTGGCATCCCAGATATTAGCACAAACCTGCCTCTACTTTGATTTACAAACTTATTTGACCAACGATTCCTGAATGAAGAAAAGATTGAGTTCTCCCTATGAATGCAGGCAAGCACAAATGCCACTTGCCTGTACAAATTCTTGCAATTATGACATAGCCCTATCACATGTCCTTAACACTTACCACAAGAAAATGTGGGGAGAAAGGATAGGTGGCAGCATCCTTTAGTAAAAAAAGAAGGTCTGATGACTCGAACCTAGGTGGAAGGTGGCCCGAGCTTGAGCTCCATATCATCAATACATATGCCACTAGGGGAAATTAACTGTCACCAAATATAGTTGAGAGCACCAGTTGTTGCATAAATTTAGCACGGAGTGCTGCATCTTTTGACTTCTGTTCCCGCTCCTCTGCTGTTAATGAGGCATCCACACTGTCCCAGAAAGGCCAGACAAAAAAAATCATGTGAATCATCAACTCCAGGACACATCCACACAGAATATGTTGTGTGTCTGCTCTAGCACTACATGTTATTTACTACAACTTCCTCAAAATAATTGCTACTTCAGTTAGTTTGAGAGGGTGCAAAGATTATAGTACTGTTGCAGAACTTTGGTTGGTGAGGCCATATCTGAAATGTTGCAGAGAAATCTCCACAAACTTTGAAGGTAACACAACAATTAGTGCAGTCATAACCTTATGGCAGTTGCTGACAAAGTATCAGACCATCACCTTCATCACAAATAGCAGTGACAAGCTGCCAGGATACCCACTGACTTTGTCAGTGTGCAACAGTGGGTGTAGATAACTACATAATAATGGTTTGTAGGCCATATGCAAACTCAAGCACTGTGGCCAGCTTTCATGTTAAAAGAGAGGGTGAAGGAGAGAGAACAGGATAACACACTTCCAGATGCGAAGCTTTCCTCATTGACTTAAAACGATTCCCACCTGGATGTAATTGTGCCTTAACCCCAGTATCAGGCCCCTGAAAAATCACACTGCTGAGTGATCTACTACCTTGAGAACATTGAGAAACTGGCTCCTGTTACATGTTCACATCCATTCTCAACCAACAAAGACTAATATCAGAGCTAGAGCACACCCAAAACCCACAGCAGAGAACAGCACACTGGTGGTTTTCAAGGAGAATCACAGACATAACGTCAGAGAAGCGAGGTATACAATTTCCAGATTTCTGGGGTCTAATGCCATTTGAAGTGGCCTTCCCAAATATTCAAACCCAGATTATAGAAGAGTCTTAAAACAAGAAATGCACAATCTCTTTGTGACTATACTTGCAAGGCTTTTTCCAAGCGTAAGACCCCACATCAAGTTTTAACAGAGGAGGGAGAGCCTCAACCTGGGATTTTGCTGATGGATGGAAGTCAACGGTTTGGAAGGAATATCAACCGTTACACTTGGTTTTGGGGGGTCTTCTGCCTCAGAAATGGGGAGGCTATAACCAAGGTTGGAGAGGAGGGGATCTGCAGCATTGGTGCTGAGAGAGCCCATATAAGATGTGCTACCCCCTAAGAGAGCCTGGAGATGTGCATCCCGAAGTTCTTTTCCCAAAAGTGACAGAGTAGCACTTGATGGTGTGCCTCCCCTTTGAAATCTTCTCCGGCGCTGCATGTAAGTAGCCGTCAAGGCCACACATCATATATTGATGAAAATCAACACTTTATCTTCCTCTCTTTCTGCCAGATTCTCATAGCTGGGCATCTCAAGCTGGACTTGAATTGAAAATGAAATCTAATTGCAATCAAAAAGGATATCTTTAAAAGATTGGCATGCTGGAGTGTGACATGGCCCAACATGTCCTTTCCTATCCTTGCTGCACAAACTGGGCATATCTGTAAAAAGATCCAAACAAATAATAACCAATTAGCTCCATCATGCAGTGCACTGGATGACTATCACTATATGATTCTTCAGGAGAGCATATAGAGCCCGCATGAAGCCTTTGTCCCAAAGTAAAGGACACCACAGCAAAGACTACCGTATGCATGCAGCTTTTTGAACCTCTGATTCTAATTGGCACTCCCTACCAATTTGACAATCATGTTGCAATCTCAAGTCCTCTAGGTAAATAATGATTCCCCACAGTCAGGTACCAGCCTTGTTTGAGACAGCATCTTGCCTCCACAAATGCTGCAAAGAATCTTGGAAACAAATGAGCAAGATCCTTCAGAAGAATTCTCCTCAAGAATGATTGGAAAAGAGGATGTTTGTGTAGTTTTCAGCTACAACTTTATCATCTTAAAGAAATCCACGTACTTGCAGGCATTTATCTGCTTTTAATTCACTAAAGGAGTTCATAATGCAGGGTTCCAGACCAGGAAAAACCAGGGATGTAAAGAGCTATCCATAAAGAGATAAAAATTACAATTGATGAATGGGAATAACTTACAGCAGGTTTAAACTCAAAGCAGTGTTCATCCTCAAGGTGAGAGCACAGTGATGTGAGGTCAAAGTCTTCATAGCAGTATGGGCATGAGAAGTCAGACCGCACATCCTCATCACCATCCACATCATCAAGGTTAATGTGTTGATCTGCAAATCAACACCAGTTTTAAGGTTAAAAACATGTTAACTTGAAACACAGTATCAACACTAATTCCCCAAAAATAATGAATTGGACACATTCATCTGTGGCATCACCATATCACTATGTTGTTCCAACAAATTTGTGCATGACAGAGATTTATAAGAGAAAAATTGCACTCAAAAACATCACTAGCTGTTTAGCATGACCATAACACTTGGGAGCTTGATAACACTGGATTCCAAACAATTCAAGCTGCTTAGAACTTATTCTGTAAAACATACTGAGGATCCAAGCAGACTGGCTCGTCATGCAGAGAGGGCTTGAGATGAGGTAGTGTAGATTACAAAAAACAACCCCAACTTTCACATGGAATTTTCATCACCAAGAAAGCAAAAGAACTCAATTGTGCAAATCTTGCATTGGACATACAGAAGCATATATATGGTGCCAACCAAATCGACTGCAATCCTGAACTTTCAAATTTTTCCTTCAACACAAAGAATTTTACTCTGTGCAAGTGCTCAAAGAACTGTGGCTTGGGGGTAAATTCAAGTGTCCTGAGTCCTGACAGGTACTGAGTCCATGGTACAGACAAGAGCCTAAACTCCACAGTTCCATTTCATGGCATTCTTGTCATGCCTAGAATGTGGTTGAGAATGACCCTAGCAACCTGTGAACAACAGCTCACAAATTACAAAATGGATCAAACCAACAGCTCCTATATCAAAAAGATAAGTACTTGCCACCGCACCATCTATCCACACAGCTAAATTGTTGTATCCACAGAGGTTAGGGTTTCATCAGGAACACTTGCATAATAATACGTCACCATTATTGCAGTGGCCATAACTCCTCCCAAAACAACACAATTCCCTATCTATAACCACACACACCTCCAGATGCCAAGAGATTACTGGGAACTAGAAAAAAATGAAAATAGAAAAGAAAAAAAGGGGGCCAAGAGCAACCCTGGATTTGCAGTGTTCAAGTAAGTATAATGGAAGAGGTAGTTGTGAAATGAAATGGCGCTGCTAGTTGACGACGGTGCTCATCATCATCATCATCATCATCCACCAACACAAGGTTCTGTCTCGGCCCGGGAAGGGGGGGCTAATAAAAATTTCTCGTCCTCGCCTTTGAAACCCTAGCGCACATCATCATCTTTTTCTTTGTCTGCGCCATGGTCATTCTACTAGTTGCTCAAAAAGAAAGTAAACCAGGTCATGCAATCCCACAATAATAATTCAAGGAAAAAAAACAATTCCAGAATCCATGTTGCCCGCTCGCTCGCTCGCTCGCCACTTACTTCCATAGTGATCACTCCTAGATATATATCCGCAAGGACTCATTCATTTTCTCTCTCCGCCATACATAGTATACAACAAAAAGAAGAAAAAATCACACTAAGAAACAGACATCAGACATCATCGAGACACTCTCTCTGTCTCTCTCAGTCTCTCTGTCTCTCTCTCTGCATAATAAGACCAGCATAATACCTTCCATAATTCCACAAAAACACCGCCTATCTTTTCTTTCAACCTAACTTATAAGCATATCTTCTTCTTCTTCTTCGTCAGCCAGAACCAAAACTTACATAACAAAAAAACACACCGAATCACACACCTAAATGCGCGGAGTGTGAAGAAGGCTGATGATGAAGATTGTGATGAGGCTTCGAATTGGACATATGCGCCGCCCAAATCTCTCCTCCATCCATGATGATGCACCCGACTTCTTCCTACTCCTCCTCACTTGCCGCCTCCTCCTCCAGCAAGCTCTCTTTGCTTTCTTGTCGCAGCAGATTCTCCAAGCGTTCTTCTTCGTCGTCGTCATCTGCTACGTCTACATCTTCGACGTCTAGGTGTTCGTCGTGTACTTCATCGTCTTCTTCGTCTACTTCATCGTCTTCGTCGTCTACGTCTTCGTCTTCGTTTTCCTCGTCTACGTTTTCGTCCTCTTCCTATACGTCTTCGTCTTCATCATCTGCGTCTACGTCTTCTTCTTCGTTGTCCACGTCTTCGGCTCCGTCGGCTTCCTCTTCGTCTTCAAATGTGCATTCCCAGCAACGAGCAGCTTTCCAGGCAACAGATAATAAAATGGATGAATGAATTTTATCCCATTTTCTGCCATCTTGTGTCATAGGTAAGTAGAGTATCGACCAGGGGCCCTATTGTTTGGGAACGTGGATGAAATCTGTCCAGTGTGCGTACGGTCCAGCTTTTTTTCTTTTTTTTTCTACAGGTGAGTTTTCGCCGAAATGCAGGCAAAATGAAATTTGAAAATTTGAAAAATGAAGTAATTTTTTTATGCCAGAGTTCTCAATTTTTCAGACGTGAGAAAACAATGTAGGAAAAATTGCCAGATTGCTATATTCGATTCCAGCAAGTAGCCATAAATATAGAAAGATGAATAAAATCCTGTGCTTCATATGTGGTTTATAGCCAGATTTGGCTAAATCTCCATATGGATGATCACCACTTCTTTTGAAACATATTCTCTTATGGATGATTGCCACTTAGGGATACACATAATATGATGGATGAAATTTCTTATGTTATTTTGGCTTGTGTCATAAATCTCTGGGCTCTATAGTGAACATGTAACAGAACCAGCTGTCATGGATTACGTGTTCTTCCACTAGGCAGATTCTGTAGCAGAATGATCTTTGTTGGTGGATTATTTTCAGGTAATGGTCTGAGCTGGCAGATTATTCACTTGGAACTGGTCCACTTCTGTGGTTCTGGGCCTATGTTTCTTCTTCCTAGGGTGGACCAGTAGGGCCCTTTTCCATAATACAATTTTCTTTTGCCAATGATTATGGGCACATTTTTGCAGGAATCGTTTTAAACATTAAAAGGAAACTAGTGTGGCCTGTGCCATTGGCCCAAGTGTGAACAAGACTATATAACTACTTCAAGTGTGAACAAGATCGTTGAAGATAAAAAGCCCAATAATGGAATGAAAAAAAAAAAAAAAAAAACTAACATTCA
>Ga0116231_10001559_pt1 | contig 47037 bp, 34 predicted proteins | sample S1TSphgellanicum_2_FD_89695 | JGI IMG/M metagenome (GOLD analysis project Ga0116231, IMG submission 89695) | Host-associated microbial communities from peat moss isolated from Minnesota, USA - S1T2_Fd - Sphagnum magellanicum MG | ecosystem: Host-associated > Plants > Peat moss > Unclassified...
ACTTGGTAAACCAAACAATGTGGGGCAAAAAAATCAAATCTACTTGCATGGGAGTGACAAAAATATAGGTATAATGCTGGAGGGCCATAACCATGTTTGGAAAAATGTGAGCCTCTCAACTCTTAACCTTCAGCCTCGGTGTTCAACTTGTGCTAAACATGCAAACTTCCCCAAACTCTTAACAGTTGCTGCCTTCCATTCTTAACAACCTAGTGCAGCAAATCATCATCACAAACAGTGAACAACTTGGTGCAAAATGCCAAGGTACTTGCAAAATAGACGGATACCTGATTGGATTTCAAGGCTCATATCCTTTGGTTATCTTTGTACCCATTTGCTCCAAACCTGACCAAGAATCCAAATCCAGAGTTGGATGTGCCCCTTTGGGTTCTACAACATTATTGTAAGGTTGTAAGGTTTCACCCACTGCCACAAAGACAATATATGAAATCACCAAACACCCATGTGAGACAAGATGTGATGATTTCCTCAAGAGTGCATGTGCAGCACATCAGATGCAGGATTCAAGAATATTGTTTAGGGAATAATCCTCTTGTCCCAAAGGCATGCAGCACAACAAAAGGAGGAGTCCCGAAACTGTCCCGAGTTGGAGTCCCGGGACTTTGGGAGCTCATATCTCCCAGTTCCGACCTCTGATTAGAGTGAATTCTAAACCAAAGTTGTAGCTCTCTTTGAGAGCTTTCCAAGCTATGTCGCACTCCTTCAGTAGACGTCGGGAAGAGGTCGATTCCTGACTTTTAATGGTCGGGAGTCAAACTGGCAATTTGACTTCCGACCCTTCTTTTGCCCATAACTTGGGCTGAAGATGTCCAAATGGCACATGCGAGGCCATTTTGGGCATCTACACTTCAAGACCTTTCCATTGATATAAAGAACACCTCAATGCGAGGTGTTTTGGACCTTGAACTCGAGCTCTGAGTTTTCGAAAGTCCCAGAGGACTCCAACTTCCCACTTTTGGGGGTGTGAGTTTCATCCTCACACTTATCCCAAAGTGGGGTTGCGACAACAAGTCTTCTAATTCAAATATTTGCACTCATTTCTCAATGTTGAGTTTCATAGGCAAAAATTAATTGGATGGATATGTTATCAATGGTAGGTTAATCTATGGGGATTTTGCAAATGCATATCAATAAATGGAGAGTGCCCAAAAACCTAAGATGGCTTCCTTTTTATTTTTTAAATGTAGTGTTTTGATAATTCCTTGTTTTTTTCTTTTTGGGAATAACTTGACAATCATAGAAATTGACATGGTTTGTGTGCGTCATTTTTTGATTCAAACCATTGAGACTTCTTTTACCTTGATTCTCAATTTGTATGTTGATTTCACAATAGCAACATGATAGTCAGTCCATTGGATATCATTTTCCTCCTTTGAAGTGTAACAAGTTTACACCCTTTTATTGGGTGTTGCAAATATGTTGGTGCACTTAGTTTTTGTGTTGAGCACCTTGGTGGCCAAGAGGATCACCTAAAAGGCTAATGTTTGTTCTTTATGTTATGTCTATCTTCTAGGCAGTTCTCAATTCATACAAGCTGTCAACTTGTAGTGGTAAAAGGCCTTCATTTTTTTTCATGCTAATAGTTGTTTTGTGAACTTGCTGTTGGAGCTAGTTCTTAGCTCAAACACAATTGTGGTCTATATATTCACTGGTGGCATGCATATTTGGTGTTAATATGCCTCATATGTGGAATCAAAAACATTCTTACACTTTTTATTGGGTAAGTTGGAGATTCTCCTTTTTCATTAGTGTTTACTACAAGACTTGACTGGCAAAGAAGATATAGTAGCATTTCTAATTTTTCAGTAATTTGAAATTCTTGAATGTTTCAGGTTCTTTTTTTAGCCTTCCTAAGGTATTCACTTTGGTGGCTTGTGAGCGCACCTGTTGTATTATCTTCAATTGTTGTTGCAATGGTGATTGTCGTGCAATTAATATGAAATTTATGGATTTAATTCAATCCCCCCTTGTAAGAAAATTTTCATACAAGGGTGAATTCTACCCATGATAAGTAATATAAGTGCAATAGATTCATGATTAAGTTTCCTTGATTTTTCTCTAGCTTTATTTGTCCCCCATTGTAACAAGCAATGCGCCACACTATTTTTACAACCATAATTCATAAGTAACGTAACTAAGACTATATTAGAGGACAAAAATCAAGGTTTTGCATTGGTCTAAATGCCTAAAGTTGTGGGCAACGTGACTATTGCTAACCCATGGAACTTGAACCTCCATCCATTCATTCTCTTCATCAAAGAAATTCAAGAACTACAAGGGAACTTGTAAAGTGGAGATAAAATTGCCTAAAGAACTTATATAAATACCGAAGCAATGAACTTTGAAAAAGGATAGAGCTCCATTTGTTGGAGCCTATACCAGAAGTACAATACTATTAAATAACACATTATAATGCTGAAGGAACAAAACTAGCAAGACCTGGACTATCGTTGATTCTAATGTCCAGCACTTTACTTGTAATTAACATTGATTAGAGTATCCTCAATGTTGAATTTTGCAACAACACCCCAATGTGCTTTCACCAATGGTGCAAATCTAGACGCTGGCTATCCTTAGTACAACAAATATCAATCCTTAAAATCAACCATAGAAGTATGGTGCAATTTAATCCCCCAAATGTTGAATCAATTATGCATTCCAATCCAAGACAAAGGCATACTAAATATATAGTTCATTAATGTTCCATCTAGCTTTCTACCTACCTACCTTCTTCCCATCACATAGATTTAAAAGATTTATGTGGTCAATGATGTTGCATCCAATTCCAAATCTACAAAGATTAACTTCCATTAAAAATTAAAAAATTAGTTCAAAACAAATTGTAGCACCTAAACAATAGTTGAGGTATCAATCACCAAAAACAAGTCATAGTCCTCCATAGCATTGTGTGCACACTCCATTATTTCTTCCTTAATACATTCTCCAAACCATACAACATGTGGTTGAAGCAATCCATTGCATAGTTTGTAACGAAGCAATTGCATTGATAGAATATTTGTTTCTTTTGCCATGGGCATTGGTGCTCCCTATGCTCCACGGGGAAAAATGTCCCAATTCAACCCACCCAATTCATTCCATTTGGGCTATAAGGAATAATGCAAGCATAAGGAAGTGACAAAAAAGACATTGAAACTTTATGTAATTTATTGCTCTGGTAGATAACAACTTCTTGACCAACAACCCACCCTTTATTGTAGCTTTTCTTTGATGCTTTAAAAACCAAAGTAGATGCATGAAACATGAGCCCTAAAAATTAATGACATTTAAACTTTAATTGACATCTAAACATTGAACCTGGATTCTTCCTTCCAAATGAGAGAATCCCATTTGTCTTATAGAAAATAGAACCAAACCACTTCATAAACCTCAAAGAAAGTGGTAAAACACATCTCAGGATATCCACGACAATACAAAGAACAGATCAACTTGTAATTAGTTGATTGCAAAGAATGCATGACAAAAAAGATACTTTTGCTTACAAGATAAAGCTTACAATCTTGTGTAGAAAAGTCGATTGCTATGTGATTATTGTAAACCCTATGTGCATGTATACTTGCAAGTAAATTCTATGACAAAACTTTGAAGTAATAATAAACATGGATTATAAGCAAAAAACAATCATATTTCTTTGTTGTGCAACCATAACCAAGATCTCTATAAGGTTACAATTGCGCAACCTACCTTTCTTTGATTTCAAGATGTCGTCGTAATAATATTACAACTTATAGGAACCCCAATTCGATCTGCAATGGGTCGTATTGATGGAAAAAAATGCAAAGACAAACCATGCAATTTGTAGCAATAGATTGGTTCAAGTTTGACAAATGTGAAGATCACCCTACAAGCCACACCTCAAACCTTATTCAATAGTTATTTGTAAACCATGTACAATTTCAATCATCTTTACATGGGTCATCACAACAACATTTCCTTCACACCAATACATGTTATTTTGAGGTGAAAACACTCTATAATTGAATTGATGTTTACATATCTCACTTGCACTTAGGTTCTTAACATCATCATGAGTTTGCTGGTATTGAGTGTAAAAATTTGTTCTAAAAATGCAGAGGATGGATGGCAAACTGGAGGACCCATTTTTCTTCACTATTAACCTACAACTGAGCCTTGCGACTATGTTTTTAGATTGAAGAAAATAATAAATATGTCTTCCATGTAGAAAAAAAAGTCCATTTGTTTATTATATAATTTGAAGGTCACGTGTACATGGAGAGATATGATAGGATCATAGCAACAATATGACAGTAGCTTTCGGCCACCTACATACTAGATACTTCAACTTCAAAGGGAAAATAAGATTGTGTGTCGGGGACCCAAATGGTGAAACTCTGTCATATTTGCATGCCTTCCATTTGTACCATTTCTTTTTGGTTACACTAAACCGTATCCCCACTCCTTTCCCCATATATTTTTTTGAGATTAAAGGTGGACACTTCGTGAATGCTAATTGACTCATACAAACCATGATCGAGATTAATCAAAAGGTATGTAAGGCCACAAAGCTCTTCAAGAGTTGTTGACCCACACCTTAAAAAAAAATCAAAAGCTTATTACAAAAGGAAGGTCATGATGGAACCCTAATTTTTTTTATAAACAACAATGTTAGTTTTGAAAAATTCAAGAAGATGGTTGCATGGTGATATGTTTTTTTTAGATTGAAGGTGATCACTTCATGAACACCAATTGACTCATACAAACCATGATTGGGATCGATCAAAAGGTCTATAAGGCCATAAAGTTTTTTCAAGAGTTGTCAACCCACACCCTAAAAAGAACATCAAAAGAAAACTATAGAAGGAAGATCACAACGGGACCCTATTTTTTTTATAAAGAAAAATGTTAGTTTTGAAATTTTCAAAAAGACGGCTACATGGTGATATGTTTTTTTTAGATTGAAGGTGGGCTCATGAACGCCAATTGACTTGTATAGGCCATGATCGAGATCAATTGAAAGGTCTATAAGGCCATAAAGCTCTTCAAAAGTTGTCGACCCACACCCTAAAAAAAAATTCAAAAGATTATTACAAAAGGAAGATCACTTGGAACCCTAATTTTTTTATAAACAATAATGTTAATTGTGAACAAAGAGACATTTTCCAACCTTGGATAACATATTTTTATTTTCACATTAAGCAATGACGAAAAAAAGAAACTTAAACTAACCATATCAAGCAAGAAGAAAAGGAGGATTCATGGATGGGCGGAAAACCATAGGTACAAACCATGTCAACTATGAGTTGACAAGCACAGACAAGAACTGCAAGTGCAAGTCTACCCTTAACATTAATATTATTAACCGTTGGGAAAATGGCATCATCACCAAAACCCAATGGGCATAACATGAAAATGGAAGGGAATATCTCCAAGGTGCTAAACAAAAATGGCACTTTCACAACTTTCAAAGGGAAGTATATGGCTCTCAATACAAACTTCAATTATCTTCCCATTGGAGGCTACAAATATGTCACCAGGTTCATGCCTCCACCACTTATCATGTTTTCGGAATCTACAACAATGAAATGGACCTGTCATGGACATATTGATCAATAGATGATAATTAGGAATAATCATGGTGATCCATTGCCATTACAACTCCCAACACATATACAATCGCATGCAATTTGGACAGAATTAGAAAACATTGATCAAGTGGGAGGATTCGAGGTTCATATGTAACATCTAGACATCGATCCATCTTTACCTACGTGGCCAAGATTTCGTCTATTATCATTGTTGTGAGCTAGAAATGTAAGACACCTTTTCTTTCTCATGATCCATGTATCACAAGATTAACATCACTATAGGTCAAAATATAAATGCCATGGGCATCACTATGTTGCTGATTTTGCATATTACATAATAGTTAAATGACATGTTAAGTAAGAGGATTGGATAAGCAAGCAAATTGACCTTCCTCGCCTGCTTCTATTAACCAATACAAGCTTTTGCATAAGCCGATAGCTACACCATCCCCACCCCCATTTACCTTAAGCTAATTGTTCATCTCATAGATGTAAAATCCAAAAATGATCTACAAAAGCACATGTTTTGTTATGAACACCTCAACAAAGAAATGTAGTAAATAATATTCTTTTCGATTCGATGCTAACATGTCGCAATAGAACAATCCCATTTGACAATGGTCTTGAGTTTCCACTTCTCCACACATACCAAAATTTCAAGGCAACAAAGCAAACAAAGAACTAAAATAGAAGAAGGTTGAAAAGAATCAAGGGACCACACATTTATGCCATAAATAGAGTAGCAGAACCCTTACCAACCTTCACCTACACAACTTCAATGCCACCGCCTTGGGTGCATTTGGTAAAGCCTTCAATCTCATCACCTATGAAATGAATGTTTGGAGAGAAACTCTCAGTGATGTGATTGAGGGACTAGACTATACAAGAAGCCACCAAAACTATTTTGGAATGGATCTAGAAGCTACTATTCTCGGAACATGCCCATAGTTTTAGACTAGATGTCCATTCAACATTGGGATACATAAAGAAAACCTCAAAAGGGGCATCTTGGTTTCTATAGTTCATCATTTAGAAATCAAATGACACAACTTTACTTCAAAGACAATTCATGAAAGTTCTATTAGAAAGGATAGAGGACAAATACTTCATGGATATTTTGAAGCAAATGTTCAAAGTAGGAATTGTATGTATGGACATTTTTCAGACAAGGAGATTCTTTGAGGAAGCCTTCTATTGTTGATTTTGGGGAACATTAACCTCATTGAACTAGATGAGGAGGCAATTCAAATAATGAGGAGTTTGAAGGCTCACAAGGGATCAGAAAGGGTTTTGTAGATAGAAAAGATAGGGGTGGTGATTAGAGAGATGGCAATATGTACACCCAAAAGTTTTTGTTTTCAAACCAACCATGGGTTGGTATTAGACCATGGGCCAACAACATCGATGGCAACAAAGGGACATTCATGGGAGTTTGGGTGGAAAGTTTGTCATGGACTTTCTAAACATTAGATGGTTATCAAAGTGATTATATTTTTTATAGAAAGAATGCAATAATAAATGAGTAAGAAGAAAAAAACGACTTTCAAAAAATAAAAATAACTTGGAAAAAAACTTGCATATCAAAAACAATAATTGTAATATACATGCAATAAAAGAAATAAATAAATAAATATAAAAATCAACAAAAACAAAAAATCAAAGAAAAAGATATAAGTGTCCTAGGAGGGATAAATCTATTTTATGCTAGAAAATGTGCTACAATGAAGGAAAGTGATGTGCCATTATTGGATAATCACACAATAAATGAGCAAAAAATTAAAAATGATGCAAATGAGAAATTGAATAATAAAGTTGATGAAGCAAAAAACAACACAAAAAAAATTGATGCAGGAGGCCAAATGGAGTTGAAACTAAAAAAATGACTTATGGCAGAGCACTAGATAGAGGAAGCCAAATGCAAGTGCCCTGTGCAGTTATTGAGTAACACTCTACACCATCACACACAATAAATGTCCATCATTTGTGCATCCATATGCATTTTTTAACCTAACGTGGTTGAGACCTTAGTAAACAAAGCAATGTTTATCTAAAGAATGATGCTGACCAAAAACCATCACGTGCTGATTGACACCCCTTGATTGGTTTTAAGGAACCCTCGAGCTTAGAAATTGTATGGATTTTCATATTGAAGGTTTCTGATACTTCAAGTAGAAGAAGTAAATTCTTCATTGTCAAGAAATTTGGCTTTAATAAACTCCAATTCCATGCCACAGATTCAGCCAATGGTAGGCAATCCAAAGAACACCAAGTTTGCAACAATTAAAAAACCAACAAGCATAACCTTGTTGCAAATAATTTGAAATGTTATTACTACATGGATTCATCCAACTTATCTTCATTAGGAATAACATTGGTGTCAAGAAAATATCAATGTGCATTTTCTGAAAGTGACATAATATAGCCTAAATTCTAGATGAAATAAACAAAGTGCTAGTATGGTACTTAAAAAAAGCAGGAAGAATGGTGATTCCCGCGTGGCCACCTAGAACAAGGATATTTTCCTTTGCATAATCCCCCAATAGATATTTGTTGAAACTTGAAACCCATGTCAAACTTAATTACTAAGATAATTTTGTTGTTTAGTAGTATACAACACGAAGATAGTAAACCAACTAAGTTGGATATACAAACTACAAACTTGTCCACAATGATTTGCCTAATCATCTAAATTTAACTCATTTTGGCTCCATTGATTGTTGTACATATAAAAACATTGACACACCCCCAAACTCCTCATAAGACTCAAATGCGAGTCTAAAGGTGAAAACAACGAAAGGAGTGGGGATACGACCCCTACTTGCAGCATTTTAAGGGTAGAAGGGCATGTTGGAGCTATGGGATGGGGACTAAGACGCATGGCAAGTGAATCAATTATTCACGCGGACCTGCACAAATTAAACAAGAAGTTGGTTAATGCATAATTGAAGCATTTTTGTTGCATGGATGAAGCATGGGCACACACGAACTCACAAGACTCACCATGGTCTGGACTTATAGAAAGACACCACCTTCCCCCTTATAGTATTCTTTGTGAATAGCCACAGGGTGTCATAACCCTAGCTTTGGGCCCACGACCAAGGCAAAAGGGTTGCAAGGTTGCGGGCCAATAGGGAGGCTCAAGTATAAGAAAAGACATCACAAAGGTGCGGGCCAAGAAGAAGCCCGAAAATCACATCACATACTCCCGAAAGTGTAAGAAAATGTGAGGGAGTATGAGGGATTAAACCTTCACACTCCCAAGGCAACTCCCACTTTGGGAATGGAGTCCCAGTGGACTCCTAAAACTTTAGAGAGCAATTTCTAGGGTCAAAACTCAATGCCTTGTGATGTTATTTATATCATTAAAAATCTCTTGGAGCTTAGATGTCTAAAATGGGCTCACATTACTCATTTGAACATATGTAACACAAGTTATGGCCAAAAGAAAGGCCGGGAGTCAAATTGCCAATTTGACTCTCGACCAGAAAAAGTTAGGAATCAACCCGATTTACTTCGCTGCAGGGGGCGTGCGACATACCATTGGAAAGCTCTCGATAAAAGCTACAACTTTGCTCTAGACCACATCTTGATCCGAGGTCTGCTCGCAAAATTATGGGGCTCCAAAGTTGCGGGAGTCCCATTAGGCCCGATTTTGGGACTCCCACTCGGGAATCCCGAGAGAGAAAAACCATTTGGATGTGGGCTCCGAGGCCAACCACAAAGTATATTATAAGGGGGAAGGTGGTGACTTCCCCCAAGTTCGGGCCGTGGTGAGTCTAGTGTGTCCGTGTTACTCGTGGCTCGTCCTAGCACCAAAGGTGTTTTAACTATGTAGTAACCACTTTGTGTGGGTTGTGTGCAGGCCCGTGTGAGTGAGTGAAGCTTATCAACTCTTCGTAGTCCCATCGCGGAGCTCCAACATGCCCCTCTACCCCTCAAAGTGTTGTAAGCTAGGGAGCGTGCCCCGATTCCTCTCTCTTTCGTTGTCTTTTACTTGGACTCACATTCGAGTCTTTCCAGGAGTTGGGAGTGCATCACAGGGGCTACACCTAAATGTCATTTTGTCCAGGGACCCCCAAGTTGAGAGTCCTAAAATTCTTGAAATTGGGACTTTTGACACTTTGGAGGGCCATAACTTCTTGTGCAAACCTTTAATTGAAGTGAGGTTTAAAGCAAAGTTGTAACCTTTGTCAAGCGCCTTCCAAAGATATGTGGTGACGCACTCCCAAGTCCCTAGTTAGCCCCAAGTTGGTGCTAAGTTACTCAAGTTACGGAATTGTGGGGGACTCGGGGCACGCTCCTAACTTTCAGCACTAAAAGGGGTAGAGGGGCATGCTAAAGTTTCGGGATGGGACTAGGAAGAAATGAAAAGCTATTCACTTACTCGAACCTGCATCAAACCCACCAACAAGTTGGTTAGTTCACATTCTGGAACACCCTTGGTGTTAGGACAAGCCATGGGCAACTCTGGACTCACTTGACTCACCACGGCCCAGACTTGGGGGAAGCCACCACCTTCCCCCATATAGTATAATCTCTGCCTTTCCGTGGCACCCACATCCGAATGGCTTTTTGTCCTAAGACTCCCAAGGAGGAGTCCCGAAACTGTCCCGGTTTGGATTTCGGGGACTTTGAACGATCATAACTCTTTGCTAAAAAATCCGATTAGGATGAAGTCCAAAGTAAAGTTATAGCTCTCCTTGAGAGCTTTCCAACAATGTGTTGCACTCCACCTGCACGCACCGGGGTCGGGTCAATTCCCGACTTTTAGTGGTTAGGAGTCAAACCGCTAGTTTGACTCTTGGCCCTTCTTTTTGCCATAACTTGTGCTACAGATGTCCAAATGGTTAATGCTAGTCCATTTTCGACATTTACACTTCAATAGCTTTCCAATGATATAAGGAACACCCCAATGCGAGGTGTTTTGACCTTTGTAATCGACCTCTGAAATTTTAGGAATCCTAGAGGACTCCCAAGTTCCAATTTCGGGAGTTTGAGTTTCATCCTCACACTTCCCTCAAAGTAGGGTTGCGACATGTGGCATGCCACCTTCACATAAATAAATCAGGGTGATTCTCAACTTTTAATGGTCGAAAGTCAAATTGCCAATTTGATTCCTAGCCCTTTTTTTGACCATATCTTGTTTTATAAATATTCAAATGGGTCATGCGAGCCCATTATAGACATTTACGTCTTAAGAGCTTTTCAATGATATAAGTAAAATTTCAATCCAATAAGTTTTGGCTTCTAAATTTTCTTTTTAAATATTCAGGAGTCCATCAAAATTCCAACTCCCAAAATAGGAACCCACTTGGGAATGTGTGAGCTCATTCCCAAGCACTTTCTTACACTCCTATGGAAATGAAATGTGATTCTCGAGCTTCATTTTCGGCCCACACCTTTGTAAGCCCTTGCTTTGGTCACGAGCCCAAGGTTAGGGTCGCGACAAACACCACACAAAAACAAACACCTAGTCAATTGAAATCACACAAATGAAGGACAATGCATGCCATAACAAAGGGACCACTAACAAACATGTAATTATCCCATGACAAATTTGATTGGAAAAAAAAGTAAACCATTTGCCCCCATGTAATAATATATATCTATGAGATTGCTAAGAAAATTCCATGATCCCATGTTTGAAAACCAGATAAATTGAAAAATTAACAAGATAATAATGAATGTTATTATAACCTCACGAGTGTTGTTCTTAAAGTATTAAAGCATCACTTTCATCTTGAATAGTTGTGAGTAATTACTATTAATTCCCCATTGATTCCATCAACCCCCTCATAGTGGATGTAGATTAGTATAGATAATTGACGCACTCCCAACTCCTTGAAGGACTCAAATGTGAGTCCAAGTAGAAGACAATAGAAGAGAGATGTCACAACCCCACTTTGGGGCTAAGTGTGAGAATGCAACTCACACTCCCGAAAGTGGGAAAATGGAGTCCTCCGAGATCCTGAAAACTCAGGGCTCGATTTGAGGGGTGAAATCTCCTTGAATTTGAGTGCTATTAGTTTCATTGAAAAGGTCTTGAAGTGTAGATGTCCAAAATGGCCTCGCATGAGCCATTTGAACATCTACAGCCCAAGCTATGGGCAAAAGAAGGGCCGGGAGTCAAATTGGCAATTTGACTCCCGACCACTAAAAGTTAGGAATCGACCTCTTTCGGATGTCCAATTCTAGAGTGCGACATGGTGTTGGAAAGCTCTCAAGGAGAGCTACAACTTTGGTTGAAATTTCGTCTTGATTGGACTCTATAGTCGGGAGTTATGAGCTCTCAAAGTTCCAAGACTCCAACCCGGGACAGTTTTGGGACTCCAACTTGGGAGTCCCGGGAAAAACTGTCATTTGGATGTAGCCTCGGCGGAGAGCTGCAAAGAATACTATATGGGGGAAGGTGCTGGCTTCCCCTGAGTCCAGGCCGTGGTGATTCTTGTGTATCAAAGTGCCCGTGGCTTGTCCCAACACCCAAGGGTGTTCCCGAATACTAACTAACCCTCTTGTGGTTGGTTTGTGGATGCAGATTCAAGCTTGATAATCTAGTCCCTCTTCCTAGTCTAATCCCGGGACTTCTAGCACGCCCCTCTACCCCCTTTTAGTGCTGGAAGTCGGGAGTGGCCCCTAAGTCCCAACTTTCCGCAATTCTACATAGTTGGACCCTCAAGTGGGTTCAACAAGGGGCTTGGGAGTGCGTCAATCTTCTTGAAAGGGAAGATTGCTAAGCGGGATTTGTTATGTCTTTTCGACACAGGGGCTCTCACAACTTCATAACACGAGAAAGCGTCGAAAGGATGGAGTTCCGCTTGGAGGAGCTCAAGGCACCCATCAAGGTGCATTTCGCGGATGGGGTTCCCCATCCCACTACGTCACAAGTAAAAGAGGTGCCTCTCCAACTAGGAAATTGGAGAGGAAAGGTGGACTTGTTGGTGTCCTCCTTGGGTGGAATGGAGTGCGTTTTGGGAATGGGGTTCATCACCCAAACCAATGTGCTCATAGAAGGGCACAATAGACTAGTTAGGATTCCTTCGAAAAGTGGGATCGTGAAAGTGAAGGCGCACGAGATGCCTTGTGTCGGTGGGCCAACCATCCACTTTATGTTAGGAAAAACCTAGGAAAGAGAATGCATGGGAGGTTACGGCATGTTGTGTGTCATGCGGGTGTTAGATGAGTATGAGCCCAAGGAAGCCACTAAGTTGGTGACTTCCGCCAAGTGCATAAAGCAAGTTTTGGAAGAATTCCCGGATGTGATGCCCGAAGAGTTGCTCGAAGACCTGCCCCCGAAAAGATGAGTTGATCATGCAATTGAAGTGGTACTAGGAGTGGCACCTCCCGCCATGGCCCCATATAGAATGAGCCATGAAGAGTTGAAAGAGCTTAAGGTTCAATTCGAAGAACTCTTCACGAAAGGTTACATCAAACCAAACAAATCGCCATATGGGGCACCCGTCCTTTTTGTTCACAAGAAGGATGGGACGTTGAGAATGTGTGTTGATTATAAATGATGCGCTCCCAAGTCCCCAAGTTAGCCCCAAGTTGGGTTAACTCACTCAAGTTGCGAAATTTTTGGGATTTGGGGCACGCTCCTAGCTTCCAGCACTAAAGGGGGTGAGAGGGGCGTGATGAAAGCTTCGGGATAGATTAGGAAGAGGGACAAGCTTACTCAATTATGCAGTCCTGCATCCAAATCCAACCAAGTTGGTTAGAACTCATTTTGCACATTTTTGGTGTTGGGACAAGCCACGGGCTAACTTGGACTCACTTGACTCACCACGGCCCGGACTCGGGGGAAGCCACCACCTTCCCCCATAGTGTATTCTCTGCAGCTCTCCACGGCACTTGCATCAAAATGGCTCTTTTTCCTGGGACTCCCAAAGTGAAGTCCCGAAACTGTCCTGGTTTGGACTCCCGGGACTTTGGATGCTCATAACTCCTCGCCCCAAACTTGGATTGGGACGAGGTCGAAAGCAAAGTTATAGCTATCTTCAAAAGATTTTCAACGGTGTGTCGCACTTCACCTGCACGCACCAGAATCAGGTCAATTCCTGACTTTTAGTGGTTGGGAGTCAAACTACCAGTTTGACTCCCGACATTTCTTTCGACCATAACTTGTGCTGCTGATGTCCAAATGGCTCATGCGAGGCCATTTTGGACATCTACACTTCAAGATCTTTCGAATAATATAAAAAATGCTTCAATACAAGGTGTTTTGACCCCTGCAATCACGCTCTGAGTTTTCAAGAGTCCCGGAGGACTCCCAAGTCCCATTTTCGAGAGTGTGAATGGCGACCTCACCCAGGACTCCCAAGTCCAATTTTCGGGAGTGTGAGTGGCGACCTCACAGCTCTCTCAAAGTGGGGTTGCGATAGTCCTCATGAGGGGAAGGTTGGAAGAATGGCCTCCCAAATGGGGGCTCCGTCAATTAGGCAAGTTTAGTCTTTTAATGAAAGAAAGGTTAAGGGTTTTCTATGAGATGCCCTTGGATTTGCTAAGAAAGTGTTGGAAACTTGGGGACGCCTAAGTTAATTTGAGGCAAGGTCTAGCCGTAAAAGTTGGCATTTGATGGCCAAAGTATCTAAAGAAAGCGATTGCAATTGCGAAGGAAATTTTTAAGTGTCAATGAGGACATTGACCTTTTCTTCTAGTGGGGGAGAGTGTCGCAACCCCACTTTGAGGGAGTTGTGAGGTCGCCATTCACACTCCTGAAAATGGGACTTGGGAGTCCTCCGGGACTCTCAAAAACTCAGAGCGTAATTTCAGGGGTCAAAACACCTTGCATTGAGACGTTCTTTATACCTTTGAAAAGTTCTTCAAGTGTAGATGTCCAAAATGGCCTTGCATGAGCCATTTGGACATCTGCAGCATAAGTTATGATCGAAAGAAACGTCAGGAGTCAAACTGGCAGTTTGACTCCCAACCATTAAAAGTCAAGAATCGACCCGATTCCAGTGTGTGCAGGTGAAGTGCGACACACTATTGGAAAGCTCTCAAGGAGAGCTACAACTTTGGTTCAGACCTCGTCTCGATCCAAGTTTGGGGCGAGAAGTTATGCGCGTCCAAAGTCCCAGGAGTCCAAACCACGACAGATTCAGGACTCCATTTTGGGAGTCCCAAGAAAAAGAGCCATTTGGATGCAAGTGCGGTGGAGAGTTGCAAAGAATACTATATTGGGGAAGGTGGTGGCTTCCTCGAGTCCGGGCCGTGGTGAGTCAAGTGAGTCCAAGGTAGCCCGTGGCTTGTCCCAACACCAAAAGGGTGCAAAATGAGTTCTAACCAACTTGTTGGTTGGATCTGGATGCAGGACCGTATAATTGACCGTATAATTGAGTAAACTTGTCCCTCTTCCTAGTCTATCTCGGAGCTTTCAGCACTCCCCTCTCACCCCCTTTAGTGCTGGAAGCTGGGAGCGTGCCCCGAGTCCCCGAAATTCCGCAATTTGAATGACCTAGCCACAACTTGGGGCTAACTTGGGACTTGGGAGCGCGTCAGCATTAATGACCAGCTTCAATGGAAGGACCACAACATGATTTTTGCTATCCCCAACAAGCTTGGGGAATTTAGCCATTTTTATTTTCTTGACCCTTCTAGCCCCCCTTAATGGTACAATTCGAACATTTGTTTTCCTCTCCTTCTATGGTGCATTACAAGATTCCTAATTAGGTTCACCTATTTTTATTTAGTTTGTTTAATACCCACATTGGGTTTCCTATGGGTATCATTACTAAGTTTGTTGTTATGTTTTCTAGTTGATTGCATATGCCATGGTTTCCAGGCTTCTAGAAGACATTTTTAGTTCTTTTCATTTAGTTCGCGTCTCTTGGTCTTATGTTTATTCTATTTGTTGTGGCAAGACATCACAACTATGATTTTTCCTCTCATAGGGTTTTTGGGCATTTTTTGCCAAGTGTGTGGGTAATTCTAAATAACAATGAAATGCTAACACTTGCAAAAAAGACTTAATTTGCAATAGGCTTGTTGCCTGCCATTTTGGGAGGCTAGGCATATGTGGAAGCCTATAATGGCTTATTGTTTAAGAATGGATGATCAAACAAACATGGAAGCCATTAAAAATGATTAAATATCATAAGTCCATATTATGTGTTTTTTCTAAGCTCGAGACTGAGGGGGGTGATTGTGTCAATGTGAAAACTAGCTTCATTTAAGTTCCTTAAAGGAGGATATTTCCAAAAAGTGTGACCATGATAATGATTTTAAGAAGGAAATTATAGCAACTTGCTATTATGTGCCAGACATGAACCATGAGTTGGAGATCAAGGGAGGTGATTATAGCAATGTGAGAAATGTCTTCTAGCTAACTTTGTCAAAAGATGATATATCCCCAAGAATTGATTATGGCATTGATTCTAACAAGAAAATTCTTATAGTTAAAAACTATGTGTAAGGTTCTGACTTTACAATATATGGGTGACAAAACAACTAATGTGGAGTAATGTTGATACTTTCAATTTCAGTTTCATTAGGAAATACTAATTTTACGTAGAATTGTGGATTTGAGCAAGTTGAAACATTAGAGTCATTAAGTCATGTCACTAGTAAAAATTTTGTCTTTTACAACTTGTCTTATGCAACTAAAAAATCTCACATGCAACTGCACATGTTGCATGCAACTCCAAAATAGTTGCATGTGAGATTTTTTAGTTGCATAAAACAAGTTACAAAAGACAAAATTTCTAATAGTGTGTGCTTCAAAAACAAGCTTTAGCATGGATGGTAAGGAACAATCATTTGCAAAGCTCTGAGAGCATTCAATTTATGCTATTATTATCCCCATGCAACAATGTTTTTGAAGCACCCAAAAAATGTGGTTCTGCTTCTACAGTTGAAACTACAGAATCTTCATTGTTACAAGTGAACATAAAAATTACAAATTTGTCAAAATTTCTTGAATTTTTTACGCTCGAATATGTGGACATGATAAAACCCAAATTAAAGAAATTGAAATCACAAGCTTGCTAAGTGGCATGATTCTTGTCATAGCTTTTGCACCAAAGTATACTCCATGAATAGCTTGTGACATGCGGTAGAAATTGGATTACGAATTGACACGCTCCCAAGTCCCAAGTTAGCCCCAAGTTGGGCTAAGTCGCTCAAGTTACGGAATTTTTGGGCCTCGGAGCACGCTCCTAGCTTCCAGCACTAAAGGGGGTGAGAGGGGCGTGTTGAAAGCTCCGAGATAGACTAGGAAGAGGGACGAGTTTGACTCCCGGCCTTTCTTTCGACCATAACTTGTGCTACAGATGTCCAAATGGCTCACGCGAGGCCATTTTGGACATCTACACTTCAAGACCTTTCAATCACGCTCTGAGTTTTTGGGAGTCTCGGAAGACTCCCAAGTCCCATTTTCGGGAATGTGAGTTACGACCTCACAACTCCTTCAAAGTGGGGTTGCGACACAAATAGTCCTATTTCGTAGCTAATGAGTCAATACCAACCCTACCACTAGTTGGCATTTGTTTTGATGGCATTAAATGTGTGCAACATGAGTAATCAAATTCTTTGAGTAGCAAAGATTCTGGTGAGGTCTCACTAAAACATTATACCCCTCTAGTCACTAAAAGGAGTTTTTGTCAAAAATTTGGAATCAAACATTCCTAGCACTATAATTCACCAACTAGTAAGGGTTTTAGTAAGGCATCTACAACCCTAAAATAGTTTTCCAACACCTAATAGATATGTTCAAAACTATGGATTTAAAAAATATTAACACTCAAGCTTGCCGGGCACCATGATTGGTGCTAGAGTACAACCAACCTTTACTATAACTCTAGTTTTTGGCAGGCATGGAAGTCTTTTTAGTTGCAATAATCTTGCAAATGCCATGGTCACCTTAAGTTTAATTGAGGCTAATTCTTAATTACTTTTGTTGTTTAAGTAAGACATAGAGGCACACACAACTATCAATGCAATTGGCTCCTTCGATAGCTCACCTAAAAATGCAAAGAGGAAGATTTTAAATAGTCCATTATTTTAGTGGTTAGACTAGCCTATTCTTGGAGCCTCTGTTGTATATGATCTAAAACAACTTGATGATATAATTTTTTGAAGTATCAAGCATTGAAGCCTCCAACAAAGCAAGAGAGGTTTGATTTGTGATAAATCACCACTAAAGAATGATAATCTGACCGTGATTCCAACTCAAAAGGTGGTTCCTCTTGAGTCTAATGGTGCTAGTAATTGGAGTCCATTAATAGGGCCCAATGTGTCAAATGCACATTTCTTGAACATAAAGGAAAAAGGTTCACTATTGTCATATGCAAGAAAAGTTGTAAGTTAACTCACATCATCACCTATGACCTACCCATTTCTCATTCCAAAAGCTTGATTCCACCTTCCTCGATGTTGAGGCCACAAAAATTGCATTAGGTAGGACAACTCCAAGGGCACCACTATGTAACTTTTTTACAACCGCCATGGCATCAAACAACTATGGATTTGATCTTTTGATAGCATTGAGTGGAACAATAGTCGCATAATTCACCTCTTATCACCATGTTCACCACCAACAATTTTGAGGTAAAAAAAATAATACTCACTTGCACTATTGTTTACAAATGTGTTCCAACATTAAAAACTCCATCATGTCGTTGGCATTTAACTTGAACAAAACGCTCCAACACATTGACTTGTAGTAAAAGGCAATTGGCCCACAATTATGCATGAATTTTTAACTAAAATCAAAATAGAGTCTAATAAATAGAATCCAGGTTTTGCAAAGATGCTTGCCAAGGTTTTTACCCTAGATGCAATTTCACTTGAAGAATTACTAATGAGATTACTAGCATTGTTCACATCTTGTTGAGATATACTAGGATTACACAATTTTTACCTCAGTTGTATGCTCATGCACTTGTAATTACAATGAGTGTCCACCAATCATAATGAAAAAGGTTCAGCAATAATTTTACCTATCATGTGTTACAAACATGATAGGTAACACAAATTGATTTTTCAATTGGTGAAATAAACTTCACATATGAAACAACCTTCTAGTGGGCCTTAAAAACATGAAGGGGTGCATTTGGATTTCGTAAACAATAATAATGTATATGATGGGCAACTGAACCAACTTGTAGAGAATAAAACAGTCTTGCATAAAAATTAAAAACTTCATTAGCTAGATTTTAACAAATAAGGCCCTAATTCAACATATACATCCACAATTGTTGGTATTGACTGCACTACTTGTGGTGTCCATATGTAATTACATAGATATGACGTTCCTACTCCATGATTCATTGCATTAACATTTTGATTCATTGCATTAATTTATTTTTCAACTCACCATGTTAATTCCCATGTAATCTTCTTCAATGGGTCATGGATAAATAATCATTACTAGAGGTCAAATTAACTACTAGCATGAAATAATACTACCTGAAATATTCATCTTAATCAAGAGAAACATACATGTTGGCTATTTACATTCTGCAAAGTGACAATCCCTTCGTACCCAAATTGATAATAGTTTGTTTGATATACTTATTCTTGCATAAGCAATTGAACTTTGTAACATAATTAGATTTTCCATTATAGGACAAAATCATTCAAAACTTGCACACCTATTAACAACATTTCAAAACATATATGTCAATATACTAGGAAAACCATAGGTTCATTCATGAACTTGGATGGACATAACACCATATAAGTCCTGCATTAATAACATGACCACTGGCACAAACATGTAGACAACGGCATTGATAGTGATATACCATTGCAAAGAGCAAGATTTAATGCACCTTGAAACATCGGCTATTGCAAATAGCTCATCATCCCAATGGAACCCAATACTACCAAATGAAAAAACTAACACCTACAATTTCATACACATAGAATGCATAATTTTGCAACTACTCACCTTACACATAAACACCATAATGATAACTACTAAATAAAAACATTAAAAACATGCACAAAAGAAGATATACAATGAGAAATTTAGTATGAGTTTAGCTAAACACAATGTTGGAAGAGTGGAAAATGCCTCCATGCTGCAGACCTGTAATCATATGCAATCCATAACAATGCCAAGCCTACCAAAGACAAGTTCCTGCACAAACATGGTAACACACCTCTTACCACCTCAAAACAAATCTATCAATGAATCCCCTTCAAACCAAGAAAGCTAGAGGTAGATTCATGGACTTGGATAGTGTACAACACCATATAAGCTCTAAGAACATTATACAAATCCTACATTGATAACATGTCTATTAGGCATAGGATCGTAGACCATAAATGGTGGTGTTAATGATATACCATTACAAAAAAAAAATTTAATGTGCCTTGAAGCACTAGCTATTGCAAATGCTAGAAAAGGATGGCATTGATATCAAAGGAATACAAACCAAGTTTATCATAGTACAGAACCCAAATCCCACAAAAATGACCAAAGGGGCAAAGTTTCTCCTATTCAGACATATCTATACAACAGATCTAAATGACAATGAAAACCCAATCCTACCATAGTTATTTCAAAATTTTGTAGCCCCTCAAGAACCATTATTGCTTGTCATTGAAGGGACATTAGACAGAAATCAATTTTTACAATGTTTGAAAATGTTTATATTTTTTGCCATATTCTCAAAATGGGTTCCCCACTACCATTTGGGTGAAGGCTTACTTGGGTGGTACCACTAAAAACCACCCACCCCAAAATCCCAAGAATGTTGATTTTATTTAATTAATAAAAAAAATTCTCAATTTTTAAATAATTGACTTTTAGGAATTGTCATCTTTGATTTCTCAAACCCTAAACATCTAGAGTCAAAATCAATGCAAGATGCTTTTTTTTTTTACTTCACTCCATGGTCCTTGGTTCTCAATTTCAAACTTGCTTTGGAATTATTCCAGATTTTGTAAATGACGATTTATTTCTCCCATGCATCTAACTTGCAAAAAATTTAATGTACATGGGGTTGCACACGTGAAGCATCTTCTCTTCATGTCATCACTTCACCCCCAAAAAGAAACAACCATTGTGAAAAAGGCCTTCTCCTCCCACCAACGCAGGGTCCATGGCCCCTTTGTGTCTCGTTCCCACCTGTGACACGTACCCAGCAGATATCCCGGCCGGGGGGGCGGGGTGGAGGGAGGGGGCAGAAATAAAAGTAAAAATAAAATCTTACACGGTACAGCCCAAGGCATTATTGCACTATTTTGCGCCCACGCACCCTCTGAAAGCACCCTCCAGGACACGACGTTGCTTATCGCGACCATCGTTGGCTTGCTTGTTGCAGTAGAACTGTTCGCCCCAAAATGTGACTCCACTGATTGGGGCTCGTTTAGTCAGTGCATTCACGAGGCTAATCCATCTACCATCCTCAGCTTCTATCTTCTTCCCCTCCTCATCACGATCTAGAATCTCATATCGCAATGCTGCTGTGTTGTAATTAAGAATTTGTTGCGAAAGATAGAGAAAGAACTTGAGAACAAGAACAATACAAAGAAAAAATCCCACCCATATCAGGTGTTTCTAGTCTGGCAGATTTTAGTTTGTTGGTCTCGAGTTCGGAACAATCGTCTTTGCTCTGGATTCTGGTCGAGATGTGCTTTTTCTGTAGAGGAATTGAATGATCTGGGTACCGAATTTATGCAGTTGTGAGAGGAGATAAAACTGAGGGCTAGAATCTGGACGACCAGTTTTTTTTTTTGGGCATCATGTCGTTGAATTCGTGGCTATGGCGGTCTCGCCATCTCTCGCGTTCGCTTTTGTTGTTGCGATCGAGGTCCATCTTTCTAGCGAGCTCTTGCTCAACGGAACTTCTCACTAGTCAAAATTCTTCAGAGTTTCGGCATTCGCGAAATCGCTCAATCCCGGTTCCCAGGATAAGGCCGTGGCGGGACGTTGCTTGGAGTTGTAATTATCGGAATCTGAGTATGGAAGCTGAGAAGAAGGGAGCGTGGGAGAAAGAAAGCTGTGGCAACGAGAACGAGAAGCCTTCTTCTACTGAGGTTTGGAAATTCGGGACGACAGCTATCCCTTGAAATCTAGATTACGTTGAGCTTTATCAATTAGGATATGCATCCTGTCTTCTTCAACACAACACACCATAACCCTATACGAAGTGAACCTCTGGTACACTGCAGAGGAAGATGACTTCGAGCTTTCCTAGCTAGGACATGCAATCCTGTCGGTTCCAACATCACACCCAAAACCGTACACAAAGTGAATTTCTGATACTCTGAAGAAGAAGTTGACCTGGGGCTTTATTAACTAGGACATGCATCCTGTCTTCTTCAAACCCACACACGAAACCCTACACTAAGTGAATCTCTGATACAAGGCAGGGTTGAAGACCACACAGAATGTGGTGCAAAGTTTTGTTTTTATCAGAACTTGTAATTCGTCTTGCTGAATTCGAAACCTGGTTTGTTGGTCTGAGGTTGTTTGACGGATGCACCTGTTTTGTGTAGTGTCTGGACTTCCCAGGTGGAGATGTTCCATATGTAAACGAAGCTGAGGTTGTTTGACAGATGCACCTGTTGTGTGCAGTTTCTGAATTTCCCAGGTGGAAATGTTCCATACATAAACGAGGTGCAGTTTGTGTCAGAATCTTCAGCTGTTCGGGTTCCTTGCTTTCGGTTGCTGGATGAATATGGACAAGTTGTTGAGCACGCTTGTCTTCCAGAGGTGAGATATGATGTATCTCTCTTTGTTGTTGCAGGTGGAACTTTTTGCAAGTTGTTGGAAAAGATAAGGTGAATTGGTTGACCTGTATGTGTTTTGGACAAGTTGTTGAGCACACTTGTCTACCCAAGGTGAGACATGATGTATCTCTCTTTGTTGTAGGTGGAACTTTTTGCAAGAGGTTGGAAAAGATAAGGTGAAGTGGTTGACCTGCATGCGTTTTGGTGAACTGCAGTTATCAGTGTACTACCCATCATAGGCTGCAAATTGATTAAGTCTATGGTTTCTTCCCAATCACAAAGTAATTGAATTTCCAAACTTGTGCAGGTGGACAAATTGCTGGCTTTGAAGATGTACCATAACATGGTGTTGCTTCAGACCATGGACACTTTGTTTTATGAGGCACAAAGACAAGGCCAGTTTACATTCTATGTGACGACCATTGGTGAAGAAGCAATCAACATTGCTTCTGCAGCAGCTTTAAGCAATGATGATGTTGTTTATGCACAGGTTTGTTGTCTTGCATCTGTATTGCCAGTCCAGACATATGCAAAGTGCCAAATACCTCATGATGAAGAAGGCTTCAGTTAGCTTCTCAATGGTAGTATGATTTTGGAATTCAAACATGTCAATCTGGTGTGTGTGGTATCCAGTACCGGGAGCCAGGTGTGCTGTTGTGGCGTGGCTTCACCTTGAATGAATTTGCAAATCAGTGCTTTACCAACAATCTTGACTATGGGATGGGTCGCCAGATGCCAGTACACTATGGTTCGAGCAAGCTTAACTACCCCACTGTGTCATCTCCAATAGCGTAGGTTCTCTCTTGCAAATTAGGCATCAAAACAAATGAATGACACTTGCAAAGCCCTTATGGAACAGTGACACAATGTGTTGTAGAGCACAGAGATTCTATGTTTCTGTTCAACTGTGTTTGGGTCACATCAAGACAGAGGGAGTTGATTTGTCTCATATGTTTACTAGCCATCTAAATTGCAGCATTACTCTTGCACAAGTCTGTTGCAATCATCTATAGGTAGCTAATGGCGATATTCTTCTTGTCTTCTCTCTTTCTGGTTTCCCTTTTCTTTGATCTCTCTCCGAGGGTGTGAAAATGTTGGTACCTGAACTTAATTCAGATGTGCAAGCTTTAGGTCAGTTGTTTTCTGCCTTGCCCCATGCCACATAAGAAACAGGAGCCAAACCTTGACCTTTGATGTGCAGAACACAGCTACCACATGCAGTGGGGGCTGCATATGCATTGAAGATGAAGAACAAGCCTGCTTGCACTGTCACTTTCTTTGGTGATGGTGCTTCGAGTGAGGTCCACCCCACTTATCCCTTGCTATTAGTGAGACTTCATTTATGCAAAAATATGTATCTTCTGGGACCACCTCTAAAAACGATTGAGCTTTGCAATTCCCTCGCATTCCACTCACCTACAGACCTTCTAGATTCCTTCTGAGAATAGTTAAGCAGGTATGATTGCAAGTTTATGTATGTGTGTGTAGGGGGACTTTCATGCTGCAATGAATTTTGCAGCAGTGTTAGAGGTACCTGTGTTATTCATCTGTCGAAACAATGGTTTTGCTATAAGCACTCCAACTACAGAACAATTCAAGAGTGAGCTGCACATCCTCACCTCTGTTGTTTATTGCCTGTGACATAGTAATCTGGATTGAAGACGGTCTGATTTTCCATCTTTGAATTTAAGAAAGAATCTGTGCTGCAAAACAGTCTTGGAACTATCTGTCACCATACATGCAAATGGTGGTCAAGATGCTCAATGTTGTATTATGTGATTCATTTCCCACCATGTGTGCAATTTCTGTTTGCTAAGAATGTAAGAAAATGGGATTGCAGGTGATGGGGTGGTTGCAAAGGGCCAAGCATATGGCATTCGAAGCATTTGTGTTGATGGTAATGACACTCTGGCAGTGTATGCCACCATCAAAGCTTCACGTGAAATGGCTATCAGTGAAAATCGGCCTATCTTGATTGAGGTAGAATGTTATGAACTGAATGATACAATTTTTGTTAGAATTAGAAGTCAACATCTGTTAGAGATTTGGTGGGGTCTGAGAAGAGCAGTCTAGATGCAGATACAAAATTTCAAAGTGCACCTCAGAAATTGCAGTAAGACTTGATGTGGGGATGTACAGGCACTGACATATCGGGTTGGCCATCATTCAACATCTGATGATTCAGCCAAATACCGCAAGGAAGATGAGATGCAGCATTGGAAGATGACACGGGACCCTGTCTTACGATTTCAATGTTGGCTAGAAGGTCAAGGGTGGTGGGATCTTGAGGCAGACAAGCAGCTAAGATCTGAATCACGAAAAGAGGTATGAGTCTTGCACTCTTTTCCTGAGATAAGTATAAGACAAAGTTTGAAATTGTGTGCTCTGAAATATTCATTATTCGATGTGTCTCATGATTCTGGTCATATGGTGTGGCCAGTGAGCAACACTTGAAATGATCACTCAATTTTCTGTTTAATTACTACTAAATGGAAATTACCCTCAATTTTGAACAGCAACCAGCTGTACAGGTTCTTTTGATTAACAAGCAAGTATCCCCATCTGAATCAGGCTATCAAAGGTTTATTTTCAGTCATTCAGTTTCTTAGCTAGCAAGGTATGGTTGTATGATGTGTAGGTACTGGCTGCAATAAGGACTGCAGGGTCATTGAAGAAACCATCTCTCTCTAACTTGTTTACAGATGTATATGACTTAGTTCCAAGTAACCTAAAGCATCAAGAAGAGGAGATAAGAGCAACTGTCAGCAGGCATGGGAGTGACTATCCCTCCAATGTGCCCTTGTAATGCCTTTCTGTGGTCATCCACAGATGTTTTCTGCCTTGACTTGCTTGATAAGTGACAACCTGATATGTTCATTTCTTGGAGAAATGGTTTCCTTGTGGGATTAGAGGATTTGGTGATTTCTATTGCAGATATTTGAATCCATTTGGCACATGTGCTTGGAAGTTAGAAACATATTCTAACTTTTTCTTGGAAGGCAACTATTATGTTTTATGGAAATTGGTTCTTTATGGAATTGGAATGTAGTAGGACTCCATTCAATGTTGTGACAATGGAACTTTGCCTCCATTTCACAGCTTTGCTTCTCAGTCAAAACTTTAGAAGATAATGAGATCTCCCTTCGAGATTCACCCTTCAACTAAGTCGATGCTTCAGGGGATTGATTACTCTCGAGAGTCCTTTCTTTGCAGAATTTGGTGGTCTGATAATGTAAGTGATCCAGGTTCTCTGTTCTCTCAAAGTGAGCAATTTTTGCATTGAGGGTGAAAAAACACCAGAGGACCAGAGGAAAAAACACACTTGATGACCACCAGATGTGCCTCAAGTTGACAATGAGGGAAATGTTTTTCCAGTCACTTTAGCAGATGTTCTGCATCCAAGTAGTGACCAGCTGGGCTTTTTTTGCATTGAGGGTGAAATGGAGGGTAAATGGAATGTAATTTTTTGACAAACACTATCAACCAGAGTATGCAAGTATTGAAATGATTAGAATGCCTCATGTTCATTCCAATATCTCAATGATTGCAAAGCTGGGGGTTATCAATAGTCAATTTTACAGATTCTTGAGATTTTATAGTTGTAAGATGTATTTTGTCTTTCAGATGGTCAGTCTTATTGTCTTTCTGAAGACAACAGGCTACCCTTTAAAAAATTATTCTAAAGAGAACTAATGGGTTGCTTATTAAAGAAAAATTCCTGTTTGAATTACTGCTTTTGGCATTTTCAAAATGATTTTGCTTCGAGTCTTGTAAGTGGGGAGCTTCTTGTTCTTCGTCTTTCCCTGTTTGTCCTTTCCTTTAGTTTTTCTTTTCCCTTTCTGTCACTCTTTGTTTCTTTGTCTTGTCCTTCTTGTTGTGGTCTGTTGCTAGCCAGTAGTACAGCTGAGTCTTCCCATTGCTTCCAGAATTGCAGCAGAAACTCAGTTCATAGGTTGGTGCTTGTCACCGGCCTTTACCCAGTGTAGGGAGCTGATGAAGTCAGTGGGTAAGTTGTGGTAGTTATGCCACTATCGTACATACTACTGTTGATGGTCCCTGAACAGGTGTGAGACTGGCACTTTTGTTCATACCAATGTGTGTTTTTTGTTTTTGTTTGTTCTGTCTTCCCTAGTTTGGTTCTTTCTGTGGCTTCCTGAGGAAGTGTTAACCTTGCTGTTTCTTCTTCATTGTGAGAATGGAGATTTCTCTATTCTTATGAAAGATATTTGGTTTCCTCTCCACGTGTTGCTTGCAGTGTTGCATTGAAATTACAAGTTCCACAATATTGACACATGTTATATGTGTGTTTTGCAAAGCTGGTTGCCTGTTTCCAGATTGTAACAAATGTGCCCTACCCATGAATCCATTGAGCTTATCAACACAGAATGAGGGGAGTCAAGAAACCTGTCATCTGTTCATATTCTTATCTTTTGGAACCTCAAGAAGTGTGTCAGATTCTATCTGTAGTGTGGCAGAACCAATCTCAGCCAAATTCTTCCTTTCAAGCTCTTTGGCAAGCAAATTGAACCCTGGAGAAGCACATGAAAGCATTAAAATGGAGAAGCTGATTTGGTGAGTGATTCTCTCAGCCAGTGCACTTTGCATTATGCTATGCACTGAGGAACACATATTGGACCTGAATCCAGGCGACTGGCTTTTGGCATTAAATAATCCTCAAGAGTTGTGGCCAAAAAAAAGAAAAAAATTTAGTAGTATTTGCTGAAATCTTTTTTGAGAATTGACCTCAACCTTTCAGACACAATCAAATGTTCTAGCCACTGGGTTACTTATATAAATTTAAGCATAAATTTAAGATATGGGTATGCCACGTGTACTTATTCTTAATGTTGAAATTCTGAAATATTCAATTTGAAGTTAGGGGTGTCGAGGTTGGGGTGCCAAAGAAGTTGGGGTAGATTAGGGTGCCAAGCATCCACTTAAGGTGCAAAAATCTGACATGGACCTACATTTATGACACTCACACTGACATGGTGATGACATGGCAAAGATGTGAATGTTGTTTTCTGACTTGGGAACATCGTATTCTCAATCCAGAATCTGTTCCCCAATGGGAACCCCAAGTGGAAATGTTGCAACATTGTGTTCCCACATGGGAGCATCACATTCCCAAAAAGGAATATTGTGTTTCCAAAAGGGAACACTCCCCAATTGGAACATAATGTTCACACATGGGAACATTGTATTCCCACATGAGAATGCACAAGAAACACATTGAGAACACAAGGGAAACCCATTTAGAATCTGCCTTGTTCCCACACATGGGAACATGCAATACCCATATGGGAACTTGTTAGATTTGTGATGAGAATAGACTATATAAGACATTTGGCATTCCCCTATTCACATTGATGCCACAGTGGATGCATGGTTTAGACCAGTGTTGGACAATTATCAAGGTGATGGGTTGGGTATCAACTAAGGCATGCACTCAAGTATGGGATGTTTTAACCGGTGGGCATTGGTTCACAAATTAATGGACAATACCCTACCTTGATGGGTTTTACTTCTCTCATTCAACAATGATGCCCTTACACGAATGGGCATTAATTTTACAAATCCCATGAGATGCATTGATGGGGTGGGCAATCTCATAAGTTGAACATGTACAATGCATTGACATGTTTAGGGTTAGAAGTTGTTTGTTGTTTGTAGTTTTGAGGTTTGAGAACTATTGATTTGCATCAGTTTGATAAAGCAAAGCTTCATCACGATGGAGGCAACGACAGTGCAATTGAAAGAAGTGTTGAAGATGAAGTACAATGAAAAGAAGCATCAAATTTGTGATGTGTTCTTTTCTTGATGTCCTTGGCCTATTGCATGTTTGAGGTAAACATTCTTTTTGCACAACCTTTTGTGTTGATGTTTTTTCAAGCTGCAACCAAGGCCTAAGTTTCTTTATTTTTTGTTCTAGCAAAAAGCTCATATGTTATGGTGTTAGTGGATCATCATTGCATGTGTTTTTTTTAGTAGTTGCCATAAGCTTGAAAGAGTTGTTTTCAAAAAGACTTGGTTTCAAGCTTGAAAAGCTTTTGGCTTCAAGAAGATTCAACTTCATTTGATTCTTGGTTTCATGTTTGATGCTAGTGATTAAAGTAAACTGTACTTGTGCATCTCCATATTACCTTGAGTTTGCAATATTTAATTGTTTTCAATATGGTTGTGCACTAATCTAATGTGTTTATGAATGGAGTGGTTGAAGATGGATTTCCTTGTTTGTTTGTAGTTGATTATGGTGTTGGCATTGGTGAAGATGAGGTTGGGAATAAGCTTGAATATGAAATGAGTCCTACTATAATTGTTGAGACAAAACTCAATGATAATGATTCAAGGATTTTGGCAGCTAGTTCAAACACAATAGGAGTAGTTTTTTTTCCAGTTGGAGCTCAACCATAAGTTTTGACTCACATGGCAAAGGTCATCAAATATGTAGGCATTTTTTTCACTCAATGACCATGATGTTGTTGTGGCACTACCACAAAACATGTCCCCTGTTTACTAATCATTCCATTTGTTTGCCACTCATTTTGGGGGGACATGTTTTTGTAGTAGTGTGGATGTCTTTAAGTTTCAATGAAGTACATTATGTGCCATAATGTGTAGCAAGAAAAACTAGGTCAAAGTTCTAACCCAAAACTAAAAAGGTATGGTTTTGTACAACAAGGTCCATGGCACAATTGCCACGAGTTGTCATGTTTCAAAATACAAGATTCTATGCAAATATTATCCCCAAGGTCCAATATTGCATCATCATCATGGGATTTTATCTTAAACTTATAAAAACAAGTAAGAAACTAGATCATGTTAAATAAAATCATGCTTGAAGGACTTTGAATTGAACAAGTTAATATGCCCTTGAACCATGCTGCATATAATTATGATTGATTCATGTGGAAAAAACTTGGGCAAATTGTCATTGATCCATATAGATCACACCTAGAATGATGGTGGTAGATTTCAATGCATCCTAAATTGCCTTAATATGCAATTGATTAGAGAGATGGACTAACTTGCCTCCAAAGTTTGGCAAGTTGACATGGATTGAAACCTTCCAATAAGTCCTAAAGGTGTGCACCTTCACATGAAATTGCCAGTTTCAAGCTAGTTTATTTTCCACATACACCAAACACCACACCACACCTTGTCAATGAGAATAGTCGTTTGTTGCTTCGCACCCAATATGACTACTATTTTCATCCTCTAAAATAATGCCATAGAAAATGTTACATTGAGGAATTCACATTATTTGTGGTGAATTTTTCAGCTCTTGGCAAGGTAGGCTTTTGCCATGCCAAAGTGAAACAAATTGATGAGTGGTCCCCTTTTTGTCATGAGCATAATTTTTTTGAAAAAGCTCATACATAGTTCAAAATTGGAAAATATTTATGCAACGTGTTTCCTTAAGGCAATAAAAACATTACAATTGCACACGAAGGACCATCTAGTTTGAAACTTTGATATATATATCCATGTCTTTATAAAAGTTCATGAGTATTTTCATTTGCATTAGTTATACATGCATAGGCTTAATTATTGATATTCCTACATACAATATAAATTTATACATTATACCCATTCCAACACATTGAAAATAATTAGGAAAAAAATGTCAAATTTGCAAATGCATGATAAGAAACACAGAGAGCTCCCTTACATAATTACATGGTGAATAACAAACTCCTGTCATGAACCAACGTACATTTATGTTGAAGTCGACTGACTATTGGAAAACACGTGACTTGTAGTTATCACATCTGACTTGCACGTGAAATGAAAAAAATGGAGGGCAAATACAAATGTGAAACCCACCACAAAGATGGACTTAAATTGCATGATGGACGTAAAAGCATGTTGCACTAATTTGCAAAACCTTATTAAATGCACCAAACCCTTCACCTCTGCATGGAATAACATGTGTTATTATAATGCCACAGTTTGATTTGGGTTTCTAGAACAATAACAACAATTACCTACCATTCTATTGGTATTATTCGAAATGTTCGAGGTTGAACCACCTCATACATGTCCTTGTTGAAGGGCTCACCATGAGATTTTTGTTGTGCAACTCCCCACCTTGCTTGAATTATGTCATTTTTGCTAAGTTTTTATTGAATGCAAGATACATAAATGCGAGAATAATTCATTTTGTCATGGTTAGAAACCTCACAACATGATGCAAAAGAACATCAAAAATTCTAGCAAGGTCCTTCATTTTGGAAGATATATATGGGCAAACCACAATGGAGTTATTGTATTAAAAATGTAAGCACTTTGTGAAAGGTTTTTTGCATGCTCACCTATCACCATTGTTTGATAGGTAGGGAGAAAATATGGAGCCTTTAGACGCCAAAACAAAAAATTTGTGCACATTTGATAGACAACGCAATTTTTTGACCATAACTTGTGTTGTTGCATGTATACTCAACTTGTTCCTACCCCACCATATGCAAAGGTGTTAACCATATTGAATTTTGTATTGCACACTTGAATAGTTTATCGACATCTTTACATGAAAGGTCTAATTATCTTTTGTCCCATGTATGTGGTATTATGTTAGTAGTTTGACCACACTCCCAAGGCAATCCACATTGATTTGGATTTAACAAGAGGTTCCCACTAATACATCCCCACAAGGTGACCCATGAAATAGGGGACCAAACACTAAAATACTCTAGGCAATGGAGCTTCAATTCTTGTAGTGCAAATATCATATGGGGATTGTTGAAGCAATTGCAACTATTGGTACCTCTTGTGGCCGTTGATGACCTTGCATGATCCAACAAATAAAAGGCTTTGATGTTGACCAAGCTCATGTGGTAGGCTATCCACTTTTTGAACATTATACACCCATGCCCATAATGCTTTCACATAACATCAAAGACAATGAGCTTTGTGACTAAATAATCTATGGCTAATCACATAGCAAGACTGCAAAGTCATTGGCTTAAACTAGTAATTGCTTCCAGCTTGTATTGAAAGCTTTCCTAAGTGGCATACTTTGAGATTGCATTTTGCCCTAATCTTGTTCCAAAACTGTAAATGAACCCCCAATTGAGCTCAGAGAACAAGGAAACTTAATTGGAAAAGTTTGTGCATGAATGGGAAGGGAATGGTAGCAAGGTGTCAATTAAACTTGTCAACAATTAAAAGGCATATACATCTACCTCCCATCTATGACTTTTTCATTTGGTTTTGGGTTGTCTACCAACCATCTGCACCAATCAAATAATTGAAGAAGTCAATTGACAAGACTACTTATACAATTATGAAAAACTTGCCTATTACAACTATAAAACAAGTCTTGAAGTTTTCTACTACTATACAAGATGTTTTTTAGAACATTGCAAACTTTTTTTCGCATTTGCTTTTAAGTTAAGTTTGATGCAGTTGGGAATAGGAAAATAGGTTATCAAGAAATTTGGGTCAAACAAGTAATAAGCTAAGACTCTATTTGGACAATGTGTGAACATGAAGGGACAAACTTGTAATGTGGCTATAAAATCAAATGTGTCATTACAATGGGTGAAGAGGAACTGCTCCAGACAAGCATTCATAATTTTATCTCCATCCTTTGTTAGTCCAATCATACCTTCCTTTGAAACTCATGCATGCCCCTATTGTTGTTGGACCCTTATTATGTTGTTCTTCATGGATTCAATAAGATGTGATCTTCCTTAGACGTGCCAAAACTTTGTGCCATATTGCCTTATGACAAAATAGTCCAAATGTTGAAGATTATGTAGTCATACCAATTTGTCCCTAACTTCATAAATTGGAGAAGCCAAGAAATTGGGGCCTTGACCCAAGGAACGACTATGGTGTGTTGGAGCTTTCCAGAAACAAACAAAACTTCAAAATACATAGTGATTCAAATAAAGAACCAAGACCAAATTATAAAACCCTACAAAATCAAAAATCAAGGTAAAAAAGTAACAACTAATTTATAAATCAACAATCTAAGTAATGAATTTGCTATTAACCCTACCCTTTTGACAATTTGCTCAACCTCAAATTTAATCCAAAACAAATCCTAAAGTAGGTTTGCATGCACTTGTAAGAGGAACTTTGATTTGGCGGAACTAAAGGGACCCACTACTTTTAACACATCTCTAGCTAGGAGTGCCACACACCACAAAGGTGTTGCCAAAGTCTAAGAGGTTGCCTTGGGGTTATGTAGCATGGTTCACAAGTAACATGTCTAGAGGTAGAACGTTATTCTTTTACTTTTCCAAAGTTCCTTCCTATTTATCTTGATACCCCACTTGTTGGTTGACATAAGGAGGAGAAGGAAGAGGATCACCCTTGTTTTGGTCACAACACACTAGAGACACCCTACATGGCCTAAACTTAAGCTATGAGGAAAAAATAGAAACGAGCTTCCTAGCACCAGACCCCAACAAGGGTGAGAAAGGGAGGTGAATGAACCAACTCCAATCTTGTAACTACAATATCTCCAAGGGGGAAAAATGTTCAAATGAGTTTCTACATACATCCATAGTAGTTGAAAAGGAAAATCACACATGGGGGGGATGAGCCTACCATTAAAAGTAGAGGAGTTGCTTAGCTTAGTTGATATAGCTACATATGTGAGAAACAATCTTCAATCTTCCCACATAACATTTGAGAAGGATTCTAACTTTATGTCCAAACACTTTCCTTTGATACCTACAAACCTTAAACCATGAAATGGTAAATCACACCCATTAGTGCAAATCATCCATGACAAAGATGCCCATTGTCCTTGACATGGTGTGCCATGACATTTGTGAACATGAAACTATAGCAAGTCCCCCGGGTTGAAGTAGGTTCCTCTTACCAAACTTAGCTATTTAAATTAGACCTAATTAAGTTCAAGCAAAACTTGGCAAAATTAGGTTGTTTTGCCTAAACCAAGCTAAATTAGATTAAACTATGTTACTTGCAAATAACACAAGCTTGGCAAAATTAGTGCGTGTGGGCTAAATTTGGTTAAAGTAAGTTACTTGTGTTATCAAGCAATCCAAATATTGTCATACCTCAAAAGCTTTGACACATGTTTGTTGATAAATTAGTTCGATTAAATTTTCACCCTTTTGCCAATTTGAATATTCTTATAGATTCAACGTTTAATTTCCTTCGTGAATATTTCAAAAGGGGGGCATAATCAATGTTGGGTTACCACTTGTTTCAAACCAAAGGTTTGAGTTCTAGTTATGAAGAACCAATATGGTTGTGATCCAAGGTCCACAATTGGGGCAATTGGAGTTTTAAAATTTTCAAAATTTCAAGAACTGAAACTAAAAGATTCTCGGTCCCATCTATATGTGGAATGAAGATCAAAATTGGATATAAGGTATGTTTTTTTAAAAAACATGTGGATCAAGGCAAACTTGGCAAACTTTGGTATCAGTTACTTAGAGGGGAAAGTTTTTTTGATTCTTAAAATCAAAACAAGAACCAAAATTAGGCTTTTGTTTTTTTTGTAGGTCGCCTTGCGCACACGGGGTAGAATTGCTACATGTTTGTGAGGCCATGTTAGTAGCCTAAAAGCTTCACATTTTTTTGACAAACCAAAAGAATGCATTGCCATTTGGGCTTAAAAGATGAAGTGGAGAAAAAAATCCTTCCCAACCCACCTTGCCCCTTGAGAGGGGAAAAAAAATAATGTAGTGTGTGGGTAGGTGATTGACGAAAGCACTTTCAACCTTCCTCCCTAACATCAACCCCTCAAGTTTCAAAAAAATTTCATTATATGGGTAGGTGATTAATGGAAGCACTAAAACCCACCTCAACCTTTCAACTTGAATGATGAAAAAACCAAAAAGTAAACATTGGGTAGGTGATTGATAAAAGCCCTCCCACCTAATTTGTTTTCATCCTTCAAATTTATGCTTTTTTTAAGCCACCGAAATGTTCATTGGAAAAAAATGTATACTATAGTTAACTTAATCATAATCTTATACATAAAATTCTTTTATCCAAGACTTGTGCCCATGCACTATTCAATACATAACCACCCCCCATTGTTCCTTCAATGCCTCTTACAAAACCAACAAAAGGAAAGAAGACCCCCACCCTAAAAATTAAACAAAATAAGAGAAGAAAATACAATAAGATACACAACAAAGCAAGGAAAGAAAAGAAGATGAAAAAGTAGGAAATAAGGCAACTTAAGGAATGAACTAGATTTGTCACCCCATTGACCACAAGTCATTTCCATGCAATTGAGGATATATATGTGAGAGTCACTCTTGACCCATCACTTGGAAAATTCATTTTGACACTTTGGTTTTATTAAACATTGGAAGGAATGAAATGGAAGGAACAACTTCAAAAAAAATTATGGGAAAAAATGTGGATAAAAAAAAATTCAACATATTCAATTCACAATGGTTGAGCATATTTTCAAAATTAAAAAGGAAAATTTTGGAAAATTAGGCTTTGAAATTCTTTGATTAATTCAATCATGGAATTGATTCAAATCATATATCTTTCATTGAGGTCTCATTGAGTGTGATTCTTGCAAACTTTATAGATGGTTTTGAATAGATAAAAAAAGAAGCATCGAAATTAATTAACATCAAATCAATTAGTTTGTTGAAAGGATGATGGAACCAAATCACTAGAATAATTTTATTGAACGATGGTAGAACTTGAACATAATTCACAAGGAACATCAAATAACACGAATATGATCCTTTTGACAAATTACAAAAACAACATAGATTGTGAAAGAAATGTTATTTTAAACATTATGTTGCTTCATAGTCAATAAGGTTTAAAACATTGTGGTCATATGATCTTTTGCTCCTGGAGGATTTTGGAGAGGGTAATGAGGCCATGTGTTGAACAACATCCTCGGCATATCCCAACAAGTAGTTGCTCAAAGGGGGGCTTGTGAAGAAGTCCCTCAAAACATATAACAGAACAAACCGAAAATGATCAGGCTGGATATCTTTGCACAAAACTTAAAACATTAACCTTACATGAAAGGCATAATAAATAAATAAAAGACAATAAATGATAACTAAAGTCAACTTACTCATAATCAAAATTGACTCGAGCTCTCTTTTCAAGTGGCAAATCTAGGAGAGGTCGAGAAGAAAAGCCACACTCCAAATCAAGTTTAGACTTCTTAAAAAGAGGTTTCACAACCTCTTATATACATCGTTGTTAGGTTCTAGCACGAAAACATTGCGGCCCATAGATTGACATGCTCGTATGTAATTCCATACAAAACAATCACAAAATAGTATTATTTTAATCATTAGACATCATAGATTGTTGTTTTAAGATTGTAGAAAAAATATAAGATGACATACTAGTGGATGAATTCATGCTGACAACTATAGAACCAAGAGGGTCGTAGAGGTGAATAAGAGCCTTCGTTGTGGACACATGCATCTCATGACCTCTTTTGAATGGTAAACCATTGTTTGACTTTTCCATTGTATCATTATTTGTGCGATTTGGTAAAATATCATCCTCATTCATAGGAACACCGGTACTAAGCATTTTTAGGTGACTTTCTTGAAACTAAAATCCATCCATGGTGCAATTAAGAAGAGTCACCCAACTTAATCGAATTTGCAAGATTGGGAATGATAAGATTCAATCTAATACGATTTTATGGAATGAAATGTAATTTAAATAAAATTCAACAGGGGAATTACCATTTTCCCCTTGATTTTGTGTTCATCCGTGGTAAGGAATTGATTACTGCCCATCTAAAATGGATTTCATATCCATTTGTCTCTAAGGACTTAATTTCCTTGAGGACATGAGGGTCGCCATCATGGAAAATAAGAACTGCTCCATTCTTCTCCACATATTTGTTTGCAAAACCAAATATGTTGTACACATAATTATCTAAGTGACAGTTCCAGGAAGGTACAAAGTGGGAGGAATGGAGACAAGAGGAACTAGCAAGTCTAAAGGAACTTCAATAATGAAGGGAGTAGGCTTGCCAATTGTAGAATCCTATAAGGCAAGAAGAAATTTTTTAATAACCTTTAAAATAGTTCAAATCATTTGAAATGAACATAAGGAGTTTCGTATTTGTACCTCTGAGAGTGACGCACCTCTAGGCTCCTTAATGGACTCAAAGTGAGTCTAGACTAAAGACAATGGAAAGCAAGGAATCGGGGCACGCTCCTTGGCTCGTAACACTTTGGGGGGGTAGAAGGGCGTGTTGGAGCTCCGGGATGGGATTAGGAAGAATGACATGCACTTAATCACTCACTCGAATCTGCACAAACCAAACAACAAGTTGGTTAGTGCATAGTTGAAGCACTTTTGGTGCTAGGATGAACCACGGGCAAATTCAGACTCATAAGACTCACCATGACCCAGACTTGGGGGAAGCCACCACCTTCCCCCTTATAGTATACTTTGTGCTTCTCCACAAGGCCCAAATCCAAATGGCATTTTGTCTTGCACGCAAGGAAATCGGGTCAATTCCCGACTTTTAGTGGTCGGGAGTCAAATTGGCAATTTGACTCCCGACCTTTCTTTTGGCCATAACTTGTGTTTCATATGTCCAAATGGGTGATGCAAGCCCATTTTAAATATCTATGTTTCAATAGGTTTTCAATGATATAAAGAACTCTTCAAACCAATGGTTTTTGACAAGCAAAGTACATCAAAAGGAAGATATGTCCTTTACTTGTAAATCATTCGCTTTAGAGCTTCCTCACCACCAATTTGTTGCCCAATCTTGCTTTTCAAGATTCCACCTTTCAGCTTGAATTCATGATAAAATAGAAATTCCCATAGTTCAAGCTTCTAGTGACTTATGAAGTCTTCAAGACTTTGAACCTCGACACCATCAATGATAGACACACCAAGGTCCATGATTGTGTTATTAAAAAACTTTGTGGCCTCCACTTTCAATTGCAATGAGAACACAAATGAAACCATCAACAAGAACACCCAATGAAAAAACTTAGATAATAATTTCCATATATAATCAAGATGATCCAACAAGGCACCTAAAACCAAAACGTTGCCTTTTGAAGGCATTTCTTAAAAATGGCATTCAATAACTGTTAGGGAATTTTTAAACTTCCTTGAAAACTAGGGACTTGGTCCATTGCTTCAACCGAGAAACCTTTTGCTCATTGCTCACTTGCGAAGAAACAAGCAATTACAACTTTTCAATCATCATGTTATAATGAACCTGTACTTGTTTGAAAAATTTAAGACCAAGAGTGTGGTCACAAATGGGCAATCTCTCATGGAATGTTGTCATGTGTTCCTTTCGAACATTCTCCATTACATTGTTACTTAACAAACCTAGCATTTATAGGTCTTGAAAAGCTAAGTCTAAAACATTTGTATAATATAAACAATGTGCGACATCAACAATAGGCGGAAGTTCCCTTTGCAAAAAAACATCTAATTTATAATCAAATTCAACTATTCTATAGAATGGAGGTCATATGAAAAAAGGTTTTGAATGTTTACCTTATACATAAATTCAAAAAACGCTTCTTGTTAACAAATAGGAGATCTACTCAAGTGCAAACATAAATCTTTACTGAAAGGAAACTACAACATGATGCTCACAACACGAAACATGACATCAAGAACACTTCAAGGATCTTGTCACATGAAACACACAAACTTGTGCAATGAAGAAAAGAGAACCAAACCATCAACACCAAGGTATTTAATTAAAATACCAAACCACAAATAACCAAACTAATATCAGTAAAGAAAATAATTCAACCTTGTGAAAGTAACCTAATTACTTTCCTACTCTAGTGACTAATGAAACCTAACTAGTTGAACTTGAATTCTCAATACCTCTTACGTGAGGCTATACCAACTCTTATTGATTTTATTCTCGTTTTTCTTGTATTGTGCATCTAGAATGACTTCCTTGAATTTGTGGAGTGGAATCATTTTGATGGATTGAATGTAGAAGAAATCACGAACAAGTGACAGCTTCATGTGGTCCATCTCATTGGACTTGCAAAGAAAAATTATGTTAAATATCAACAAGACAATGTTTGACATCTATGGGGGGAAAAAAAAACATTGACAATGGAAACTCACTTGTTTATGTCGGTCATAGTTGTAAACAACTCAACCAAGCCATTTGTTGTGTCTAGAACAAGTGAATCGACTTTGATGTGCTAATTAGGCTCATTAGGATGGTTTGCATTAATGTATGGTTGCCAAGCCTGAAGGCAGTGATTGTTGTCCCAAACATGAAACATTATTCTAGAAAGCTAAGAGAGATGCAGATATTTAGCTAGGAAATTTTCAAACTTTGCATTTTTTTCTTTCCAAAAAAAATTCCAAATATTAACATGATTACACACGTATTTTTCCTCGCCTTGCCAATTTGTTGAAGAAACATAAAATGCCCTTTCATCTTCCTAATAACCCGTGAAGAATGCATGTCGCAACCTTAACATTGGGTTCACAACTAAGTGTGGAATGCAAGGGCCCATGAGGCCAAGAGAGTGTGTTTAGGTGTGAAACACACTCTCACAAATGGGGGAGAGTGTAAGGGATGGAGCTCAATGACTCCCAAGTGCACTCCCACTTTGGGAGTTACACTCGTGTGGGAGTTGCAAATGTTTATAGCATTGGTTGGAAAGGCAAAAAAACACCAAATTGGGCCCCTAGGACACCATTAAAAAGGTCTTGAAACACATATGCTTAAAATGCCTTCGCATTGTTCATTTCAACTTGATTTGCATGAGTTATGATCAAAAGAAAGGGTGGGAATCAAATTGGGAATTTGATTCCCGACTACAAACCCTTTGAAAATAGGGTCAAATGAACTCCGATTAGGGCATGCTATATTTTTGAAGGATATTTTTAAAGGCTATAAAATATTGCCTCCACATTTTAGAAAACAGACTTGATTTGAGAAAGATATGAACATCCAAAGTTTGGGACAACAAGAGTCCCAATTTGGGAGTGCTGGGACTCTCACTTGGGAGTGCTCGGGAAAAGTGACATTTGGATGTAGTCCCTATGGAGAGGCACAAAGTAAGGAAGGGAGTGATGCCTCCTTCCCAAAGGTTGTAGGTCGTGTAAAGTTTATGCTTGAGGTTGTCCCTACTAAATTTGCCGCACCACTTTCATTCAACTTGCACTAATCGCCCTTTTTTTTTTGTTATGCAAGTTGATCTCATCTTGAACTTGTGCTTGTGAGTTCATCCTAGTCCCAGTCCAGAACTCCATCATGCCTTTTACCCTTGAAGTACTACGAATTAAGGAACATGCCCCAATTTTCTTCTTTTTCCTTTGTTTCACTCTAGGACCCACATTTGGGTCCCTTAAAGAGTTTGGGGGCACATTAATGCTTGCTCCATCTTCAACACATTGATATTCCAAATTGGCCTAACAATTGGCATGGTCAAGAGCTGACATAAAGGGATATTCATCCTTGTTTTTTTCTTCAGGAGGATTTTTTATTTCCTAGAACCTCAGATGTATTCAACTTATTCCGACATTGAATAACCTTTATGGTCCTTTGGCAATTGAACTCTCCCTATGATTACACAAATGTGACACAATCATCTACTTTCAATAGTACAAAATATCTCTTTCCAAACATAATAAAGAGAATGACAATGCAACAAAATGTATATATATATAATTCCAAGAGGTTAAACGAAGTGGGGAATGTTTTTGTCGCAACACCACTTTGGGATAAGTGTGAAGCTGAAACTCACACCCCCAAAAGTGGGAAGTTGGAATCCTCCGGGACTCCCAAAAACTCAGAGCTCAAGTTCAAGGGTCAAAACACCTCGCATTGAGGTTTTCTTTATATCAATGGAAAGGTATTGAAGTGTAGCCCAAAATGGCCTCATATGTGCCATTTGGAATCTGCAGCCCAAGTTATGGGCAAAAGAAGGGTCGGGAGTCAAACTGGCAATTTGACTCCCGACCACTAAAAGTTAGAAATCGACCTTTTCTCGACATCTGCTGAAGGAGTGCAACATGTCGTTGGAGAGCTCTCAAGGAGAGATACAACTTTGGTTCAGACCTCATTCCAATCAGAGGTCAGAGCCGGGAGATATGAACTCCCAAAGTCCCGAAACTCCAACCCGAGACAATTTCGGGACTCCTCCTTGGGAGTCCCGGGAAAAAGAGCCATTTGAATGTAGCCTCCACCGAGAGCTACAGAGAATACTATATGGGGGAAGGTGGTGGCTTCCCCTGAGTCCGGGCCGTGGTGAGTCAAGTGAGTCGAAGTGCCTGTGGCTTGTCCCAACACCCAAGGGTGTTCCCGAATGTCAACTAACCCTCTTGTGGTTGGTTTTGGATGCAGATTCGAGTGAGATAATACTTGTCCTTCTTCCTAGTCTAATCTCGGGACTTCTAGCACACCCCTCTACCCCCCTTTTAGTGCTGGAAGTCGGGAGCGGCCCTCAAGTCCCAACTTTTCGCAATTCAATGTACTTGGACCCTCAAGTGGGTCTAGCAAGGGACTTAGGAGTGCGTCAATTTTTTAGCATTTGGCATTACATTCGGTGCCAACCATTGAAATAAATCATTTCAATTGTAAAAAAATAATTGAAACTCTTTGCAAAACTCTCTATAATCGGTGGCAACTATAGGGATTTCGAAGGTTAATGGAAACAAAGACATGTTATAGAACATCTAATGAAAAGAAACGATATATTTTGAAGATTTGAAAAGATTTTTGTCTATAATCGACACAAACTATAGGTTGAAGGGGCTACAAAGTCAAACCCACAAGAAATTTGCAAATAGAACAATGCAAAAAAGAACTTCAAAAGAAGATTTTTATTTTGAAAAAACACTATAGTCGACACCGACTACAAGGATGGAAGATAATAACTTCACATACTTTGGAGTTTCCAAGTGAGTTTTACTTCAACTCAATGCATCCATACACATTTTCCAAATGTTTATTAGCTATGGTCGATACCAACTATATCCATCAAAAACATCTCGAGTAGAGCTGGATATCAAACTTTTCTAAAAAAACAAAGCTTCCCCTATAGTTAGTGTCAACCATAGAAGTGAAGTGCATTCTCTACAAGTAAAATAGATTTCTTACAACAATTCAAAAATGGAATTTGAAAACCCACTTCCTTTAGATTTATTGAAGTTGAGTCTCGCATCACAATGGTGTGATCTACTTGCAACTTGTGTTCCATATCTACCTATAAATGAACTCTCCCAAAGTTTTGTTCAATTTTCTATGCCTCACAATGAATCATAAATTTAAATAATTGAATTGGAGGTCAAAACCTAAATGATGGCATTAGAATGCTTGTTCATTTATATTCTCTTCTCAACCTAGTTGGATTGCCTAGAAATTTACCTCTTTAAAGTGAAAATCTTAGTTGTTGAATCAAAATTCAGCCCTTGGAATCCTTCCTATAAGATGCAAAAAATAAAGTGAATGCCTAATCCATATGTTCCATAAGCAAAATACAATTAAAATTGTAAAGAAACTATACCTCTTCTTAAGCATCCTTGGAAGCCGATTTCACAACTCTCTTTTTAGTGTTGTGCACTTCCTGTTTATTCAAAAACATTTTCGATAACAAGCTTTCATTTTCTAATGTAAAGAAAAATAATCTTGTTTTTCATTCTACTTGCAAAAGAAGGAATCATGTCAGGAGTAGAAAAAATAAATCAGGAACACAGAAAAATAAAAATTAAAAAAAAAAAATTAAAAAAATATATATATATATAGGTTTTTTATCGCCAATGTCAAATTAGTACATTCAAGATCTCCATTGCATGCTCTCGGATTTTACTTCATAGCCAAAAACAAATAATGTCATTTCCATAATTTCAATGGTCAAAAATTGCACTTCATACAAATTTAAAGCCATTCTAATCTTTAAGTCAATGTTTTCTTTTCTCACCCCAATTTGATGAATTGCCAATATGTCCGTAATTCGATAATCCCCACATGATAGTGCTAATATGTTCTCGTGCCAACATTTGTATTTTTTATTTACATTAATAACTCAAACATGGTTTAGTTTTCACATTCACAACATTTATTTGTCTCATTGAAATGAGTGCCTGAAATTTTTTATCCTTAATAAAAATAAATTTGATTTAAAATTGGTTGCCAAATCCAAAGCCCTAAACCTTAAACCCAAATCAATTAGTATCCATATCTGTATTTGTGTTGGGTGATCCCAATGAATATAAGTTAATTGAATTACGTTAATGTTTGATGATCCCAAGGTTTTATTAGTTAATCCAATAATCATATTAAATATAAAATTTATTGGATGAATTGTTTAACTTAGTCCTATGAAATCTTTTCCTAAATATCTTTTGCAAACATCTTTCCAACTTTTGAAAGTTTTCCAACTGATATTTCCAAACAATTATCACCTTCCCACCACACCCTTGAAATGACAAAATCAGTTTAGCCAACACGTTTGGATAAACCTATTTTGGGGTTTTGTTGCATTTTGTTTGTCCCTATGGATGTGTGTTTGTTCTATTGGTAAACTCATGATCATCCCCACCATGTTTGGAAAAGATATCAAGGGGACTTGAATCATTTTTTTTGTATCAATCCATGTTCAACCAAATTTGTGGGGTGATGATAACTAATGTGTGTGATGTGTGATATATCAAAATTACCAATTATTAAATAATTAAATGAAAAATTCACATTTGGGCCTTACTCGTATTATGTTTGTTATATGTTATATTCTTATGTCATGATACATTTGCCATATATATACATGCTACACATATAAAGTGTACTTTCAAATGTGCATATGCCACAAGCTACTTTTTATGTTCCAATTTCATACATGTTGCATACATATTTTTTCTATAGGAACTATGCTATATTTTAAACTATCAAAACTGAACATGCAAAGGAATCTATACCCATAACACATGTTGATTTAGTTGAACATGTCATGAAATATCCTATTGAACCTATGTTTGTCTTACCTTTAGCTATACCTTTTGATACTTTCAAGCATCATATGCTAGATACATCTTGAAAACCTAAAGTAGGAAAAATGTTGATTGATGAAACACCTACTTGAAAACCAATATAAAATATATGAATTACTGGATGGACAATAATTTAAGAAGAACAATTGACCAAGATCAATCTAGGTACTAAAAAAAACATGCAACATGTGAAAATCAATGTTGATTTGGAATCGATGTAATATTCAATAATTCCTGAAATAGCTCCACATCAAAATTTTGCCTGAAGTTATATGGATTTGAAAGGCCTCCCACTTGAAATAGCTCCACATCAAATTGAATTTGATACAATATACCAAATGGTATTGCTTAAAAAGAATGATAAACTTAGGATTTATGTAGATTTTAGGAAATTAAATGTTGTCATTAAAAAGGACTATTACCCATTATCTTTTATAGATGGAGTTATTAATATTGTAGCCAATCATGAATTGTATACCTTTTTGGATGATTTTGAATAGGGTGTCATCAAATTTTTATAACACTAGAAGATCAATACAAATTGGGGGGCATTTGTCACTACTACAAAAACCCCATTTTGTAGCTTCAATTTGCGACAAAAAAATAGTTGTAAATGATTCCTACAACTGAAATTTTCATTAGTTGCATAAGTCTAGTCACACACAACATGTAGTTGCAAATATGATCTAAGCATGACATCATCACAAGTCCCATGTATGAAGTATATACTCAAATGTATACTTCACCCTTTGACCATATAATTAAATATAGCTAATCATCATTATTTGCAACTACAATACCACCAATTACACGTTGCCACTTGTAAAGCATATGCAAATAAAAATAAAAATAATTAGACGGCCCTTTTTATTTCATTCATCCAAATTGAATGGTTCAAAATTATTCCATGTGCATTAATCATATCATGCCATGTGGCCTAAGGTGAGGATTTTTTTAAAATAATTTAATACCATTATAACCATTCATGAAAGGGGTCTAGATTTCATTAGACTTGTCAAACCAATGAGAAGGTACACATGGAATAAATACATCCTTGTGGCAATGGATTATGCAACCAAGTGGGTGGAGGGAAGGGCCTTACATTCCAATATAACAATAGTTATGGTCAAATTTCTATACAAATGAATCTTGATTAGATTTTGGCGTCCTTTTACCTTGGTCTCATATCAAGGAGTGCATTTCATCAATGATACAATTTCCCACTTGGTGAACCACTTTTTTTTTGTCACATTACCTCCATCACATATTACCCTTAGGGTAATGAGCAAGTATAATCTACTAACAAAGTGATCGAGACAATGCTGACCAAATTGGTTAACAAAAAAAAATGATTGGGATAAGCATTCGGGAGCAGTGTTGTTTGCCCACTGTACCACCAACAAGGTTAATACAAAACACATTCCATTCCAATTGGTGTATGCATTGTGCCCATTAATGTTTAAAGAGTATCTGGTACCTACTCTCACACACATGAAGGCACTATTGTTAATAATTCAATTCAAGTATTAACTAGCAAAATATCTAAGTTGGAGAAATTAGAGGAAACAAGATTGGAAGTAAGTGAATATATAGGGGGCAATAGTGTGGCATTATGGTCACAAAGCCATTATCGTCCCAAGTCCTTCAAGTTGGGAGATTACGTGCTTTAGTTTCCCAAATGGTGTAAAGAGCACCTGTGAGTTTAAGCATTGTTGGTTTGGACCCTATCATGTGCAATACAACCTTCTAAATAATACAATTCTACTAGTCAACATGGACAAATGTTGAACCACATTTCTTTTTTTCTTTTTTCTTTTTGCCACGACATTATGGTGGATTTATTGAATGTCCAAACCAAATGTGTTTAAATAATCTTCTTTTTTGCCACAACATTATGGTGGATATATTGAATGTGGGAACCTAATGGATTTGTTGTGGATAACCAACATTCAAATAATGTCACTTCTAAGAAGTTTATATAATAATTTGATTTGTTTATGAAATCTCATATAATAAAGGTGACACATTTTTTTGAATGGTATTGCAATGGTCATAAGTTACCTCCACTATAAGGTCCCCTAAACCTGCTAAATTACAAAATCTTGTTGTTAGTATTAATAATCATCCAACAATGTAATATGCATGAAATTGTTTTCTTATTATTTAGGGTTATGACAAATCTGATCATAATAACTTTTCACCAATAATTTTTTTTTTTTATGCATGTCAAACTTTATTCAAAGCAAGGTCCTGCATGTGATGACATTTGTCAATATTTTGAAATGATCATTATATGTCATTTATATTTATTTATTAGTATCATATTGAAGTATGTCCTTGCAATATAAATTTTGTTGAAACATAAATGTTTAAGTTATTCAAGGTTTGTGTTATAAGGACAAATTCATGTTTTTTGTGTTGTTCTTTTGTCATTCAATCACAATATAAAGCACATAATTTTTTTTCAACTATGCCAATAATCCAAACATTCCACATGTACATTGTGACGTGGTTAAGGTGTTAGAATATTTGCATACGTTAAAAATTATTTGAATATTCTTTTGACATGGCGGCATCTTGGGACACGTTAGAAAATGTTCAATCCACTTCAAGTAAATAGGTAAAAAAAAATCCCTACCCACATTCCAAAGAATATTCTTCCCTACTCACATTCACCTACATAGGTTCACAAAATAACAATCCTGCTTTTATGCCATAGCCCATGTTTGAAAAGTAGGAATTCTATTTTAAAAAACAATTGGCATTTTAAAACTTGATAAGGTTTATTTGAACAAAACAACTTTGGATCCAAACCAAGTTTTGATAAAAGTTTTTAGTTTTTAAGGCAAAAAGATGCATCATTTGCAAGCTTTAGCCCATTCTTATTTGCCTTTCCCACTTTTTTTTGTCCAAGTAAGTATTCTAGAAAGGAGACTAAACATCCTTAATTGAAACCTCACGTTCCACCACATACCTTGAAGTCATTAGTAACATATTGACAACACTTTGACATTTTGACAAGGCATGCCCATAACAATTGGCAACAAAAGGTTGCAGCAACAAAGTAGAAGATATAATGTTTGTCAAGAAATGGTGTTCAAATTGGCACCTTCATTTTTGACATATCTTATCACCTTGTCCAACAACTCATACCAAGCAAACAATTCCTTCAATTACACAACCATGCTAGCCCCTAATGTTTCATGAACCTCAAAAATTCCATATTTCCAATGTGATATGACATGTTTCCCATTTTTTGTTGATGGAATTTACGACCGATGCAAAAGTATCAAAACCTCTTTGAAACATCCACAAGTCAAAAGTGGTAGTAGTTGTGGTCACTTCAATAAAAGTAAAAAACACATATCGTTCCATAGTTTTATTAACCATGTTCGGGATAACCTCATTGGTGAGTTATTGTTTTTGAATAAACATGACACAATCACACAAATGAAGGACAAGCCTTTTCAACCAGATGTTTTTAGTGGAATTCGACATGTAGTAGCTGACACGCCCCCAAGTTACTTGTCAGACCAAAAAAAGGTCCAACTATGTTAAAGAACGGAAATAGTTGGAACTTGGTGCTGCTCCTAGCTTCTAGCACTAAAGGGGGTGAGAGGGGTGTGAGCCATCCCAACACAACCATGTGCGGTAGTCTCAGTTTTTAACAGTTACATCAAGGTTATTTGAATGGGGTGAGGTTATTAAGGGCTTTTAACGACTTCATAGGGTGATGAGTGTGCATGGTGCGAAGGGGGTTATTTTCTTTTCCGAAATGCGTTATTGGTGATTAAGGAGTTGGATTAGTTCTTTTCTTCAGCAAAGGTTAATAATCGTA
>Ga0116231_10001560_pt1 | contig 47034 bp, 45 predicted proteins | sample S1TSphgellanicum_2_FD_89695 | JGI IMG/M metagenome (GOLD analysis project Ga0116231, IMG submission 89695) | Host-associated microbial communities from peat moss isolated from Minnesota, USA - S1T2_Fd - Sphagnum magellanicum MG | ecosystem: Host-associated > Plants > Peat moss > Unclassified...
GAAAGAAAAAAAGAGGACTAAAAAAAAATCAAAAAAGAAAACCTTAAAAAACTATTTTTGAAAAAAAAAACAACCAAAAAAAAAAAGGTTAAAAAAACCCCAAAAAAAAAAAAAAAAAAAAAAGAGAAATGGACAAATCAAACATTGGAGGAGGCCATGGATGTAATTGAAAGAAGACATATTCAATGAAAAAGGTTACTAAACAATGAAATATACTTCTTATTTTTCTATCAAATCATTTAGATAAAAAAACAAGATCTAGGAAAATGGAGCCATTTAAAGTATTAACAAATGAAGAAAATGCAACAAAAGTTGAATGGATTCTAGGTATGCAAGAATGCAAACTATCAAATAATAACACAATATAATTTTAAAGATGAAGGTTGTAAAGTTGACATAAACTAAGCCAACACCTTCCAAAATGGAGTATTAGGTAATAGTTAATGAAATTAGTTCAAAAGAAGACATCCCAAAATCAATATTTGACAAGCAAAAGGATTAGACATTAGTAGATTACAAGGTTTAATTGTTAATTCCTATGCCTCCTATAACAACTTGCAAGCATTATACAACAAATGCGAGCATACCATATATGAAAATTTGATGTTCAACAAGGATTCAAGCAAGCAAGCAATCTAGAACAAGAGTTTGGTCAAAAAGAGGATCCAACCAAATGTACAACATCATCCCTAAGTCTCGAAAATGGCTGACAATAAGCTATGCAGTAAATGCAACTAGGACAATTCTACTAAGGTTTTACATCCTTAGGGGAGAATGGCTATGTGATTACTACATTAAACTCTACAAATCAAGAATTTATATCACAATGCAAAAAAAACATGGATGACAAGTTTTTTACAAGAAAAAAAAATCATTCTTCAAAATAAAGGTCTATTATAAGTTAGTGGATTTCACAAACTAATAGACATTTGTTAATTACATATGGACATGGATTGCATGTTACATTAAAAGTAATAGAACAAGTAAATGAATTTGGTTTAAACATGATTATTTTACCCTTTCACATTCACATGCACTCTAAACACTAGATGCATCTTAATTCAAACCTTTCAAAACAACATTCAAAAATGAAAGGAATGCAATTGTGACTAGGATGGAATACAATGAACCAAACAAAATTACACTTGTTAAATCAGTGGACAAAGCATTAAACCAAACAAAACATCAAAACACGGTTCAAGGCTACATGGATATGGCCTTTAAACCCAACCCTAAGGCCATGGACAACAAAACATAACCTTCAAACCTTCACACAATAGTAACAAATGTAAACAATGAAAAGTTGGTAAATAAAAATGATTATACTTCAAATGAACATGTTAATGACAGCTAGTAATTAATGGGGAGACTAATCTACATGAACTACATAGTTTTTTAACATGTAGGATTAGTTATTGGTTTAGATGCTAATTACAATCCAACATTTGAACTAAATCTACAACAACATTACAATTATGGATATGTTTAATAGCCCTATTATTATGGCAGTTTAAGAGGGGAAATATGTCATCAACCTAGATGATCTTACTACTAACCTAAAATAGGAAATCCACACTTCAAAGGATCTAACCCAAGAGGTGATGAACTTCCACAACATGTTATTGCCTCAATTACTTGCAAGATAAATAAAAGGAAAATAACCGTTATTAGACTATTCATAATCGCATGTTGTGACTTCTTTAAAATACTTGGAAATCTTTCCCCAAAACAAAAAGATAAATCAACAATAGATGAAACCAAAAATATAAGTTAAAATAGAAGGAAAATAAGAAGGCTAAAATAACAACTAAAAGTTTATTTGTGGCAAAATGCACATCTTGAAGAAAAGTTAAAAGACACCACATGGCATAACTTCTGTCAAACTAATCTACACAGAATGCAAGAGGGGTTTTTGGGACAAGGATTGAACCAAGAAAAAAAGCCCTACGAACACTAAGAAGAGGAAGATGATTGGAATAATAAATATTGAATTCAGAAGAAAAGCTTCTTGAACATGAACACCATTAATAGGAAAATGAAGATGATTAAATCAACAAGGATCAAACCAAAAAGAAAACTTTCATGAATAGGAGCTCACCAACACCAAGAAAAAAAAAAAGATCAAATTAACAACTAGGTTTGACCACAAACCAAGAAAAAAAAATTCATGAATAAAAGCACCAACACCAAGAACTAGAGGAAAAGCTTCATGAGATTTTTCATTTTTGACCAAAAACCCCCCCAACTTTGCATGCCCATATCTTGTTCATTTCACCATGGATTTCAAGAATTCAACTTGAGTTGGATGATGCACTAAGAGGTAAGTTACAAGTTCTTTTTGGACATCATTGTGATTCTTTCAGTCCCTTAGAATTCAAATAACATTGAATTGTTATTTATTTGGACACCAACTAGCTTACCCTACGTATTGAATTGATACTTCACTCAAGATAACTAAGAAAACAAATTCAAACCACCAAATCCAACAATCCCATTCGCCTTAAAAATAAATATTTAGCCTTACACACAACTTTATTACATAAAAAATTGAAAATAATGATTTATTTCTATCATTTCCATTGGTCTTTCAAAATTCTCACAAACCTACCAAATCCTATTACACATTTAACTATTAGTTCACTAAAGATAGTTAAGAAAAAAATTCGGATCACCAATTCAACAATTTGATTGGCCATAACATTTTTCTTTGCACATGCACAAAACATATTTAACGGCCTTTATACTAATATTATAACTTCGTATATATAGAGGAAGGGTTAAAAAAATTTCTAGTGAGGAAATGAAGTGGTTTCATGTTTTATAATGGGTAACAATTGGTTACTACCTTGTCAACATAGGCCCTTTATTTCAAGAATGAACCCACCCTATAACAATATACCTATAACATAAGTGTGGGGTAATGTTTGATGGTTGGGGCATTCCCAAAACAATAAGCTCTATAGGTTCATGCCGTTTTTGTTTTTATTTTCAAGAATGCCCCAACCTAAAGGTGTTGCATGATGTAAAGTTTGTTTGATAAAGACCCATGAAACATTCAATGAAAACCCAATAGAAAAGCACATGAACATTGATGAAAAAACGTAATCACCAATGAAAAACCAGAACTCCTTCCCACTTATCGAGAAGGATATTATATTTTATAAAACCCATTCACTATAATGTTAAAAAATTGGCCAAAAGCTTACACTTACAAACATTCTTTTTGTAACACATCATGTGACATCCACCAATGTTGGAACATCATAAATGTCCATAAGAAGAAAACATGGTTAACAATAAAATTTATCATCTCATGTTTGTTTGCCATTATTCCAAAAACTACACATTTGGGCTACCCCATCCATCAATACCTTGCTCACCTTACTATGTTTGTAACCAACCCCATGCCGTCATTTCAATCAATGTGCACATGGTAACAAATTCACATGAACACCATTTGGAATTGTCTTTCCTCCATCAATGTCTATTGAATGAGCAATGGGTATTTATTTATTAATTCTATTAATTAGTTTTCATGTGCACCCCAAAATTCAATTTTTATGTTTCCAATTAGTCACTTTGATTAGCTCATCACAAAATAAATTCTAAAAGTTTAGACACTTTCCCAAATAGAAGTTTGCACTCCCATATTGAAATTATAGAATTTCTTTCCTTTGGCCCGATTATTTTGTTTATTAAAGTTCAATTTGGGCAAAGGTTATGGGATTAAGTTTGGTGTTATCAAAAGTATGTTGGCCAATGTAATGGAAACTTGGAAACATTGGCGCACCCCCATGTTCCTTAATGGACTCAAATGTGAGTCTAAACTAAAAACAGTGGAAGAACAAATAGTTGGGGCACACTCCCTGGCTTGCAACACTTTGAGGGGTAGAAGGGCGTGTTGGAGCTCCGGGATGGGACTAGGAAGAGTGACAAGCATCAATTACTCACACGAACTTGCACAAAATCAACACAAGGTGGTTAGTGCCTAGTTGAACCACTTTTAGTGCTAAGACGAACCACGGGCAACTCGGACTCACAAGATTCAGCACGGCTCGGACTTGGGGGAAGCCACCACCTTCCCCCTTATAGTATACTTTGTGCCTTTCCACGAGGCCCACATCCAAATGGCTTTTTGTCCCGGGACTCCAAAGTGGGAGTCTCGAAATTGCCAAGGTCGGGATTTCCACGACTTTGGGGCGCCATAACTTTGTGTGCAGACCTCCGATTGAGATGAGGTCTAAAACAAAGTTGTAGCCCTCGTTGAGAGCTTTCCAACGGTATGTGGCACGCCACCTACACAAAAGGAAATCAAGTCGATTCCTGACTTTTAATGGTTGAGAGTCAAATTAACAATTTGACTCCCGACCTTTCTTTTGGCCATAACTTGTGTTTTAAATGTCCAAATGGGTGATGCGAGCCCATTTTAGACATTTAAGTTTCAATAGATTTCCAATGATATAAAGAACTTTTTAAACCAATGGATTTTTACCCTTGCAATCACTCCTTGAAGATTCGGGACTCCAACTCCCCAAGTGAGAGTTGCCTTGGGAGTGTGAAGGTTCATTTTCTCACACTTTCCTACACTCTTGGGAGTATAAGATGTGCCTCCCGGGTCTCCCTTTTATCTCGACCTCTTGCAAGCCCTTGCCTTGGTCGCAAGCCCAAGGTTAAGGTTGCGACAAACATGGTGGGCAAACCCTCCCCCCATGAAAAAAACCTTTCGCCTATTGGCTACTTGTTGCCTCATGTCATTGGTTGTTTGGAATTTATGTTGTGTCTATCATTCCATTTTTTCCTACATTAAAAAAAAGTATTAATGTAAGCAAAAATGGTTGAAATTAAAAAAAGGTGGTTTACATAGCCCCTAAGTAACTTAATTACATAGTTTATAAGTTGTTACATAACCCTTAGGGTAGTGTACATTGACCTTTTAAGTAGCCTACATGATAACCCCTAAGTAGGCCCTCATAGCCTTTAAGGTAGCCTATTGTAGCTTTTAGGTAGTTTACAATAGGCCCTTTAAATAGCCTACATAATCATTAGATATGCATATATAGCCCCTAGGTAGCCTACATAACCTTCACTGTAACTTATAGTAGCCCTTAATGTAGTCTACATAGTCATTAAGTAGGCCTATACATATAGCCCTTAAGTAGCCTACATAACCTTAAGTGTAGCTTATAATATCCCTTATTGTAGCCTACAATATAATAGCCCTTATGTAGTCTACATAACCTCTAATAAGATTACATGATAACCTCTAAGGTAGCATACAAAATTCTTATGGTAGCCTACAATAGGCCCTAGGTAGGCTTACATACCCTTAAGTAAGCCTATGTTGTCCCTAGGTAGGCTACATAGGTAACCCCTTTAAGTAGCAAGCCTAAATAACCCATAGGAAGGCCTAGGTAGTTTTTTATAAGTCCCTTATAGTAGCCCCTAAGTAAGTTTATGCTGGTGCTAAGTAGGCCCCTAAATAAATCTAGATAAGTTATAGGTAAGCCTTAGGTTAATTAGCTTACCTAGGCTTATCTAAATTAAATTAAGTTAATTAGGGTAAGTTCAATAGTATAAAAAATGTTTAATAAAATGTGGTCACAAATTGTTTCACATAAAAAGTTTTGGTGCAATGGTAAAATAGACAATTCACTTCTCTATGTTAAAACAAAAATTACAAATAGCTATGAAATAATTTTAATGCATTGAAAGTAGATTTTTTTTTTTACAATAATTAACATGATTATAATATTTAATTTTATATTTAAAATGTTGAAAAACCCCATCTTGAAAGTAGATGTAAGTAGAATTTTTTTAAATGCATCTACTTGCACGATGTTTGATCTTACAAAATGGGTTACATGTAATGGAATATTGATTTTTTTCAAATTTCAAATTAATGGAGCCCTAAAAAATACTTATGTATTGTCAAATTATGCATGTTATAATCAAAATATATCAAAATTTTAATATGAAGTAGGTTTGAACATCATTTTTGACCTAATCAATTTCAAACACACTTTCAACCTTTTTTGCTAATACCAAAGTTGTTCAAATTTTGTATCCAACTTCTCATAAACTAAATGCAATGACCCAATTTTTCATATTTCTACTTCAAAATATTTTGAATTTACTTTTTGTGTCCATATCAAAAATTGTTTCATTTTTAAATTGGATTTTGGGCGGATTATTTTTTGTTGTTTACTTTACCTTGTCGACACTTGGTATGGAGTTTATTTCTCAAAATGGAGGTGAGGGAATAAAATCTTAACTCTTGCAGCCTAGTCTAAGTTAACTAGGGCCCAATTTTTTAGCATGGGTGGCCTAACTACCCAAGCTAAAAAAAAGCTAATAGGTTAGGTCTCTTAGCCTAATGGCCTAATTTAGGCTCATAGCCAATCTAAGAACTTGGAGGTTAGCATAGTGAATTAATCATTAGTGAGTTCAACTATTTTTAATGAATTCATGACGTCCATAACAATTGGTCGTTGTTCAATAAAAGTTTCACCACTTTCACTATGGTAAAATGATCCAAGTTCACTCAAAATCTAATGAAACATAAAACTTGGCCACATATTGTATTAGTGATTTGAGTTGCTTCAACCTTTAAATCATATTTTCAAAACTAAAACATACAAATTCATAATGGTTGTATTCCATCCAAATCATTTAAGAGCCTTCAAAGTACATATGGTTAGGTATTCGTGATGTTTAGTTCAAGTTCACATGTAATATTATGTTGACAACATTAATACTTGCGTTTTGTTTAACATATTAGATGGGAAAAAAAGTTGAAAGCCCTATAATATTCAACCTTTATGTAGATTAAAATTGACATTGTTATATATGCAAATTGTATATCAAGATCCATTGATAATATTGTCTAGTTGGTCATTATTTTCATTTCTTGCATAATACATAAATTTGTCAATTTTGGAAACCCATGTGGAAAAAAATTATGGTACTTATGACACATTTTAAAAGTTTAAGTTTACAACTACTATCACAAACACAAACACTAATGTGGTTGCAAGGTATGATGGTTCATTTTTGGTGTCATAATTTTATGTAGATATCATTTAAATACTAATTAGATGAAAAAAAATCTTAAATATGCTAATTAGCAATCAATTCCACATTAATAACATCATCGTGAAGATTTTTATTTATTTATTTCTATCTACACTCATTATTAATAATGGATTTGAAAAGTTTGACAACATGGACTAGTCACCTTATTGGACTGTTATACATGTGAAATGAAAATTTGATATTGATTTCCATTCCATATGGTTTATGGTGTTTAAATATGTGTTGCAATATGAATATCAAAAGATATGGAAGCTTCCCCTTAAGAATCTTAACCAAAGTTTAATATTTTAAACTTTTAAAGGGTCAAAATTGGACCATATTTTCATAAGTCCTTAAATTTTTTTAAAAAAAAACTTCAAAGTTTCTATTTTTCCATTCACAAATTTTATTTTATTTTTTTAACATAGGTTATATTGTTCATGTGAACTTTATCAATTTTATTTTAAATAGGTTCAAAAATGCACCCATCATAAAAGATGACATCAATGTCTTCATATGTGGGTTTTGATCAAAATGGTTTAGGATATACTTAGGTGGGCAAATTGTTAGTTGTGAAACAAAACAATAACGAACTCTTTCGAAATTTTTAAAAAAAAATGTATGGGACTTGTATAAAGTGATTCCTATGCAAAAAATGAGTCACCATACCAGGAAATATGCAAGAAAATACAAATATATTTCCATGCATAACATGGAAGTGTTAGTTTATCCATAACATGAAAAATTTGAAAACTTTAAACAAAAATAACAACATTAGACCATGTGGTCATATTTCAAACTAATGTTGAAAAAAATAAAAGTACCATTTTCATACTTAATACAAATAAGTCGTGATGTGACTTGCCATTCAAAAAAAAAAATTTGAACACCTTCAACCTAAATAAACATTATGGATTGAAAGCAAATGTGATGGATGAAATTATACATTCATGATGCACTTTGTCAATGAATGATGAGATCAATTAAATATAATACCACATTTTTATAATTGATTATAAAAACGTTGCGTACATATAATGAGTTATGTTGGGTAGGTTACAAGATGTCATTTATGATAACTATATAATACATGCACAAATGAACTAGCGTCATGACCTCAACTTGGGTGTGTGACCAACTCATGGGGTGGAGAACAAAGGGATAAGACATGAGGAAAAGAAACATGAAACTTCTTTTGAAATTGGGCCATGGAAATGGTCAAGGTGTGGAGAAATGGCACAAGAATGCAAACAAGCTCTCACATGAAATGGAAGTTTGTGGAGAAAAATGGAAGCTCTCCCAAGACTCCTCACTAATGCAATAAATTGAATTTAAAAAATTAGCTTCTAGTTCTATTTTAAAAAAAATTGAAAATCAATGAACCTCCAATTTTGATATTTTGAAAATTTTAGGATAAAAAAACCTTTTAATTTTGAATTTTGATTTCACCATTTTTGTTAACAACCTTACAACAAGATGAATTTACCATGAAATTTTTCTTTTGGACTAATTGAATTGGTTTTTACATTTAGGTGCAAACGAGATAAAACTAGCCAATGACATTACTTTAAAAAAGAATTGCAAGTCCTTTTGTTCAAAAATAATTTTTTCATACAAATGAATTTTTGAATTTTTTTTTTTCAAATTGTTACAATAAATTCTCATAATTGTCTAAGTACATGACATGTTTTTAAAAAATAATATTGGAATAAATATGAATTTTAAAAAGTGTGTTGATTCTTGGTAAATTTAGGTTTTCATTTTTTAAAATCATAACAATTTCAAATCATAACAAAAAATTGATTTAAAAAATTTATATGTTTTCTTGTATAATAAGTTACAATTTTTTTGAACATGTCATGTACATTATGCCCCATTTATATATGGTAAAAGACTTTTGAAGTTTTAAAATTTTGGATTAATTTTGGAAAGTTCTTTGATTTTTTAAAGTTTTAGATTTTCACATTTTTTAAGGTATGAATGTTTTTTTGAATGTGACTAATAGGTTTTAATCTTTTTAATTTTTTTTCCATTAATTTTGTTTTATAATATGAGTCCTTTTGATAGTCCTTTGCGAAATTGATTTCTTTTGATGCAATAGATGTTTATTTTCAAAGGTTTTCAATCGAAACTTAAACTTAAAATTTCATCACATGGATTTTTGGTTTGAATTCCTTAATATTCATATGAATGAAAGAGAAACAACTTTGCAATGATTGCCATGGTTTTAAATGGTAAAACATAAATATTTTTCCAATTTTGACTTTTTTTTTCGTCATTAGACATCCTTTTAGGTTCATTTTATTGTGATTGCACCCATTGTTTCCAAGTTGCATTATGGTTGTTTAGAAAGTTGTTATTTGAAAAAACATGGTTGAAAAAAATGGACTATATTTCACTTTTAAAATTGTAATTTATTTTTTATATATTTGTAGTATTTCCCCCTCCATATGGATAGACCATGTCAATAAGTGAAAGTAACATTATTCTATTATTTGCTTACATTCCCTCCATCTATTAGTTATGGGTCTTATATTTGGATCTTTGAACATTTTTATATTCCACAAGGTCCATCATATAAAAACTTACAAAGGACAATGGGTGCTCATGCATGTTGAACCTTGACTTGTACAACAAAATTTTCAAAACAATAACCTTAACAAAACTTTAGTGTAAATGAACTGCATTAGAAACCTTGGGCCAAAATGTATTTACAACAAATGAAGTATGGTGTTTTTAAAAGAAAAGAAAAAAACTTTGTTTTTTTTGAAGGCAACACAAAAATAATGATGGAGTATGAAATCTTTTTGATTGAATAAAAAATCATTTAAAAGAATAATTTGAATACAACTGCAACATAACATGTTGACTATCTACTCATCATCATGATATGCCCATTCTATGAATTCTTTTCTATACTCAAGATAAAAAAAATTCTTTCAATCATAAATTACTAAATTTGTAGCCCTTTCATAAGTTAACATTTTTGAATTTTTGCTATGAATAAATTCAATGGTTCCTTAATTTCTTTCACATGTAGATGTTATTGTCATTTGATTTAAAAAGTTAATTGCAAAGCCTTGCAAATCTAGAGTATCTAATCCATATGAATTTCATAAAATATGGGCAAACATTTCCTTGGCAACCAAAACCATCATTGGGTTAGTCCCTACATGTTCCTATAACGAACAAGTTGTTTATCAATTTTCACTTAATCACATATATCAAGAAAAAATTGTTTCTAATTTTTTGAAATCCCATCATGAATTCTTTGACTTTTTCATGTCCTTTCCCATTCCATTCTAGATCCAAAATTGTTCATACACAATGCATTGGACTATGGATGAAATGCCATTGATCATTTTTAATATATTAACATTTTTTTCATTTTTTAATGATAACCTTCCATTGCATTGATTTTCTCAATTAATTAATGTTAAAAAAATTTCAAAATTGATTGATCACAATTGCACATTCAACATCATTTTTTAACTTTGGACTAACCCACTTTTTCCATTTTGCACTTCCTATCATTTGTTGTATTGGTGTTTAAACTTTTTGTCGCCTTTTCAACATAATGAAATTTGTTCCAAATCATGTATCCCCTAGTCTTAATAATTCCAACTTGTCTTCCTTACTTGAAAATTCTCTAAACAATGCTTGACTTTTTTGATGATTGGTTATAAATTTTATGTTAAATTTGCCTTCTTTGAAAATTTTATTAATCTATTTTATTTTTCCTATGTTTTCAAGGACAAGATGAATCCATGAATTGTGTAGTTATTATAAATGATATGAAAATACTTATCCTTTATAATTTGTCCAACACTTTTGTACATTGTTGCATTAATAATCACCACAACATTTTCATTACCCACTTTTTCAATTGCTTGACAAATAATGTAAGCAATGTATGTGGCCATCTTAATTATCTTTCCCCATTATATCAAATGCCTAAAAACAAATTACCTTTTGAGAACACACAGAAGATATTTTGTAATGGTCTCTTATTGACATTTGTCCAACCATCACATGTTATTGTACATCCTCTTTCCCTTCAACATTCCTTAACAACACCCAATTCCTTAATCAAATCAATTTAAACAAGGTTGTTCACAAATTTTCATAACTTGGACAAACATATACAAGGCCATAATGTCCAATAGCAATTACTATTTCTCAAAAATGATTTGATTTGATGCCATTGAAAGGAATATCATGCAACCAAAGAAGAATTTTGCGATTTCATAAATTATTTATTTCTTCATGCTTTTGAAATTTCCAAGTTGCTTTCAATTTTGGTTTTGTTAAATCAATGATAATTTTACTAACTAAAGGGCCTTCCCTTCTTTTGCCCTTTCTTAGAAGATTTAGCAACTTGTTATTTCAATGGTTCAAGAATTTCCTATGGAATTGAAGAACACAATTTTACATTGTTGGACATTCTTAAAATTTGTTCTTTTATTCTTGTTATTAATGTTGTTTTAAATGTTTTTTCACAATATTTGTATCATAATTCCTAAAAGTTTCCATGTTTAACAAATGTTCAATCTAAAGCTTTAGGAGGCCATGGGTTCATTTGCTTATTAACAATTAAAGAAGGATTATTAAGAGACATCATGAATCTTAATATAGGTTGTCAATTTATTATAAAATCACATACAATGCAAACTTGGAAATGTAAAAATAACCAAACTATTTTCAAATGATAATAAGAAGTTGAATGAAAGTTTTTTAAATGATGAAACAAAATGAAAAAACATGTCAAAAAATGATCCAAAAAATTGCTACAATTCAATGTGTTACAACTCGCAACTTGGTATGTTACAACAATCCTAGTAGAATCATGGATGAAACAAGTTAGGTACAAGAAGGCAATCCAAATGTCAATTTATGGACCATGGGAAGGAATATTTTGGCCCATGGGTTTATCTCAATTTTTGTGCCAAAAAAAGAAGAGAAGTAAAAAATAAATGATAAACCCTTCACGGGAACCACATCAAGTTACAAAACAAAAAAATTGACTACAAACAAAGATCCTTACTCAACAAGTTTTGTGAAAGAGGAAAAGACAAAAACAACTTTTTACCCTTTAGTAAAAAGTTGAATGCTATAAAAAACAATGACAAGAAAATTTCAAAAAACAAATCAATAACACAAAACAAAAAAACAAGATGATGACAAAATGCCAAAGTGAAAAAAAAAACTTGAATTAGATTTTATAGCCAAATTGGGTGGAGACCTTTCATGGTTCACACAACACTTGAAGTCAAATTGGATGGGGAATGGACCCCTTTTGTTTCACACAATGGTGGAAGTCAAGCCTCATTCTTATTCCTTGCGACACAAAAATAAAGTAAATATAAAAATCAAAGCCTCATATGAGCAACGAATATATGTGCATGAAACACTACTAAAATAACAAAAAACTATAAAATGTCAACTACCATTTAATTCATGATTAAAAAAATGAAGATGACACCTTTTTTAGAAAGAAAACAAGAGGATGATACCTTTGTTTATAAACCTAAGAATGTTAACATATAGTGTGTTTGAAAATTGACACATCATAAGTTCAAGGCTAATACCTACTAACTAGTGTTTAATACCTCTTAAGTAACAACTAATCAACATTTGAGATTTATATTTTATATTTTGATTTTCTTTTGTATGTTGGTTTACAATATGTATGCTCAAAATGTTTTAGAATGTTTTTTTAGTAGCATTGTTGGGACATCATCCAAGGTTATAGATTACTACATGTCCAAATTAATTTCCTTTTAATTAGTAGATTCTTCATGTTTTCATTGGGCTCAAAAGTTCAAAATAACATGAATAAGTTTGAAAAGAGGGGAAGGGAGACAAAGCAAAATGAATTGAAGGAAACTAACCATTTTGGGCAAACAACATCGGTCATTGCACTAACATGCAAATTAAAGCAAGGTCTATAAATATTTGTTCACCTTTGTTCACATTTTTTACTAGTGCATGTGCATGGAGGTAACATGCACATGCGCATGTGTCATTTCTATTCATTGGATCTAAAAACTTGAAGGAAGGAGTGTGAAAACATATATGTTAATGCCCAATTAATAATGTCAACAATATTTAAATTAAAGCTACTTCCAAATTTTAAGCATGTGGATGCAATTTGATTTTTCATATTATTCATAGTATACTTCACTTGAATCTTTTAAATAACTAATATCACATTTTTTGAAACTTGTTTATCTACAAAAAGAGTTGTGGATTGAAATTTGAAGTGATGGTTAGTTTTTTTTCCTTTCATGGTTGCAACATTTTCATCACTATTGATCGCACCGTTGGGAAAGTTATTGTTCAAGAGAAAATTATTCAATTTGTGATTGTTTTTTATTATTTATTGTATAGGTAGGAGTGGCTAAAAGCCCCTACCTACATTGATTTAGGAGGTAATTGCTACCTTCATTATTTAAAAAGTAATTGGCATTGATTTAACATGTTTGGCAAGTGAGTTGCATGAGGATTGTCATTTAAATAGGATTGAAAGTTGACTTAATTGATATGGTTATTCAATGCCGTTATAACTTTCATAGGAAGTAAGGAATGGTTGTCTGAAACTACTTAACTATTGGAATTTGGATGCGAGGAGTGAACTTAATGTGTGGATTTTGGGTTTGAGATGCCTTCAAGTGGCAAACTTGAAACTTTGTAAGAGTGTAAAAAAGAGGGTAAAATGTGTGATTAGAAATTGGAGTGTGGAACACCAATTACTTCCAAAGGGCTATATGTAATATTGTTGAACTTTCTAGGCTTATTGCATGCTTGCTTTGAGGGGTTGTACCAATGTAGTTCAAGATGATTGTTTCATAGTTATTACAATTGCAATATTGCTTTCTACCTACGTGCATACATTGGGTTCCTTCAAGGATAAGAGGTTTTATAGTACTCTACTCACTTAAAGTTGGTCATATTAGGTAAATTCCACTACCGAACCCTTTTAAATGAACTCTCAAACTAGGTAAAATAACTTCATTTCTGTTTTGATTGTTGTATGTGAATTTACAATAGGTGTTCTATCTACTACAAATCTTACCTTCTTGTTAAAAAAAAAAAAAATTAAAACTCTAAATAGTTTTTATTTCCCCTTCTAGTACAATAGTTTTTCAGTATTGGGGTTTTTTGTTGTTTAGATCTCCATGGTGGTGGCTATATTTTCAATAACGTTTTTTTCATAGTATAATCTCTATAATGGTAGTCACCTACCTACTATTGGTCACTTTGTGAACCTAGTAACCCATATTGATAAATTATTTACTTCCTACCTAGATCATTTATACTTCCTACTAGGTCTTGACAAAGGACTATTTTTCCATTTGGTTCCCATCTTGAAAATTGTACTCAAAGTCTTGATGATACCATTAAAAAAACAACAAAAAAATAATTTATGTAATTTTTGTTTTTGATCCTTTTTATTATTTTCAAAATTTTGGCATACCAAGAGAATGGAGGTAAACTTGGTAAATAATAGTTAGGTACCTAGTTGTTCGTATTCCAAGGCACTAAAAGTGGGGAGTTTGATTATGTGAACAATATAAGGAAGATAAGTGAATGAGGTGTTAGACATATGATTTAATATCCAAGTTCGGGTGGGGCCACACTCAAAGGTAAAACATAGTTAAATCAAAGTTAGAAATGTTACATTTAACCTTGTGTCCACACATGCAAAAATAACTACCTACATTTCCTACATGGATCCTATGTAGCAGAGGAAGTTAACTTAGAGGTTGCTAGCCTAATTGCTACATAACTGAGGAAAGCAACAAGTCACTAGAGACTTCAAGTTCAAACTTCAAAGCTTAGGTATTGATCTACACTTCTACTATCAACAAGTTATAAGTTGTAACAAGGGGTCTGTCACACTGTGGCCTTGCCATTTACATTAGAAAGTATCTTAAGGCAAAAGAAGCATTATGAAAACCCAAATATTGCACCCTACAAAAATCTAATCTTCAAAAAAATCCTCTAAAAGAAACCAAAATCCTTCAAGATATTATAACTCTGTAACTAATCTCAAGTTTCAACACAAGCCAAAATATCATCTTTCAAAAATCCTCATATAAAATTAGACCTATTATTATTATTATTACCTAGGGGCCAAAATCCCTTAAGCTACCATACTCTATAATGAATCTAAACACAATATCCTTGCCCTTGGTAGGCAAGGCCAACAAATGAAGGTGGATAGGTCAGTCCCTGAACATTTTTGTAGTGTAGAGAGCTGGGGTTTAGTGACTATGCATTTTATGGCCTTGGCATTCAGAGATTTGTGTTGTGCCTAGATAATACTCACTCATGCTCACATTTTTTTGTCGGTAAAATTTCAACAAATGGTGATTTTCAACTTTAAAAAAATTGAAGAAAGTGTCTTTGGTTTTTCTAGTTGTCAAATTATGAAATAAAGGTACAAAAGACTCCAAATTTTGTATTAAGTTTCAATAGGTAACAGAAAAAATAAAAGGATTTATATATATTTTTTTAACTTTCAAATTTTTGTTTATAGCCAAGTTTAGTAAGTCATCTTATGGACAATTTTTTGGGGGAAAGGTTTAACAACCAAAGTTACATTGTTTGGACTACACCGAAGCATTAAATTATATCCTAAGCTCTTACCTCTCCACTATACTTTTGAAGTTCAAAATCATGAATTTCTCTAGTGTTTTTAACTCTGGGTCTTTTCTTCATCAAGAACCTGGAGGGATATTGTCTAACTTCTGAATGAACTCTAACAACCCCAATTGTCTAAATCTCAATATGGGTTTTTTAAAAGGCCAAACTTCACATCACTGTGGCAAATTTTTGGGGGGAAATAGTGAGAAAAAGTGTTTTTCATGTTTTCTATTTGCCAACTCTCGAATTTTTAAAAAAAAGTTTGTGAAATCGCTTATTAAGTTCTAGTGGGGTAACAAAAAATTCATACTTTAAAAAAATTTGTTCTCATTTTTTGTTTGTATCTAGATTTGCTTTAAATTGTCGTGTGGATGATCACCACATCAGCCACATTACAAGATTGAAAAAAAAAAGCACCAACAACCTGCACACTTGAATATCACATGTTGTTCATCTCTCTCAAAAAAAACCTTCAAAGCCCTACAAATAGTGGGTAATTCCCCATTGCAAAAACATGTTTGTTGTTTTGCCTTTGTTCTTTAGGGCAATTGTGAGTGTAAAGGCCTGTGAGGCACCTTGATGTCTAACTTTTACTAAGTTAGCTTCAATACCCCCTTTTTTTTTTCCCATCGGATGAGGCTCTCCAATTGAGGGCATTATGGTCAGTGTCTCTTTTTGGAATTTTTTGTTTGTAGCCAAAGTGATGACCATCGGTAGGAAGATATAGTCAAATCTGGATATAAACCATAATATATAAATATTCAATCCTCCTTATATATTTTTGGCTACGCAATAAAGTTGTCTATAAAGTCAGGCTATTAGGGGGCGAGAATAGCTAGTTTCGACATAATAGGGCATCAAACGCACAACTGGGAATGAAAATTTTACAAAACGAAATAAGTGGGACCCAAACTAGTTTTTCCACCAATTTGATGAAACCAATTTTGGTGGTAAACTGAGTTTCAATCCTTCTTTCCTTTTTCTTGAGCGCCTCCACTTGTGCTACATATATTTTCACTGCTCCAACCTGTATAATTACTTTTGAACCTTGTGCACTAAATGCTGAGTTTCAGCATTTCATACTAAGATTTAATAAAATTATCTTACTTTGCAGATACCACTGAAAGAGAGGATAGGTTGTTGGGGGTTTCCTCGTCCTCCTGAAAGAGAGGATAGGGGGTCAAAGAGAGGGTGACTTTACAGATAACTTTAATAAAAATCAAGTATACAAATCTGACAATTTAAACTTTATATCGCCCTTCTACATCTGGCAACGGAAACTTCCAAACTCACTTTTATTCAAACTTTCAATTTCACTTTCTAGCAAAATTTTGTAATGTGGCTGACGTGGTGATCAGCCATACAACATGGTCAAAATAATCAAACCCTGCCACAAAAACCAGCTTTTGAGCACTGTTGACAACTTTTTGTGCTAGACAGTGCTTGTTAGGGGTTGTTTAGCAGCTTCTGCTTTCAATGGTCGCCATCTAACCAAATTCAAAATTATGATACTACCTTAAATTGTGAAACAATATTCCATCTTTTGCCAATTTTAGGTCACCAATAAAAACCCTTGCCTTATTTGTCTTTGGCATTTTGGCATGCATTGACAATTAGTGTGCATCCCCCCCCCCCACACACAATCAACAAAACATTACTAAGTTTATAGCTTCACTTCCCTCTCTCTCTCTCTCCACACAGACTGGGCTTTTTGAACATGATATTGTTTCAACTGGAGGTAACTTGTGAGGAAATGGGTGCCCATCATTTCTCAAAATAGTCAAGATTTTTTAACATGATATTGTTTCAACTCAAGGTAACTTGTGAGGAAATGCTAAAGACCAATTCAGCTGATTTATTATAAGCGGTCAGTTTTTGACATGGAGAGATTTTGACATCTAGTTTGAGCTAACTTGATGTTCTATAATTTCTCCCTTTTTCATTTTCTTATTCCTTTGTACATTTCCAAATCTACAGCAGGTTGCGTCATCAATTGCTAGATTCTTCACAAGACTAGACTACTTATCTTTGACTGATTGCAAGTTCTTACAACTCCACCATCTCTATAAACTTCAGAGTATCAAAACTACAACTCGATAATGGGCCAGGGAAAGAGCAAGGTGTTATCCTCCTTTCTGGCTCTCCAATATCGTTAACTGGGGTTCTAAAAATTGAAAGAAGCATGTCAAATAACCTAAGCCAAATCACCAGTTCTTTCATGAAAACTGTTGATTCTTTGAAAATATTAGAAAAGCTGAAGCTGAAGGCTCTTTGATTCTAGAAATTTTCAGAAAACCATAACTTGAAGAATTTGTGATTCTGAATTTAAAAAATAAAATCTGGAACAACATTGTAATCAGTGTTGAGCAATTATATGATTTATGATATACCTATTTTGCCAATAGGGTAACAATATAGAAATCTTCAAGAACTTTCAGTGCCAAAGTCCTGATATTAGACAAACTGTCAACTTCATATATTTTTATGATATGAGTATATAACCAAATTTATAATTTAGTTATGAAAATAAGTAGTGACTCAGGAGACCAATACCAGCAAAGTATTGAACATGAATATTGATATTACCTCCATGAAAAAACTCGTGATACCTTGAAAATGAGCTCAATTCCAACTTAATGGAACCACATCAGTACTGAGACAAATTTACAAATTTCTTGCATGAGAAACAATGCATTGTAACAAAGACAAAAAACAGTCTTCGTGTGGAACCAAGTAGGCTTTCTTCAAGGAGTGGACTGGAAGTGCATTTCAGCTGCCATTTAATGGTTTAATATTTACTCCAAATGAATCTTTGCTCAGATTGCCATTGCCTAGCTGAGTGGGAACATTGTGAATTGGTTGTGGTATTTAGTAGCTATCCCTCTCCTTTTGTTGATGAAGAAGTCAAAATCCATGGGTGATCCAGGTTTCTCCACTTCATTCAAGCAGTGAGTTTGAAGAAAGTTTCACATCAACATTCTGTGCTCAATGATAAGTGGGTCCACCATCAGGGCAGTTTTCAGGAGCAGCCAAATCGTTGCAGGAGAGATGGGTTGGAGCTGCATTTGGCTGTCAGAGTTCTAGAATGGGAACTGAAAGCCTCTGCTTCCTCCACTTACTTGAGAGTTACTTGAAGAAGGGCTGCCATAGACCCACAGCAGGGAGATAATAACAGCCAGCAGGCCTGACCACACATACACAATAGTTGGTACACGGCCACCTCTGCCCATGAGACCCTTTGCAAATGGGTAGAGATGAAACAGAACCCATAGACTGAAGAACACGCCACCAAGCAGCTTGCTCCACTGTGGAATTGTGCTATAGATAGTACGAGAACAACCAACAGCTATGGCAATGATGTTTGTCAGGATGATTGTAATTGGAGGAATGAAGAGCGAACTCCATTTTACAACATACAGGTCTGCGTATATGTCGCTTTCATCCTCAGCTCCTGACTTTGAGGTTAAGGTAAATGAGATATTGATACCAGCAATGACTTTCAGTAATCCTTGGAACACAGCTGCAAGATGTGCACTCGTGCCACCAATGACCCAAAACTGCTCATTTCTCCACCACTCTTCTAGTGTAATGCGGGACCACTTCACTTCCAGAATGGCAAGCATAAACAGAGTGACAGTAATTGTAAGGAGGTAGATGAGGAAAGAGAGGTTGAGTGACTGGACAATGAACTGGCCTGTGAAAAGGGAGAGTGCGGGCAAGAAGCAGTAGACGATGAGGAACACGGAAGTGAAGGGGTAGATGCCCACATTCAGGTATGCCACACGCTGCAAGAACTTCATGCGTGTGCTGGCCAGCAGAGCATTGTTGCGTGAGAAGAATATCTCAACTGAGCCAGTTGCCCACCGCAGCACCTGCGATTTGACCACCACTTCAGTGAAAAACACCCACACAGAGTCTCATTCACTCTACACTGGCCTGGTGGCAAACAACAAATAATCTGCAGTTATTGCCAAGGAATCACTGGATGCATGCATGCAGGTAGTGGAAGAGAGAAATGACCTGATGCAAGCGGTCAGTGAGATTGATGGGAGCTGTCCCACGGAAGGCATCACGTTTTGTTACACAGTAAACAGATCTCCAACCACGGTTGTGCATTCTGAAACCTGTGACAACATCCTCTGTGACAGAACCATAAATCCAACCCACCCTCTGCCCCCATTCTGTCTTATCTTCATAGAAGCAAGAAATGACACTGATGGCCTCTGCGACTGTGCTAGCATCCAGAGGCTCCCGGGGGATAGTGAGTGCACCCGCTGGTCGCCCATTGTGCACACCTTTGTCATCAAGGGGTCGGCCCTGGAAGTCCGCCACAGCAATGGAGGATGCAAAACTGACAGATGCTCCATATCGCTTAGGCATCATAGCAGCCTCAAGATCATCATCCTCATCACTAGTTCCACCTGCACCTGTCATAGCTCTGACCTCTGAACCCCGTTTCTCTGGCTGTGAGTGCTTTTTCTCTTTCTTCATTGCCAAGCAGCAGCAACATAAGAAGCGCCAGCATGGGCCATACTCTGTTATCCGTGGTGGATCAAACCCATATAGTGCAATTCTCCGGAACACACAACCAGTACCAACATATACAGGCCCTTGCAATCCATCCAATGCTCGCATATTCACATCAAAGAAAACAGTGTTGTGATTTGCATATCGATCATTTGGGTCCACACCTTCAAACCGTTGAGGGAACTGAACATAGCAAATGCGGTCACCCCCTCTGTCCATGAAAAAACACATTGCCTCTCGTATGGCATTTGAGTTGAAGATGTAGTGATCACAATCAAGATTCAGGATGAATGGGCCATTGGACATGATTGCGCTGCTCCGGACCAATGCATTCATGGCTCCTGCTTTCTTATTGTGGTCATAACCTGGTCTTTTCTCTCGTGAGACATAGACTAACATTGGCAAGCGGATATCAATGTCTGATGTATCAATCATATTCTCCTCATCATTGCTTCCCATCAAAGGTTCACTGGTAGGAGGAGCCAACATCACCTAAAGTCACAGCCCAGCTATCAGTCTTTCTTCCCTCAGTGAAAATAGCAAGAAATTAGGGTTTTGGAAAATGCCTGTTTTTCCTGCTTATAGCTAGTTCCTGTTGCAAGTAGATCATGACATCTAGATTTGATCACAAGTTCAGAATATAAAAAAAAAGCTTCAAATGCAACCTACTGATGAAATTGATTCCAGTATGATAAAACCTAAATCTCAATTACTACAAGCATTGGCTGTGGAGAAGATTGGAGTGTAGGTCTTTTTACCTGGATGATGCTTGCATGATCTCCACGTCCATGCTCCTTGCCTGACTGTGTCCAAGTACCAGGCCAGTGCGTTCCATCTGCCATCCATGTTGCTTTGGGCACACTAAAAGGTTCTGAGGGATCAGCACCAGTCTCAATTTGATCACGCTTTGCACGAATCTCCTCATGTGAATTGTATGCCTCTGAGCGACGACGAATAGCTTCAGGCAAGCCATTGATGCGCACCTTGAATTCATCATACTCTCTTTTCACTCGTCGACGATCCTTGACAAAGTCAGACCTCGTTTTGCCCTTGGTGGGATCACCTCTCAACAGAAAATAGGTCTCAGGATTGCGAGGCTCAATGTCATGCTTACGACAAAATGGAACCCAAACCCTTGCAAAGTTTGCGGCCTCTGCCAAAGCTTCAAATGTCAAAAGTGCTCCACCGTCATCTGAAAGATAGCAACAAAGTTTCTCTAGAGGGTACTCAGCAGCAAGAATGGACAAAATTGTGTTGGCAGTTGTGATTGGTGGCTCCTTTTCAGGATCAGCAGTGGAGACAAACACATCCACAGCTGGTAGGTCAGATCTTCCAGACGGGTTATTCGGAGTAGACATCTCAAATTTCTCCTTGAGCACTTGAAGATCTGTCATTCGATTTATTGGACACAGCTTTGGGAGCTGATCAAGAATCCAGGAGAAGGCAAACCAGATCTCACACACAACTGACATGCCCCATAACCACACTGCATCCACATTCTTATGCTTGATACGCCATGTTAGGAACAAGCCCAAAACCACCATCCGTATCACCACCAGCAATCTGCAAAACCCAAGATGAAAAAAACAAAAGGAAAAAAAAGTCTGCCATCAATTGAAAAAATATTGGTGCTATTTCTGCTACTACCAAGCCTGGCAAATTGTGCACAAAATTTCATAGGTTGACACAATCAATCAAACTAGACCTCTATCTATGTTGAGCCTCTGGAAGTAAACAGCATTTCAGGAATCCACTCCACTCTGGCCAACAAGAAAGAATTTGCAGAGCTCTTAGGTGGTCTTTGTATCTAGTGCAAGAGGGAGGCTCGAGGATGCATACACAATGCAAGTGTTTTTTCCTCTGCAGATCATACACAATTGAGCTCCATTCTCTCTGTCCCTGAGACTTTGTTTCTCACAGATTGATACAAAGCAACTCCTCCTTCAGGTGCCAAGAAAAAAGGAAACAATTGCAAGAGGCTAACAGGGATTCTGTGGGGATTGTGGGTGTAGAGGAAGAGGAGGAGGACAAGATTGCACATGGGTCTAGAGGATTGAGAGAGAAAGTGGAACTTGGGTGTTGTTGTTACCTATATGGACTAAGGATTCCTGGTGAGATGCTAGCTTTCCTTGAAAGAGGACGCCTGGATTTGTCGTTGAAATCAGGCTGCGAGCCCAAATGTGATGCGCTGTTGTTGTTGTTGTTGTTGTTGCCGCCGCTGCTGGTGTAGCCATCATCCTTTGGCCACACGGCGTTGCCATAGCCGTACGTGCCTTTGGTTTGGTACAGCCAACGCGTATGATCGAAGTCCGAGGACTGATTGCTCATGAGCAAGCCCCCCGGCTGAGCCTTGAGCAGAGACAGACGTCGCTCCAGATTCTTGTTGGTGCCGTCATCGGAGGAGGAAGACGGGGGCGGTGGTAAAGCTCTGATGTCTGTGGAGGAATCAGTGCCGCCGCCATTCTGGTGCTGAGTTCCATTGCTGATCATCATCATCGGCTGCTCCGCCTCCTCGAGAATCCTATACTCCTCTTTACAACCGGGGCATTTCCCTGACGAGTTGAGTGCGTCGATGTAGCAGTCGCGACAGATCTTGAACTGGCAATCGCATGGAGTCATGTCTTCTCCGCGCTCATCTCGCATGGCTTTGGAATCGCAACCTTCAACGGAGCAAGTAGCCCCCCTTGCGCACGCAAGCTGTGGATGATGATGGTTGGACTCCTCGCCTTCCATCATCTTCTCCATCACGTGACCTCGTGTCACGCTATTGAAGCCGCCAGTGAAGATGGTGCTGGACACGAATTGCTGCTCGGCTTTCACTGCAATTCCTGGATCCATGGAGCGCACCGAAGGAGTGGCGGACATGAGCTGATGGTCGGGAGTTGAGGGAATGTGCACAGTGTAGAGAAATTCGGAACCCATCTCACTGTCGTCACCTCCGCCGATGGAACTATCATCCCGCGACAAGTTCATGTAACGACCTCCGCCTCCTCTACGTGCCACCGCCTGAGGATGATGCAAAGGGATGTTGTTGCTACTGGAATTCTCCACAACCACCCCACCTGCAGCATTCTGCGCCCCTTGTCTCATCGCCACACCTCCACGGAATCCCAACGCCCCGCCAGTCGCAGCCGACCTCGGCGACACCATGATCACCCCAAACCGAAACTATTCTCTCTCTCTCTCTCTCTCTCTCTCTCTTCCCCTCAGCCTTTGTACTCCAACATCTCTTAATCGAGAACCTCTCTCTCTCTCTCGCACTATCCTCACAACAAGATTCAAAATTGACAGAGCACGAGCAAAGAACAACAATCAAGGGGAGGAGGGAACGAGAGCGAGAAGGGCCCCACATAAATCGCGTGTTTCAGTGATGTATTACAGAGAGTCCGAACGACCGCGTCGAAGAGGAGAACGTCAACGAGCTAAAGGGAAGGGGGCGACGTGCGGAGATCCACGAAAGCCGCCAAGACACCCCGCCAGCAGCGGGAAGACGAACTATCCGGGTGTCAACAAGCGGGGCCCATCCAGCCCGCACAATGGACTTGTCACCTCAATCGCCAAGCCATTCTCCGGGTCCAGTAGGCTACTACAAACCCGGCTGAATCCTGCAGTTGGGGATCGCAGTTTTTGCTTTCCCAGCGCAGTTTTTTTCGTCCATCGCCGTTTGTTTGTTCTTTTGTCGCGCTCTCCCCGTGAAAGTAGGATCTGAAACCTTGAAAATTTGGCGCAGGAAGTAAATCCCTGTAGTCGGGGATCGCAATTTTTCTTCCATCGCCTTTTTGTTTTGCTCTTTTGTCTCACTCTCCCTCTCTCTCCCCGTGAGACTAATAGGATCTGGAAACCTGAAATGCCGCCGCAGGACCTGGTGCCTCCAGGTACACAAAGTCTAGGACCGGGGTTTTGAAAGGTCTTGTTTTTCCTTGCCTTTCTTCTCTCCGCAATGACGACTCTTCATTTTGTTTTCTTCTTCTTCTTCTCCCCTTGGTGCATCAACACTCCTAGAGGACGTTTCAGTCTGCTCTCCTAATTGAGGTTTCTAGGAATATGGATTACAAGAAGTGTCAGCACTTATCTTTGGAATTTGAGCAAGCTTCTTTCATCATGCCTTTCAGGCACAGAAACGAAAGCTTATTATGCGTTCCACTTTCCGAATCCCTTCTTCATTGAGTCTGCTGAAAGCTGCATGGATAAGTTATTGCAGTTGCAAATTTTGCTGTAATCTCGATGCAGTAAGACGATGGAGATTTGCTTACAAGTTGTTGAACGTCAAGAGAAGCTCAAGGAATGTGTGTGCCAATCTGAAGAAATTTTTCACTTGGAGAAGAACTAAATGCAGGAACATGAGGATTAAAGAGGAGCTTTCCATCATATGGATTGCATTGGTTTCTTCTTCTATTTTCTATGTAGTATGTGAGTGCTTAGTGTTCGTTCTCCTTGCCATGTTCTTTGTTTGCAAACGAGCATCATGGCCGAGTCTTCCAAATTTTGACAGAAACCCACAAATTGTGCAACACCTGCAACATTCAAGAATGAATGGCGACTTCCAAATTTTGACAGAAACTCACAAATTGTTCAACACTTGCCAATATTCAAGAATGAATGGTATCAACAAGGAGAGAGAACCACTAGTATTTTGCCCATTTGAAGAAGGGTTTTGGTTTTCGGTTTCAGATTCCCATGCTCATGAGTTAAGTAAGTTGAATTCAAGCAGGTTGTTTTGAGGGGGCACAATGGTGAAGAGGAAAACTTGGGTGGAGCTTTTCAGGTTTTAGAGCAATTAGGGTTTTCTTAACAACTATGTTCCCAAGTGTTAATTACAACTTGGGAATGAGAAGAATGTCTAGAGTTGGTGATGAGGATGTGACCCTGTTGTTTGCAATTTGCTCCTAATTTGATGATGATGCAAGGGTGATGTGTTGCAAGAATTAGCAAGCAAATGGTTCAGTCCATTGTGATAGGCTTGTAGACACAAACAGATATAGACCTGGGGAACATGAAGTTTTTTGCATAGCTGCAGAAATTCCAAGACTATGCAATTATGGTGTTATTGTTGAACAATTATTGCTGGAAGAAACCCATTCTAAAAGTAGCCAAGTGTGTCATGTTCTTGGTTTGGGAAACTTTTTGTAGATTTGTGTGTCAATTTCTTCACAAATGAGCATTACATCACAACAAAAACATAGGTTAGAAGTTTCTTTAGCTATTGGACTTAGCTTCTATGATGTCAACTACAGATGCAACAAGGCAAAGTGATGGCAATTTGACAAAGTGACTAACAATTGATCTGTTAGCAAATGTTCTAGAACGATTCATGTCTTTTTGCTGCACTTATTGTGTTGTTTATTTTCAAAGTGTGTAGTTCACATAGATTTCTTTTGTTGCAATTTTAGAGGTATTATATTCGTTTACTTTTTCAACACCTACCATTGATATTAGTAGATGATGAAATTAGTGGAGGAGTCATGGCAACTACAGGATGAAGGAGGTGATGACAATTTGTCGTTTTGTGAGCTCCTCTCCTAAGGTTATGTTTGCACCTATTTTCTTATTATCTTCCAAGTATTTATTGTGCAATTCTTTTTGCAATCTTGTAGAATTGTGTGGAGTTTTCTTTGCAATATCATAAAATTGTGTGGAGATTTCTCTACAATGTCATGGAATTGTATTGTGTTTTCTTTGCAATCTTGTAGAATTGTTGTCTTTCACAATTATGTTTCTATGTTGACCTCATTTTTCTATCAACAACAATGGCATTTGAGAGACTTATTGGGTTTGTGTACATGATCCCAAGCTTCTAACCAAAGAATGTAATGAGATATACACACAAGCAAGAAGCCTAGATGTTCAAAGTGCAATGTGAGAACATGGTGGTTGTGCTTTGCAAAGGTGTGAACTCACATTCTTTATTTTTAGAATTGTGTTTTTTGCAACGTTACATTATAGCTAGGCAAGATTTAGTAGCTCTTTGTAGGAGGATCAACAAGTGAAACAATGGTCGTCAAAGCTTCTCAATGTTAAATTCTCTTACTAAGGAGATGAACTTATTCGAGTATCTTATGGATCCACATTTGGTGACTCAAGTGAGTTTTTAAACTTTCAAAGCTTGTTGCTTCTTTTATCTATTATGTTGTGAAGTCATGATGAATTTGAAAAAACACCAATTTGATAGAGTTATATGTTGCAAATGTATGTACTTCAAAATGAGGTTGCACTTTTGATGCAAACATTTGAATCTTTTTTGCACTAATTTTTTTGCATAATTTTTTTTGAAATCATCTTTAATGTAATCCTTTTTCAATCTCTAGCAAAGTGTCAAATTCTAAGTGATTTGTATCATAAATGAAATTACAATACCAATGTTTTAAGGTTTTCAGTCACTTAATGCCCAAGAAAAAAAGTCCTTTTTGCATACGAGTACCAAAAATGCTTTGACAACATTAGGAATTTCAAGAGAGTTTGAATTTTCATTTTAAGGTTATTGAAGATAAAAGAATTAAAGGTTTAATTGCATCACCAAAGCTTATGCGCATGAAATACAAAACATGGAATGGAATGAAATTGCTCCCAATTCTAAAGCCCTTAATTTATAATAAGTGGTCACACCTTATGAGTCATGTCAACCCTTGACTCCTTTATTTAAGATTTAATCCTAGCTAATCAGGTGTCCTTTTGATTGTTCTAGGGGGTACATTCATGAAATAAAAATCACAACAAGTGTAACTAATGCTTATTTTTTTATGTTTTTGTGTCAAAAACTGTACTAATATTATAAAAATTTTAAATATGTTTAGATGATACATTTCTAATATATTATGAAAACATGTGAAATAATTTGAAATGAATTTAATGAGGATAAAATATTCAAAAAGTCATTAAAATTTGTAATTAATTTTTTTAATCATTTATACAAAATTTTAAATATATTTTAAACGACTTTAAATTGACATAATTTTGAGAACTTTTTTTTAACATATCTTTACACAATAGTATGAAGTAAAAAAAAATTAATCAAAAGGATTTTTTAATTATTTTTCCAAATTAAAAATGAAATATTTTCAGTATACTTTTGAATATTTCAAATTAATAAGTAGTCACCTAAGTCTTTATTCAAGGTGCACATAAATGCATTTTGTTCAAACATGGTGTGTTGCAAGTGCAATACAATACTTTTGATTGTTGCACATAATGGTTATAGGTCTTTATTTTGCACATCCCACATCATCCAAAAGTTGTCACACCCAAATGGCTTCCTTTGTGCATTGATTCATTGCCATGTATTTCACCTTTGTGATTGATAGTGTTATGGTTAGTTATTTTTTGTTATTTCACAAAATGACTCCTTTTCCAACCATGAACACATAGATGGTCATGGATTTTCAATCATTTGCATCATTAGCCCAATTTTCATCACAATGTTTTTTTAATGGATATCATTTCCTTTGAGGCACAATATGAAATCCAAAGTTCCCTTGAAGTAATGCATGATTTTCTTGATCATTGTCCAATGCATTTAATTGAGTTTAACCATGTATTGATTTACGATGTTCATGGGAAAATCAAGGTTAGGATGTGTCCTTATCATGGCATACATCAATGACTCTATTGTTGATTTGTATGTAATGTCGTTCATTGTAACAACTTCTTTTCATATTTGTCATCAAAGAACTTCATTAGTTTGGCATGTGGATCAAGAGGTGTACCCATTGGTTTACAACCATCCATTTTGGAAGATTTCAACATTTTTCAATGTACTTCCTTTGGTTCATGGTGATTATATTACACAATCTCTCACAAACTTTACTCCAAGACAAAAGTGCATGTTAAAGGTAGAAATTCCTAGGTTAATTAGTACCATGAGAATTTTAGTAATTTGTTATCAATGGTAGATTTACTTACCATCTTCTATTTGCTTAAATAATGAACCTAATGGGCTGGTTAGTCCATGAAGAGAAAGATTGGTATTTGTTATTCAATCAATTAATGGGATGTGTGGAAGAGATTAGAATGATAAGAAGAAGATAATGAAACCCACATGTGTGATGGGCAACCTTCATTAGTTCCTTATTTATCTTTGAGGAAAAGAAGGGGGATCATTTTCAATGTAGCATGGTAGGAGGAAATATGGAAAGGTTGGGAGAGTTAGTAGGAGAACCATGTTGTACTTGGTGTGGTGTAATGGAAAATGGTTGAAAGTTGTGTGGAATTAAGTGCATTATTTTTTCTTGTTTGTATTGAATTTTAAGAAGGTAGGGGAAAAAGTTCCTTTTTAATTGATGTAGAATATTAGTTTCTCAATTTGATTTTTTTTTTGGCAATGAAATTACTCTTTTACGTGCTATTGGATAATGAAGTTAAGGCAGTTGAAGGAGGGTAAATGCCACTAGAGAGCATTAACATGAAAGCAACCACTAAATTTAAAGGTTGCAGAGGCTATATTGATGTAGTAGATGGTAGGTAGTAGTTATCAAAGGTTTGTGGGTATTGTAGATGGTAAGCAACACCTACAAGAAGTCTATAGGTGCTCTAGCTTTTCTTTCAAATCTATAAATGACAATAGGTGCAACATGACAATAATTGTTGAAGGATGGTAATTGTTGTAGCACAATAATTACTACAAGATGGTAACTATTTTTAGATGGTAGCTATTACAAGACAATAGCTACCATAGGATGGTAGGCCTATAAAAGATAGGTCTCACTTTCATGTTTTTCCATTTTTCTTTTTATTCCTTTTTTATTCGGCAACCCTTTCCTTGATGGTAATTAGGTTGTTGGATCCCATAGTTTTACATTGCAACTTTTCAAGGTCATTCATCTCATACTCCTCTTCAAGCTTTGCTTTCATCATCTCCATCATTCTTATGTCACTTGTCACTATTACAAAACATGTCCCCATTCCATTATCCATTCTACTCAACATCCAAAATGGTAGAATGGATAATGGAATGGGGACATGTTTTGTAGTAGTGTGTCAACATGATCAAATCATTCACATAAATGATCATAATGAACAAAAATTCACTTATTTGCTTAATGTGCAAAAAATGATTGGCATGGTTCCTTTCAAAGCCTTGGGTGATCAAAAAATGTCCACCCATTTATATCACACCTTTGGAAATTGCTTCAACCCATACAAGTCTTACTTCAACCCATACCCTTGCCTTTTTCAATAGACACAAAATATATTCTTGACCTTCTTGCACAAATCCTTTAGGATGGTCCATATAAATGTCTTCCTCCAAGTTTCCATTCAAAAATTCAACCTTCACATCCATTTTGTCTATCTTCAAGTCCATGATTGCTCCAATGGTGAATATACATTTAATGGTAATGGATTTGGAACCAGGGGTGAATGCCTCCTTGAAATCAATATCAACAATTTGTGAGTACCTTTTTGTCACCAACCTCACCTTGTGATGCATAATTTGACTGGTGCATATCACTTTATACAAAACACCTATTTGCACCCCATGATTTTACAATCTTTAGGAAGGGGAATCAACTCCCATGTTTTGTTTGCCATGAATGATTCATATTCCTTTTGCATGGCTTTCTCCCATTTGATCATATCATCACTTTGCAAGGTTTAACAATATGTATTGGATCATTGAAAGACACCATATTTGCATTTCTCGATTTGGTTGATGCAAAATGTGATTTTTCAATCGTTCTCCAAGCAACTTGTGCACCCTTATATGTTATTGATATTCATTATAGGTGTGGTTTTCCACGTGTGCATTTGGAATTACTTCTTAATTATGACCATTTGCATTTTTTTTGGTTATTAGAATTTTAAGTATGCCATGACCTACTAGTTGCATATCATCAAGTCATTATTATTAATGTTATTTCTTTTTCCATCATCTTTGTTGAATGATTTGGAAGATTTGTCCACAACAAGAGTTGGCTCCACATCTTTCCCACTTGGATGCATATCCAAATTATGGGAAACATTGTTGTCTTCCATGAATGTTACATCATGATTATTGATGATCATTATTGTCTCCAAGCACATAAATCTATATGTTTATGTGTTTTCAAAATAACCCCAAAACATGCATTTGCTTGCCTTTGCATCAAGTTTACTTCACCTTCAAATTAGCACCTTGACATATGTGATGCATATAAAAATTCAAGGCATTGAATGATTGCTTCATCCACTAATGCCTTGAATAAAAAACACATTCTTTGATTTTAATGGATACATCCATTCCTTCCTTGAAAAATCATCTATGCAAGTGACAAAATATCATGCTCCACCCATTGATATGGTTTTCATTGGTTTGCACAAATTTGAGTGCATAATCTCCAATACCTTGGTTCCACACCTTCCACTAACATCACTTGGAAAAGGCTATTTTGTTGTCGGCCTTCAATGCAACCTTCAAATGTTAAAGAGGACAAATCAAATGAAGATGGGGCAAGATCCATGCCACTTACCATGCTTGGAAGAGCGTTCACACTTCTCACATTGAAATGGCCAAGGCATTGATGCCATAGTCTCAACATGTTTTGTTTTGCATCACATTATGCCAAAGTGGCCATTTCAACTCCATTCATTTTTGTGCATGTAATTTGATACAAGTTATGATCTTTGTGATGTTGTTGCCACCATTTTTCCATTGGGCATTTTCACAGCATACCTTATCATGTTGAGATTCACCTTGAGTCCTTTTGCATACAACTTGGGCACATGGAGGACATCCTTGATTTTGATCCTCCTTGTGTGCCCCTTCATTTCAATTTTTACAAGAATGGAGCCTTTGCCCACAACTTATTCCATGCCATCATTTCTCATGAATTTTTTTTCTAACATCAATGGATTTATAAGTGTCAAAGGTTTTCCTATGTGGAGTCATGTGTTGTCTTGTTTTGGAATCAATGATCCATTTGCACATGTTGATTGCATTAAATCCATCATTCATTGCAAATGCATAAATAGTTGTTTTATCCATTTTCAACTATTACATTATTTGCATGATCTTTTTCATTGTTTTTTTTTTGGGAACAAAAACATGCAATGTGGCCTAGCTTATCACAATTCTAATGCACCCTTGTGTTTGGATGTGAATTTGAGTTTTTGCTTTCACCTTGAATATTCACTTTGGGGTTTGTTTTCTTTTTTCACTAACATTTCATGCATTAGTCGTGCTATCACATATTCCAATGTGAACTCTTTCATGGGTTTGTTTTTTAATGTTATGAATATTCATATGAAGGGGGAAGACTTTCATCACACAACATTTTCATCTTTAACTCCAACCTCTAAGCAAAAAAATTGATCATCTGTAAGTGCTTTCACCTTGTTAATGTGATCAAACATGTCATTTGTTTATTGCATCTTGCATGTTGTGACCCATAACGACACAACCATGTGCGGTAGTCTCAATTTTTAAAAATTGCATAAGGGGTATTAGGGTGTGGTAAGGCTATTAGGGGTTTTAATAACTTCATGTTATAATAAAGAATGATAAATGCACATGGTTGCATGGGGGGTTTTTTTTTTTTGAAATTCGATATTGGATGAATGAGGTGTAAGGTGAATTTTTTTCTTCAACAAAAGTTGGTAATCATAGTTTTAGAACCTCAATTGTGTGATTAGGGGTGATAAATATCTAGAAGGTTAGGGTTAGAAGCAAACATCAAAATTCATAATGTTCAATAAAACATTGGTCTTGTTCTGGTATTTAATGGGTAATTGTGTAAACGAGGATGATTGAGATTTGTGAAGCAGTTGAGGGGGTATTAATGAAGGGTCCAATGGAAATAAAATAATTTTCAAACATTATAAACATAATATTAATTCAAAACAACATAATGATGTAAATAAATAATGTGATAGGGCAACAATGGCAACATGGATTTCATGATGAATGAAATTTTTATTCAGGTTATGGATAAACTCGATGAAAAGTTGTAATTGCAAATTGAATTTTAGGTTATGCCATAATGAAAGTTCATAAATGTAGAAAATTTAGGTTGCGTCGAATGGTGTGAACTAAGTAATTTCGCCTTATTATTAGGAGGTAGTCAACGAATTGGACTACGTAACCAACGATAGTGTCCAAGGCCAGGAATTGAAAACCATGCAAAGATAAGGGTGTTTTTAGTTTCGTAAAACCTTTGCTAATAGTTTCAAGTTCATCATTAGAAGCGAAGTTGATTTTTAACAAAATCACCAAGGTACAAAAGTTTAGAGAAATGCAATAATACCAAGCTTGAAGGGGTTCAACTTTGAAATAAGGGCGCACTTTTTGTGATTCAGGATCTTCATCACAAAGGTGTTGGGTCAATGTCAAATCTAAGGACGACTTTTGAAGCAGTTTTTCATTCATTTGTGCGATTCGAGGCCCGTAAGATGTGGTCATGCACGATGCCATGAATCAAAAGAAGAAAAAAATATTTGATCAAAATCAACTTGGTGATGAACGTGTGAAAGACTTGGTACATCGGGATGCATAATTGTAATTTATAGGTCAAGGAAAAGAAAGGAAAGGCGTAAAGTAATGGTCTAGAACCATGGTAAAGTAAAACCTTAAAATCAATGAAAAATAAGGTTTAAGTAAAATTTATTGGGGGGGAAAGTGAAAAGAGATGAAAAAGATGATTCTCCTTTTTCTTCCAAAGGCCACCAAACATGGAATCTTTCAAGGGCCACTAAACAAGATGCTTCCCCATTGGCCATCAACTTTGGAACTTTCCAAGGGCCACCAAGTTGGGATTTTCCCTCACATCCTCCTTTTTTTTTAAAGGCACGAATTTGGATCATTTGGGTTCTCTTTTTAGACATAACTTTTAATTTGAATATTTGAAAATTAATCCCTATAACTTTCCTTGTGAGGAGAAAAATGATTAATTTTAGTATATGGTGGAAAAAAGGAAAATAGATTGGATGATAATAGTACATTTGAAAGAATGGAAATGAGTAAGGGTAGTTTTGGGAGCTTGAAATCTTAGAGAAATTTCACAAAACTTCTCACTATTTTTAAATGCAAAGCTTGAAATTTGGTAGGCATGTGCGTCTTATAGGTAACTTTCCAATGAACTAATACAAGTTAATCTGAATAAAATATGTGACAGCAACAATGTTTCAAGTGACTGGAGGTCTGTTGTTAAATTGAGTTATCTACTTCCTTGAAACCCTTTTAGGTTCTATGACATAACTTTTTAATGATTTGGCCGCAAAATTTAAGATTTGGTAAGCAAGTGCGTTTTGTAGTTAGCTTTTCAATGAACTAATGCAATCTAAATTTGGATAACATATGTGATGGGAATAATGTTTTGAGTGACTAGAGGTCTGTTGTCAAGTTGAACATATTGTCAAATCCTTAGAAGTTGGTTAGGTGGGTGATAGTTTAACATAAAATTCTAGGATTTGGAGAGTTTGAACTTATAAAATATATTTATCAATTCCAAATCATAAATGATGCATAGGAAACAAACTATTTGTTTTCAATTACAAACATAATTTAACATCTAAAGACACGTTTTGCATTTTTCTTTCATCAATAACATATGTATTTCCAAATATAATCACCTCATAGAACTGGGAGTAGAGGGACAAAACGTCATTTCACACGTGTGAAGAACTTGCACCTTAAAAATAAGATGTTGGATAGATTCTTGGATTCATGAATGTTGCAAAATGTGTTTCATACCTCCATCAAATGTGAGCAAGTTTCAAACAAATTGGTCGCAATGATGGACATTTTTTTTAAACTTTATTTCTACACACCTTCTTCATGTTTGCATCAACACATGATGATGGAGCTTCCTTGATGCCTTCAATAATCTCCCACAAATCCTAAATTCCATTAAAATCATCTCCATTTTGAACTTCCATAAATTAAAGTTTTTTCCATTGAACTTATTTGTCAATTTCATGCCATAATGTTTTCAAACAGGAAGATAGGCACAACTATGTTTTTTTTCACTTATTTCAATGTTCTCCACTAAATCAATTGGACAACATCTTATGCATCAATAACATTGTAAACACATTTGATCTACTCCAAAACATTTTTGCAATGACTTCTCAAGTTCCTACAATTCATGATTATCTACCCATAACCTATTGAAGATCGAAAGAATTAGAGATAAGATTGTATCACCAAAGCTTGTGCACACAAAATATAATACATGGAATGGAGTGAAATAGCTTTTAACTCTAGAGCCCTCAATTTATATTAGTAGTTACACATCATGGGCCATCTCAACCCTTTATTCTTTTATTTAGATTTTATCCTAGATAACCAAGTTGTCCCTTTAAATTGTTCTACACACAACAAATATTTTAAATATCTTTGGCTACAAGCAACATATTTTTTTATAAATTTCTAGATGTTACCTATCTTAGTGACTAGGTATGGTCTTGTTTAAACACTTTTAGAGCTTAATCTAATCTAATTACAAAACAATCTAGTGTTTATTTTTCACTAATAAGAGCTTCTAGAACTTACATTGATTAATTATTAATTAATCACTTATCTTTGACGAGGGGAAAAAAGAAGAAAGATTAAAGATTGGAATTTTGATGAAAGAAATGTTGGGTGCTTTGGAGGCCTAATGCATGTAAGACTTGCAAATACCTAGTCAAACAATGCTACAAAAGCTTATATATCAATTGGTTATTAAAAAATTCTCAAACGAGAATTTGATTTGGTCTTGGTTCCATGCTCATTCATGATCTATCACAATTGCATAATTAAATGTATTAACTATATTGTGTTCAATAATCCTAGTCAAGAAATTGTAGATCGGGTGTGTAAGTCATCTCGGGTCCACTACATAATATCATCTCTCCAATGGTGGTTGCACATGTGCACCATCAACACCAAGCATTTTTTCACAAAAGCTCATTTTGTCAACTTCACAATTGAACTCAAAGGTGAAATCCAACTCTTTTTCTTTCCTTAGAATCTCTTCATTGTGTGTTGGTTGAAAGAATTAGTTTCATTTCTAGGGAAATATCCAATTAAATTGTGAGTCAATTACAAGGAATGGTTCTTCAAGCAAGTCCTACTATTCACAATGCAAAAGATTGACACAAACTCATGTCTTCTTTGAAAAGAAAATTCAAGATAAACTTGGGACATTTGAAGAATTGAACTTCAAAGATGATGAGGATGAGCACAACATGGAAAATTGGAAATTTTGGCACTTACCTTAAATTTTTTGCCAAGGTCTTCTGAAGGCACCTACTACTACCTATCGACCTACTCTTTGTTAACTATCAATGCATAGCTCCTTTACAAAAAGCATGAATTGGGTGTGTTTGTTCTAAACTAGATTAGGATCACTCACACTTTCATTGGAAATTGTGATTATAGTAAACCAATAATCACAATTGCAAAAATGGGTTTAGGATATCTAATTTAGACTATGAACCTTAGTTTTTCACAAAGGAGGGATTTGTTAAATAGGTGATGGAAGATGACATTGAAAGAAGTTACTACCATTTGGTTTAGGGACTGCATCATGACATAGAAGGTGGCAATGTAAAGTGCGCTTTGTAGCCAAGTACTAAATTGGATATACTCTCATCCAACATCTTTAGAGTGGATCACCTGACATAACTGGCCATTGGGCACCAAATTGTTTTCCACTTCAAATTTTGCATCATGTATTGAATTTGCCAGGAAAAAAAAAAATAAATTGTAAAATTGTCCTGAAAAAACTTTTATGACTCAAACATAATTGTTTAGATTGTAGATCTTTCATTATCTCTAGGTATTGGGAAAACCAAACTCTGTGATTTGAATCAACTGGTAAGGTCATGCACGTGTGCACTGTCTCAATCCATGTCAAGCTTCTCAATCTCTGGATTTCCTAGGTTCTGGATGCATGTCAAATTATGTTGCACATCTTGTGAAAGGTTTTCTTGGAAAATGGTGTGCCCCAACACATGGTTACAATTAGATTCTGGAACACTCTCCTCATGACTTCTGTTATTATCTGACACCTAAACTACTAGATTGAAAATTGGCAGTTAGGTAAATAAGAGATTGATTATGGTTTGGAGAAATGGTTGTAACACTCTGGTTGGATTTGGCTTTCTAGTGTACTCATGCATAAAGCCATTGAGAGAAAGAGCCCTGACTACTAACATTACTGGGTTGCATCAACTTATGTAGCAACAACACTAGTGTCCATGTATTGGGTCCTTGCTGCAGCAAAAGCACAACAAGCAGAACAATATATATATTCAACCTGTCTCAATAATGTGTATTTGTGACTTGAAAAAAAACCACACAAACGATGCAGTAGCTGCAGTAAGCAAGTTGATAAATAACACAGTACATTAAATTCTCTAAATAGCTGGAAAACTCCATTTCAAAGATGAGCAATATCATTCTCATGGCAAAATAGTATGTAAATTTTAAAAATCTGGAATGGGTCTGGAATGTTCACCTTTTGTTGACTTGTTGATGAAGAGCTGGTTTCTGGAGTATAGGTGTTTGTTGCATGTGGAAGAAAACCACAGGTGCTTTGCTCATCTAACACTCCACTTGCTCTATGTCAAATAAAATATAATCCTCATACATCCTGATTCAGGAGAAATCAGGGAGAAGAAATTTTTGATGAAGGATCGATAGGTACTGCTCGGGTTCATGGGTGTACTCTGGTTTTATGAGATTTTAGAGAAATCTCCATGACACATTGAATGTAGCATTCTGTTAGTGCTGGAAAAAGAAAATATAACATGACAAGAACGAGTGCTGGCTTCAATAGTGCATTGATAATACAAGCTCAATATCAAATTCATGTCTTTGATTTAAATGCTTTAGTGGATTTCCAGGTCACCTGAATGGAAACAACATCCTACTGTGGTATCTGTATTTCAAGTGAATATATGCACAACAGGGTGTAGCAACATAAGAATCCACATAAGAAGAAACCATGACTTGGTCCTTCAATGAAGCAAATTCAACTTCCAAAGAACAAGCTGGCTCAGAAATTCCACCTTCTTGAGAGAATTGGAGAGATTCATGAACTAAGGTCCTAGACGACACAAATGGCCTCTACTGATGTCTTGAACATCGGAAACAAATGTTCCTCGAAAGGATTAAAGAAAAGAAAAAAAACATGTCCTTCTCCCAATGCACTGTCCAAAAGCTCAAATGTATCACATGTCCAGAAGCTCAAATCGCGAATGCTCCAGACCACAATTTTGTAATCTGAAGGAAACTGGCCGCTGATGGAATCTTCTCACATATTTGTTGTGAAAGACAACAGGCAAACAGAATTGGGGAGGAGATGTTTTCTCTCGACTAGATCTCTGAACTTACTTGACTCATGCGGATAAGGAATCTGAAACCGAAACGCAAAGCCCCGGTAGATTTTGTGTACCGGTTCGCACTTCGTCCTGCGCCATTTCAAGTTCTCAGATCCTATTCTCACGGGGAGAGAGAGCGCGGCTGAGGACAGACGCCGATGGAAGAAGATATGTCCTGCGCCATTTTAAAAGTTTTCAGAGCCTATTCTCGCCCGGAGAGCGCGGCAAAGTGCAAAGAAAAACAGCGCTGGGAAGCAAAACTGCGATCCCCCGACTGCAGGGATTCAGGCGGGTTTGTGGAAACCTGGACCCGGAGAATGTTTCGCCGATTGAGGTGACAAGCTCACTGCCAGCAGGCTGGATGGGCCCCGCTGATCGACACGCGCATAGTTCTTATAGAGCCGGGGCGTTCATCTTCCGCGTCCCCACATGCGCTCGGAATTAGAAACGGCAATACGACTATTTCGCAGGTCTCATTACTCGTTTACCTCTAATAAAAGCATCGGACTGAGTCGAACGTAGCGTTGCTTGCGCCGTCTCTTCCTCTTGGCGGAACTCAAGTCCCGCTGCAGCTGCTGCGCATGACGCCAAACAAACAGAAGAGTGGGAACGAGAAGAGTGGAACCAAACCAAAAAAAAAAACCCTTGAGTCTGTTTGTATCCAAAAAGAAACGAAGAAAACAAGAAAACCCTTGAGTCTGTCTCTGCAGAGGTTCTGCAAACGAATGTCCCTATCTGCTTGGCATTTCTTGTTGAATGATGTGTGGAGTTGAAATCCTAAGGCATTCACTGCAAGAAGTTCTGCAAGCAAAAGAAAGAGCATGTGTTTGGCATTTTCCAGTTGAAATGATGTGTGAAGAAGGAATGACTAAATAAACAGGTTGGATTGGGCTGTGGAGTAGGATTGGAAGCGAGCATGAGAAGTTTGGGTTTCAAATGGGTACACTGAAGAAGCCCATAACATATCAACAGATTTGCACAGCCTCTTCATGGTGTTGCTAAGCAAATCTTTTCACTGGGAGAGAGAGAGTATTGGAAGACAATAAAAATAAGATCATCATAGGTCTCCTCAAACTTGTAAGGATTAATAAGACCTGGAATTTTTGGAAATTCTTCTTCTTCTTCTTCTATTCTGAAAGTAGTTCTTCACTTTGCACAATCTAAGGACAGCAGGTGTTTTGTGTAAACATAAGAGTGTTTGGTCAGTATTCTTTGGGTGCCTCCTCACTTGTGTAGAATATGAGGGGCAGTTCCCATATAATCAAAGCTCTCAAAGTGTGATTGGAACATGAGGTAATAATTTCCTAGGTCTTCTGGTCTTCAGAATTCACACATCATATGATGATGATGCTCAAGCCAGATGAGGCAGCAATTGAGGAATGAACTTTTATAATAGTTTCCCAAGGAAAGTGGCCATTTGGACAGCTTGTTCTACATGAGTATTGGCAGTTCTAGAGTATGAGGTTTAGGTGTCATTTCTGTTGGGAGACACTGTTTTTTATTGGCACCATGACGTTGGAGAAAGGGCAATTGATTTGCGTCAGTATATATATGCAGGTGAAAGCATGTATGAGGAGCTTAGAGATGGATTTGCAGGCATTCGCTGCAAATGGAGGATATATTCGTTTTCTTCTCTTCTTTCTGAAGGTGAGTTCTTAATTTGTCTGTTGTGGGATTTTGTTCCATGTGTGTTTTGCAAGCTTCCTCTTTTTTCCTCCCCCACCACCTCTCTGTGTTCAAACTCATTGCTTTCTTTCCAGAGAAAATGCTCTGTTGCAGTGTTTTTTGATGGCTGGAGGATTTCAAATGTAGGATTTTGAACTTTAGAAGAAGAAGAGGAAAGGGAGAACAACAGCTAGCAGGAGCAATGGCCAACATTACAGCTGCTGAGATTGCAGGCTTCAGCATCAGTGCTCTGCTCCTAATTGCTGCTTTGGCTGCTCCCAAAGTCAACTCCTTTGTTGTGCACTCCCAACGCAGGTTCAGTATATTTAGCCTCCAAATCTCTCTCTCTCTCTCTCTCTCTCTCATCTGTCTCTTTACACCTTGCAAGATTTTGATTTGCTTTGAAGCTAGTGTTGATTTGAATCCATTACGGCCTGCAAGGTGAAGTTGTGCCCAGTTAGCCATTCACACTTGATGCTTAAGAGTCTTCAATATTTTTGGAAAGATGTACAAGAGGAGCCACAGATACTCAGTGGTTACATTGCTATCCTCTTCTTCATCTGTTAATTTTTTTTCTTGCTGAGATGACTGGAGGTTTGTGCTCTGAGGCTTGGAGAGTTTTGCTTGGTGGGCAACTGCAGGTCTTTGGAATGTGGAGGAATGTGAATGCTGTGCCTTAAGTGCAAAGGACATGGTTAAGTAACCAAGCTATTTTGTTAACACTCTTTCCTCAGAACCAAGAGAGTTCACTTCTTGTCTTGCTTGCAAGGGCAGAGGCCAGTTCTCATGTTCTTGTAGGAAACAATACAGCTGGTTCATCTTAGCAAATGCCTCTTTAACCAGCTTTTTTCAGTGGTGGAAAGCTCTAGCCCAGGCACTAACAATGGAGTATATACACATCTCTTTTGAATGATGATTGGCCAAGCAATTGCAGGTCACCTTCAGGTTTTGCAGGGGTGCCACAGGTCATGTTGATAGTAGCATCTAGTTCAATGAGCCCTGATGCTTCCATGGCTGGTTGCAATGGCTGTTTGGATGGAGAGCCCTGGCGATTTGACTGTGGTCCAAATGGTATATCCAGGCAGCAGATTGCTTGTGTTGTGACAAGGGCAGAAATGGGGTACAATTGTTATTGAACCTAGGTTGTTAGCAGCAGAGCACGGTCATTATTGTGGCACTGCTGCCCAATGAAGGTTCGTAATAGCTCCTGCTGCTGACATCACATGGGGCTTGAATGCTCAAATGTGGACACGTCACCAAGGGGGGTTTGGTGATCAAGGCCTGGACTTATGAGCTCTTGAACAAGAAGGATGTGATTTATGACCTAGCTGCCCAGAAGCAAGTGTGGCTCTTGGATCTGCAAGTGGATGAAACAGGGGAAAAAATTCACATTGCTGGTGGCATTGGTCAGCAAAGGGTTTGTAACCTCAAGGTAGACATGGCGCAGTATTCTCTCCAATATTTCCAGCTGTGGGGCAAGTGTGAAATTAGGCAAAGGGAATGCCTGGAGATCATCTTACCAAAGGTGCATGTGGAAGAGAGGCTTTTCTCTACTCCATGTGACTGCATATATAGGTGGGCAACCTACTGGCTTGTCATTAATCTAGTCTTAGAGCTTAATTTATTGTGAGCTGAACCAATATATGCAGCATTATCAACGGGAAATTGTTTGAGTTGGAATTGAATGCCTGTCTATGGACATCAAGCAACTGGAAGTTTGTGAGTCTAGACTTGTACTCCATGCAGGTCGAGAGAGAGCAGGACAATTTGCAATGGGTGGGCTATTAAACAGGTCTGTCTTGTTGACATGGTCTGGTCGGAACATATCCTGATCAAATAGATTGATGTTGGTAGGGTGGTTGATGCCACTTGCTGTGTTTACCCATATAAGTATGTTAGATATTCACATTCTGGAGAGGACTATCTGTACTTCTTGCTCATCTCACAACCACAATTAATGTTGTCACTATCTCAGGGTGTGCATTGAGTGTTCTCAAATTTCCGTCGTATGTTGTGATGCCAGGTTGTAGACCCATTTTATGAGCAATGGTGATCATGGTGGCACCACTGGAAGATGCTCAACGCCTTACACCACAGGATGATCACTTGCATCAAGAAGCAGAAGCTCAGTTTTGTTCCCTGAAATTCATGTCTTTTGCATTCCGGTTTCTTAATCACCCAACTGGAATTGCAGCTTTGTCAACTGCATCTCATTCGTCTCTGCATTTTGAGTCATGATGCCTTCAGGAGAAGACAATTTTTAGTGATAAAATGATTGATGAACAGGCAGCAGAGGTTGCGTGGAGGCAATTCAGAAACAAGGAGGCTGGGGGGAATACAGACAACACCTTGAAGCTGCAAAGTGGCAGAACAGAAGATGGGGGAAATGTTATGAAGTCAAGTCTCCTTGGAGTGGCTTCTGACCAGTGCAATGTGGACTAATCACTTTGAATCATCCATTTGTTGTTTTGTGATTTTCCAAACTAGTGACCTGCTTGCTACATAAGTTTTTCATAGTCATATTTGGACAGTTCTGTCTTGGAGGTCTGTTGCCAGCTGTAGTCTGTTGGAGAGTGCCACATAACTGCAAGGAGCTTGTTTGGAGTACTCTAGCATGACATGAGTTCTGCTTTTGTAAAATGCAAATTTATGTGTCCTGTCCTTTTGATTCTGTGCAATAAGCTGCAGGCAGGAAACTTCAAAAGGGTGGGAAAAGTGTTGTAGCTTAACAGAAGAGGAGAGGTGGGGGGCAAGGGGGGAGGTGGGAGATTGCCATGTGTGCTTTGCATGTGCATGTGTTCATCTTGTCTTTGAAAACCTTACACCTCTGAAATCAAATTAGGAATTTTGATGAAAGGAAGCATTGGTAAGTGTCTGAGGGGACCGATGAATTGTCATCCTTCAGAAATTTTTGAATTCAGAATTTGCAATGTTACACTATTTGCTCTCTAATAGAAACCAAGTTGGCAACAACTGCTGAGCAATTTATGACAAACTTGGTGCACTGCAAGTGACGAAGGGGCCAAAGAACATCAAGGACCAAGCTTATCAACATTTGAGCTAGATCAGGGATTTAAGTTTGATTGCTACAACTGAGGACTATGGTAGATACGACATGGTAATGTGTTTGTAACTACATATCCAGCTTAACAGACATGTCAAATTGGTTGCATTGGAGCTTACATAATTTTGCTTGTTGTATATTTATGAGCAGTATGATTTGTTGATTAGTTCCATGGTACTCGAGCCATTTCATTGAACTGTGGGTTGACGTGCTTTGTTCCTGAAATTGTTTCTTGTCATGTCAAACTACTGCTGAGACATTTGTTGATGGGTCATTTGGCAGTTACATGTTTGATGCAAAGTTTGCATCATGGACAGACATATTACTGTCCCCATGATACAAAGGCAAAAAACATGGCAGTAGTTCTCACCACAAGTGCCCAAAAGGATACTTGAGACACAATAAGATGTTGCTGAAGTTCAATACACATTGCTAGATTTGGAGATACTTGGGGGGTTGCTACTTTGGGCTATAGCTACATCTCTCTGGAAGTGGCAAAAAATAAGTTATGCTCACTCCAGTCTTCATCCATTGCAGACCAATGTAAGCAAGGGCTCAATAAATGACAACCATAAGCAGCAAGGCCCAGGCCTCCATACCTCCCCCCACTGAGTTGTACACTGCACAATGCTGGTAATGTGCCTGAACTTAAGCAACCAGACTAAATCTTTGTCAACATCTTGTACACATTGTAGTTGAAGGAGATGTAATTCAACCATTTGCATGGGTTATGTGACCACCCATGCACCCAGCAGTGCTCCACCCATTGCAAACCCGTTATACTCAGTTGTCACTTGGTGATGACTCGATTGTGTATGACTTGGTTATGACTTGATCATGTAGGATTTCTGCAGGTTGTAGCAACCATGAAGAGACGACTCTAAAGGGATCCAAACATGATGCTCCAAACCTACATCTATTTGAAAACATTCCTTCAACCTAGGCTATGGTGTTGAACATACCTGAGAGTTGATTACATCAAGATAAACAGTGAGCATAATGTGGAAGAAACCTGAAGCCCTGAAGTTCAAGATTTTGTCATAAAGAACTCAAGACAAGTAAAAGAAAGATCCTAGGCATCACTAAGTCCAGGGGCAAATTGCCTAAGGTGCATGCCAGCAGGAAGTACACCAATCTAGGTCAGATGCCTGTTCATTTGATAACAATGCTTCTTTCAATGGGAAGGTGAAGGTTGCAGCTGTAATAAATCAAGAAAACATGCCCCAAAATGTGGGCAATTGAAAAACACAAACCTGACTTGATCCTGGATCTAGTTTGTGGTTTCAATCTTGGAACAGTACTTACTGTAGGCAACTTATTATCAGAGAGAAATGGGAAAACACTGAACAAACTACAGCCAACTTAAGAAATCATGCCTAGCCTACATTCCTTGAGCCCACCAGCATTTTCCAAATGATTGGAATAGCAGTGTTCAGTTTTCTGTTGAGTTGAATGAACAAATTTTTTTACAGTACCCTTCTATAGCACACTCATCTGGCTCTGGATTTTATTGTGGATGAACCTGTACCATGGGGATAAACTATATCTGAGTACAACTACTGTGGTTTGCTAATCCAACATCAATGACAATTGAAGGATGATTCATATGCACAAAGACTAGTAGCATAGAAGCTTGTGACTCACACATATTTAAAAACAACAATGTGTGTGATGATGTGAATGTGCTTTATAATAAGGGCAGTGTCAAATCTTCACAGTTGAAAAAGCTCAGCAATTGACCACCAGTGCACAATTTGACATGGAAATGATTGTTGTGAAAGTGAGGTTAGTAGATTGGAAGAATGCTAAATGTGTAAATACAATCTTGCCTTTTCAACATGGTGGGAGCTGTGCATCCTTTTGTTTATTTTGGGAAAATTTTAGAGAAAAGAAAAAGTGCCAAAAATCTCTGATTTTGGGCTTCTTTTATGGCCAGATTCTGGGGATTTAGATTATAAATATTCTTCATTTCTTCAATAATTGGTCAAAAATATAGAAGGATGAGTGAGATGTTATTGATGATGGCCATTTTTAGTGCCATCTTGTTATGGATGCTTGCCACTTGGGTTACATCATGAAATTGCAGGAAAAAGAGACACTGGGTGGGTCTCCCCTCCTGATATACCTTGAAGGAATGGGTCCACCATGATCCTTTCTCAACACACATGTGTACCCATCATTCACTCACACTAAGTTAAAAGATATGCATACTTTTTGGTGTATTAGAGTTATCCATAAAGTCACCCTGTCTTCACCCTGACTTAAGGCCTCCTTTCGCCCCCTATCCCTTCTTTCAGTGGTATCTACAAAGTAAAGAAATTTGATTATGATAAAACTATAACCTTTTTATTTCCCATAATTGATTTTAGGGTTTTTAACCCTTGTCGAAGGTTGTTTCACTGAGTTTGCAATCAAGTGTAATCTACAAAAACTTTGCCAATGTGTTTTTGTTAAGAAACTTGAACTTCCAATACTTTCTATAATGTTTTACATAAGTTTTCTTAAAGAAATTGGAAGAAACCAAAATCATTGAATGGTTTTATCAAGGTCTTGTGACAAGGCTTGTCCAATGTAGACCTATTAGGCCTAGTTCTTAGAACTTGGCCTGAACTTGAATCCAAGCCTAGCTAGAAACTAGGAACCGAACAACACTAGTTTAGACCTACAATGAAAAAAAAAAAAGTCGCCAAGAAGATGCCAAAACAGTAAAGGTACTATAATATTAAGTAGGTAAATGCATTTGAATAGTTAATACATAGCTAACCTATGTAGCTATGGGATTGTTAAAAAACTCATTTCAAAATGGAGCTAGAGGTTCCATCGACTTTTTGAAAAATAGTTCAAATTGCAAAGTAAGGTTCCTTCCAAAAATAAAATTTTGAAAGGGTTGGAACTTAAGGTTTTGTTTAAAACCAAAAATTGGACAAATTTGGTTTTTGCCAGTGAATTGGTTGGTTTTTTTATTGTGAAAACAACCTTTGGTTTTGGTTTTGACATTTTAAACAATTTTCGTAAATCATTTGGGCATGGTTTTGAGCTCAATTCTTCTAATTTTTAAACCATGTGGTTTTAGTTTTGACAAATTATTTTCAAATTCAAGAGTCTTCAAGCCCAATTCAAGGGGTCTGGTTTAGGGTTTAGGGTGTGAACCAAGGAACATGCCAATGGTGGTTTTCACCATGGGACAAGTTTTGGGTGCTAATGAATCTATACATAATACCAACATAATACCATAGAAGAACAACTTCCTTGCTATGATTTTCAATACAGTGTTGTTGTTTCCTGCCTCTCATGTGGGGCAGCTGAACATTGTGCCAATACTAAACGGTATTGAAGCACACTTTTGGCATTTCCTATTTCAAATTAACCAATCCACAACTGAAAAAGAAAAAAGATAGACTAATCCTTCTAATTCATGGCAAGAATTTAGTAATCTTTCAAAAGGCCATAAGCTAATAAATCCCCCAATCCCAATTGAACTTTAAAAATATGGTTTGTTTCACAATGTGTATTTAAATATATACTAGTGTAGCTTGTGTCATTGGCCCAAGTGTGAATTGGTTACCCAGCTAAGTTTTCCTTTCAAAATCATGTTTTGTGTGATTTAATTGTATTTCCAACTACCAAAAAACAACTCAAAATTCAATATCTTTTGCACGTTAGCTCTAAAAATTTCCAAATCATCTTATTACTATTCACTAAAGGCTTTCCAAAAATGCCAGCAAGAGTGCACCCAAATTCCTGCACAATTTTTTGTTTTGATTTAAATGAATTTTGAATGAAAAAGTTGTTTCAATATTCAATTACTTTTCCATTGTAGGTCCAAACTTCCAAACATTATGAAATCAACTTGTTGAGGACTTTCAAACAATACAAAGATTCTGACAAGGTTGCCTACCCTTCAGATTTTAGGCTTGCACTTGATGTGAGCATGATTCAGCAAGCTAACACACCAAGCACGATGGATGGTATGTGAACAGGAGATTCTTGTCAGTAGTTAACCCCCATGCTTAGTTATGTACAAAGCATCCCCATGTACCATTTTTTTTTTGGTTGTGACACGAACAAATTGTGATTTAAATATGTATTGTCACATTCCATATAAACCCTTATAAGATTGTGACTATAGGCCCAAAAAAAAAAAAAAATCTTACAAAATAACCTTTTTATGCTAGAAAAGGTGTTAATTGTTTAAATTTTTTACATGGGTTATTTTAAATTTTATTATGCATTATTTGACTTGAAAAAAGATTGTGATTTCTACTTGTTTTAATGCAAAAATTTAAATTAAGTTTGAGCTCCTTAATTATTAGCTTGTGTATGTTAACAACTAGAATTTTTAAAATTAAAATGGTTTTTAAAAAAAATTCGACAAGTTCGCATATCTTTTGCTTGTTTGCATTAGAAAATGTTGTTTTTAAATTTTTTCTTCAACTCAATTCATTGTTGTTAGTTTGCATAACTTGAACACAAAGCAACACTAACATTGCCAAAGGACCTACAATTTACAAAACCCTAATATTTGCTTTAGATATCTCTCATTATAGTCGCATTTACAAAAAAAAGCTTTACAAATATTTTATGTTACTAACTAGTTGGTAAACCCATTTTGCAAGCAAAATGATCAGGGGAAAAGTTTTATCAGGAGGTAGAAAGAAAAAAAACGAAAGAAAAAAGGAAAATCTCCCGGAAAAAGAAAAACCCTAAACCCGGACACACCCAAGAGGATACCCATTACACTGAGTGATACCCTGACACTGAGGGATACCCATTACACTGAGTGA
>Ga0116231_10001561_pt1 | contig 47021 bp, 37 predicted proteins | sample S1TSphgellanicum_2_FD_89695 | JGI IMG/M metagenome (GOLD analysis project Ga0116231, IMG submission 89695) | Host-associated microbial communities from peat moss isolated from Minnesota, USA - S1T2_Fd - Sphagnum magellanicum MG | ecosystem: Host-associated > Plants > Peat moss > Unclassified...
AAAAAAAAAAAAAAAAAAAAAAAAAAAAAAAAAAAAAAAAAAAAAAAAAAAAAAAAAAAAAAAAAAAAAAAAAAAAAAAAAAAAAAAAAAAAAAAAAAACCTTTTGAATGTGGTTGGACAAGTTCATTGTAACGAAAAGGAATATTTTAAAAATTTGCATCAAAAGTTTATCATAAATTTGAAGTAATAGCTTTTCCTATACCTACACAAAGTAAGCTAAAAAGACGATATTGATATGAAGTTGTTAACAACAATGCAACAATGTAACAACATGCAATGACCAATGAGAAAAATTATATAAAATGACAATATATATAAAGGATTGTGAAAAAGAAGCTTCCACTCCCATAACATCTCAAGAGTTTGCACTGTCGTTTTCTCTTCAAACCCTAATTTTTAAAAAAAAAACTTTTAACTTTACCTACTACATTTAGACTGACTATTATTAATTATAATAATACCTTGACCTTTCTTTTTTATTAATACCTTGACATGTATCAAAAGAAAAACAAACAAACAAACCAATTTCCAAGTTATTGGTTCTCAATTTAATGAGAACCTGTAATTGAGATTCAAATAAAATTTCAAATATTCAAGGTGAAAATTGGCTTGAAATCTTGCCCAATTTGTGTTTTTTTTCTAAAATCTACCCAAACATTGGTAAATAGTAATGCATGTACTACATATAATGGTAATCATCCAAATAATAATGTATAGGCTTTATCATTTTTAGTAAAGTTCAATGAAAATGGCCCTTATTTAACATTTTCAAAAGGCATGGGTATGAATAAATATTTTTCATCCATCATACATTTGCAACATGTGAGTATGAACTTTGTGAACTAATCACTTTTGTTGAATGTTAATTAATTTTTGAAGGGCCAAGTCAAAATACAAGTTAACATGTCATAAAAAGACATGTTATGGGGTCAAAACATAATTGAGGTATTGAAAAAAAAATTCACCAAATATCCATTGTACCATTCAATTGGAGGATCTCTTATAGATTAGTGTAACATTGATATTGGAATTTTTTCCCTATATATATATATAAAGTATTATTTTATGCATACAAATTCTAATTTGAACAAGTTTAAGAATTTTTAGCAAGCTTTTAAAAAATTCAAAAAAATATTTATTCTATTGACAAATGATTCAAGGACTTGTTAAGAAAATATTTTTAAATATTTTTTTCTCAAAATTTATACCACACATAGCTTAAGCATTAATGTGTATATAACATTCAAGTGTGACAAGAATCAAATGACCTATTGTAATGTACAAGGCTTCAAAAATTGAAAATAAATAAATAAATAAATAAATAATCATTGATAGAACATGATTCACATTGGATAAATTTTACTATTTTTACTTTCAATAAGTGAAAATAATTGTACATTTAGATGCATGTATAAAATTGTAAATGAATTTATTTCATTTGACATAAAAAATAAATTTAAAATGAGCCATAGATTTTGTGAAAGAAAAAATAATTTTGAAAAATCTTTAAAACCCTTTTGAGGTTTCAAATGGGATACCTTAATCATGCTTGGACCTTATTGCCCTATCAAAAGTCAAACATTGGGTATTTTATATATTAAAGCTACAGTGTTTGTTTGTCTATTCGGGTAGTGCTTGTAAAAATTATTTCAGTCACTACCCGTTCTCTGTCATGTGCTTTGTAGAAAGGGGGGGGCCGGGTAAGTTGAGGAATTTCTTGATTTGGGAATTTTGATCTATGTGACAGTTGTTACCCAACTGACAGTTTCGAGGACCTGAACCGAGGTGGCTAGAATCCTCAATAAAAGACCTAAATCGAGATTTTTAATACCCGGTTCAAACCTCGATACGGACCTAGAACGAGGTTCGCAGAAAGAAAACTCGTCGTTGGGGACCTGAAACGAGGTCCTCAGATAAAAAACCCGTTGTTAAGGTCCTGAAACGAGAATGCACTCTTTTATTCACCAACACTGAATTTGTTTTTTTTAAAAAATTAATTTTAAAAATTAAATATTTCAGACCTTAAAAGTTGCTTGCTTCATGTTCTTTGAAAAAACAGGCCAGGGCAGCCGCTGCGGGGGGCCGGGCGAGGTGCCACGAGTGGCTGGAGTGGCGTAGCCACGGGTTGCCCTCACTCGTAATCATAATAACCCCAAGGGCTAGTTATTTCATGCCTAAAAAGGCCCCATGCAACGTGACCATATATGACATGTAGGGGCTTGCCTCATTTGTTATGAAGAGTTATCCTCATTCCTAGAGCTTCACCCAACTCAAAACATCTAGGGTACAAACAAAGTAAAAACTTGGAAACCAAGCTAGACTTACTTAAAAGCAATTTGATGTAATCACAAAGTTTTGTAGGGGAGATGGGAGCTTGAAGGAACCGGAGAAAGCAATTTGATGTAATCACAAAGTTTTGTAGGGGAGATGGGAGCTTGAAGGAACTGGCGAACTAGTTTGAAGTTTTAAGTTTTGATTTGGAAAGTTGCCTAATGATATGGGATGGAAAAGAGTCCAAAGGTCACAATTCATTGGGTGCCTCTTGGGAAGGAGGGAGAGATGGCTGAAAGGAAGGAATTGTCAATGACCTCTTCATGTCTTTGTTTGAAAGATGTGTAATACAAACCCTTGTTGTAGGATTTTTGAAGTGTGTTTTGCTTGATCATTTCCTCTTAGAAGGGAGTGGAAAATGTTTGGAATCCTCCCCAAATGCACTGCAACCATAAGGTTATGGATTCTTGAGCAAGTCATAATGGTGATCTACTTTGACAACTTTGAAGTTGACAACGATAGAGGCTTGAACTCCCCATTAGTTATGTCACCAACCATGCCTAAGCCTTGAACTTGCCATTGGATTATGTCACAAATGATTCAATCGTTTTTGAGATTGGGCATAAAGTTTTGGCTCAAACTTGACCCAATGTGTGAGTGACATCATGAGTACTAAGTATAATGAAATATTAACATTCGACTATTGGAATAAATGAGACTAAAATGCTAAAGTCACCTCTTTAGGTTTGTGTATTTTGGGTACATTATTTGTTTTTTGAAGTGACTTTGATACAATGTCAAGAGATTCATTTGGGGCAACTTGGTTATTTAAACCTTCAAACTAACCTCGCCCATTCACTTATAGAAGTGGGCATTCTTTTCTCCATGAACTTTGTTGATTTCCAATTTACGTGCAAAACTTGTGTACTTACCTAGTTGGGGGAAAAAGAAAAGTGGAAGGTAATCAAGTCTCTTTTTTCTTTCTTCATCCAAAACATTTCAATTCCAACTTCTACTTGATGAGTTTATAATCTATACATCATTTAATTGCTAAATTGACATCTCCACCTTGGACTTGTTGAAAGGTTTGAGCAAAGCTCATAAAGCCACAAATGATCAAATTCATAAGATACTTCCAAGGCCATGCATGCACCCATCAACCATGGCTATAACATATGTGTTATGAGGTCAAAGATCCCATCTACTACGCATATTTTCATGAAGCAAAGTTTCAATTAAATGAAAAAAACACCTTTGATGTATGAATGGATTGAAGAGCCCAATGCCGATGAGGGGACTAAACTTTGGTTTCCAAACCTTGTGTTTAGGATGAAGAAACTGAAGGTTTTGAAGCTTTACTTCATTAAATGGGAGTAGGTTTAGGAACTCTCAAACACTTCCTCCTATGATACTTGGCTCCTAAGTTTTTCCTCTAGGAAAGAAAGAATGAAGGAGGATCATCCATTTTCTTTCCACTGAAGTGATTGTGAGATGGAACTTTCTACCATCTGTTTTCTCATTTGAACCCATAAAACCTCCAACAGCTCTTTCAATGAAGAAGACCTGGAAGGAGTGAAGAAACTTATTTTGGCAATTGGTGGCATACAAAGATATAAACTCAAAAGCAAGAATTTGTATCTATGAGATTGTAGAAGAAAAACTCCATATCAACACTTAGGAGGAAACAAAACAATGAGTGCAGTCATTACCTCATGCATGTTGCTCCAAAGGCGTCAAACCATATCACCTTCATCATGAATTGTAGTCACAATCTGCCATGATACGAAAGGGAGAATTAGTATCTATGAGATTGTAGAAAAAAAACTCCATACCACCACTTAGGAGGAAACAAAACAATGAGTGCAGTCATTACCTCATGCATGTTGCTTCGAAGGCATCAAACCATATCACCTTCATCATGAATTGTAGTCACAATCTGCCATGACTACTACCCAATGACTTCAGTTAGCAATTCAGCCCAAAATGTCTATACAAACATTAGCATTCAACATGAAAAAGACTCAGTGAGCTTAGACATTCTTTTGCTTTCTCTTTAATGTTGTTGGAACCTTGAGAAGGCTGACTTATTATAGAGGTTTGAGCAACAGAAAGCATCTGACTGGAATCAACATTACACCTAGATAAGATCTCTATCCGAAACAGGACAGAGATTGGCAAAAACTTTGAGGTGCTTTTGCACCAAAAAACCTTCTAATCGTCTTCAGAGAATTTACTTCTCAGAAAATAGAGAACGGACTGCTGATCAGCAAGATTTCTGAAAGAAAACCCAACAGTATTTCCATCACCACAACCTTGGAGCTTATTGGGATCATATGTTGCTCGGAAAGAAAACCGGGAATCTTGAAAATGATATGAGTCTTAGAGATTACCTGAAATCAGAAGAGACATTGGAAAGAGACATGTTAGGAATGGAATGACTCTGTCTCAAAGGAGTCGTATATAGCCAGAGCCTGTATAACTAGGCATCCCAGACACACAAAAGCTCTAAGAGGAGAAAAGCTCTAAGAGCTCTAAGCCATTTGTGTGCTACAGAAGTACCTATCATTAATGATAGCAGAGAGTCAAAACATAACAAAAACACACAAAATTCAACGAAAAAAAGAGCAAGAATCTTCTCAAACGCTTAAAAGACAAGCTTAACCTAGAGAAATGACTTCGACAAAACAAAGAAGGAACTACAACTTGGCAAACCCAAAGACACACGACAGAACATGCACGAAGACATTTAGGGTACGGTAATAGGAAGCGTCACCTTGCAAGCAAGCGAGCGAGCGAGCGAGGGCTAAGGCTGCGAGGTTCTGATGGCGCAGTCGAGGGAAGAAGTAGGGCAACAGTGGTAGTGCAGCACATCGAGAGAGAGAGAGAGAGAGAGAATATGTTTGGTTTTTTTTCTGTTGTGAGCTTTTGTTTGTAGCGATGGTGAGATCGAAGGATTGAGGCCGGAGAAAGAGCAAGCAGTGCACAAGAAGTGTCTCGGAAGTGTCAGCGGAAGAGGGGAGCGAGCAAGGAGGAGGAGGAGGAGGAGAGAAGCGGAGGGGGGAAGAAAAGATTTGGAGAGGGGTGGGAATACACATGGCTTCGTCCCGAGGAGGAGCTGGTCCAGCGTCTCAGCCTGCCAAGGGCGCGCTCGCTACTACTGTCAATCGCAACAGGTACATACATGATCTCTCTGTTTCTCCTGCTCCGTCTCTTGTCCTTTTCTCTTCCCTCGTTTTTCTTGCTCCCAGCTCTCCTTGCGGAAACTCCATCACGTGTTTCTGTCGTCGCAGCTACTATCTTAAGGGTTTCTCCTTCTCGTTTGCCTTCTCCGTTTGACGCTCCGTCTGAGTACAAAGCTTGGTTGTCGATGCCTGCGAAGCATTTTCCGTTTCCATTTTCCACTAGGTTCATGTCCACTTAAGGTATCTCTCTGCTTCTCTCCTCTCTCTCGTCATGACCACTTTCAGTTGGATCGGTTCTTTTGTCTGGCTCTGGCCGCTCTGGAATTGCTTCTCTAGATGTCAATCTCCTTTCTTCTGGCAGGTAGAATCCTAGAGACATATTTCTGATGCTCATCAGAAGTGTTAACCTTGCTGTGGGTTTTTTCTTCATCGAGAGAATGGAGATTTCTCTATTCTTATGAAAGATATTCTGATGCTCATCAGATTATGCAAAACTGAAGTGCTTCAGTTGATTGAGTCAGGTGTAGCATTGTTCCATGGTAATGGGTGCTGTTCTCATGTTACTATGGAGATAGAAGATGTGTGCTGTATGTGCTTGAGTGCGACAGATGAATCACTTGATCATATGCTTTCTGGCATCAGTTTGGTCCTCTTTTCTACTGAATCATGTGTTTGGGGTGTTTGATCTGATAGAATATTGCTGAGTGGTTTCTGGATCAATTTGATCCTCTCTTCTACCAAGTTATGTGTGGAGAGCATTTGATCTGAAAGAAAATTATTTGCTGATCCGTTTAACTATGTCTGAACTTTGCAGCTCTCAGGATTGGAAAGCGCAACTCAAGTTGCCAGCTGCAGATACCCGCTTCAAGACTGAGGTATGTGAAACTGAATCAAAGAGCTCTGTCTGTTTCTCAGAGACCTTGCAGGAATGATTGTTTCTAAGGCTTCTTAATCCTAAATATGTTGTCCTCAAAAGATCATCCTCTTGAAATTCTTGGGCTTGTTTCTCTCTCCCTTTTTTTCACTCTCATCTTGTTGGGCTTGTTTTTTTCCTCTCTTTTGTGTTTCTCTTTCTTCTTCTTCTTCTTCTATTTTAGGTTTTGTTAAGCTAGCCAGCACAATATCCGAGTCTTCATGTTACTACTTGGTCCTGTGACCAAAACTCAGTACAGTGGGGTATGACACTGACTTCTGTGTGCTCCCAGGAAGTTAGTGGGGATGTTATGGTAGCTTGTCAACAACATAATTGCTGTTGTTGTTAAGGATCTCTCAACACATGGGTGACGATTGCTGTTGTTCAAACACCTTCCCTGTTTTCTTTTTCCTGTTTGTTGACATGTTGTCAGATCTGAAATTGCTATAACTCTATTCTTTGGTCATCTCTCAATTCTATCCAGGTTGACTGAAATCATAGTTTTGGAGAAATTCTCCAGATGTATGTACGCAGATATTTTCATGTCTGGAAGCCTTTGAGAATCAACTTAGATCTCAATGTTGTCTGATCACAAATAGACTTCAGTTTCTGCTTTGTTCACTTTTTCCTTCCTTATCCTTTTTTTGTTCTTTGTGTTTTCCCTCTTCTAGTTTGTGATGTGTTGTCTTTTTCTCTTTCTTTTTGGGGGATTTTTGTTGCTTTAATGTTTGTGTGTGAACCAGCAGTAGGTCCGAGTCTGGGTGTAATCTCCAAATTTTGAACAGGAATGTAGTATGTAGGTTGATCTTCTACATCTTCCTATACCTGCTGTCAGCAGCTAAAGCAGTATTTGAGCAAACTATAGTTGTCAGTTGCCACAGTCTATATCGCTCTTAACAGTCACCAAACATCTTAAAGACCATTCCTATTCTTAACACCACATTTTTGTTCTATTATGCTCTTTTAGTTGGTGTTTCTCTCCTCATCCTCATTCCATTTTTAATGTCTCTTGTAATTTGGGCTGGATATTCTATAAACTTTGGTTAGGTCATCTTACACTAACAATTTTGATCAAGTTTAATACATTATCGTAAGAATTGAGGGTTCTCCATACTTATGAGGGTAATTTGTTCTGTATTGCAAGGACAGGTTGCATAATGTTCTCTTTTGTTAAAGACAGTTTAGTGAGTATGATCTGTTGACACTGCACAGGATGTCACAGCCACAAAGGGAAATGAGTTTGAGGACTACTTCTTGAAGCGGGAGCTCCTGATGGGTATATATGAGAAGGGTTTTGAACGCCCATCTCCAATTCAAGAGGAGAGTATACCAATTGCTTTGACCGGCAGTGATATAATTGCACGTGCAAAGAATGGCACTGGGAAGACTGCAGCCTTCAGTATCCCTGCAATTGAGAAGATTGACTCAAATAAGAATATGATACAAGGTGCTTAGCATGATGCTGGACACTTGATATTTTCTGTACAATCACTTAACGAAGGCCATGGCATCTTTGGCTTTATTGCACTGTCCTTTAAAAAGATACTTTTGTGGGGAGTGAACACTACATTTACAAGTCATTGGAGGTACTGATTGTGTCAATACACTACTTCTGTGATGTACAGTTCTTTTGCTCGTGCCAACAAGGGAACTTGCACTGCAAACATCACAGGTCTGCAAAGAGTTGGCAAAGCATTTGAATATTCAGATCATGGTCACCACTGGTGGCACCAGCTTGCGAGATGACATCATGCGGTTATATCAACCAGTGCACCTGCTCGTGGGAACTCCCGGTCGTGTCCTTGACCTAGCCAACAAGGGGGTCTGCAATCTTCGGGAGTGTACCATGTTGGTGATGGACGAGGTCAGAGCTGGTCCTCTTATTTATTGAAGCTCTGGGTTGTAGTTATCATCTAGGTTGAAGTTTCACGCTCGAAGGTTGTGACATTCAGATTGCACAGTCTTTACTAACCTTGGAGCAGCCTGTGTGTCAAGTGCAAATGTGCGCCATCCTTGTCTGGAACTCTGTGCTGATCTTTGCTTTTCTGTCTGCAGGCTGATAAGCTTTTGTCACCAGAGTTCCAGCCACTTGTGGAGCAACTCATTGGGTATCTGCCTGAAAATCGGCAAATACTGCTCTACTCTGCTACCTTTCCAGTTACAGTGAAGTCTTTTAAAGACAGATTTTTGCGGAAACCATATGTCATCAATCTCATGGATGAGTTGACACTGAAAGGAATTACCCAATATTATGCATTTGTGGAAGAGAGACAGAAGGTTCATTGCCTCAATACCCTGTTTTCAAAGGTATGACAGTCATCATGGCCTTCTAATGCTGGTGACATGCTGTTTAGGCTAGGTAGGAAAATGTGTCCTGATGTTTGTCATAGTTGCATTTCAGAGTCTATTGAAGTCTATGCTGCGATAGTTGAACAGAAGTTCAAGCTTGACATGCAAAGGGAGGGTTGTGTTGGCAGCTCCAAATCAACCAGTCCATTATCTTCTGCAATTCAGTCAATCGAGTTGAGCTGCTAGCAAAGAAGATCACTGAGCTTGGGTACTCATGTTTCTACATCCATGCAAAGATGCTGCAGTCGCATCGGAACAGAGTATTTCATGACTTCAGAAATGGAGCCTGCCGAAACCTGGTCTCTTCAGGTATTCACTGGATTCATCAATTTCCCTGTAACTTTGTACAGGAGGTATTCAGCATATTGTGTGCCTGCATGAATCCAAAACCACCCTGTGTCTTATTCAAAAGGTGACTGGAAAGGAGGCCTCTTTGTTTCCAAGGGAGGAAAGTTGTCTAGAAGCTTGCTGTATGCTTTTAATATGCATTCCAAGGCCTCAGTAAGCTAGCATACCATCACAAGTCAATGGGGACACAGCAAGCTCTATCCTTAACTTTATCTAGACAGAATTAGGTTGTGATTGTCAATTTCTACTGTGTGAGAATGTAAGGCAACCAACCCTCTCTAACAATAGAGGATTCTTCATATGGATTGCAGATCTATTTACAAGGGGAATTGACATTCAAGCTGTGAATGTGGTGATCAATTTTGACTTCCCAAAGAACTCAGAGACGTACCTTCACAGAGTATGTTCTAGAGTGCTTTGAATTGCAGTACTTTCTCAAATTAAAGTGGAGATCCTCTGGAACCTTTGCAACCTATTTTGCGCTAGTTGGCAATGTTCTTGAGCCGTTCTTTGGAAGGTTCTGAGATTGCAAAAGATAAAACAGATCTTGTCCTGCTTCTTACACCCGATTCTTTCTGATCACAGGTAGGGCGGTCTGGAAGGTTTGGCCATCTTGGACTGGCAGTGAATCTGATCACTTATGAAGACCGATTTAACCTGTATTTTCTCTAACTTATCTTGATGAGTTTGGAGCCCTTTGGTAGCCCTGGGTGGCTAATACAGTGTGGAACATGTTGCCTAGTTGACAGGTTTTTCTGTGCAATGCTTTACCAGTCATGAATTCCTGGAATCTGATCTATTGGTGCATAGAAGTGCACATCTTTCTGGTCAGGTCATACCATGTGAAAATGATGAGTTTTGAGGTCCCCCTATCATTTTACTATTGCAGGCTTGGTTGGCTCTCCCTCAAGTTCTAAGCTCTTGTACATATATCTGCTATGTTCTGTACTTAATGGAGCATATTCACTGAAATTGCAATTGTGGGAAATTTCTGTGTACTTTTGAAGAAATTATTGAAGCAATTTGGTGTTGTGCACAGGTACCGAATTGAGCAGGAGCTGGGCACTGAGATAAAATCAATTCCACCACAGATAGATCGCAGCATTTACTGTAAATAAGTTGGGGTGTTGGGAGAACTTACTGCTGGATGCTGCTGCAAGTGGCCTGCTCTCTGGGAGGTAAATGTTGTTACACAATGGGTGTATCACACCTTACAGGACACATTCTCTGTGCTGCAGAGGGTTTAACATTTTTTCAAGGCCCTATCGAGCAAACTTATTTTCTTGAAATTTGTCTAGGTTGTATGTGGGGGATGCTGCTGGCAGATAAATGCCGTGGTCAGTTACAAGGACTAAGATTAGGTGCCCTTTTGTGCAGCATCTATGCCTTGTATCTCTAGAGCACGTGGCATTGTCCTTGTGAATATTACACGTCTCAGAATATCTGATGTGAATTGAGATGTGATGGAAAAATCTGGAAAATATAATTTGAGATGGCTGACTTTGCAGCAATTGAATGTGGCAGTTATACCGTCATTGTATGGTCTTACAACATCCATTTGCAGTTGCCTGAGTTTACTTTGTTTAATTGGGAAGACTACCGCAGAACTGGATCCATGACTTTCACACAAGATTCACAGGACTGCATGAAGCTTGTTTCAGCAAGGTCCATGTCCTCTAATGATCGTCCCAATGTCCTGCTTGTCTCTTCTCTCTGTTTTGGTTTTTTTTGGAGTTTCTTTTTCCAGTTTTTCTCCCTTTCTCTGTTTGTCTTGATTTTTGAGGTCTTTCGATATTCTTTTTTGTTTTCAAGCTAGCCATTACCATGGCTGAGTTTGCCTGTTGCTGCCGTTCTTTTGACAGAAACTCAGTCCCTTGGTTAATGTTTGATATTAGCCTGCATCCATAGTGGGGAACTGGTGAAGCCCTCAGTTGCATTTTGTTAGCCAAGCTATGTAGCAGGGTCATGGGGGAAACTTGACAAGTCTACAACAGATGGAAATTGTACAGAAAGCTACAAGTTTGACAATATCCCAGAACCATTGAATTCTCAAGAGACTTGGGGAGTGTCACCTTATCTTGGAACCATTGAATTCCTAGGAGACTTGTGTAGTCATTTTGAGTTCTTTTGCTAAATTCTAATACTTGACAAATCTTCTTAAGATTCAGAGAACAGCCCATAGTGAACAATCAAAAGACCATATTCCCTTAAATCCAGAAACGCCCTAGGTTAGGTGGACTGGTGAGCAAACACTTAAGAACTTAAAGGAGGCCCAATCCTCACATTTTTCCTCTGGTTCTGAAGTTCAAAGAACATTTGTGCCTTGCAACCTAGTGCTTCCAACACTGCAAAAAATTCTCAATCTGGTAAATGAATGGGGAAGATATTGGGTGTATTGAGTGTTTGGTTTAAGGCAGTTCAGTATTTTGTGATGGGTGAATTAAAACAAATTAGGCTTTCAAGCTTAAACTTTGTAATGGTTGCATCTTTGCCTCTGGAATACAAAGACATTTTGTAAAGCTTTAGTTGATGCAACCATCAAGTTTTAAATCACTCAAAATGGACTAAAAATGAGAAAGATAAGAGGTTGGAATCAAAGAGGTGTTTAAAGCTATTTAAAAAAATACTTATAACAAACTATCACTCATGCTCTTCTTGTGTTTTCGGCATTGCTCCTTTACATTTGTAGTCCTCTAGTTTTGCACATTCAGTAACACAAAAATTGCTCAATTTCGATGACGAATGAAGAAAATATTAAAAAATGTTTGACGACAAATATATGTTTGGTGATGGGTGATTCTACCCCAAAACCCTTCAAAACCATAAACCTTATCAATAGTTGACTTGTTAAGTGCACTTTACTAAAGTGAGCCTTTATATTTACCATGACAAATTTACACTTTCTATGGTGGGTCACCACTACCATAAAGTCGAAGAGGTTTCACATATCATACTTGTGATGCAATGATTTACTTCTTCATGGAATGAAGAAATACAATACATGAGATGACAAGCCATGTATAAATATATATAAAATCATCATCATTGGGTTCAATGACACAAAATTTAAACCAACACCCAAGCAAATATACATAATTTGAACCTTTTTTCAATAAGAAATCATCTCCAATAATGCAGTGCAACAAAAAATTGTGTGTAAACACTACTTCCCCTTAAACGACACATGCATGAAAATGTTGGTACGTAATCGCAAACCAAAAATTCATTAAAAATGTGTGTGTGTGTTTTTTTTATAAAATTGTCCATGAAACATGATTCTTGAAAGTTTTTCTTTGAAACTTGTCTTCATTCATAAATTCAACTTTGATGAACATTCACATTGTCAATATCAACTCAACACGTTCCATTTAGGAAGGCATTTCCTTAAAGCAATACAATATAGTTAATAACATTAAGACTTGATCCATTGCAATGCTTCCACCAAGTTGATGACCAAAATGGTGCTAATGCAAGACTTATTGTGAACAAATTATATTACAACGTTAACCCATTCTAAATGTTACAAATTATAACCAACCAAATTATTGCAACATAACATGTAGGTACCCAAGATTCAAACCTTGAAGATGTTTTGGAAACAAATTCATGCTTGACATATGAATTACAATCCATTGCATTACATGTGAATACTTATTGTTTAGCTTAGAAGATGGTTTGGCAAGTGTTATGGAGATTAAAATGTTTAAACATGCACCTTTAAATATCTATGTTGTTTTGTTGAAAGTTTTTTTTGTACTCATGATTTCCATGAAAAAAAATTATGTATTACATTTTGACACATACATTTGTAACCTTGATAATTACAAAATATGAAAAACTTCAATTCAAATATAACACAAGGGCATGTCTTTATTAACACAAAGTTCAAATTTGCACATTCCATATGGGTGATTCTTGTTTGTCGATATTTCATTGGAGATTTGTATTAATTTGTAATAATTAACACATGTTATGCATGCATGATTAAAATTATGTATGATTGTATTTTTGGTTTAATTTTGAGGGCAATGTATGTTAGGTTATAAAATATACCTATTAGCGTGGTGAAGAGATATTCAAACAAAATATGTTAACATTTAAACTGTTAACCATGAACAATTAATTCCATAAGTTATTTTAACAATCAAAGGAAATGTTGATTTTTGAAGTTGTTATCTTGTTTAAAAGTAAATTATTTAACACATGTGACAAATATCTCAAGTGGTTATGATTAACTATATAATTAAATTTAGATTAATTATGCATAATCTAGCTTAGTTAGGCTAATCTAGTTTAATGTGTAGTTAAGCTATGAACCAATTCTAGTATGAACATATTCAAACTAATTTGTGAATTCAGTATAAAATTTAAATTTTGTGATTTCAAATTTCTCTTGGATGATTTGAAATTCCAAAACACAATGTATTTATGTTTTGCAAGTTTTTTGGTATTTATGTAATTTTTCATGGTACATCATGTTTATGTTGTTTCTATATTTTGGGCTTGGATTTTTACATTGTTATAGTTGAATTCATTTTGAATTATCAAAGAAAGGTCTAGTTTGTTTAATGTTGTAATTATATTTAATAAGTTTAACATTAGGTTTTGTGTTTTGCACACAAAAATTTAGTTTTGTGTGTTAGTGCATAAGAATTTTTGTTACAACTGGAAGGAGTTGCAATCGAGGGGGTGTTGGTAAAAATAATGTTTTTTGATTTGTTTTTATTGTCAAACTTCTTTGGGAGTTGAATGCAAAACAAGGCATGAATACCTTGGAGCTTGAATGGAAAAAAAAAGAACTATCGAAAGCTTAAGGATGACCCTTTTATAGTGGTAGGGGCCCCCTTGTTTATTTTATTTCCTCTTTCCATTTCTTTTTTTTATTTTTTTCTTTCCCTTTCTTTCTCTTTTTGGTAGGTGCAACAATTGCTGGCAATAGTTAGCAAGAGTAGAGCCACTATTGCCATTGCTAGGAGCTCAAGCTCTTAGTTGCTTAACTTTCAACACCAACTCAACATGGAGAAAAGGTGCCTTCTACCCCTTAATCATTGTCATCACCAATGATGTAACTTTAATTGAAGAAAAGGAGGGGTGAGGAGTTGTTTTCCCCATTGTTTTTGTCATTGTTGTTGTCATAGCACGGTGGCAACAACAATAGAAAAAGAAGAATCAAGAAAAAAGGGAAAAAGAAGGGAAGAACAAAAAATGAAGGTAGGGGATGGCAACAATGAGAGTGTGGAGCTCTGCGGTGCCATTATCGTGAGTTTCAACTTCACCCAAGCCTCCATTTAACCTATTAAGTTTAGTAGGTTGGGAGGTTCACAAAGCATGGGGGAAGCCTTGGATAAAGGAACTTGAAAGGTCGAATTCGGACTTGCCTTTTCTTTTTTCATTTGGCCTAAAAACAAGCATAGTCTTTTAAAAGCTGAAAAAACTTTGAATTGATGGGTCAAATTTTCATTAATTTAAAATGTGATCAAAGTTGAAAATGACAATCTATTCAGTTGATGTGGAAAGAGAAAATAATTAGGAGAAAAATGTTTACCCGTTTTAATGAAAGGGTAGTTAAAAGGAGAAAATAAAATGTTTAGTTGCCAAGTCTTATGTGGAGGTGATATTAAAAGATTGTCAAATGCCACTTCCCACTAAATATTAATGAATTTGATGTTTATAATGAGTTTATTAAATCTAACTAATTTCATAAAGATGACATTGATAAAAATAATGTAAACTTGTCAACTTTGATAAAAATGTTTTGATGGATATATCATTTTCAATGTTGAGTTGAATATATTTTTAATTTCGATTAAAAAATGTCAACTAAAATATTACAAATTAATGTTGACTAAAAAAGTTGAAATTTAATGTTTTTCTATTTTCATATGTGATTAATAAATAAAAATAATTAATGTAAAGTTATTATATTATTACAAATTTTGATATAAATAATTATTAAATTAAAAATACCAAAAAAATAGTTATTAAAAAATCTTGATAAATCAGTTTTTAAATTATAATGAAATTTCATATTGATTTATTTGTAAATTTGATTTTCAATACAAACCAAAAGCTACCAACATGTTAAATTTTATTATTACCATTTGTTAATTGGAATTATGAAAATTATGAAGATTAATGAATATCAAATCTAATTAAAAACTTATGGACATAGAATGTGGTTTAGTGGTATGAAATATACCAAGACATGTTAATCATTTCAATTGAAAAAAATGTTGAAATTAAAAACATCTGAGACAATTTGCAATCATGATGTAGAGGTTGAAAACTTTAATTATAATTTAACATTCATATTTCAAACAAAAATAATGTAATATTTAATAGGGTTTAATGTAACACTAAACTTCAAAATGTAATTGTTGAATGAGAAGATAAAACAAAAATGCACTTGAATGTGAATCATGCATTATTAAATAACAACATGCAAAAAAGAATCTCAAAGTTTTTAAAACCTTGGTGTGATACATAATGATAGTACATGTGATGCATGTTTGATTTAATATTTTTATTAAATCAATCTTTGATGTAGAATTTGAAATCAAGAGTTAAATTTTGAACATGTTTCAAAATTAAATTAAAAAATGGGAAAGATCTATGATTGAACTCTAAAAATAAAATCAATGTTTACAATTTTTCAAGTTTTGCCCATTTCAATTTGCACCGATTTTGCAAGTATTTATGATTTGCCCACAAACTAGACCACTTCTTTAAATCTTTTTTTTTCATAAAATCCCCCCCCCCCCTGCCTCCCCTTTCTGTAAAGCTTGTATGCCAATAGGTCATTTATCCTCCCATGCATTTAATAAAATTTATAACACATCAAGAGAAAATTATAACCTCCAGAACATAATCATGGGATATAAAAAATACACATGATTTAATAGATTCATAATATTTTCAAGATTATTTAAATACATTTGATTACTATAATATAAATGCAAATTCAACACATGTTTGTAGAATAATTATTTAGTTTTGAAATTTTCATGTCAAAAAGTATATTTTTGAATATTTCAAAAAAATATGTATTTTCATTCACAAATTTTTTTTCTTTGAAAAAATAATTTTGAAAATTATAATGCTTTTGCAAAGAATGTAATTAATGTCAAAGTGCCAAGGTATTACATTAATAAATAAATTATAAATATAAAAATGACATCCATTTATAATAGATTATGCAATAAACAAGATGAATTTTTTTTTTTGAGAAGGTCATATTTGTAAAAGGCACAAGGATCATCAAATGGATTTTAAAAACCATACAAACCATTTTATCTCATGAAACAAGACATGCACAAAAATATTTTAGTTTATTTATTCGTATTATGTATGCAATCATGTAACAATGATAAAAATGACATTTTGCATGTAGAATTTGTTTTCTAAACATTCATAAATCCTTATTCAATTTTGCTGGATATTGATTTTAGGAAATAAAAAATGTCAAATGTGAATTTCAAAGATAACATTATTCACAAATATACTTCATCAACCATTATTTCTTTTGTATTATTGCATTTTCAAGTGATTTTATCTTTTGTTTTGTTTTGGTTAAGTAATTTCACAAATATGTAAGTTTTAAATGCTTAGATTTTTATTTTTTATTTTGAAAAAAAAAGACTCTTTTGCAACTTTCAAGAGTAGGAGGGGTTGTGCTATTAAACTATCATTGCACATGCAAAGGAAGAGAAAACATGTCATTAAAAACATTCTTGTAAAGGTATAAGTGGGTTGATATCATAGAGCATGTATTATATAATTATAATGTGATGCATTGAATCAAATTATCAAAACACATATCAAAAGAATTTTGTAACCAAAAATTTAAAAACATGGGAAAAACATAAAGGAAAATATTATTATTATTATTATTTTGGGTCCACTAATTCCTTCAATGGTTTCTTTTCACATAATGCACACATAATGAGGTGAACATAATTTGGTGTTTAACAATTTAAGTAAGTGCAAATCACAATGAAAGAGAAAAAAAATGTTCATGCCCAAACATAGAAAACACATTTCATGTTCATATGTCAATGACATGAAATGTTGAAATAATCATAAACAAGATGAATTTCAGCCAAAGAACAATGATGATATGATGTAATGTGTAACATGTAATAAATCTTCTTTATTTGCACCAAGAGTAAAAACATTGGAAAGTGTTATTTCTAAATGTTGTTTAAGTGAAAGACACTAATTCCTTCCTATATAAAATTGAAACCCATTCAATGTATTTGAATTCAATTTGATTAAATCTAAATTCAATTCCAATTCAACAATTGGATTAAGATTCAATTGCATTGAATTCAAATTTAATTAAAGACAATTGGTATGCAAATTGGTGGAAAATGTATTAAATATCTTCTTGTGAATATGTTGTTGAAAAAAACATTTAATTCACAAATCTGAAAAGACACAGGTTTCCATGCCTTTTCACTTGGGAATGAGCTAACAAATTCCAATTTGGAATTTTCCAATGTATGACAACTTGAGGAATTTAAAGTTGTCCTACCTAAACTAGTTCCAATGAATCATCTTCAAGAGAATTAAAATTTGATTTGTGAATACATATTTTTGTAATCAACTTATTTGGAAACATTGTTTTAATATTTAATTGCATAGGACATGAAGTAGTATAAGATGTACATGGCATATTTTGTTTTCCAAATTCTCTAGATTTATCCAAAGTCTATGGCTTTGAGCCATTCAGAAGATAATTTTTGTTATCATGCATGTATATGTTAGTGTCGTTTGTTGAAATAAGTATGTTTTCCAAGCCTAATTATCTCACTCCTCTCCCCTACCCATTTACATGAAAAGGAAAAACCTTTACAATTATTTTTCAAATAGCCTTTCAAAATCTTCCTTTATTTTAGCATTATTATTATTATTTTTCACATACCCTTTAAAATTTCCCTTTGAAAATGAAGCTTAGAATTAAAAATTAAAAATTTATTTGATGATTAAAATTTAGAATTAAAAAATTCCCAAAAATTAAGAATATTTGTAAAATTATATTTATAAAAGTGATCAATTAATTTTAAATCTCCACTTTCTTTACCATTATTCTTACCTTTTTTTCATACAAGTCTAATTATGATCATAAATTAAAATTAAAAAAATGTATATATTAAAATTAACGGTTCCTTTTTTCAAATACATAAAGTAGGTCCACTTTTGATGATCCCCAACATTGATTAATATTAAATGGTGATTGTCCTAGGTGGGCTATAACATTTGTACAAAAGTGCTCCTACAAGTGGTGACCCAAGGAGTCCCTAGATCTAGATGTAGTTAATTTAATTGTTTTTTTTTGAAAATGGGTGGAAAATTCTTGAAAAACATAATTAAAAAAATTCTGAATTTTTTTTCTCAAGTTGCAAAAAATTGCCAAATTTTTTAAAAAAAAATTCCATAAGTTTCTTGAAAAAGATCATAAAATAATAAAAATATCAACTAGATTTTACTTTTTTCTCATAAACAATTTTAAAATTCCTTTTCAAAGTGAAGCTAAATATAAGCTTTCACATTAAGAAACCATAAGTAGAAATAAAAACGATCCGAAATATTAAAAAAATTAAAATGATCATAAACGTAAAATTTAAAGATTTTAAAGTTGACTTGAACCTTAAAATGAATTTGGATTTAAATGGTTTTTTTGATGAAAGATAAATTCAAAATTTTTCATTTACTTGTAACATGAAAATAAGTAATATCTTCACTTTTATACAACTATATCTCATGTAAAACGATTCCAAATATTACATTACATTCTCTACCATTGTAGGTGTTTAAAAAAAATAAAAATAAATGTAATTTATTCTTTTTTCTACAATGTATAAATTTATATGCATAAATAATGAAAGTAAAAGCTAATACAAGTAAAATTAAAATATTTGGATATTTAATAGAGTATATGATTATAGAATTTTCAAAATTGACATCATAGAAACTTGGATTAATCTAAAGTTTTTTTCCCTTAGTCACGAGGTTCTATAATTTCAATAAAGTTTTGAAATGAGGTTGACCTTAACATCATGTTGTGTAGAACGTGGCCTTTGACCAAAAGGGTTGTGTAGAATATAGCCTTTCACTAAGATTCAAGGTACCCTAAACCCTAAACCCTTTGCTATGTGATATATGGAATGGTTTTGACCCTTTCCAAGTATATGGAAATGTACACTTGAAAGTTTGATTCCAAAACGTGCCAAACAATTTTTGTCAATTTTCACAATTTTTGTCGATTTTAGTTGATGCCAAAACGTGCCAAACAATTTTGTCGATTGTGTGAAACCACAACCATTTGCAAGGTGGCAAATGAGGGTTTTTGTTCTTTGGCCAATTTTTGCATTGTGAAGACCTAACATTAAAAATTAAAATTAAAAAAAAAAAACCTAGTGTGAATTGTATAATGGCTTTTTTGTTTTGAAAGGAAAAAAAATGACAAAAATTTCCATATTTTGAGGTGAAAAAATCACATGTTTTGCCATATTTAGAAAATGGGTTCCTATTGGTTGCCAAAATTAGGCAAGAATACTTTTAAAAAATCTACTTAATGTCCAACCCTCTTATAGCCAAATGTGGGTCACTCCTCTTGTGGCTAATTGCCAATCCACTTTACAAAATTGGGACCAAAAAAAATGAATGCCCCCCTAATAATTTGAACAAATTGGCCCAATTTGGAATTGATAAAGATAATTTCAAAAATTAATATTTTTTTTTCACTATGTAAATGCACAAATCAAATTGAGGTCAAGGTTTCATTTTTGAAGGTGAATTAAAAATGGAACTTCATTTAACCTTAAATAAGCCATTTTCTTCTAATTTATTCCTATTTTTAATTATTTTATTCTGAATTATTTAATTGTGGCTTATTTTTTTATTTTAAATTTATTTTTCTCATTTATGTTCCCTCATATGTCAAAATCCGCCAATCATATTTTAAAATTATTTTGTAATTAGTAAAACACTAGAATAATTTTCATGAATTTCCTAAGAATTCCCCATTACCACATAAAGGCCCAAAGCTCATAGTGTTATAAGTATTGTAGGTATTATTCAAATGTGATTTTATTTTATTTGTTCATTTCAATATCATTATTATTTTTATTTTATTTTTTAAGGTAGGAAATTTCCAAATTACTACAAATTACCAAAAGTCAATGCAGGTGCTAATTCATTTTTATTATCATTATTATTTTAATTTTAATTCTTAAGGTAGAAAATTTCCAAAGTACCAGAAGTCTGCAAAACGCTAATCATTTTATTATTATTATTATTATATTTATTTTAATTCTTAAGATAGAAAATTTCCTAATTACTTTCCAATTACCAAAAGTCAATGCAGGATGCTTAATTCATTTAATTATCATTATTATTATTATTTTAATTCTTAAGGTAGAAAATTTCCAAATTACTTCCCAATTCCCTAAAGTCAATGCAGAATGTCCAAGTGCGTGGAATCATGCCATAATCTAGAAAATGTCCAGTGGCATTCCAACACAGGGTGGAATGCTGGAAAGGTGTAGTGGGTTCCGGGGCGGAATGTCCAGTGACGTGCTGACGGCGATGCGTTCGGGTCTCAGGGTATGCTCCTCCCTTCCGACGGGTATGAGCCACGGAGAGGAAATCCGACGTTGGGAACCGCCACGTGGTCTCCGGATTTCAGTCGTTCTTTTTGCCGGCGACGAAGGACCTAGTCGAGGTCCCAAAATATCACGACTGCGGTCGAGGTCTCCAAATTCTATCGAGGTCCCGAGATGGAGTATTGGAGTTTGAACTTTTGCAGTCCACACCCCAGTATGGGACGGTTATCAACAAAGGGGAACAGACCCCAGGAGGTTATAATACCGGTTCCTTGGGCTCATTACAGGAATTCCACAAGATAACCGGAACCGGTGATGCTCTGATTCCGCGTTTTAATTGAAAACACCAGAACAAAGCAGAACCGACGGTTCTCTGATTCTGACAGGTGCTCTTATTTTTCTAATAACATCATTGGGAAAATTGGGAACAGACGGTTCTCTGATCCTGAAATATGGGAACTGGCGGTTCTCTGATTCTGACATGAAAAAATTGGGATCTGACGGTTACTTGAAAATTCAAATAACCGCTCAATACCAAAATAATTTATTAATTAATTATTTTTAGGGGTCAAATTTGTGATGTAGCCAAAGTGGCATTCATCCCGAGGAAGATGTAGCCAAATTTTGGCTACGAGATAAATATGAAAGTTGAACATCAAATTCTAAACATCATTCTATATATTTCACGCATGGATAGAAATGTGGCAAATTTTCTTAAATTTTGGTTGAATTCTGGCTATTGGAAATCTTTTAAGGCACTTGATCTTAGCTGGTTTAATTTTGAGGTTTTAAAACGTTTTGGCTATACTCAAAAATAACGGGTGCTGGATACTCTCGCCTGCCTGAGGTAGACTCTATTAGGTATCTACTTACAGGGCGGGTTTTTGCCGGGGGGGGGGCGGGTCTTGCAGTCGAGGTGCCAAAAGCGGGAGCTGACTCAGTCGAGGTGTGAAGATGGACGTACGGGGATTCCAGTCGAGGTGTTAAAACACGGCCACCTCTTCTTCCTCGCGCGCCCTCTCGTCTCTCGTCTCTCTCTCTCTCTCTCTCGCGCGCGCGCGCTATGTGCCCTCTCTCTCTGTCCGCTCACACCCCAACACACCATATCTTTCCCATACTACTTAGTCACACCGACCTCTTTTGCCTCTTGCATCGACAACACATCTCTTGTCGACCCATTCATTTTTTTTTGTTTTTTGGGTCAGATTTGACTCCCCCACCCTTCCACCAGTTTCGTACTGGTTGGTGGGATCTGTCTCTCTGTGCTTCCCCAGCTCCAAACCCTAATTGGATCGTTGTCGCGGATTCGGAAAAGCTCGCTCGCTCTCTTTGCTCGCTTGCCCCCAAGAAACTGTACTAGAAGAGTCAGTCGCGAGCTTTGCTTCTGCTTTGATTTCTGTCTCTTGAGTTGTCGCTATAACATGAGCATTCGCGTCGCGGCGGAGAGTTAAGAATCGCCAAAAGATAGGGAGAGCGGTATTCTATTAGGGTTTTATATAGCTCCGGGTCTCATCAGCGACAAGGAGCAGGAGTCATCTTGCTGTACAGTGGATAGACGTTTGCTGAGGTTCGTGTTTTGGGTTTTTCCTTTTGGGGGTGTGTTCGTTTTTTTCTGTTTCTGTTTACCTTTTGTTTTTTTGAAAAAAAGTAAAAATCGCAAAAGGTTTTGTTGCGGATCGCTGCTGCTGGGGTTATTGGCTTGCGGGAATCTCTTGTGTGGAGTTCTGGAGGTTTGTGTTGTGGAATTTTTTGCTCGCAGAGAATTTGGGTGGTGGGGGTGACGGTACGAGAGGCGAGCTGGATCGGAATTGGGCTGCACCGATGACGATGACAGCACCACCTCTTGATGTATGTGTGTGACGAGAGAGAGAGAGAGAGAGAGAGAGAGAGAGAGAGAGGGATTGCTCTGATTGCTCTGATTTGCTAGTCTCTGAATGGTCCTGACAGTTGTGGTTCATTGCAGGAGGACGATGATATGTTGGTACCGCCACAAGACTTCAACGACGGGATAGAAGCAATGGAAGGTCGGTGTACATATCTCTTCAACCAACTCTTTGTCTTTCTGCTGTTCCATGTTAGTGATTTTACTGATACCAGCAGCATTGTATTGGATAATAACCCAGTCAGTAGTATCCAGTCTCATCCTTTTCGGAAAGTGTGTGTGGTGGTTGTTTTTTGCTTTTGGCTGTGGCAGTGGTAGGTCAAGCAGGAGAGACTGTTGCCACGGTTGAGAATCATCCGGCTGATGATCCCCAGACGGGAAAGTTCACATGGACTTTAGACCATTTCTCGAAGATAAATCTGAGGAAGCATTATTCTGAAAGCTTTCTGGTTGGTGGATACAAATGGTGAGTGAATTGTGTGTGTGTCCCCCCATTTGCCGAAACTGTTAAGATCAGCATTTGAAGTTGAAGTCCCTCCTTTTCTCGAGAGACACAACAATCCACTCTCTCACACTCGCACCACATGCACATTCAGGACTGATTTGTTTTGTTTTGTTTTGTGTTTTTGGGGGCGGGGCTTCTGTCAGGCGTGTGTTGTTATTTCCAAAGGGCAATAATGTGGATCATCTCTCTATATATCTAGATGTGGCGGATTCACAGACATTGCCCTATGGCTGGAGCAGATTTGCTCATTTCAGTTTGGCTGTCGTCAATCAGTATGATCCTAAGATAACCGTAAAGAAAGGTGCACCTCTTCTCATGCACCTGTGCTTTATTTCTAAAAGAGAATCTCTTGTGCTACTCTGATCATGGTTCTGTATAAGACAGGAAATTATCACTTTAGGCAACTGGGTCATGATCATCTTATAAACCTCATCTCTCTGGTTTTCTTTCGGAATTCTTCTCCAGATACTCAGCATCAGTTCAATGCACGTGAAAGTGATTGGGGATTCACGTCTTTTATGCCACTTCAAGAGCTATATGACCCAATGAGGGGCTTTTTGGTGAATGACACTCTTGTGCTGGAAGCGGATGTCAATGTACGCAAAGTGGTTGACTACTGGGCGTATGATTCAAAGAAGGAAACGGGGTTTGTGGGGTTGAAGAATCAGGGAGCCACATGCTACATGAACTCACTTCTTCAGACCCTGTACCATCTAGCCTACTTTCGCAAGGTTCTCTCCCTCCCTGCCTGCCTCTTTCCTGCTCCAAGTCCCCATTAGTTTTCACACTGGCCGTTGAAGTCCTTTCAGACTCTTTCTGGTAAATTGCCTCAGGTGCTGATCAGAGTCATGGATGTCATTGTGGTGAGAACAACCATGTTCCTCATTGTCACATATTGCGATGAATCTCATTGCAAATCTCCTCACTGATTATCATGTTCTGTCATGCATGGGTAGTTCTAACAGGCTGTGTGACCCAGCCCTAAGTCTAAACTGGTGCTAATGGAGTAAGTTTCTTAAAAGGTGTAGTGGATAAAAAAGCAAGGCAGGATGGTGAAGAATTCATGGTGTTTCTGGAGTTCAGACATCAAGAACCAGGAGGCCTTTTTGTTTTATTGCTGCCTCCACTAAGAAAGTTTAAGGCTGTGACACAAGCTGAAGCTTTTTTTGGGTCATTGTGGTGGTGACAGGCAGTGTATCATATGCCGACAACTGAAAATGATATGCCATCCAACAGCATTCCATTAGCTTTGCAGAGCTTGTTTTACAAAATTCAGTACAGTGATACAAGTGTTGCCACTAAGGATCTTACCAAGTCTTTTGGATGGGACACATATGACTCGTTTATGCAACATGATGTTCAGGAGCTTAACCGGGTTTTATGTGAGAAGTTAGAAGATAAAATGAAGGTATGGATGCCTTTCATGTTGTGGGACACCTGCTATCATGTATGCTTCATCTTGCAACTAATGTGTGGGTTGTCTTCTCAGTAAAATAGAATCCAGGTGGTAGATAGTAACTGCTTCTCATGGGCATGGTTGCACATTTGTGGGTATACCTCTCCATTCTTCTTTCATAAAAGTTTCATGTTGTGGAGTCAGATGACTGGCATGCAGCTGGGTTGATGCAAAGAATTTGGATTCTGTATGGTTTTCTCTGCTACAAATTCTTTTTTGGAGTTTTATACTGTGTGACATGAGTTTTGCAGGCAACAGCAGTGGAGGGCACAATACAGCAGCTTTTTGAAGGGCACCATATGAACTACATCGAATGCATCAATGTTGACTATAAATCAACCCGGAAAGAATCCTTCTATGGTAATTGCGTACATCATCACTTCACACAAGTTTTGCATTTTCGACAGTGGCTTCCTACATAATTGAGAAAGGGCATGCTGTCTGGATTCTGTGTATGTCCTTTTTAATTGTGTTGCTTGCTTTTGTCTACAGACTTGCAGCTGGATGTGAAGGGCTGCAAAGATGTTTATGAGTCTTTTGACAAGTATGTTGAAGTTGAGAGGCTTGAGGGTGAAAACAAGTACCAGGCTGAACAGTTTGGTTTGCAGGTTAGGTCTACTTTGAAAGTATTTTTCATCTCAATTTTCACAAGTTGTTCCAGTCTACGAATAGAATTGGTCTCAGGTTATGTACGGAATGTGAGCCTCACAGTAGACAGTAGACTGTGAATTGAATTGCAGCATTGCTTGGGGAGAGGTTTTTAGTTGTGTCAAAGGCTCCAGTGGATTTTTTTTTCTTTGTTTTCAGTGTTGTTGAAACTTGTGGTAAGATGCCAGTGATACTTCCATCTATTGGCTCTCACTTGAGCTTTTAGGTGTTTGAAGACTTCCGAGCTATTGACTGTGTTCTAATTGTCACTGCAGGATGCAAAGAAAGGAGTCCTTTTCATTGATTTTCCTCCTGTACTTCAACTTCAGCTGAAGCGGTTTGAGTATGACTTCATGCGAGATGCAATGGTCAAGGTGAATAAGTGCTGTCTCCTCTGTTGGGGTTGCAGATGTTATCATCTTTTTAGGATTTTGTAGAGCGCCTATTCAATTGTTGTGATTGCAATCATTTGAGTAAGAGATGGGTTTCTTGGGTCTTTGCTGTTTGAAAACAGCATGCATGAATGGCCACTTTCTTGTACTGACATTTTTTGAATTCATCTGCCCTGTTGCTAAGAGTTTGAGGTTTTTCAGTGATGTGCAAGGGCTTGATATGGATTTGGCTTGGTTTGGCAGATCAATGACCGGTATGAGTTCCCACTACAGCTGGACCTGGACAGGGAGAATGGAAAGTATCTTTCACCTGATGCAGATCGCAGTGTGCGCAACTTATACACCTTGCACAGGTTAGCAGCCATATCTGTTTCTTTTTTTGTGTCCAAGACTGTATATGTGTCAGAACCTAACTGATACTAACAAGCTTGCTCAGTGGCACTTGGAAATTGTAGCATTTGACAAGCAGTAAGTAGCTTGTGATTTGAGTGTAGATTGAATTTGCCTGAGAATTTGTATGTTTTATTTGTCTTTACAGTGTTCTTGTTCATAGTGGAGGTGTCCATGGTGGGCATTACTATGCCTTTATCAGACCGACTTTGTCTGATCAGTGGTAAGTACAATCATTGCACAAACTCTGAGGCTGTATGCAGGTTTCTAGGCAATTAATCTCAAGTTGAGAGCTTGAGACTGGTACCTACTTGATAGGAGGTGATCTGCGTACAAAAACAGCATTGGGGAGTCATGTATTTTTCAGCTTAAAATGTATTCTTTTCTGAAGTTTCAGGAACAATGGGAGTCAAGGGGGGAAGACTCACTCTCTCGGCAGCAATTTGGACATGGTGTACACAGATGCATGAATTGCTGTAAAAAATTGGTGCATCAAGGGACACTCGTGCAAAAATTTGAATTGTGAGTCTATTGCAGATATTCAGAGTGAACTATGGGTCTTTATGTTGGCAGGTACAAGTTTGATGATGAGCGGGTGACCAAGGAGGAGCTGAAGAGAGCTCTTGAAGAGCAATATGGGGGAGAAGAAGAGGTATGGTGTTCTTTTTTTTCTATTTAAGGGTGTGTCTTTGTTCCTGATTGTTATTGTGCTTCTAGGATTGTCATGTGATACCTAGGGAGTAGAAGAATGGCTGATGATGGCTGTTTTTGATTGGCAGCTCAATTTTGGCCTCAGATCTACAAGGTAGGTTTATGAGGGGAACTGAATTGTAACAGACATATTGCATGCAATAGTGGCTAGTATTGACTGAATGCTTGTGGTTTATTGCAGCTTCCACAGACCAATCCAGGGTTCAACAATACACCTTTCAAGTTTACCAAGTATTCCAACGCCTACATGTTGGTATACATCCGGGAGGCTGACAAGGATAAGGTTATCTGCAATGTGGATGAGAAGGATATTGCGGAGCACTTACAGGTAGTCTACTGACCCATTCTGTGAGATTAGCCTATGGGTGTGAAAGCTTGAGTGCAAAATGATGTGTGATCAAGACTGTATAGTCAGTTGGGACTCAGCATTTTTTCCAAGTTATATACTAGATGTATTATGTTTTTTCCTGCATGTTTAATGTCAAGAGTGCTCAGCTACAGACCCATTTCAGGGATCTTGTTCTGGGTACAACTGTGGTAAGATAGGCTTTATAGTTTACCAAGAGTGTATACCTGTTTGTATGTGGAGGTTTACTAACAGGACATGTATGTGAGATTTTCACAGATACGGTTGAAGAAGGAGCAAGAGGAGAAGGTAAGGAAGAGGAAGGAGAAGGCGGAAGCACATCTGTACACTATCATCAAGGTACAAGTTTGTGTATCTCTCTGAAGTTCACAGCATCAAGTAGTGGGTATGTTCAGTAATGTGTTGATAGGTTGCAGTTTGCTGATGGCTTTTATAGGATCTTGGCTACAATTGGGGAACAAAGGGCAATGTTGATGCCATTAGAGATCTAAGTGCATCCCACTTGATTTGTTTTTGGTTGGATGATCGTCCGTCCATACAGGTTGCTCGGGATGAGGACCTAGCATTCCAAATAGGGAAGGAGATTCATTTCGACCTTGTTGATCATGATAAAGTGAGGAGCTTCCGGATTCAGAGACAGACACTCTTCTCCCAGTTCAAGGTAAGAAAATGGCTTATGTCTGGAGACCATCAGTTGTAGATCTTCTGGAAGGCTTAAGATCAATGTTCTTTCCTACAGTAAGAATGTGCTTGTCTAGTCCTGTCTAGTGGCTTGTTTTGCCTTGCTTGCTGAGTCTGCAGCTGATCACTCATTGTGCGGTTTGGCAGGAAGAGGTTGCAAAGGATCTTGGGATCCCTGTGGCTTGTCAGAGATACTGGTTATGGGCAAAGCGGCAGAATCACACCTACCGGCCTAACAGACCACTGAATGAGCATGAAGAAGCTCAAACTGTATGAAATCTTGTACTTAAAATTTTTCTTTTGCATTTCAAGGCATGTCTGAGATTGTTTTGTCAGTTGATTGCAACAACTATTGAACACCAATGGGTGATGTTCAGTAGCAGGAAATCTCTCTAGACAAGGTATATTTTGAGTCCTCCATGCCATGTTCCTGACACAGGTGCTAATCTCTTCTGTCTTCTCACATAAATTATGATGTGTGCAGGTAGGGCAGTTGAAGGAGGCATCAAACAAAGCTCACAATGCTGAGCTGAAGTTGTTTCTGGAAGTTCACTTCTCTCCTCAGGTACTTCCTCCTCTCCTCCACATCTTCCAATGTATGCATACAGCTTTGTCATGGCCTTCTTTGCAAGAAATCCTTTTATTAGAGGTTTCTCCTCTTGTTGGCCTTGCTTGTTCCCTCTTGCTCCAGTCAGATGTGCTTTATCTTCTATCTTTGGTTTTCCAGGAACGTATACCAATCCCTCCTCCTGACAAAACTAAGGAGGATGTCCTGCTATTTTTTAAGCTCTACAATCCAGAAAAGGAGGAGTTGAGGTAAGCTCCTTCGAAGCTCCACAAGGATGAGGCAATAGTGGCAGCTTTCAATAACCATAAAACTCAGTTCTTGTATACTATGTCATTTGGGATGCCTTGAAGAATTATGTATGGTGACATACCAATTATGCTCTTTTCTAATGTACTTTATTGTTTCTCCTGCTGCCAAGTTTTGATCATGAGAAAGAATCTTTCCAAGAGTCAGGACTGATCTTTGTTCTGAAAAGGGAACAGATCTAGCTATCTGGATGCATCATTTGAAGCTCCTGGTCACTTCCAAGTATCTTTTAGTTTATTAAAACTCTGCATTGCTGTGGGAGTCCAGGTATGTGGGGAGATCTTTTGTAAAGGGTGGAGGGAAGCCAACTGATATCCTTGAGAAGTTGAATGAGATGGCAGGCTTTGCACCCAATGAGGAAATTCAACTTTTTGAGGTTGGATTCTTCACGAGCCCCAGCATGTTGCAGATTATTTTTTTGATCAATTACTTGGATTTCTTTCTTTAGTATCTGTTGTATGAGAATTTATTTCTTTATTTTGGTTCCTTTTTTTGGTGATCATGCAGGAAATCAAGTTTGAGCCAAATGTCATGTGTGAGCCTGTTGACAAGAAGTTTACATTCAAAGCCAGTCAGGTATGAGGGCAGGGATTTTACAAGACAAATTGGCAATCACCCTTTCTGAAGCTTGCACAAGAGAAATGTAACATGGGTAGTGAGGCTTTTGCTGGAGCATGATAATAGCATAGAGAGTGTATGACAACAGCAGCCTGTGTAGAGGAGCTTATCAGGAGACATTTGGTTTTTGAAGCAGAAAGGTGAATTCTTATAAGCTGAAACATTCATACATACATACCCTTTGACACTGACAGTTCTGTGTGTAATTTGTTTCTTCTTTTTCTAGCTTGAAGATGGTGATATCATCTGCTACCAGAAAACTTGCACAAGGGAAGAGGAGGAATCGTACCGTTACCCTGATGTACCCTCATTCTTGGAATATGTTCGCAACCGGCAGGTACTATATTGGTGTAGCCATGAAAATAAACTGTTAATCTTGTCAGTTGATTTGATTGTGCAATGATATGACTCTTTTCCAATCAATTACTTATGAATTGGCAAATGCTGAGTACTCATTGTAAGCGAACACGGGGTTAACTTGGCTCCAAGAATAGAATCAGCAAGAACAGAATCAGTAACAGTTAGCAAATGTTTTGTAAGTTTCCATTGTGATGATGGAACAGGTCTTGAGGTACTTTTGTCCTCACAGTGATCAATTATGCAGTTGGTATAGCATTCCTAAATTTGTGCTTGGTGCGTGGGTGGGTGGGTTTTCAAGGTTGTGCATTTCCGGCGGCTAGAGAGGCCCAAAGATGATGAGTTCTGTTTAGAGTTGTAAGTTTTGTAGTTGGTTGGCCTTGACTACAAATTGAGTTACAACAGCTTTTGTGAATGTCCCTGAGCAATGAAATTTTTAGATTTCTGCTTGAATAATACTACTCTGTAGCAGAGTGCTATTGTGTAAAGTGCTTTGTAAGATCAATCACCTTTTGCTAGCATCAACCAGAGTGTATTTGGTCCAACTCTTTGTACTTCGCTGATGCTGTGGATTTGCTCGGAATCCAGGTCAAAGCAGCATACATATGATGATGTGGTGGAAAGAGTGGCACTGCAGCTTGGACTTGAGGACCCATCAAAAATCAGGCTCACCTCTCATAACTGCTACTTGCAGCAGCCAAAGCCGCAGCCTATCAAGTACCGGGGTGTTGAGCGTCTGACTGATATGCTCGTCCACTACAACCAGGTCTTTGTGATAGCTTTACAGAGAGAAATGTTGTCTCAGCCATAGATGGGCCTTTTTCACCACAGTTAAGATAAGTTAGGGGGGCAAGGAGATCATCAGTCACAGTTTGGGGGGGGCTTATCAGTCACTGTTCTGATACATGGATTGTGTTGTTGTGTGCTGATTGTTGGACAGACATCAGACATTCTGTATTTTGAGATGTTAGATTTGCCTCTCCCAGAACTCCAGGGCCTGAAGACACTAAAAATAGCCTTCCACAACAGCAAAACGGAGGAGGTATGTATATGTACTTGATCATCTATTGCTTGGGTGAAACAGAAACCCTCAATCTTAGAGTGGAGCATATGCATTTTTGTCTCTTGTGGCAGAAGTTTTTTTCCCCCGAAGTGTTTACTTCTCAAGGGAGATTCACATAGTCTTTCTAGTTTTCATCTCGTCTCTTCATCTTTGTGTACCTCAGTTTGGTGCCTTCCATGCTGTAATGTCTCTTTTTGGTTATATCTCTTATTTCAGTAGAATGTCTTTGGTACTGGGGGACTGGTGTCTTTGCAACACCTGTGACTTTCTAATGTAGACTGTAATTGGGTCATGGTATCCTGTGGATGTTCTTGTTTCATGTATGGGTTTCCTATTTTAAACAAATGCACTCTTTCATGAACTTCTGCCAAAGCAGAAACTGTTTTTAGTATTGAGGAATTGACCAAGTTATGGATTGTTGATTCTATGGAAGGTCAAAGAAAACAGAAGTTTCTGCAGGATGCTTGAACTTTGTATTTATTCTCTCAGAATTCATGAGAGTTATTCTTTACAAACTTGTAAGAAAATCACTGACGGTTAGGCATGGATCTGCTGCAGCCTCTAATGTATTATCTCTGGCTTACCACAGGTTTCTGTGCATAACATCAGATTACCCAAGCAGAGCACTGTTGGTGATGTCATTCATGAGCTCAAGAGCAAGGTATTCATATTCCATGCATTTCTGTCTTTTTTGTTGAATTCCCCAAGAACTGTTCTGTTTTGGAGTTGTGATCCTGAAATATATGTGCATTGATTTGTTATCTGGTGGAATAGGTTGAGCGATCTAATCCAAAAGCTGAGTTGAGAATACTTGAAGTTTTCTACCACAAGATCTACAAGGTGGGTTATCTGCTGGACCTCCTGCATATGGACTCTGGTATCCATACATCAGAAATGACAATTTGGAAATGTATTCTGTGGCTTCTTTTCATGTCCATATCACATCCTGGAAGCCCTTGTTTCCTGATTTCAAGACATGCCTTTTCTGCATGGATGGTTGTGGTTTGGTCAGTGTCACCAGTGGCACATGATCATAGTTGCTTGCTGATTTGCTTTCAGCTTTTGATATATATCCTTCTGGTTTAGTGACAATGTAATCACAACTTGTTCAGCTTGATTAGGTTAAGTCTCTAACATCCAAGTTTATCGGACAGATCTTTCCTTCAAATGAGAAGATTGAGAATATCAATGATCAGTATTGGACTTTGCGAGCTGAAGAGGTTAATGTCACTATCTTTCTCAAGTGCTTTCTTGTTTTATTTTGGTTGTAGAGGGTACAGATATCAGATGGGTATCTTGATCATCTTCAGAGACAACATTGGTGCAAATGTAGATCAACAGTTCTGGATGAATTTAAGTAAGAGGAATGTCAATGGTAATTGGTACATCTTCTGCAAATGGGTCTTCCTGAAATGGTTTCTGGAACTTCTTCTAATTTACAGATACCTGATGAGGAGAAGGAATTGGGTCCTCAAGAACGCTTGATCCATGTGTATCACTTCACCCGTGATGCTTCACAAAATCATATGGTTTGTGCTTCTCGTCCACTACATATGTCTGTTAGAAGTTGATCAGAAAAGTTACATTCTGAAGAGGTGTTGATGAGAGCATGCCATTGCCAATGAGAATTCAGTCAACCTGATCTCATTCTGCTGAACCAGGCATTGTCTTCCTTTCCTGAGTCTAGAACTGAGAGAATCACTGTACAGTCTTCTGAGCTGCAACTGAATTATGCTACTTGCCTGCATTTACAGGTTCAGAATTTTGGAGAGCCATTTTTCCTGGTGATGCGAGATAATGAGACATTGGGAGAGGTGAAAGAGCGCATACAAAAGAAGTTACAGGTTCCAGATGAAGAGTTTGCCAAGGTTGGTTCTCATTTTTCTTGAAGCCCAAGAAACTGAAACGACATGTGGAGAGTTGTATATTTTTCTTTACTCATTTCTAGCATACAATGGTTTTAGATGGTTGGCATGGTGAGAGTCTGCTGTTTCTTGCTAAAATCATACAAGGCTGAAATGATTACTTGTGCTGACAGTAGAATTCTTTACTTGTGTGTCTATGCAGTGGAAGTTCGCATTTCTGTCACTTGGACGTCCAGAGTATTTACAAGATGGTGATATTGTGGCAAGCCGCTTTCAGGTGGGTGGTGTTTGATTTATAGGAGTACCTGTTATGGTTTGGTACCTTATACCTGAATGCATAGCTGAAGGGAAAATGTTTTAGGGAAAATGTTTTAAAGTGAATCTGACTACTTGGTGCTGTCGGTGGGGTCATGCAGAAGAGAGACACTTATGGTGCCTGGGAACACTACTTGGGTCTGGAGCATGCAGATACAGCCCCCAAACGCTCTCATGCTGCAAACCAGGTCATCTATAACATTCTCACTCCTTGTGTTGAAAAGATGGTATTGGTCCAGCATGCAGTTCTCTCCATTGTTCCAGTTTGGCTTGAAAATTCATGTTCTATAGCCAGGTTGACCACCATTGCATCCACCACTCTTGTCCAGTAACCAATCTTGTGTGGTGCTGCAGAATCGGCATACTTTTGAGAAGCCTGTAAAGATTTACAACTGATCAAGGCTCTATAACTGATCAAGGCAATTCTGGTTGGTGTATGGGAATTTATTAGCTATGAGGGGGGAGCAAGGTGGAGAGAAACAATGCACTGTGTTTTTTTTTTCAAGGGCTTTTACCTTTTTGCAGTGCATGTCATACTAAATCTGGTCATCAGGCACTGCCTCAGTTTTGCCTACTGGCCTTGGTGCTTGATTGTGAAGGATTTGCACACGCTTTTTACATGGTGATATCCAGCGTTTACCTAGCACCATACTCCAGCAGCTTCTTCTAGATGAAAGGAGAGCGTACCCTTCTTTTAAAAAAATATTTTGGCTGTGTTCATATAGCTTCTCTCCTCCTGTGCTTTGTAGTTCCACCATGTTCAACAGTTTTAGGACTCGGGTACATTATGACTTTTGTATTCTCATCCAAGTTATCAGCTGTATTGTTGATCGGAATACTGGTCATAACCTGTGCTAGTATAATCCGTGAAGAAGAAATTAGATCTGCTCTGTAGAGCGCACCTTTGTTGTCACCCCCTTTTCTCCTAAACTAAAAATATTCAGTGATGGTTCAGTATTTAGGCTGTTGTAGAGGATTTGTGAAGAGGGGAATCAGGTGCACATTGTGTGCCCTTTGTGCGGAAAAAAAATTTGTGATGAATCTTTCACTTCATGTTTGTGTGATGCACTCTTTCATGCTGCTGATGTTTTCTGGTGAAACTAGCAGCCCAGTTACAGTATTCATGCATATTCTAAGTCTATTGAACTGACTTTTGTGTCAAATTAGATGTTATGTTTTGGTTCTGTGCACCATGCCCAAATATGTTGATTTGGGGGTATGCATCTCTTTGGTATGTTTTGATGCATGCAAAACCTGTGTTGAAAATATGTGGTAAAATCTCTTGGTGTGGAGAGTCATGTATTGATCAAATGTGCAGAGCTATTGTCAGAGATGTTCCCAAATGTGTGAAGAAGCAAAGGTACCTTTCCACAATTTCATTTGTTGGTTTTGAGTTTTGATCTGCATGTGTTGGAATTGGACATGGGAATTTGATATGATGCTCTTGTTCTTCCTCATCTGCTGAGATCATCTGCTGTAAAGTGCAACTTAAGAAATGATTGTCTCTGGTTTTTTTGCTCACATCTGCTTTTTAGGTTACCTTTGAACTATTGATCATCTACAGCATGTCCTGTGCAGGTGATCTCAGATGTGTGTGTTGTTGCACTTGGTTGTTTTCTGGGTTCCTTTGGCATGATTGGTCCATTTACAGTATGTTCTGTGCAGAAGATCACCATGTACCGAGGAAGGATTCTTAAAGGCTGGCTTTTTCTCCTCCCCAAATGCTTTTCAAATCCAACTCAAGTAAGATCTCAAGTTCAGAACAAGTTGCGATGAATGTAAGGTCCCTCTTTGACCATATTAAAAATTCTCTTTTGAGGGTATTAGGATCTTTGTTGGACCACATTAAAACCTTCATTTGAATATTTTCAAGTATTATCCTCACCATTCGAAAGCAAAGGCTCTAAGATTTGTTTTTGAAAATCCATAACTAATTGAAAATTTTACTTCCAACTTGGGTTGAGTTTCAAATTGTCTTGTCTTCAAGAGAAAACTATGTGAAAAAGAAAAATTGAATCTAATTTAGTCAGACTGCTTATTCTGATGTTTCGAGGTGCCTATACTGTAATGCCCTATCAAGATGTTACAGTTGCATCTTCTTCTTCTTCCGATGCTGCTTTTTTGATGCAGAGGACCACAATTTTCTGTTTTATTTTTCTGGTTTGATGAGATCTTGGTTCCCGGGTTGCAATGACTAGTTTTTTCACACTTAATATGCTGACTAGAAAGATAAAAAATGAAATAAGTAAAACCTCCCCCTCTTTTTAATCAATCTGCTCAATCTCAACGTGGAAGGTACAACATCCCATATCTAGCACAAAACCCTAAACCCCAATAAAACCTGAGCATGACTTCCTCTTGTGCGTCCCTGTGGAGGAAGAAACTTTTGAACCTCTTTAGAATTCGGCAATGAAATTTTCCAGCCACTCATGCAATCAACCTTCTAGCAACTCTCTGCATTGCAAAGCTGGTTGTCTCTAGATCATATCATCAAGAGACCTATCATCCCTCAAAATGTGTTCATTTGATCAGACTGACTCATCATCATCATCACATTCTTCTTCTTTATCCCCATTCCCCCCCAATATTGATTCAACAAAGTGGTACTGATGATGATGATTGTCATCAGGCTGCAAAGTTCTGACATAATTGTTGTTGTGCTTGTTTTTATTTCCATCTTCAAAATTTGCTTCAAGCTCTTTGTCAAAATTTACAACTGCTTGTGCATTTCTCTTAATCTTCTTCTTCTACTACTTCCAGCTCATGGGGTTGGTTGTTCCACAAATCTTATTTGTGTTTCTGTGAAACACAAAAAAAATAATTCTAGTACAATTACTACTACTACTATGACAACTACATTGAGTACTATAATTGGCTGCTACTCTGGGTGCAGCTGCAGAATCCTCCACATTGAGAAGTTCACACACTAACCTCAGATTGTGCACCAACACCCGTGTTCTAAGCTGAGCTCTGACTGATCTTGTTTTCCCAAAAGGAATTTTTTCTAGGCTTTGCAGTTGATGAGATGCTGATTGCCCAAAAAACAGAAAAAATCAACCAGGTCTTCATGATGAATTTCAATCTGTTTCTGCAGCAGCAAGCAATCTGAGATTCTGATTGCGATTGATCAACCCACAGATCTCATAATTCATGAGTTTCCAGATGCATGATGATTGCAAGCAGCATCTGAATTGCATTTCACATAGACAGAAAGATCATGATCTTGTAGAAGCAAATATAGCATAATATTCCTAGAGCTCACAGATGATTGATGATGATGGAACTGTTGTTGTTGATGATGCTCATCAGGAATCCTTGAATCGGAGATAATGAGCATTTTGGTGATGGATTTCGTTGTTGTTGTTGTTGTTTAATGTAGTAGGGCATTCTAAGGGCTCAGGAGCTGGGGGACTAGCAGTGATGGCATGATTGTTGTTGTTGCTGCTAGTGCTACTGCTGTTGTTGCTGAGGAGGACGAAGCTCAACAGTGATGGGAAGCCCATTGTCAATGGCAAGGATTGCCATCATCCTGTATGTCACTGTATGGCCTGGTCGCTGCAAGTGGAAGCGGAAGAAGCGACACAGCAATGCAGCTGTGATGCGCATTTGCAAAAACGCTGACTCTTTTCCCAAGCATAATCTGTACCCTGCCTGCAGCAGCCACCCCACAACACATGATGATCAGTCACAAACACCCACACACACACACGCCTGGTCCGTTCTTCTTCTTTTGGTTTCTTTCTCGCAATTCCGTAAACCCTAAACCCTATACCCCACTTAGAGCTTTTCTCGAGCTCGACGACATTGATCAACAAAAAAGTTGCAAACCCACAAACAAAGCAAGTGTAGTAGTGGACCTCAAGCTCGAAGTACACTCTCCGCTCTGATCTAGAGACAGACCTGTGCAGGAGACTTTTTTTTGTTGGTAAGCTAGATTCTGATCGGAATATTGCTTGAGCTTCAAGCTCTGCATTTTGATAGTGCAGAGTCGTCAGCTGGACACTGCGTTGATGGGTCATGCGGAGGAGGAGGAGGAGGATGCAGAAACAGATGGGATTCCAGGACATGTACGTACCTGGAATGCTGTAAACTTGAAGTCGGATTCTTTGCGGATGGAGCCATCGGGGGTGATCCACCGTCGCGGTCGGAACTGGGCGGCGTCATCGCCCCATAACCAAGTCATGCGCGCCATGGAGTAAGGTACGTAAGTCACCAAGCTCCCTTTCTTCAACACTGTGCCATCTGGTAGCACATCATCTTCCAGTATGCCCTTGGGATCCTGCACACACCACCTCGCATGGCATCAAATCCCACAAACAAACAAACAATGCAGAAACAGATCTCATTCTAGACTCATTGCAAGCATGCAGTCCCATGCAGATCGATCCACAGTCGCCTAGACATGGTAAGTGGGTGGGTGGGTGGCCCGGGGTTTTACTTGAGGGACGGCGGGGTACAAGCGCACAGTCTCTGTGATAGCCGCCGTCAAGAACGTGAGCTTGGAGACTGTCTCGAACGTCAATCCCTGCGCAAATCTTGTCATCTCTTCTTCAAAGAAGTTCTGATGATCCTCATGTGGAGAAGCACTGTTTGTACTAGTCAACTGCTGCAGTTGGCAAAGCTCGTGGTAGATCTCATCCGCGACGTCCGGGTGCATGCACATCATGTAGATGAACCAGGAGAGCGTGACTGCCGTTGTGTCGCGGCCTGCTATCACGAAGTTGAGCACCATGTCCCGGAGCATCTGGTCGCAGTGTTGGCGGTCCTGCAGGTGCTCGGGATCCGACTCCGTCAGTGTTATGAAGCGCGATAGTAAATCCACTCGTGGTGCTGGTGCTGTTGCTGCTGCGCTCGGAAGCTGCTGCAGCTGGAGTACCGACTCTTGATCTCGTGCTGCCGCCTGGTCCTGAGCTTGATCGTCGCAGCTCGACTGATGGAGTCCGTTACGAGATCTGTTGTGGTCGTCAGCTTCATGGGCGGCGGCGGACTGCAGCTGGAGTGCAGCTAGCTCGGATCGGCGCGTGGAGATAACCTTGTAGGTGAACTCGTTGACAAGCTTCACGCTCTTGGCGAGTCGCGCTTCCGACGCGATCCCCAGCAGCCGCTTGAGACGCCACAGCGGGTCGATGAAGCGCAGCGTCACGCCGGCGTTGGTGGCGTCGAAAGCGCGCGCGAATGGGTTGTCGGGGAGCGATGGCGTCAGGGACTGGAGTTCCACGCCGAACCCGATCTTGCAGATGGAATCCAGTGTCAGTCGCATGAAAAGCTCCTGCAATGCATACACACCAACACCCACAACACGTGATTTCCAGTCAGAAAGTTCTCGACAGATCTCCGTCGGGACAACAAAACTTGCATTCTTCTTCTTCGACATGCATCGCATGAGGAGTCTAACCTGAGATCATCATGCCTAGAGAAGACTCGTACCTGCATATCAGAAACCAGGAGAGGGTTGGATGTATGTCGCTGATGAAGAATCTGCGCGAGTTTCAGAGCATAATCACGAAAAACCACAGCGCTAAAGTCGCTCAGAGTCTTTCTGTTGAACTCATGGCTTGCCGTCTTCCGCTGCTTCCGCCAATTCTCGCCGTCGCTGTTGAAGATCCCATCTCCCAGAAGCACCTCCATGATGTTGTGGTATGTCTTCCCCTGCAATGCAGCAACACCCATCAGCAGACCACATGCATGAGTCCAATACATAATTCAGGATCATCCCGAGCTAGGACCCGCATCACGCTGCTGCTGCATATCTAGAATCTCAAAGTGTGCATGAGACTGGCATGAGACAGAATCGCATGAGAGTCCTTCACCGCAGAGCTCAGCATGCAGATCGGGATGCATGGTAGCTCAGTGAAGAAAGTAAAGAAATGCAAGCTTCTCCTTGTTTTCTTCGAGTCTTTTCTCCTGGAATTTCTTCGATGGAACCGCTTGCTTCAAATGCAGCAAGATCGCGCTGATCATCTCTTTGTACCTTGGGATAGTTGGAGAAGTTGGTCTTGAGGATGTGTTCGATGTTCGCAGGATCGATGGTGTAAGTGTAGGTGCAAGTAGGCATTGGCACTCGGAAGGTTCTTCTGCGCTGGAAGTGATGAAGTAGCCAGTCGTGCATGACAGGGAAGTACGCCAGCTGCTCCAGAGATGCACCCAACACCGGCCACACTCGTGGTCCTTGCTCACACAACCCATCTGCAGCAAACATTGTAGTATGAGGTCGTCGATTCTTGCGAGAAGCTGCTGCTGCTGCTGCTCTTCTTCGCTTGATCTGCAACCAGCTGGTGGTCACCCATATCCCTCCCAAACACATGCACAACACGATCGTCCCTACAGCAGCAGCAGCAGCAGCAGCCATTGATGTCAGGAGCTGCAGCTGCTGCTGAGCATCTGCTGCATCCAAATAGCCCATGTCTTTGCTTCCTGGAATTCTTTCACTCTTGATCGTCTTTCGACGAAGAATGTCACGGTATGTATATACCTTCTTGTTCTTGTCTTGTTCTTGTTGTTCTTCTTCTTACAAGATGATGCAGATTGATTCCTCTGAATTGCCTCCTCGAGATCGAGGCTGGTATGATCTGACAAACAGTACTGGGTGCAACAGCATCACAAAACCATCATTTTGAGGATTTCGTGACGAACAAGAACCCCAAGTCTACTACCCACGTCTGGATCGAAGAGAGATCATCAGTGCAAAGATGCTCATTGCGACAGTAGTGATCGCAGCTGGAAATTGAGAAATGGGTAGATAATGGGCAGAAAGACGACAGATGGAGGGACCCGAGAGATCTCGACGACAGACAGAGAGACTCGACAAAGAGACTGGACAGAGAGACGACGACAGAGAGACGACACAGAAAGATACGAGAGAGATTCAGGGAGAGGAAGAACTGGGGGGACTGGGAGATGCTGCTGCTGCTGCTGATGATGATGGTGATGATGATCTTCTGAGAGCTCTCTTGAGACAGACAGACAGCAAAGAGAAAGTTCTGGGGGGTTGTTGCAGAAGAGGAGTTACGTAAGAGACGACAGAAGCACGGAATGCATACAGAGCTTGAACTTCTACAAATGCAAAGCACACGTACTCCACAAGGAGCAATGTCAACAAGAGCGCAACCACTAGGATCATGGAGTACACCAAAACTACTGTATCATCTTCTTCGTCGACGACGACGACGACCATCCTGCTGAAGTCCTCGATACGCATCACACGCTCTGTGTGTGTGTGTGTGTGTGTGTGTGAGGCACTTCCTCTTTTCAACTGCGCGAGGGATTCGAAAGCAAGTAAGCGGTTTGTGAGAGTGGCTGTTGAAGAATATGGCTGTTTGTTTTGTTGTTGCTGATTGCGAAGGTGCAGGAGGAGAGAGAGGAGTGATTGCGGAATTTGAAATGGTGGTGGACGACAGACAGACAGATGAAGCAGCCACGAAAACTATGTTCCACCATCTCCATCAACAACCGTTTGAGAGGCTTAGGGTATACATCGTAAAGCTCCCAAGCCTTTTTCTCTTTGTTCATTTGAGTACTTTTGTGCATGCCATGGAAGGTACTCTTCTTTTGTCTCTTCTTTTTATTTTTATTTTGTCTTATCTTTTTCTTCTTTTTTTCCTCATCTTTTTCTTTTTCCTTTTTCTTTTTACCAATTTTCAAGAATTTTTAAAATGCGAGATTTTTTTAAAAAAAATGTAGAAATAATTTCAAAACTTGAGAAAAACTCAAAAAAGGGGTCTTTTTTTCCCCAATGGAGGTGGTATACAAATATAATGCCATCTGCCATGACACTAATCAACTATGCATTGAAGAGACTTTTGGATTAGACTTATAAAGAAAAGTTAGACATGTTTGTTTGTAATTTTGGAAAAGTTTAAACATGTTGTTTGCAATTTTGAAATTCACCTATGCCCATTCCCAAAACCCACATACACCCAAGAACAACACCACAACAACACTGACCAACAAGGTGTAACAAACTCAAAGTCCACATGTCCCAAGAACAAATGCATGCCCATTCCCATGTATACCCAACAACAATAGTTCAACAACATTGACCAACAAAGTGTAACAAACTCAAAATTCACATGTCCTGAGAACAAATGCATGCCCATTCCCATGTACACCCAACAACAAAAATTCAACAACGCTTACTAACAAGGTCCAACAAATTCAAAATCCATATGTCCTAAAAACAAATGCATTGCATAAGTCCCCACATTCAAACATTCTGACTCAAAACCAAAAACAAAATTGAATAGTACTAGATCCACTTATCCCAACTCAAGACAACCAATAGACTCAAAACTAAATATAGAAATGTTCCCTGAATTGCGCCAAAACCAAAAACAAAATTGAATACTACTAGATTCATTCATCTTGACTCAAGACAAACAATAGATTCAAAACTAGAAATAGAAGTGCTCCCATAATCACCTCAAAACTTTAAAAAACCTAAATACTACAAGATTCATTCATTTTGATTCAAAACAAACAATAGACTCAAAACCAAAAACATCAATGACTTAAAAATCACAATTTGAATGCAACCATACTCAAGAAACCAAATTTAAAAACAAGAACAACAATGATTCAAAAATAACAAACAATTAAAACCACATTGAAGAACCAACAATTCAAAATGTTAAAAATAGTTGAAAAAAAATGCTCCCACTCCTCTTGACATGGAACCTTAGTCAAATGACAATTCAAAATCAAAAAACACCAAACCAATAGAGTGTTGCCCACAAAATCATTCATACAAAAGCAAAAAGAAAATGAAGACATCTAATGAATAATAACCCAACAATCTAAACAAAGTAGTTGAAAAATGAGTGTTCCCAAATTCTTGGATAGGCAACCTTGTGAACTTCACATCCTTATTCTATCATCCAATCCACATCCTCCCCCATAAGCTCTATTATGCATGTAATATAGAAAGAAAATGCTATTTGAAACCATAGAATTCTCCAAAGAAGGTCTTTAAGTTGCATGATGAAGATGTTGAAACTCAATCAAGTTCTATCAACTACACCTAATAGTCTAGGAATCAACTTTGGGTCAACAACGTAACTAATAAATATTAGACAATTGTGAATATTGCTAAAAACATGGGTTTAGCAAAAATAGCGGTGGCCGAACAAAAATTAACATTTAACCTATGTTTATGTTTCAAAAGCTTTTTTATCAAACATGATTTTCCAAAAATTGTCATCAAAATCCATGACAAATTCACTATCCATGGCAAACACACATTCTCTTGGTTGGAAGCCTAGATAGAAGGCACCATTTTTTTCATGCTCTTTTCTTGAAACATAGAAGTTGAAGTATGAGACACATCCACAAAATTAAGGCTAAGACAAACATAGCGAAAAGAAGGAACAATTTTAGAACTTGTAAATTGACATATTGAGCATGGACAAATGCCCCCATAGTAGCAACAAGAACAATTATTCCAAAATCATCAACTCCATTGACGTCATCTTACAACAAAAATAGGACATGAAAAAAAAAAACACATAAAAAATCACCAAACCCTAAAATTAAAACAATGATGAAAATGTGCAATTAAAAGAGAAAACCTAAAACAACAAGTTCCTCTTGTTATTTTCAAAATTCAATCAATTCAAGGTTTGTTGATTAGAGACTAGAAGCTTCAACATTTGCAAACAAATTCATCAACATGGCATAAAATATATATAATCAACTATTTTTTTTAAAATCATAAATTGAATATTAAAACATTTACCTTTGTTTTCTTGTATGTCTTACCTCTTCAATAAATGCATCTTCATAATGCAATAGTCAACCGCATATCAATTCATCATTAATAATCCATTGCATCACATAATCTCACAACTGTTTGTCAATCTAGTTATATCTACAACCACAAAAAACACAACCAATCAAAGCAAAAACAAGTAGAAGATCGAAAAAAAACACACAAAATTAAAAAAAAACCATTAAATTAATTTGCCATAGGAGATAAAATTTTAGTGATTTGTGACTTCCATCTCGTATTCTCAAGGCACAAGTGTTTCTTCCATTTGAATAATTCCAATATAATGGCTAGTCTTATTGAATAAGACCTTATTTTTCAAATCTAAAAAATCAAAAGTGAGAGTGTTCATAATTAGCCTCAACCAGTTCCGACCAATAGGGGTAGTTCTAAACCAATACTTCATTAGAAAATTGTCATTTAAGTTTAGCTCACAAAAACAATGGATGTGAACCAAATATATCATTAAAACAAACATGGCATTGTCGAGCAATTTCCTTATACGTTTCAATGACATCAACCACTAGACAATCAACAATAGGCTAGTGTTGATTTGTAAAACATCACATAACATCTATTTCTAGTTCTTTGATACACCTTGACAAAATGATAGAACAACACTAGTTGGCAATAATTAAGGTGAGCAAGAAAAATTCATCAAAATTCACATTGTGGAATGCATAATACCCCTATATTCAAATATGAGATTCAAACTGGTTGGAGATGTAGGTAGACACATCAGTTGCACCAACATCTTCGACTCCTCTTCAATGGACAAAACATCAAACTTCTTGATTAATTTGCTAAGGTCAACTATTGAAGCTTGAAATGTTGTTTAATTACCAACAACTTTAACACAGTGGTACCTTGCATCTATAAATATATTAAATGAAATTGCAAGTGGTTTATTTTATTTCACTACCCACTATTGTTACCATTGCCTTATCAGCCTACTAATGCCACGAATCAATGATTGGATGTTGAAAGGAAGGAAAAAAAAAGCACAAGGAAAACAATTGCAAAAGACACAAATGAGTTAGAATAGTTTTAATACCTAAACCCTAAAACCTATGTATAGAATCTTGAACCAAACATAAATAAAAAAAACAACCCTAAACCTTAATAAAAAAAACTTAAACCTTAAAAAAATTTCAAAGACAAAACCTTAAACAAATTTCCAAGTGAATAAAAACAAATGCAAGTTTGGATGCGTACATGATTGGAGGATAAAAAGAGTTGTCTTTTTTTGCCATTTGCAAAACAAAAGTAAACAATGTCCATTAAATTTTTAACAAAATCTTCATCTTCAAAAAGGTTGGTAATTGATTTGTCATGTTGAAACCATAAAATTGCCTCCACTTGTCGAAGGCATTATTTGCCCAAAGTTTAGCATGCTTGTTGACTCTCCTTCCACCCATATTCACATTCTCAACTTCTTTATCATCAAGAAAGAAATTGTGATTTCAAAATAGGGCCACCAATAGGAGACTCATAACCAATCTCAGATCCAAAACCTAAAACTTGACAACTACCATCCATAAGAGCTACAAATGCAAGGGCACAAGCATCATGGCTTGATTGATTTATAAGATGAACAAGAATAGTAGAAGGATTAGGTGTAGCAAACAAATAAGATGAAACAAAAGGTTTAGATGTAACAAAAAGATTAGGTTCTACGTATAGAATTTCAAAGATAGGATCACCAATAGATTGTGGTGTACCACAATTAAAAAAAGAATTGAACTATCCATCAAGATTTAAACCAATGTAAAGGTTGAACAAATTCTCACTCTCCTTTAGGATTCAATTGAGGACATGGATTATCAACAAAATAATTGACAACAAGTTCAACAAGTTTAGGGCTTTCAAGGCATTGCACAAATATGTCATCTCCATCCGTGGATTACAATTATCCATCACCTACATTACAAGGCTGGATATCCAATCATGAAGTAGATACGCTGGCTAATGTAATAGGCCATGTATTTTTCAATATTTCAAGAACCTCCCTCTTCGTCAACATGCATGTACTTCCCACCTATTTCACCAACAAAACACATTGCAAAAGCTAGTAAAACAAACAGAAACAAAAAAATTCAAATTAAAAAAATAAGGATGAAGTAATTACATGGAATGAAAAAATGATGAATTGCAATTGGGGCTCGAAAAAACACAAGGACTTGCATTAATTTTTCTTTGCAACAAAATGCATAGAAAGGAATTGCAAGAGCAATGAAACTCCCGGAACACCAATGATGGTGCAAAAGACATCACACCCTAGCAATGACAATCAAGACTATTAAAAAAAAGCAAAAAGCAAAAACTTGTCCCCCAACAATGACGATCAACATTGTTGAAGAAGGCAACAACCGAAAACACATTGGCATTGTAGACAACAAGAATCGTAGAAGGAGAGAATAAGTAAACAAAAACCAAGAGAAGAAAAATGGCGAGTTGCTTGCTGGAGAAGAAGTTGAAATGACAACCACAACGAGCGCCATCTCATGATGTCTGAAAACCGAAAAGAAACCAAAAAGAAAAAGGACCCTTTTAAGGTGTCTTCACAATAGAAGGAAGAAGCAAATCATGAAAATAACTTTAGTGCTTCATGTAGGTTGAGGCCATTAAGATAAAAGAACACCTACACACATAGAACCATAAACAATTTAAAAAACAAAAGACACAAAAAAACAAAATAGGAGTGAAAGAAAAGGCAAGAACAGTGAAGCTTTCAGAATGCCAGTGATGATGCAAAAGACATCACACCAAGCAGTGACAATCAATACTGTCAAAGAAAGCAAAAACCAAAAGCACACATCCAAGCAAATGACAATCAACATTGAGCAGGGTCCAAAAATAGGCCCTTCTCCTATACTGAACAACCATTTGAGAGCTTAGGGTAGGTCATATTTCTTGCAAGGATTTGTGGGTGTGTGGGTTTGTGATCTGTGCAAGAACCCGAACAGAATGGAAGCAGATCTTTCTTCTACTTCTGTGATGAAAAAAAAAACAGAAACCTCTCTTTCTGTCTTTCTTTCTTTCTCCTTGAATTTCCAGAAAGATGCAATACTCAATCCAGGAGAAGAAAGGATTGACTGGTTTGGAATTCTCCAGACATGCAATGGAAATCCAATCCAGGAGAAGAAGAAAGGATTGATTGTTTTGGAATTCTCTAGACACATGCAATGGAAATCCAATCCAGGAGAAGAAGAAAGGATTGATTGTTTTGGAGTTCTCCAGACACATGCAATGCAAATGCAATCCAGGAGAAAAAGAAATTCTTGCAGCCAAACAACCAACTGTTTCCTGTTTCCAGAAAATTATTATATCCTTTGTGGAGAAGCTCTGAAAACAAATAAATCTGTGGAACCTTCCAGAAACATGGACCCGGCATTCTTCTTCGTGACGACTCTGAGATTGATTGCACAGAAATCTATCTCCACAACAAAACAATTCAAAGGTAAACAAACACTGTAGCAGCAATAGAGTGGGGACATAACCCAATGACCCACATAAGTGTCAGACTGTTGCCTCCTTCATCACGAAAGAATAGTGCTCAGCAGTAGCAAGCTTCCCACTGATTTCATTGTCTTCTTCATCACAAAAGAATGGCAGTCGCAAGCTTTCCGTGACTAAGTACCAACCGACTTCATGTTCTTCATCATGAAAAACAGCAGGGACAAACTTTCCATGACTAAGTGTACCCACTGACTTCATCATCTTCTTCAACACAGATGGCAGTGATGAGATGAGATTTCCACAGTATCCCACTGACTTCATCAGCTCCCAACAATGGTGGGTGTTGATATGCATACAAGAATCAAAGCCAAGCATTTCAGGTGCAAACCATTATACAAAAAATCTGTATCCTGAATGTCTGCATTTTCTGGAAGCGATCAGGAAAGGCTGAATTGTGGTGTTGGCAAACACTCAAGAGACACCATGACTAATTACAATGAGTCCCATAGTATGCTCATTCAAGCTGCAGCAATCAGGAGATTCAAGGACAGAACTTTGTGAGGAGGATATGGGGGCCAAACAACAATTGATATGGGTACAAAACCTTTGCACTTCCTGTTGGACTCAAAAGAAAAGTACCAAAGTAGAACACACTCTCTGCCCACTAAACTTGGTCAACAACCAACATCCAAGACAACAAGCTCAGAGAAAACATTGGGTTCAGCAGTAGATAGAAGTGCTGTGAATGTGAAAACAAAACAGAACAAACTAGGAGTGCTCATCTGTCAAAACATGAAGTGCAGCCATGATAAGAAGGATTGTTTGCCAAAGCTACGAGACCAGAATCATGCAGTGTAGAGAAATTCAGATAGGTAAATCTGTTGCAGAGCTATGAGAGCAGAATCCCATAATATAGAGAAATTCAGATAGTTATATCTGTTGCAGGAGCTACAAGAGCAGAATCACACAATGTAGAGAAATTCAGATAGCAATATCTCTTGCAAGAGCT